>Ga0070727_10003233_pt1 | contig 15041 bp, 8 predicted proteins | sample tdAd472_FD_66722 | JGI IMG/M metagenome (GOLD analysis project Ga0070727, IMG submission 66722) | Marine sediment microbial communities from the Atlantic coast under amendment with organic carbon and nitrate - tdAd47.2 | ecosystem: Environmental > Aquatic > Marine > Coastal > Sediment | place...
AAGCAAGCCTTCGTTCTTCATCAGTCGCGTAGCTATGGCTATGCTCCTTCTTCGAGCCTTGCCTTGCTTTAAAATCTTAATTTCCATCCTTATACAACCTATTTCAGCATAAAGTCTAATTAGTTTGTCGCTGGTCATGTCATTTGATCTTTTTGAAAATTCACTGTAATTATTCATTTTTCCCAACCATCCGGCACTTTCCTATCGGCCATATCATCTTGGGGCAGGAGGAATAGACTTTATGTATGTGAATTTCGTATGAGCAACTCAATAGCTATTTTTTTGCTAGGTAAGGCACAGGCCTGTCTAGTGCCAGATAGATTCAAGATCGTAGCTCTTAGCTACGAAGCCTGGTTCTGGAACGCAGCCTAGCGGAAAAAGAGCATTGGGGGCCATACAAAATTTGCGTACATAAAGTCTAATGATTGTATTTTATTTGCTCTTTCTACAATCTTTCCTACAGGCACAGAAGGCACTACCTCGTGGGAATAAGGGGGGGAAATACTAAGGTGGTGCGGTATAGGAAGCACCTTGTGTTTTCAATTAGCAGTGCTTTTTCCCTTGTATCACATTGGTATTGTGGAAAATAGCTTTGATGCGTTTGCTCTATACTAGCCTATAGAACTATTCAAAGCACTGAATTTATGCTATCTTTAGTCAGCCAAATTTCAAGCACATAAAAATTATCAGAGAATCATACAATATCGAATATGGCCCCAATATCTCTCCAAAAAGATGAATTAGAAGAAATCAGGAATGGGGGTAATAATGCAATAAAAGAAATCTATAAATCAGGCTTCGTTTATTGCACTACGTATATCATTAAGAATGGCGGAAATCAGGAGGATGCGCGAGAAATTTTCCAACGAAGTATGGTTGTTTTTCTAGAAAAACTACATGATGAGGCATTTGTATTAAACAGCACCGTTAAAAAATACTTGTCGGGGATTTGTCGAAACCAATGGCTGAAGGAATTAAAACGGCGGGGAAAAATCGAACTCCTAAGTACCGATACTGAAATGGATCAATTAGGTCTTGTTGAAGAAGTGTTACCCGCTGAAGATGAAACCTCCTCTAGAATTCAACAGGTTTTTCAGCACCTTAACATTGGCAGTGAGGCATGTAAAAGGATTCTTCACTTGACCTTTTTTAATAAGTTATCCGACAAAGAGATTGCTCCCATAATGGACTACACTTTAGAGTTTGTGAGAAATAAGAGAAGGCGTTGTATCGCTTCAATAAGAAAAAAAATAAATCAGGATCATGGATAAGCCAATCGATAAAAAGAGCATCGAGGCCTATTTTCGTGGAGCGCTGGATGCTGAAACCGCTGAAAAACTTAAAGCAGAAGTAGAACAAGATGAAGGCTTGCGAGAGGAATTTGAATGGTATCGAGATATAACAAAGGCAATCGAGTGGCAGGGTATTCTAGCAGAAGCTGAAGCTGAAAGACAATTAGAATTAAATGGCCTAACTAAAGCAAATGCAAGTACACGGCCTCGTCCTATCCAAATGGTTTCAAACCGCTGGTGGGCTTATGCTGCAGTCGGATTAGTATTGATTGTGGCCGGTTCCCTATGGTGGGGAAATGTGAATTATAGTAATCTGAGCCTAGCTGAGTTGGGTATGGATCGATTGAACCTAAAGGAAGGGATCGATAATTTGCGAAACACGGAATGGGTACAAACAGATCCATTTGTGCAGGGACTCGAAGCGGTTGAAGCAGGCAGATGGCCGGATGCAGCCGATTTTTTTAGTGGCATCACCGATACTTCCACACTATTCATTCAGGCACAGCTGTATTTAGCCTATACCCGGCTAGAACAAGGACAATATGCGAAAGTGCAGGCAAGTGCTGAAATCGTAGATCAACAAAGTTTAGATACCCGCCAGCGACAAAAAGCGCAATGGATGATGGTGCAAGCTATGGTGGCCCTGGGAGGTAAAGATGAAACACTGGATTTGCTTTTGGATAAGATCAGCATAGATCAGAGCCATATGTTTCAACGAGAAGCCCTTTCCCTAAAAAGGAAATTTAACAGCCGATGGAGAAGACTAGTTTGGTGAAACGCCATACAAGAAAAATTCACCTATACCCCATTTGAATGAAAAACCTAATTACCACCTTATTCCTTCTCCACTATTCGTTTAGTACGTTTCTACAGGCCCAACAATATGATACGGCCTATTATCAAGATCAATTTAGACAGATCAGATCAATACTAATCGATTCCTTAGATGCCTCGCATGCAATGGAATTGTTAGAGCAGCTGCCTACCATTAAAGATACTTTGGCAAAAGATAACCGCTTACTGCAAGCGGAAAAATATGAACTCATCGGGCGTTGTTATTTTAGTAAAGGGCAATACGATCAAGCTATTCAAAACTGCAAAAAGGCCCTTTACACAAAGCAGGAAATCTTAGGAGAATTCACGCATGAGGTCGGGCAATTATATAATTTGTTAGGCCGAATTTATGGCTCCAAAGGAAAGATCAAAGAAGGAACTGAAATAGACGAAAAGGCCTATGTTATTTTTGCCAAATTGTATGGTGATCGTGATCCGAGGACCAGTATTTATAAACAAAGTTTAGGTGGTAAATATATAATGGATGCCCAGTCAGACGAAATGGCCCAGAAGGGATATCAATACCTGGGAGAGGCGCTTGAGGTACAACTAAAAGAATGGGGAGAGCACCACATAAATACTGCCTTAACGCTTCATTATTTAGGTAAATACTATAACCGCCTGGGGCAATACTATAAGGCATTAGATTTTCAGAAAAGAGCACTGCGGGTTTATTTGTTGTTAGGTAAGGAGGAGGCACCCATGACCTATTATATTTATCGGGTTGTTGGACTACTTTACAAGCGACTAGGAGACTTTAGAGCCGCTGAGGATTACCTGAAGATAGCTTTGGAGGGCAACAAAGCACGCCTAGGGGAAGACCATGTGATGCTTTCATTAGACTATTATGCTTTATCAACAATCTGTAAAACTGCCAATAGATTTGAACAAGCAGCTGAATACCTGAATGAGGCTATCTCGTTAATCAGCCTGAAGTATGGCCCTGAACACATCGGTTTACCTCATATGTATGAGGGAATGGGGCAACTTTTTATAGAAAATGGAAACTATCAACAGGGGATTGATATTAATCAGAAAGCCCTGGCGATCTGGAAGTCCAATTACGCTGAACCAACGGAGAATTTTACTTATTCTCTCAATAATATAGCTGCAGGATATCAATTGAAAGGAGAGTATCAAACCGCGATCAGCTATTATCAAGAAGCGATCAATATATACAGACAAACGAATTTATTAAAGGTTCCTCAGGTGGCCAATGTTTACCGAGACATCGCCAAGGCATATGCTAAGTTGCGAGAAATGGAAAAAGCCCAGGATCACTTTGATTTGGCATTAGCAACCTTAGGTTATCAAGAAAATGGTGATCACTTTGCTCAAGTACAGTCCTTTTCCATTTTATTGAACGTCTTGACCTCCTATGGCCATTTTCTTAGGGAATGGTTCGAAATAGAAAAATCTGGGGAGCTATTGGATCAATCTACCCAAATGTATGACCTGGCGTTTCAGGCACTGAATCAGATGCAGGTTGAAGTTCAATCTACTGAATCACAGCAATTTATACAAAAGGAAGCCATGGGGAGGCTATTTGAGCCACTCATTGCCCTGGACTACGAAAAAAGCCAAGGCCAAGGCCGGGAGATTAGTCCGGAGAAAGCATTTCAGGTGGCAGAACGAAGTAAAGCTTTGTCGCTGTTGAGGTCTTTCAATAAATCTAATGCTTACCAATTCGACGGAGACATACAGGTCTTAGCGGAGAAGGAAGAAGAAATCCGTGCGGCCATCAAGGAAAGAGAACAATATCTGTCTGCGGAAAAAGCCAAGGCAAACAAGGCTGATGCCAACACGATAAAAGAACTCAATGGTCAGTTGAATTATTACAAAAAACAATTTTACGACAATCTTGAAACGCTAGAACGGAAATATCCCAATTACTATAAACTCAAACATGAGGTGGAGGTCTATGGGGTAACACAGGCACGTGCATTACTTCCAAATGCCCAAACCGCTATATTAGCATATTTTGTAGGGGATAAAAACCTGTATGCCTTCATCATTTCCAAGGAGGATTACCAAGTGATCCAAATGCCGATTGATCCAAATCTACCCCATTGGATAGCCGAGTTACGGAAACAAATGGCCAATTTTTCGCCAAATGGAGACCGATCCGATGAAACGACCCGCCTACAGGCCAATCGATTATCCGACTTGTTATATCAACTTTACAATAACACCTTTGCCCCAATTGAGGCTCAGCTCGACCTGCCAGAAAATTTGATTATTGTACCTGACGGCGTACTCGGATATGTGCCTTTTGAAATGTTGTTACGAGACCCCCCTGAGGATCCCACCTTATTTGCCCAGCATGCCTTTTTAATCAAAGATTATCAGATTAGCTATACCTACTCAGCCACCCTACTCGGACAAATCAAGGCTAGAAAAAAGGCCAAATCAAAAAATACCTTTCTAGCCTTTGCCCCTGAATTTAATAAGGAAGGGAACCCCTTCGAAGATAATCCCTTGCTTAGCAACCGGAGTGATCTTGGATCCTTGCTCTACAATGTACCTGAAGCAAAAAGCCTTCAGCAATTGATGGGGGGGGACGTTTTTATCGGGGAGCAAGCCACTGAGGAAGCCTTTCTCAATAATGCGCCAGGCTACAGGATCATCCACTTGGCTACGCACGCCAAAGCCAATGACCTGGTTGGAGACTATGCCTATTTGGCATTTGAAGAAATTCCAGATTCTATCGAAAACGAACTACTATACAATCGCGAATTGTACCAGCTTAATCTTCAGGCAGAAATGGTTGTCCTAAGTGCCTGCGAAACAGGTACTGGTGAGCTGCAGCTGGGCGAAGGAGTCATTAGCCTCGCTCGCGGATTTTCCTACGCCGGCGCCAAGTCCATTATTACAACTTTATGGAGGGTCGACGACCAAAAGACCAAAAACCTTATGGAGGGTTTCTATGGCTATATCAAGGCAGGACAGCCGAAAGATGCTGCACTCCGACAAGCCAAACTGGATTTTATCGATCACTATAGTCATGACGCTCACCCTTTCTATTGGGCTGCCTTCATTCCTATCGGCGATATGTCGCCCATTTCCTTCAACGAACAAAGCTCCTCGTGGAAGTGGGGGATAGGACTGTTAATTTTTATGCTGGTTTCTCTATTTTATTTCCGACAAAGGAAGCTCCAATAATTTTTTTCTTAAAAAATGATGGTAAGGTGGTCACAATATTTGATTTGAGGTACTAACCTATAAATGGGTTAAATTTTGAATATCTAATCGATTTTTTTTGCGAGAGCACAAAACCATTTTTCAACCTAAAACCTAAAACATCATGAAAGTTATCAAATGTGCCGATGTAGGATTTGATTGTCCTGGAGTTATTAAAGCAGAAACCGAACAAGAAGCCTTGGCCATGGCCGCCCAACATGCCAAAGAAGCGCATGGCGTGGAGGAAGTCTCGGCGGAAATTGTGACGAAGATTAAATCGGTCATGACAGAGGAGTGATTTTAACAATGTCTTGCCCATTCCCATTGCAGGGGTGAGCCCTTTTCAAAAAATGAAAGCTCCTTCTTAGTAATTTGACGGAAAAAGAGCATTGGGGGCCATACAAAATTTGCGTACATAAAGTCTAATAGTACAACACTGCTTTTTTGTTTCGAGTTGCGGGTTAGGGAACCCGTAAAGCCGCAACCCGCAATAGTTTGATTATCAGCATGCTACTAGGACATAGATCATCGGTCCCGTTTTCGTGAATAAACTCGGATAACTCATGTTTTTTCTCCGTCTCTTTAAAGTCAATTCAAATGAAAATTTTCCTCTTTAGCCTCTTGTTAACCCTATTAACTATGCCCACTACAAACGCTCAAGGTTTGGCGACCCTTAAAGCAAGCGCTCAATCTACTAGTACAGATGGTCGTACCTTAACTACTGCGAGAAACCATCATTTTATCGTAGATGCACCCCCTCCGCTCGGAGGCCCGAATGAAGCCATAAACCCTATCGAAATGCTCATGTCTTCCCTAGCTACCTGCGGAGTGTTGGTCTCTGAGAAAGTAGCAGCCGAACTCGATTTACCGCTAAGGCTAGCCAAAGCTAGTGCGGAGGGCGACTTGGACCCCAGAGGAGTAAAAGGCGAAGCCATTAATCCAAGAATACAAGCATTCCGTGTGGAATTGGAACTGACCGGGGTGAGTGAAGCGCAAGGCAAGCAATTGGCCGAAGCCGTAAAAACACGCTGTCCAATTTATACGACCCTGGCCAGGGCTGCACCGATCGAAATGAAACTGGTATGCAAGGAGGTAAAGGATAAGTAAACGGACAAAGGATAAACCTTCAACCCTAAACTTTTAAACCCGTTGGCGTAAAATGTCCAGTAGTATGGAGAATGAACTATTTTTGCAATAAAGCAACTGATAATCAGTCAAATGGAACAAGAGTGTTAATAAATGGAACGAGAATTAGGCAAAATTCGGTGATTGTTTAAACGATTCTAAGATTTCAAACCTCAATAAAAATACCAAAAAAATGAAACAACAAATGAATTATGATGGGCCCAAAGCCAAGTTTGTAAGGATTATTATGCGTATTAAAAATGTAAGAGGAAAAGGGAGAAAGCTATTATATCTACTTCCACTGCTTTTTTTCATGACACAAATCAATGCTCAAAAAGGGTACATCGGCGTATGGCAACCCGGCTCTGGAGGCATGTATTGGCATACCGGTTTGAACTTTAACGCTTTCAACAGTAAGGTAAGTTCCTATTACAAGAAAGGATTCTATTTGACAGATATTGAAGTAAATAATGGGAAATTTTCTGGCATCTGGAGAAAAAAATCAGGAGGCATGTATTGGTATACGGGTTTGAGCTTTAATGACTTCAATGCCAAGGTCAATTCCTTCTTTAAAAAAGGCTATTATTTAGTAGATGTAGAAATAGTAAATGGTAAATACACCGGTATCTGGCACAAAGGCAGTGGCGGTATGTATTGGTATACTGGCCTGAGTTATTCGGCTTTTAATGCCAAAGTAAATTCCTTCTTTAAAAAAGGCTACTATTTGTCTGATGTGGAAATCTATAATGGAAAATATACGGGCATTTGGAGAAAAGGTAGCGGCGGTATGTACTGGTATACGGGGCTGAGTTTTAACGATTTCAATGCCAAAATAAGTTCCTTTATCAGGAAGGGGTTTCGTTTGAAGGATGTGGAAATCTACAATGGAAAATATACAGGGGTTTGGACTAAAGGAAATGGAGCGCAATATTGGTGGTCAGGTCTGAACCATGTGGATATAAAAACGACAGTGGGGGCTTTTATGAAAAAGAATCTTTACCTCACAGATATTGAATTACACCCTAGTCCCAGATCCCTATATAAGTTGCCATTTGATAACGTAAAAGGATGGAAGTTAACAAATGGAAATTGGGATGATAAAATCCCTGGGCATGGGGGTAAGAAAACCGGCTTGCAGGCCTATAGTTTTGATTTTGTTTTTGATTCTAATAATGATGGTGTTGGAGAGGAAAACCAGAACATACGAGCTGCTAGAGCAGGCCTTGTTCACCTAGTGGTAGAAAATGAAAAAGAAAACAGTAGGGGCAAAAACTTTTGTAAACACGGAGTCGGGAACTATGTGGTCATAAAGCATGATGATGGTACCTATGGCACCTATTGGCACCTCAAGTACAATAGTGTAGTAGTCAACAAAGGAAAAAGGGTCAGGCAAGGCGCACTGCTTGCCAAAGGTGGAAACACTGGGAATTCTTCTACCGCTCACCTCCATTTTGATGTAAGGACGGGTTGGAATGACAAATACAACAAGTGCAATCTTAGTGGTACAGAATTGCCTAATGTCAGAATTACCTTCCAGGACAATAACCACAAATACTGGATTCCGAGAGTGGGAGATAAGTTGTCTTCTAATAATCGGTGATGATGCAAAAAGGCCGTCATAGACGTCTTTTGTCCAAGTTATCAATACTGTTGAACAGGTAGAAAAGTTTATTACAAAGGCTTTTGGAATCGGGTAAATTGCGAAGGTTAAGTAATTACATTTTGCCCGATTCCTCCCAAATACTAAACCTCACCCCGCCATGAAAACCTTCCCCGACACCATCACCGTACCAAAACTCGGCCCCAACGGCAAAGGCCGTGGCAAAGACATCCAAAAAGCCATCAACCGGGCTTTGCGCACAAAAAAATATTGTACCGTTTATGTACCCTGCGGGGAGTGGGAGCTGAAAAAGCCCCTTCGCCTCTACCTGAAAGAGAGTGAGAACCATAGAAAAGCCCTATTCAATTTCGGCATCCATCTCATGGGGGCACGCCCGGCTTATGGGGGGCAAGGAGCGGAGGCGTCCTTCACTACCTTGAAATGTTTGTTTTCCAATGGCCCAGCTATTGATATCCAGGCCACCCGGGCTACTACCCTCTCGAATATTGCGCTCGAAGGGCAGAATACTGGGCTAAAAGCAAAGTTGTTTACTCCAATAAACGGGGAACGTTTTCCTACGCTACATCTCGATCACGATGAGGACGGAAAGGATTGGTGGCTGGATGAAGGCGTGAACGAAAACCACCTAGCTATTGCCATCGATCGTTATCCGGGCATCGCCAGTTCTCAAGTCTTGATCGACAACGTCAATGCGCGCTTTTTTGCGGGAGGCATCTCTTTTGGCACCAGCGGAGACGAGAATACGCTGCTTTGTGATAAGCACCTAGTTCGACGCTTCAACGGCCATTTCCTGGGTAAGGCAGGTATTATTATTGGGCATGACCAGTGCAAGGGGATCAAAATCACAGATTCTTACTTCACTGGTCAACAATACTGGATCGACTGCGTAAATCAGGGATTACAAAAGGGATATCCGCCCGTTATCAGTGGTTGTACGGTTGAAGTTACCCAGCGATTGTTTAATCTTCACCACAGCTACGGGCATTTTTCCTGTCAGGGTCTATTTGTTGAGTCGACGCTTTCCTTGGGTACACTGGGGTATTCAGATAGCTCCCAAAATATTCCGGCCGCCTTCAACGGGTGTAATTTCAGCTTGTACCAGCAATCGGGTACCCGGGCTATCGACACCCATTTACTGGCCCATCGTCCAGTACTGTTTCAGGGCTGCACCTTTCAATTCAACAAAGACGAAGATACACCCGAAGCTGGCTTACAAGTTGCTGCCTTCCGGGCTCACAATACGCAGCAATTAGTTTTTGACACTTGTAGCTTCGTCTGGAAATCGCAGAATGCATTGTTGCCCATGAGCTTTCATCAGGAGCCTTATGTACACTTGCGCAACTGTTCCTACCAAAGCGAATGGTGGGTGCCTGCTCATGGTAAAGTTCGCAGCCTAAAACTGACCCTGGGCAATGTCACACTGGAAAAAGACAGTAATGGAGAAGTCACCTTTATCCTGGATGGCGAGGCCGATCTGAGGGTGGGCGATTTTTGTGGTTTCGACAAACTTAGTCAGTTCTGGAAAGCCAGTATACACGTGGAGGGCGTCTCGCCGGATGATCATCCAAATACATTATTACCTTTCGCCACGATAGGCCAGCTAGAATATCTAGCCGATACTAACCAAACCAAGGTCAGTCTGCATCAGGTGGCGAAGACCATCTACCAGCAGTTGGACCTACCGCAGGAATGGGCACTTTACAAGTGGCAAACCATTATCGTGGAGCCAGCTGCCATTGCTACTTCGGCGGGTGCTTTGCTGGAGCACATCAATAGTGGCAATAATGCTGAAAAAACAGACTTTTTGCCCGTTACCAAAAGAACATTGATTCCTGCTACGGAAACGGTAGCGGAACATTGGATTCCTGAAATCCTCCCGCGAAAAGTAATCTACTCCGAACGCTTAAGCAATATCAGAGCCGGTGAAGTTATTGTAGTACTTAGCCAATTTGAAACCACCAACGATCTTGGCTTTAATGTAGGTGTTTCCAGTCAGCTTGTACTGGCTAATGCTGCAACCGACACGATAGGCACGGAAATAACGGAGGCCAGTGGCTTCAATGTTACTGACAATATGCATCACGGCAAAACGGTAGAGGTAGGCAGTATCGTTAGTCCAGGAAATTACGCCGAAAAGTATGTCAATGTACTGGCCTGGGCCTACAGTTCTGCCACTTCAGATGGGGATACGATACAAGTAGAACCCGATTACGGCCGTTTAACCGTGCTGCGGTTTAGTGCGCCTTAACATGGAGAAAAAACAGGCTGCTCTAGCCGTTGGTGCCCGGTTTCCAACCGGCACCTGCCCCGTCCTTGACACCCCAACTATCCAACAAGACCGACTCGTCATGGAGCTTCATCCCTGGTATGGCTCCGCCGCTCTGATGAAAGTCAATGAGATGCATAAGCGTTTGAAGAAGAAGGAGATGTGAGGGCATGGGAGGCCCTTGCAGCGGTTTCTAATGTGAAGGCGGAAGTGCGAATTCGGAAGCCTGCCTGGTTTTTGGCCGAATCTATCTGGCGCTAGACAGGCAGACAGGGCGGAATAGGCATTTTCATGGCCTGCATTCTCATTTCCGACTTCCCATTTCCCATTTTTCGGCATTTTTTGAGTTATAAAACAAGGCTTCGAAATACGGAAAAAGCCTACATGAAACCGCTGTTCAGGAGGTATGTATTGACATACTGGTTTTAGCATTAAGGCTTTCAACAGTAAAAGCATTACCTTTACTTTCTAAATCATCGAAGCCTTGAAACAGAAAGTACTGCTTCTTACGCCACCTTTTACGCAACTCAATACGCCCTACCCAGCAACGGCCTACTTGAAGGGGTTTTTGAATACGAAAAACTACACTTCCTATCAGGCAGATTTGGGGATAGAAGTGATTTTGGCCATTTTCTCTACGGAGGGCTTGCGTCAGCTTTTTGATGAATTGGAAAAGAGCGATGTAGCGCTTTCTGATAATGCTTATCGAATTTATAATTTGAAGGAGGCTTATATCAACACAATTGGCCCAGTTATTCGCTTTTTACAACATAAGAACCCCACCTTAGCGCATAGTATTTGTGATGGCACCTATTTGCCGGAGGGCGGGCGCTTTGCCGTTTTGGAAGATATGGAATGGGCCTTTGGGACGATGGGGCTGCAAGATAAAGCCCGGCATTTAGCGACCTTGTATTTGGAGGATCTGGCAGATCTGATTAAAGAGGCCATTGACCCGCATTTTGGCTTTAGTCGGTATGCGGAGCGCTTGGGGCGAACGGCCTCTCAATTTGATGAAATAGAACAAGCACTTAGCCAAACAGACTCGATCGTTACCACCGTACTAAAAAAGAAACTAGCCTATTATATACAAGAATTTGAGCCTTCAGTAGTATGTCTGTCGGTGCCCTTTCCCGGTAATTTGTTTGGGGCATTGAAGTGCGGCCAGTATATCAAAGCGAATCATCCTGAGATTAAGATCGTCATGGGCGGTGGCTATGTAAATACGGAACTCCGTCGGGTGGGTGAAGAACGCCTGTTTGATTATGTCGATTTCTTGAGCCTGGATGATGGAGAAGCACCCCTGCTATTCTTGTTGGAGCATTTGGATGGGAAACGACCATTGGAGCAACTCAAGCGCATTTTTGCCCGACAACATGGTGTAGTCTGTTATTTTAATGGCGCAGCAGAACTAGATATTCCCCAACGCGAAACGGGAACGCCCGACTATCGGGATTTCAAACTGCATGATTACTTATCGGTGATTGAGATTGTCAATCCCATGCATCGATTGTGGAGTGATGGTCGTTGGAATAAATTGACCTTAGCGCACGGCTGTTATTGGGGCAAATGTTCTTTTTGTGATGTCACTTTGGATTACATCAAGCGATACGAACCCGTAACTGCTAGCCTGATCTGTGATCGGATAGAAGAGATTATCGCCCAAACCCAGCAAAATGGTTTTCATTTTGTGGATGAGGCTGCTCCACCTGCCCTGATGCGTGATGTGGCCTTGGAAATTATCAGACGTAAGCTGACCGTCGTTTGGTGGACGAATATCCGCTTTGAAAAACGATTTTCAGCTGACCTCTGCCGACTCTTGAAAGCCGCTGGCTGTATTGCTATTTCTGGTGGCTTAGAGGTGGCCTCGGATCGTTTGTTGACCTTGATGGAAAAAGGGGTGACGGTGACGCAGGTGGCACGGGTAGCTGACCACTTCACACAGGCCGGGATTATGGTACATGCCTACCTCATGTACGGTTTTCCCACCCAAACTGCGCAAGAAACCATCGATTCCTTGGAGATGGTTCGGCAATTGTTCGAAGAAGGGGTCGTCCAATCTGGGTTTTGGCACCAATTTGCCATGACCGCTCATAGCCCGGTGGGTTTGAATCCAGCGACTTACCAAGTCACCGCAGTTGGGCCTGAATTTGGTGGCTTTGCGGATAATGACCTGTTTCATGAGGACGAAGCCGGATGTGAGCATGAACTATTTTCTGAAGGCCTGCGAAAATCGTTATTTAACTATATGCATGGGGTAGGTTTCGAATTTCCGCTAGGGGATTGGTTTACCTTTGAGACATCAAAACCTACGGTACGGAAGAACTATATTAAGCAAAGCTTGTCCTTGAAAAGCGATCAAAAAATGCCTGCTCTGACTAGCCTAGTGCTATGGCTGGGGCAAGCGCCTGTCTTGGATGTTTTTGAAAAAGAAAACATTGCCGTCTTAAGCTTTTACGACAAGAAGAAAGAATGGGGATTTGAAACGACTATTCCGCTCGGACAGTGGCTGACCCAACTTTTTGCTAAGCTAATTATTGGCACTCATCTTCCCTTAACCTTAAAAGTATTGAAGGAAGAATATGAAAACAACTCAATGGGAGATTTCGCGTCATTTTTGCACTCCTTTGAATGGAAGCAGTTGCGAGAGAATGGGCTGTTGTTGGTGTAGTGATGCAATGAGATATCTCCCAGGCTAAGTTGTCGCAAAACATGCTCTAAGATCGCTACTTATGTTGCTTTTTTTTATATAAATTTGATGGGTTAAATTATTCTTTACTTCTCGCGCTCAAAATTGGAAAACCATGCGTCTCATTCACCATCCTATTGTGATATTCAAGTCCTTATTACTTGGTATATCTTTACTTTTCTCAAATCTTCTATCGGCTCAATTGCCTGATTTTCAACTGGGTATTATTGATCTCGAAACCACTCCGTCTGATTTTGAATCCTTTAAAGATCATACGATTGCACAGGATAAAATTTTCTTTATACAAGAGGGCAGGGTAGAAGAGGAATTATGGTGTATTTTAAGTGAGGGTGAAGCTGCTGAATTATTGTTAAAGAATGAAAAAATTGAACCCTTAATAGCTATAGAGGATAAGCTTTTTTTTCGCTTAATAAATACTCTGGAACTTGGTGTAAGTGATGGAACACTTGAAGGAACTATCATTTTAGATACTTTGCAAGGGAACAGTATTGGTGGGCCATTTATACTAAATAACCACCTTCTCCTTATGCAAAATGGGCAGTTTATCCATAGTGATGGTACTTTAGAGGGAACTTTTTCTTTTGGCGCTTTTCCGTTTTTGTCAGCCAGTAAGGCTTGGATGCTGGATGATAAGTTAATATTTCTGGCAGATGACGGGATAAGTGGCCAAGAGTTTTGGATTACAGATGGGACTCCTGAAGGAACAGCCTTAATTAGGGATTTAGCCACAGGAGATCGCGATTTAAACCCCGGTTCGAATTTAGTTGTTAGCCAAAATAGATTATTTTTTACCCGCACGGATTATGAGAATGATACAGGGAATGAATTATGGGTAACAGATGGAACGGAAGAAGGAACACATATTGTTAAGGACATCAACCTTGGAGAAAAATCTAGCGTTCCGCAACAACTAACAAACCTTCGAAACAAACTATTTTTCACGGCAAATGATGGCATTCATGGACGAGAATACTGGACCACAGACGGAACTAGTAGTGGTACAGTTATGCTACAAGATATTTGGGACGGTGAAAACGATGGGGCAGGGCAATCATCTTCTAATTTGATTACTGGTAATGATGAATATGCCATTTTTTTTGGTATTGACAGTAATCGAGTAATACAATGTTGGCGATCAGATGGCACTTCCGAAGGAACCTTCCCCATTACTGATTTGCCACAATGGGATCGATTCATAGATTCGTATAGGCTCCTTTACGCTACTGCTACTTCAACTGGCGGGCTGTATTTTTTCCTTAAAAATGAAATTCTAGATAAGTATGAACTTTGGTTTACACAAGGAGATAAGGCCAGCACGCTATTACTTGACTCTTTTGAAGATGTGCCTAATGGTAGGCTATTAGTTGGGGATAAACTGTTCTATTATGAGGGTTACAGTGATAACCGGACATTTAGAGTTTCTGATGGAACCTTAGCAGGAACGCTTGTGCTGGGTAATTATGATATAGATGATGTTTTTTTTGCATATAAAAATTGGTGTTTATTCACCCATTCTAATCATGAACAGGGTTTAGAGCTTTGGCGATCAGATGGGACACTGTCAGGAACAACAATTATCCGTGATATCGATGAGGGTAGCGGGGGCGTGAATCCACAAGGGCTAAGCATTATTGGAGAACAACTCTATTTTTTTGCCATTAGTCCGGAGGCTGCTCAATCCATCTATTCTTCAGATGGGAGCCGAGAAGGAACGATGCTTTTTTATGATATATATGATTATAATAGGGGCTCGAATATATATGATTTGCAAGTGGGGGCAGGGCAGCTATTTTTTACTCATGATGGTATTCTTTGGTCAAGTAGGGGGAGTGTTGCTCAATCCCTGAGTATAGGTGAGACGTTTGGGCAATTTGGAGCACTTCATTTTAGTGGGAATAAAGGTTACTTTTTTGATGTTGAAGGAGAAATATCTGTGACAGATGGTACTCCCTCGGGTACCGCAGTATTATTAGATATTGCTGATGTTGTCGGTAAACCGGTGACGTATAAGGATCA
>Ga0070727_10003234_pt1 | contig 15041 bp, 15 predicted proteins | sample tdAd472_FD_66722 | JGI IMG/M metagenome (GOLD analysis project Ga0070727, IMG submission 66722) | Marine sediment microbial communities from the Atlantic coast under amendment with organic carbon and nitrate - tdAd47.2 | ecosystem: Environmental > Aquatic > Marine > Coastal > Sediment | place...
CCATTTGAGGGGTACGCCAAACATAAGAGCCAGCTCCGCAAGTTACGGAGCTGATCCTGTTCGCTGCACACGGCGGTACCATGTCCGATGATGGGCGAGAAGATGGCAGGGTTACTGGCTAGCAGTCGGGTAGATTGTCGAGGTTATTGAGTTCAATACTGTCGATCTCAGTTCGAATGAAATCGCCGCTCTCATACGTTACGACACCTACCGCCACGCGCCCACTAACAAAGTATTCGTGCTCGCCATTGCGTATATCCTCAATGACTTCTCGTCGCGTTCGCGGCGACCATTCGGCGTCAGGATTACAAACCCGAACGATGTCGCCCTCGTCCTTGCCAGTGTGAGTGATGTATCTATCTTCGGCGAAGGCTGAACCGACAAGTGAAATAACGATTACCAACCCAACCAAATGCTTCACAATCATGATTGTGCCTCCTCGACTAAGCCACGGCCTTTGACTTATCCCGCTCTTTGCGGATGTTTTCCGCAATCATGAAGGCAAGCTCCAGCGCCTGGGAGGCATTGAGCCGCGGGTCGCAGTGAGTGTGGTAACGGTCCGATAGGTTCTCGGCCGTAATGGCCTGCGCGCCTCCGATGCATTCGGTGACGTCCTTGCCAGTCATCTCAAAATGAACACCGCCCGCGTGGGTGCCCTCGGTGCGATGTACGACGAAGAAGTTTTCAACTTCCTTGAGCACGCGTTCAAACGGCCGCGTTTTAAAGCCCGTATCGGTCTTCACCGTGTTGCCATGCATGGGATCGCAGGACCAGACAACTTTCGCCCCTTCCCGTTCCACCGCCTGGATCAGCGCGGGAAGATGCTCGCCCACTTTGTCCGCGCCATAACGGCAAATGAGCGTGAGCCGGCCCGGTTCATTTTCGGGGTTGAGGATTTTGATGAGGTTCAAAAGCTCATCAGCCCCCAGTGTTGGCCCGCACTTGATGCCGATGGGGTTTTTAACACCGCGCAAGAATTCAATATGCGCGCCATCTGGCTGCCGCGTGCGGTCGCCGACCCAAAGCATGTGCGCGGAGGTCGCGTACCAATTGCCGCTGGTTGAATCGATGCGCGTGAGCGCTTGCTCAAAGGGGAGCAGCAGGCCCTCGTGGCTCGTGAAGAATTCGGTTTTCCTAAGCTGCGGTGCGGTTTCGGGCGTGATGCCGCAAGCTTCCATAAAATCAATCGCTTCGGAGATGCGGTCCGCCATGGCGCGGTATTTTTCCGCCTGCGGACTGTTTTCCACAAAGCCCAAGTTCCACCGGTGCACATTATGCAGGTCCGCATAACCGCCGCCCGCAAAGGCGCGCAACAGATTGAGGCCCGATGCGGCTTGGCTGTAGGCGCGCTCCATGCGCCCGGGGTCCGGTTCGCGCGCGTTCGATTCAAACGCAATGTCATTGACGATGTCGCCGCGATAGCTCGGCAGTTCCATATCGCCTTGTCTTTCGGTATTTCCCGAACGGGGCTTGGCGAATTGACCCGCAATGCGGCCCACTTTCACAATGGGCATGGCCGCGCCATAGGTAAGCGCGGCGGACATTTGCAGGATCACGCGGAACGTGTCGCGAATGGTGTCAGCTGAAAATTCAGCAAAACTTTCGGCGCAATCGCCCCCTTGAAGAAGGAATGCACGCCCCTCGGCCACATCAGCAAGCCCCGCGGTGAGCGCCCGCGCCTCGCCCGCGAAGACGAGCGGCGGCAGCGAAGCAATACGCGCCTCGGCGGTCGCTAACGCATCCGCGTCCGCATAGGCGGGTTGCTGTAGCGCTTCTTTTCCGCGCCAGCTCTCTGGGGTCCACTTAGCTGCCATCTTGTCCTTCACCACGCACGTATTTGATACGCATAACTATGGGCGCATGGCGCAGAGATATCATCACCTCTGCGGCCTTTTGCGCCGCAACCATTGAATTTTCTAGCGCAATAAATAGCGGCGAGCAACATATAGCGCCGCATATTATTGCAACAGCGTAAATGGGGCCTAGTCGCGCTTGATCTGAGGTTCCGCCTGGTGGCCGGTGTGGTCCACCTCCACCTCGTCATCCACGAAACGCTCGCGCATGGTGACCAGTTCCTCAGCCGCTGTGGGGTGAACCGAAACCGTGGCGTCCACCTCGGCCTTGGTCACGCCCTTCTTCACGGCGATGCCCAGCATTTGGATCATCTCGCCGGCCTCATGCCCCATGATGTGTGCGCCGAGCACGAGGTCGGTTTTCGCATCCACCACAAGCTTCATGAAGGTTTGCTCGTCGCGATCAGCGAACGAGGCTTTCATGGCGCGGAACGAAGTTTTGTAAATATGAACTTCGTGCCCCGCGTCGCGGGCGTCGGCTTCTGACATGCCCACCGTGCCGAGCGGGGGCTGCGAAAAGACCGCGGTGGGCACGTTCGCATAGTCCATCTCAGATGGGTTGTTCTTGATATGAGTTTCGGCAAACGCAATGCCTTCGCGCAAAGCGATCGGCGTTAGCGCCATGCGGTCGGTCACATCACCGATAGCAAAGATCGACGGGGCACTTGTCTGAGAATACTTGTCCACCTTGATCGCGCCATGATCGTCGAGCTCAACGCCCGCATCCTCAAGCCCGATGTCGCTTGTGTTGGGGCGGCGGCCGGTTGCATAGAGCACCAACTCGCAGGGAAACTCGCGTTCGGTCTTTGAGATGACAACAAACCCATCTCCATTTTTCTCAACGCACTTAACGTCGGTTTCCAGCATCACGCGAATGCCCTTGGCCTCCATCTCGTGCCGCACCATAACGCGCAGATCCCAGTCAAACCCGCGCAAAACTTCAGTGCCGCGATAAAGAAGCGTAACGTCCACGCCAAGGCCCCGCATTATGAAAGCAAATTCCACCGCGATGTAGCCGCCACCCACCACCACAAGTCGTTTCGGCAAGCTATCCAAAAGAAACATCTCGTTTGACGATACCGCGTGCTCAATCCCCAGAACATCTTGCGGCAAATGGGGCCAGCCCCCGGTGGCAATAAGGATCTTCTCCGCGGTTACGTCGCGGTTCTCATCCACCAGATGCACCGTATGCTGATCTTTAAGGATCGCGCGGTCATTGATCAATTCGCCACCCGCGAGCTTTAGGTTGCGCTCATAGGCGCGCGCGAGGCGATCAACTTCGGTCTGCACCGCGTCGCGCAGCGTGGGCCAATTGAATTCAGGCATTTCCACCTTCCAGCCGAAAGCGCCCGCATCTTCAAATTCTTCCGCAAACCCGCTGGCATAAACGAATAACTTCTTGGGAATACAGCCGCGCACAACGCAGGTGCCGCCGGGTTTGTGTTCCTCGGCAACGGCCACTTTGGCCCCCGCCATGGCAGCAAGCCGCGAAGCCCTCACGCCGCCCGAACCCGCGCCAATGGTGAAAAGGTCATGATCGTATTGGGCCATTTACGTTTTTCCGTTCGCCTTGATATCCGGCCTTCGATGCGGGACGCGATGCCACGTTACGGCCGTGCGGGTATACCGCCTATGCGCTTCACGCCCTCGGGCCCGCCTACCAGCACCAGTTCAGCCATACCCAGGAAAAGCCCATGGTCCACCACACCTGGAATGCCGGCGAGCGCCATGGCCAGCGCCTCAGGTTCCGCAATCGCTTCGCAATGGGCATCGATGATCACATGGCCCCCATCGGTAATAAAGGCCTTCTCGCCCTGCTGGCGGAGCTTTAATTCCACCTCGCGGCCAATGACATAGTGCATGGCATTCGCGATGGCAGTGACGCTGAGCGGCAATCCAAACGGCACCACTTCGATCGGCAGCGGAAATTGCCCAAGCGTTTCCACCTCTTTGCTGTCATCGGCGATCACCACCATGCGCTGGGATGCTCCGGCGATTATTTTTTCACGCAGCAGCGCGCCGCCACCGCCCTTAATGAGACGCAGATTGCTGTCGAATTCATCGGCGCCATCCACGGTCACGTTGATCACGTCAATCTCGTGAAATTCAGGGAGCGGAATATCCAGCCCGCGCGCCTGCGTCGCGGTGGCCTCAGAAGTAGGCACGCCTTGGACGTGCCATCCGCCTGCTACTTTCTCTCCCAGCAAATCGACAAAGTGTTTCGCCGTTGAACCTGTGCCGAGGCCAACGGTCATGCCGTCTTCAATCTCTTCAAGCGCCGCCGCCGCCGCCGCCCACTTCCATGCGTCCTGATCGCTCACCCGTGCGTCTCCTCAATTCCGCCGAAGCAGAGGTATTTCACTTCGAGAAACTCATCGATCCCATACTTGGACCCTTCCCGCCCCATACCGGATTCTTTGATCCCGCCAAAGGGCGCCACTTCGGACGAGATAAAGCCTGTGTTGATGCCGACCATGCCGTATTCCAGCGCTTCGGCGACCCGCCAGACGCGGCCGACATCGCTCGCGTAAAAATATGACGCAAGGCCGTAGCGCGTATCGTTGGCTTGGCGAATGACGTCCGCCTCATCTTCGAATCGCAAAATCGCCGCCACAGGGCCAAAGGTCTCTTCGTCCGCAAATGCCATTTCGGGTGTCACATCTGAAATCACTGTGGGCTCGAAAAACGTGCCCACATTTCCTTGGCGCTTGCCGCCAAGCGCGAGGCTCGCGCCTTTGCTCACCGCGTCGGCCACATGACGTTCAACTTTTTCCACGGCGCGTTCGTTGATTAGCGGGCCGAGATTAAAGTCCCCTTCAAGCGAATTTCCGCTGGTAAGATCTTTCGCGGCCTCCGCTAATTTGCTGACAAATGCGTCGTGCACTTTTGATTGCGCGTATATCCGGTTCGCCGCCACGCACACTTGGCCTGCGTTACGGAACTTAGCCATCATGCAGCCCGCCACCGCTGCATCCACGTCAGCATCGTCAAACACAATAAAAGGCGCGTTGCCACCAAGCTCAAGCGACAGCCGCTTCACCGTGTCCGCCGATTGGCGATAGAGAAGCTTGCCCACCTGCGTTGAGCCCGTGAATGTTACCTTGCGCACGAGGGGGTTGGACGTCATCTCCCCGCCAATGGCTTCCGCATCGCCGGTCACCACATTGAAGACACCGGCGGGCACGCCCGCGCGGCTCACAAGTTCGGCCATCGCCAGCGCAGAAAGCGGCGTATCAGGCGCGGGCTTTGCGACAAACGTGCATCCCGCCGCAAGCGCGGGTGCCGCTTTGCGCGCAATCATGGCAAGGGGAAAATTCCAAGGCGTGATTGAGACACAAACACCCACGGGCTGCTTGATCACCACAATGCGTTTGTCGCTGGCAAAGCCAGGAATAGTATCGCCATAGGCGCGTTTGGCTTCTTCGGCGAACCATTCGAAAAAACTTGCAGCATAGGCAATCTCGCCGCGCGATTCTGCCAGCGGCTTGCCGTTCTCTGCCGACATGATGCGCGCGAGGTCGCCCATATGCTCAAGGATCAGATCGCCTACCCGCCGCGCAATGGCGCTGCGTTCCTTACCCGTAAGCGCCGCCCATGCGGGCAACGCATGGTTTGCGGCATCGATGGCAGCGCTTGTCTCAGTTGCTCCAAGTGCCGGTGTTGAGGCAATCACTTCGCCCGTCGCCGGGTTCATCACCGGATCGCGCGCTTCACTCGTTACCCATTTGCCGTCGATAAAGGCGGCTTCGCGCAACAGTTTCTGATCATTCAATTTTAGTTCGAACGCCACTGGTAACCTCGTATTGATCTCAGCTTTAACCAACTATAGCGGTCCCTGCCCGACGCACCTATGCTGCGCCCCATGAGGGATGTCAAATTTCAACTCCACACCTGGGGCAAGGAGCTGAGCAATCTCAATTGGCTCAAGTCGCGGGGGTCCCAGGGCCATTTGGTGACCGGCAAAAATTCCGGCACCCACTGGGTCAAATATATGCTCTGCCTCGCCCTTGCTGAGCATTTCGAAGTGGAGCCGCCGGAATATTTCAACGCGGAGGCGACCAACTCCTTTATCGGCAACCCCAAGAACGTGAAGACACTGGAAGGGCTGCCCAAGCTCATCAGCTCCCACAGTATACCCGGGGTGGGCTATGGCTTTGGGCCCGTACGCCCGGGCCGGTATCCGCCCGCCATGGTGCTGGTGCGTGATCTTCGCGACGTGCTGATCTCTCATTATGAGAAATGGAAAGATACTTACGAACTTAGCTGGTCCGAATATTTGCGCCTTCCGTGGGACCAGAAAGGCATTCGTTGCGATATTTGGTGGTACATCCGCTTTCTCAACCGCTGGGGCGATTGCGCGAACCGCATGCCCAATGAGATTGCAAGCGTGCGGTATGAAGACCTGCGGAAAAACTCAGTAGCCAATATCGAAAGCATCCTGCGCCATTTTGATTTGCGCATCTCGCACGATGTCATCCGGCGCGCCTCGGCGGCGGCGTCAAAGGATGCCATGTCGCTCCGCACAGATCCTGATTTCCCCGAACGCGTTGTGCGCCGAGAGGAAGTCATATGGGAAGATTACTTCTCAGGCGAGAATGGCCAATACTTTCGCGATACTGTGGCGCAAAATCTGCGGCATAGTTTTGGGTACGACTACTCTCGGTAAGTGACCCCAAACTACTTCGGCTCGCTCAAGCTCTACTCATCACGACCGAGAATGAATAGCCGGCTGATTTTTTTGATGTGCGGCATACCATTTAGCGAGTGCTCATACCCTTCGCCGCTGGACGTTCCGATTTGCACTGTCCCGATGCCGACCAGCAGCTCCCAGATATTATCCGGTTGTGCAGCAAACGTTTGGATATTCTCAAGTCGAATATTCTCCGCCTTGACAAGTATGATACCTTTCAAAACGTACAAATTCTTTGCCGTGATGACCAAGCGGTGATGGCTGTAGTTTCGTATCCACCACAAAATATACAGGGCGAGCCCCGCCAGGATCGGTACAACCGTAATCGCAAGAACAGTTTGATCGTGAAATTGAAACTCTAAGAAATTAGGAAAAAATCGGTCTGCAGTGTATGAAAACAAGGCACCGGAAACAGTGACCGCGAAGAAAGCGACCCACTTAATCGGATTTTCCCGAAACATAGCCTCGTGATTATAGTAAAGTACTTTTTGTCCGTGATACTTGCGCATCGAACATCATCCCCCTCGTATCGACAACTAGATACTGACGCCAAAATACACTGTTACCGTGAGCCTTGATTACCTCGCTTCTTTAAACGTCGAAGAACAGCTCATGTCGCATCATTTATGCAACAATTTGAGCTCACGGCGGCGAAAATACGGCAGGAAGAAGGTTAATGCCAAACCGTTTGAATCTGGCTCTCAGTCAGGCATTGCAATCTGCAGCAGTGATTATCAACCCGAAGTTCCAGCTGCAATTTGATCTTTTTTTTAATAACGAAAAAGAATTTGGGCTTACTGGGCAAGACCAACTGACGTGAGTCGTCAATCAAAATCACTGAATGCCCTACTCCACCGTCACCGATTTCGCGAGGTTGCGGGGCTGGTCCACGTCCGTTCCCTTGGCAACAGCGGTATAGTACGCAAGCAACTGCACCGGCACTGTATAGAGCATGGGCGCAACGTAAGGATCGGCCTCCGGCACTTCAATTTGCGCCCAGGTACCGGCGCTCGCGCGCGCAATCCCTTTTGCGTCACTGATCAGCACCACCTTGCCGCCGCGTGCGATGACTTCCTGCATGTTCGAAACGGTTTTCTCAAATAGATGATCCGACGGGGCGAGCACGATTACGGGCACATCATCTTCCACAAGCGCGATGGGCCCGTGCTTCATTTCACCCGCCGCATACCCTTCCGCGTGGATATACGAAATTTCTTTGAGCTTCAGCGCGCCTTCAAGCGCAATTGGATACGTGAGCCCACGGCCCAAATAAAGAATGTCTTGCGCCTTTGAAAGATCGTGACAGATCGCATCGATTTCTTCTTCCCGGTGCAGCATGGCAGAAACATGCCGGGGAACTTCGAGCATTGCCTGGCAAAGCTCATGCTCGCGCATCTGGTCGATCGTGCCGCGTTGCCGCGCCGCCACAATCGCCATCGATCCGAGGACGGACAATTGGCATATGAAAGCCTTTGTAGAAGCAACGCCGATTTCGGGGCCCGCATGGGTTTTGAGAACCCCGTGGCTTTCGCGCGCGATGGTCGAGTGCGGCACATTCACGATGGACGCGACCTTTTGCCCTTGCTTCTTGGCATAGCGCAGGGCCGCCAACGTGTCGGCGGTTTCCCCCGATTGAGAAATAAAGACTGCCAGGCCGCCCTCGGGCATAGCCGCTTCGCGGTAGCGGAGCTCGGACGCCACATCCACTTCAACGGCCAGGCGCGCGATCTGTTCGAACCAATACTTCGCAACGAGCGCCGCGTAGAACGCCGTGCCGCACGCCGACATGGTCACGCGGCTGACACCGTTGAAATCAAGCGTAAGCCCAGGGATCGCCGCGCGGAGTTCTTGTGGGTAAATAAAGCCCCCCAGCGTGTGGCCGATCACTTCCGGCTGTTCGTGAATTTCCTTGGCCATGAAGTGGCGATGATTGCCCTTATCCACGAGCCCCGCGCCGAGGTCCACAATCTGCGCCGGGCGTTCCACCGCGTCACCATTTTCATCAACGATTGTCACCTCGCTGCGCGTCAGCATGACCCGGTCGCCATCTTCGAGATAGGCAACCTTGTTGGTCATGGGCGCCAGCGCAAACGCGTCGGACCCGAGATAGGTTTCCCCTTCGCCAAAGCCGATGGCGAGCGGGCTGCCTTCGCGCGCAGCAAAGAGCATGTCCGGTTCCGAGCGCATCACGACAGCAATCCCGAACGCACCTTCAAGTCTATCCACTGCTTTCTCGAACGCTTCGAACGGCGCAAGGCCTTTTTCAAGAAAATGGGTAACCAGATGCGCAATGACTTCTGTATCGGTATCGGACGTGAACGTGTGACCACTGTCAGTAAGCTCGTTCTTCAAGTCGCGGAAGTTTTCGATAATGCCGTTGTGCACCACGGCCACTTGCTCAGTCGCATGAGGGTGCGCGTTGTCGAGCGTGGGCGCGCCGTGGGTCGCCCATCGCGTGTGACCAATGCCCACAATGCCCGGAAGCGGATTTCCTTTTAGCTCTTTGGCGAGGTTCGTAAGCTTGCCTTCGGCCCGCCGCCGCTCAATCTCGCCGCCGACGATGGTGGCAATGCCGGCTGAGTCATATCCGCGATATTCGAGCCGCCGCAGCGATTCTAAAATCGTGCTCGATACGTCTTCCTTGCCCAAGATGCCAACGATGCCGCACATGGATTAGTCCTTCGATTTTTCTTTTTGTTTCCGGGCGCGGAACTTGGCCGCCCATCCACTTAGCTGTTTGTGTTCGGCACGGGTTAGAGCCAGCGCGTCTTCTTCTACTTTCTTGGTAATGACGCTGCCTGACCCCACATAGGCGCCCGCTTCCACCACCACCGGCGCGATAAGCGATGTGTTCGAGCCGATAAAGGCCCCTTCGCCAATGTCGGTGAGGTATTTGTCAAAGCCGTCATAGTTACAGGTAATAACGCCCGCGCCCACATTTGCGTTCGCGCCCACGCGCGCATCGCCAATGTACGAAAGATGATTGACCTTGGCGCCTTCTTCGATATGCGCCTTCTTCACTTCGACAAAATTCCCGACCCGCGCGCCTCTATCCAAAATTGCGCCGGGGCGCAGCCTTGCAAAGGGGCCCACTTGCGCGCCCGCGGCCACCGTCGCGCCTTCAAGATGGCTGAACGCGCGCACTTCGGCACCTTCACCTACGCTGACGCCGGGCGCAAAGACCACATTGGGGCCAATGATGCAGTCTGGGCTGAGTTCCGTGTCAAAACTTAAGAACACCGTTTCGGGGGCGATCATAGTCACGCCCGCATCAAGCGCTTGCGCGCGCAAGCGGCGCTGCAATGCTGCTTCGGCCATCGCCAGCTCAGACTTGCTATTAACGCCGATAACTTCATCCTCGGGGCATTCGATGACGCCGCAGGTTTTGCCAGCTTTGTTGGCGAGCGCGACAATATCGGTGAGGTAGAATTCGCCCTTGGCGTTGTTGTTGGTGACATTGCTCAGCAATTCAAACAGCGTTTTGGCATCGGCCACCACGACGCCCGAGTTCACGAGATTGATTTTGCGCTCTTCTTCGCTCGCCTCATGGGCTTCAACAATGCGCGCGAGCTTGTCACCCGCCATAATCATGCGGCCATAGGGTCCAGGATCTTCGGGACGAAAACCAAGCATGACGATGTCTGTGCCAGCGCTGCGTTGCTCGAGCATTGCCTCAATCGTGGCGGGCTCAATTAAGGGCGTATCGCCGTAAAGGATCACAACGTCGCCATCAAAACCCTCAAGCGCGTCTTTCGCAGCGAGTACGGCATGGCCTGTGCCAAGCGGCGGGTCCTGGACTGCCGCTGCAGCTCCGGCCCGTTCCGCCGCAGCTTGCACGTCGGCGGCCTCCGGGCTTCGCACCACCACAACGCGGTCTATTTTTGCGGCAGCGCAGGTGGCAAGCACATGATCAAGGAGCGAGCGCCCGCCGATCTCATGCAGCACTTTCGATTTCGCGGACTTCATCCGCGTTGATTGGCCTGCTGCCAGAATGATTGCCGCCACCGGGCGCGCCATGCCGCTCTCCTGATTTTGTCAGCGAGGACAATGGCATAGGCCCCGCTACGGAAGAATTAAAGTATTATTTCCCAATCTTTCCCGGGCGAAGCTTCTTCGCTGGCGAACCCGTGATAGAAGGGCGCGATTCACCACCTGAATGCGACGGAAAGAAGGCTCATGCAACTCCCTAACGGCGCCACGGTCATCTTCGATCTGGACGGCACGCTGATCGACACGGCTCCCGACCTGCTCCTAACCCTTAATACGGTGCTGGGTGATGAGGGTCGAGATTGGATCGATGCGCCGCATATGCGGCCTTTGGTGGGCCGCGGCGCGCGGATATTGATCGCGGAAGGCTTGAGGTTCACAGGCGAGCCTGGCGATGAGAAGACCATCGACCGCCTGCTCGACAAGTTCCTCGATATCTATGCCAAGAACATCGATCACCTGAGCCGGCCCTTCGATGGCGTGGTGCAGGTGCTCGATTGGTTGGCTGCCAACGATGTGAAGATGGGCGTCTGCACCAACAAGCGCGAGGCGCTTTCGGTGGACCTGCTTACCAAGCTCAACATGATCAAATACTTTCCCATGGTGCTAGGCGCGGATTCGCTCGCCGTGCGCAAGCCGAACCCGGTGCACCTTACCCAAACCATTGCTCGGCTAGGCGGCAGCGAGCCCCATGCAGTGATGGTGGGCGACAGCATAACGGACGTGAAGACAGCGAAGGCTGCCGGCATCCCCGTCATCGTGGTGGACTTTGGTTACACCGACATACCGCCCGCAGATCTGGGCGGCGAAGCGCTTGTCAGCCACTTTCGCGAGATGCCCGCGGCGATTGAGCGGCTTCTTACGCCCGCTTGACGAGCCCTGCCCCGCCCGGCTATGGGAAGCGTCCCTTGTTCGGAGGGCGATTAGCTCAGCGGGAGAGCATTCGCTTCACACGCGAAAGGTCACTGGTTCAATCCCAGTATCGCCCACCATTTTCTTATTGTTATTGTCGTTTAAGCCTGCGGGTCGATCTTTGCGGCTAAGGTCGTCTATCCTTTGGCGACCAAAGAGGAATGACGGGCATGACCATCGAACGCATTATCGACAAGCGCACGCATGATCTGGGTGGCGGCTTTCAGGTCGGTCGTGTGATCCCCGCACCCCAGTGCCGCATGGTGGGCCCTTTTGCGTTTTTCGATCACATGGGACCCGCGGAGCTCGCGCCTGGTTTTCCAAAGGACATGGACGTGCGGCCCCATCCGCACATTGGTCTTGCGACTGTCACATATCTTTACGATGGACAACTCACCCACCGCGACAGTCTGGGCGTTCATCAAGAGATCAAACCAGGCGAGCTTAATTGGATGGTGGCGGGCAAAGGCATCACCCACAGCGAACGCTATGAGTACGCAAGAGCAAACGGCGCACGCATGCACGGCATTCAGGCTTGGGTTGGCCTTCCCACCGAGGACGAAGAATGCGACCCAGCGTTTTATCACCACGAAGGCGCTGACCTTCCTTCCTGGGAAGAACCGGGCCTGCGGGGAAAACTTATCGCCGGAGAAACCGAAGGCATGAAAGCAGCCGTCAAAACTCTCTCGCCGCTTTTTTATATGCATTGGGAGATGGATGCTGGCGCCACGCGTGCGCTTCCCGCCGAACATGAAGAGCGCGCAATTTATGTGGCCAGCGGGACATTGGATGTGGCCGGCGAGACGCTCTCCGCAGGACAAATGGCAGTTCTCGAACCCGGCAAAGACGCGCCTGTCAAAGCCGGAAGCGCCGCCACGGTTATGGCACTGGGTGGTACGCCAATAGGCGAGAGATTTCTTTTTTGGAATTTTGTGTCGTCCTCGCGCGAGCGCATCGAACAAGCCAAAGACGATTGGCGCCAGCAACGTATGAAACTTCCTGCGGGCGATGACACCGAGTTCACGCCTCTGCCGGAAAAGTAATCGTTTATGCGAGCCCCTCTCCCCTCCATTCGTCCGATTGAACTTTCTGAAGTCAAGGATGCTCGCGCGCGCGTTTACGAAACCGCCGTACGAACACCGCTTATCAAGCTTGATCTGGGTTCTGAATATCCCGACATACGCCTAAAACTCGAAAACATTCAGCCGACAAATTCCTACAAAATCCGAGGGGCGGCGAATGCCGTCGCCAATCTAAACGATGACGCGCGCGCGAAGGGCGTCTGGACCATTAGCGCTGGAAACGCTGGCCAAGGGGTTGCTTATGCCGCGCGCGCCGCAGGTGTGCCCTGCACCGTGGTTGTGATCGAGACAGCGCCCCAAACTAAACTTGAGCGCATGCGCACTCTCGGCGCGGAGCTTATCCCGGTGTCTTACGAGCGCGCCTGGCAAGCGCTTGAGGACCGCGCGTATCCTGGCATTGAGGCTACGTTTGTTCATCCGTTCGATGATCAGGATTTCATAACAGGGCATGGCACAATGGGGCTTGAGATCCTGGAAGACGCACCAGACGCCAAGTTGATCATCGCCCCCATCGGTGGCGGCGGGTTGATCACCGGCGTGGGCGGCGCGGCCAAGGCGCTTAAGCCCGATATCCAAATCTGGGGCGTCGAGCCCGAAACAGCCGCGCCTTTCGCGCTATCTTATGAAAAAGGCTCACCGCAAAAATTTGATGCCTGGGAAGCTTCGTTCGTGGATGGTGCCGGAGGGCAAAGCGTTTTCCCGCGCATGTGGGAGCGCGTGCACCCCATCGCCGACCGCGCAATCACCGTCAGCCTCGACGATACGCGGCGCGCCATGCGCGTGATTGCCGAAAAGGCCCGCGCCGTGGCCGAAGGTGCAGCTGCCCTTTCGCTTGCGGCCGCCATGACCAATGATGTGGGCGATGGCCCCATCGTGGCGATCGTCTCGGGAGGCAATGTGGATCTCGAAGCATTCGCAAAGCTTATTAAGATTTGACCGGGTTTGCGCCGCCCTCGCCCCCATGTAGATTGCGCGCATGACCCATTACGTTTTCACCATGACCGCCGGCCGCACCGGCACCGCGTGGCTCGCCAAGCTCTTTGCCGCCAATTTCGACTGCATCGCAAAGCACGAGTACCTGAACTTTGGCGAGTTTGGCATCTATTCACAGGACGTGGGCCTCATGGGCGCCTTCAATCAGTGGGGCAATAGGGACCGCGTTCAAGCATTTTGGAAGCGCAAATTCGACCTCATTCCCAAATGCAGCATGTATGTGGAAACCAACCATGCCCTCGGCAAATGTGGGCTGATTGAGAACCTAGAGATGCTGCCCGAAGGCTCGGAAGTCACAATTGTCACGCTGCGGCGCGATTGGCTTCGCCAAGCCATGAGTTATTTAACGCGCTATGATTTCTACAACATGTCTACCGTTTGGCTTTGGTATCTCGATCCACGTTATCGCAACTCAATTGTGCAATCAAAGCCGTTCCGCGATATGGGGATGATCGGGAATATCGTTTGGTACATTGCCGAGGTGGAAACACGGCAAGCCTATTACCGGCAACTTTTTGGAGATAGATATCGGTTTGTCGATGCGCAGCTCGAAACCGCGACGAGCCATGCGGGCGCATCTGCCCTTCTAAAACAATTTGGGCACGACGGAACGGTATCGTTACCTGACAAGACTAATGCGAACCCCAACGTCAAACCACCAATCGAGGAAGCGCGGGTGGAAGCGCTCATCAAGCGCATCCAATTCGATCCCGAAGAATTAGCACGAGCTTATATAGATGCGGGCCGACGCTTGGATGTGCGCCGGGACCCCCCGAAATCAGGGACTTCTGCTTCTTAAATTTGGATTAGGACTATCCTGTCATTCTTTGGGTGCCGCTTGTGGCAGGGGCGACCCAATCGTCGCTCAACCAAATGACTTGGATGCCAATGGAAGACGCAGCAAACAATCGTAGTAATACCGCGCCGGACACCAAGCCGCGCGTACTTGTGGCCGAAGACAATCCGATGAACCAGCGCGTGATTGGTGCATTTCTCAAAAGTCTTGGTCTCGATTATGTGGTTGCCGAAAACGGCCAAGAAGCGCTCGATCATCTTTGTACGGCAGACTTCACAATCGTCCTCATGGATATTCAGATGCCAGTACTGGACGGCATGGCGGCGATTGAGCAAATTCGCGCTGGCGCCACCCCCCGTGATGACATTCCGATTATTGTTGTGACGGCAAATGCCATGACCGGTGACCGCGATACGTATATCAACGCCGGCGCGGATGAATATCTTGCAAAGCCCATTACAATTGCTGTGCTGAAGGCCGCGCTTCAAGAATTCGGCGTGCTTCCCGCGGACGATCCCAAGACCGTCGCGGCAGGCTAAGCAACATTCACTTCATCAGGCAATTCTGTGGGTCTAGGCGGTAAGCCGTGCAACTTCACGCTTTAAAGCCGGCAAAACATCTCTACCAAACCATGGGTTCTTTTTAAGCCACCCTGTGTTGCGCCACGACGGGTGCGGCAGCGGTAAATATGTGGGGCCATAATCACGCCAAACCTGCACGGTTTCTGT
>Ga0070727_10003235_pt1 | contig 15040 bp, 11 predicted proteins | sample tdAd472_FD_66722 | JGI IMG/M metagenome (GOLD analysis project Ga0070727, IMG submission 66722) | Marine sediment microbial communities from the Atlantic coast under amendment with organic carbon and nitrate - tdAd47.2 | ecosystem: Environmental > Aquatic > Marine > Coastal > Sediment | place...
CTCGCCGACGACGAAGACCTCGCCGTGTACATCGCCTCGGTCGGCGGCGGAGATGTGAAGCCCCATGGAGGTAACTACCTCACCCGTACCGTGACGATTCACGATGGCCGCGCGCGTGACGGCGGATTCAGTCTCGATCGGGAGGGTTTCGAGCTGGTGGCCCAGACCAGCGCCGTCCGCGACTTCTACGATGACGACGCGATCGCCCGCGTCTACGAGAACGAGGTCGAGCGGTTGGTGCTCGAGCATACCGGCGCCGGGCGGGTCGAGATATTCGATCACACGCGGCGCTCCGATTCGGACGATCTGCGCAAGCAGCGGGTGATCCGAGAGCCCGCCGCGACCATCCACAACGACTACACCGCGGACTCGGGTCCGCGCAGACTGAGGGATCACTTCAGCGACGCCCCGGAGGAAGCCGAAAAGTTGCTCGCGCGGCGCTTCGCGATCGTCAACGTATGGCGCTCAATCAACGGAACGGTACGGCGATCGCCCATGACACTCTGCGATGCCACCAGCGTAACACCGGATGACTTGATTCCGGTCAAGCGCCAGGCCAGAGATCGCATTGGCGAGATCCAGATGGTGCTCTACAATCCGGCGCACCGTTGGTATTATTTTCCGGAAATGACCATGGAGGAGGCGTTGCTCATCAAGACCTTCGATTCCGCGACCGATATCCCTGCGCGCTTCACGCCTCACACCGCCTTCGGCGTTCCCGGCGCAGCGGCAGACGCACCGCCCCGCGAAAGCATCGAGACGCGCTGTTTCGTGTTCTTCTGAGCAAACATGATGCCCATGCACTTACTGTCCGGCCGTTGCAGTGCGCGCATCCTGATCGTGGGTGCAGCTCTCGTCGCGATGATCGGCGGCGCCGAAGCGGCGGGACGCAGTCTCAGTCAGTTCATGAAGGACGACGAGACGAGATCCTGCTACGACCGGTCCAGTCAACTACAAACCGCTGTCACGGACCTGCACTTCCACTCGCAGCCATTCGGCGGCCCGAGCATTCCCTATACGCAACAGTTGGAGTATTTGGAACGAACCGGCGTCCTCTTCGTGCTCCTCTACGGGATCGGCCAGCAGCTTCCCTACGACAGCGCTTGCACTTACTACCTCGACTGCATCGGGACCCACGCCAAGCCGGGCATGAAGAACGATTTCGAGAACGCGGCGAACTACGTCGAGCATCCTCGAACCGACATGCATGTCGCCCTTTCGATGGCGTTTCCCGATCTTTCGAAGCCGGAAGACATCGTCAGGCGTATTCATCTCCTGGACGAAGAGTTTCCGGGGCTGTTTCGATGGATGGGCGAGCTGAACGTGCACAAAGAAGCCCTGCGGGGCAACGGCCACGTCCCGGCGACCGCCGAGCACATCGCCGCCTGGAAGAATTTCATGGCCATACTGGAGGAGCGGAGCATCCCCCTCGCGCTGCACGCCGATCTGGGTCACGACGACGAGCCGATCGAGCACCTCCATCTGATGGAGGAGGTGCTCCGCCGCTATCCGGACAACAAGATCGTCTGGATGCACATGGGGCTCTCCCGGGAGCTGACCACCATGGAGGCCGGGGAGCACATCGCGCTCATGACCCGGTTCCTGGACGAGAACCCGAATCTGTCCGTCGACATCTCATGGACGGTCATCGCCGAGGCTTACTTCGATACCCCCGCGAAACGTGCTCTCTACGTGAATTTCTTCAACGCCTATCCGACCCGCATCCTCGCCGGTACGGATTTCGTCGCCTCGGGAAATAAGACCTTCGAGGTCTACTGGAACGAGGCGAACGTCACCGGGGAGATCCTGGCGGATCTGGACGATCGCGCCTTCCGGGCAATCGCCCTGGGGCAGAACTACTTCGACCTGGCGCCGGGCCTGGGCGAGAAGTTCGAGGCGCCGCAAATCTGCTCGAGATAGACCGCGGCCTGGCGCCTGGCACTCACAGGCGCGCCTGGCAGGTTATCTCCACCAGGCTGTTTCCGAACAGGCGCCGCGACTCGGTCGTGGTGCGGGCCGGCTGCGCCCCGGCCTCGAAGAACTCTCCATAGGCGCCGTCCATCGCATCGAAATCGTCCAGATCCGCGAGATGGACGTCTACGCGAACAATCCGGTCCATGCCGAGGCCAATTTCGCCCAGCGTGTCGCGGACGGCTGTCAGCACCGCCCGCGTTTCCGCCGCGACATCGCCGAGGACCGCCTGCCCCTCGGGAAAATCGGCGGCGACGATTCCCGAGAGGAAGGCGTAATGATCGTCCATCACGACCTGGCTGAACGGCGCCTTCGACGCCGGTACGGCCTTTGGTTGAACTCGCTTGAGCATCGTGATTGCTGCTTCCGACCGTAGTGAAAACTCATCTACGGCATGATTACTGTCGTGCGCTACCCGCTTGCAGATTCGCGAGCACCTGGTCGATGGAGAACGATCCGGGTTTTTTGTCGGGGTGGGTAGTCCTTGAATGTCGACAGGAATTTTCCAAAGAGAGATGGTATCCAGTAGGGTATGGAATTGTCTACGATCCAAACTACATCACGGGGCCGCGAGTAGGGCGTATACTCTTTCAGGCTCTGGAATGAGAGGCCCCCGCGCTATTCACGCAATTACCTCAGTTATCGAGGATTGAGAATGTCGAAATCCGGCCCGTCCCCGTTCCCGCTAAGACATGTGTGGCTCGTCGCTATCCCAATATTGCCGCTGATCCTCGGGACATTGTTTCTTCGTTCGCTCATTGATCCGGGGCAGAAGTTGAAGTTTCTGGAAATTGACACGTTCGGTTATTTGGAGAAGCCGGTTCGAGAGTTCATCCACCTCGGAGATATGCTGACTTACTCTTCCTTTGCCGCGATTCATGTTGTCATCTGTCTCGGGGTCATCGTCTATCTCGCCAATATGATGCGAAAGCTGCCTTCGCGAGCGTGTTGGAGGTCAGTAGTTTTCACCGGTGCTACTGCGATATCGATCATTGGCCTGGTTTTCTACTTCGACTGGAATTCGAATGACCTCGTTATAGTGCAACTGGGATACAAGGCCATTTGCATGGCCATTGAGACTGCAGACTTGTCCACGAGACTTGCAGAGGGATGTTTCGAGGACGGCATTTCCAAAAAGCTCACTTTGTTCGCCTGGATACCAACTTTTTTCGGGATGGGCGCGGTGGCATTCGCGGCAGGATTCGCCTACGGCAACGCAGATGGTTTGCCCGCGGTCGTGGATCCCGAATGGCGGACGGTCTTCAACGAGCGCGCCAGGGGCCTTCAGAAGAGCCTCTACGCACTCAGCATGGTCCTGGTTTCCAGCACTATCGTGATCACGCTTTTTGCGCATCTCCCGGCCGGGCTGCTCAAGGATAGCAGTGGTCTTGCAACGGCGGTCTCGAAGTACGCAAGTGGTCTCAGCACCTTCTGGGGGGCGCTTTTTTCGCTGACCCTGGCCGCCACGTTCGCCGCGCCAGCGTTCCTGTTGTTTCGCCAGGCCTACGGCTACCGATCCCTGGTCGAGGACGCTGCGGACCTGCGAGTCTGGCTTCATGAGAACGTGTTCATCTCGATCAAGAAACAGCTGGTGAACGTCGCCAGCCTCTTGGCTCCGCTATTGGTCGGGCCTCTCAGCAGTTTGCTGTCCAGCCTCGCCGGCGCCTGAAGCAGTGCGACAGCTAAGGAGCGGGCCGGGAAATTGCGGGGCTAAGGACCGCAGAGATTTTCGTATTCGATAGGAAACCCGCTGCTAACGGGTCCGCCAAGCCTGCAGCCGGCTCAGCAGTCCACGGGTCACCAACAGGTGCAGCAGCCGAACAGTCAGACAGGCATAGACGATGAGCATCGCCATCGCTGCGGCCGAAGCCACCTCGCCCAGTTCGTCCATGTGGATGGCGGCCACCGACGCGACTTTGGTGGTCGGCGAATAGAGGAAGATCACGGCCGACACGGTGGTCATTGCGTTGAGAAACAGATAAATCGAAATATCCAGAATGGCCGGCATGCACACCGGCACCGTCACCCTGAAGAAGCTGCGGCGCAGCGGTACCTTCAGCGACGTTGAGACCGATTCGAATTCCCGATCCATCTGCTTGAGGGCGGTGACCGCGGTCAGGTGGGACACGGTGTAGAAATGCGTCACCGTGCTCATCACGAGGATTGCCATCGTGGCGTACATGAAACCGAACGGGTTGGCCGGGTGGTTGAAGAAAAAGATGTAGGAAAGTCCGAGCACCAGGCCGGGCACCGTCAGCGGTAGCATGGCCAGAAATTGCACTACCTGACGGCCAAAGAAAGCGGTGCGGGGTTTCTCAACCAGATAGGCGCCGGTGAAGATCAGGGCAGTCCCAATGACCGCGGTACAGGCAGCAAGGATGAGAGAGTTGTAAAAGTTGCTCCAACCGAAACCTTCGAACTCGAACTGGAAATGCTCCAGCGTAAGAGTCAGGTTGTAGGGCCACAGTGTCACCAGGGACGCGTACTGCGCCATACCGAGGACTGCCAGGATGAGAACGGTCATGATCGAGCAGTAGGTCAACATCGACATGTCTGCCCATCGGTTCGGCTTCGGCTCATACGGGACCGCGCGCGCCGACAGGAGCGCTACTTGCTTGCGGGTCGCGATGCGGTCGATGGCGAAGGCGAAGACCGCGGGGATCAGGAGAACCATGCAGACCACGGCGCCCATCTCGAAATTCTGCTGGCCGACGACCTCTTTATAGATGTCCGTGGCAAGTACGTTGTAATTTCCCCCGATCACCTTTGGTACGCCGAAGTCGGTGAACACCAGGATGAAGACCACGAAGATCGCGCTGATCAAACCATACCGCACACCGGGAAGTGTGACCGTAAAAAAGACGCGCATGCGGCTGGTCTTCAGCGCTTCGGCTGCTTCGTAGAGACGCCCGTCGGAGAGCGACAGTGCCGTCGATATGATCAGGAAGGCGTGGGGGAAGGTCCAGAAGACGGAGGCGATAACTATTCCGATAGGTCCGTAGATGGAGTGGCCCATCATGACTTCTTTCAGAACTCCCTGGTTGCCGAACCAGTAGACGAGCGCGATCGCTTTCAATAGCGACGGGCTCAACAGCGGCACGAACACCATCACCCGGAAGAACCATTTGAACGGCATGCGGGTCCGGGTCAGCGCGTAGGCGTAGATGAAGGCCAACACGATCACGATAACCGTCGACAACCCTGCGACGAAAAAACTGTTGTTGATGGATTGGGACAGCGCCGGTGTCTGGAAGTACAGGATGTAGTTATCAAGACCGACGAACTCTCCGCGGATGTTCTGGACGCTGCGAGACACCATCATGAAAAGCGGCACGACAAGGGCAACCAGGAAGTACGCGCCGAAGACAAACAGCGCAACTCGGACCACCCAGTCGTCGGCGTCAAGGGTCGGCCGGCTGCGCGGTGGAGCGATGGCTTGGATGGTGGCGGCCTTGCTCATCGATCAGCCCGCGTCGGGGTACAGCCGAATGTTCTCGGAAGAGATACGGACGCGCACCTGACGGTCCGGTTCGATCGACAGCCTGCTTGCCACCGTTTTCGGTACGTCGGCGCGCAGCTCGTGGTCCCCCATATCGGCGCAACGCAGATAAAGCCGCATGTAGGAACCCAGGAACTCGATGTCGTGGATGATGACCTCGATTACATTCGTGCCCGCGTCCGCGTTGTTCAGGATCTCGATATCCTCGGGCCGGACGGCGCCTCTGAGCGGAGTGTCGATCGCGAAGGCGCCGGTATCGCAGTCCAGCAACAGCTGACCGCAACGGATCGACGACGTCCCGGCCACGGTCACCGGAATGAAATTCATGACGCCGATGAAATCGGCGACAAAGGGACTGACCGGTTCGTCGTAGATCTGATTCGGCGTACCCAGCTGTTCGAGATGACCGTTACTCATGACGAAAATACGGTCCGCCATTGTCTGGGCTTCTTCCTGATCGTGGGTGACCATGACGGTGGTCACCCCGAGGCGCTTCTGTAAATCCCGAATCTCGCGTCGGAGATGGGCCCGGACCTTGGCATCGAGGGCGGAGAGCGGCTCGTCGAGCAGCAGCAAGCCGGGTGAAGTAGCCAGCGCCCTGACAAGCGCCACCCGCTGCTGCTCGCCGCCTGACAGCTGACTCGGGTATTTGTCGGCGTGACGAGCCAGGTCCACCAGGCTCAGGAGATCCGTTACCCGCTCCTTGATGTGGGCTTTTCCCAGCTGCTTGTTGACCAGTCCGTAGGCAACGTTGTCCGCGACGTTCAGGTTCGGGAACAGGGCGTAGGACTGGAAAACGATGCCGAAGTCCCGCTTCGACGGTGGTAGCCAGGAGATGTCGACTCCACCCTGGTGAATGCTTCCTTCGGACTGGTACTCGAGGCCCGCGATGCACCGCAGCAGCGTGGTCTTGCCGCAACCCGAAGGCCCCAGAAAACACACGAACTCACCGTCGTGGATATCGAATGATATGTCTTCGAGGGCCCGGAAGTTGCCGAAAGATTTTCCGACATGCTTGATCTGCAGGTACGGCCCGGTGTCGCCGCCATCTATCGTTCCCATCCGCGCCGGCCCCCCCGGGTATGGCTTTACTTGGTTCCCGCCTTATGCCGCCGACTGTAACAGGGTCGCTGCGAAGTGCTCAATTGAATCTCCAGAAATTGAGCATTTCCCTGGTCCACCTGCGCTATCATGGCCGCGGAGGGTACGGAATATCGGTATCCTGGAGGCCGAGGGTCGAGGGAACTGTAATTGCTGCAGCGCATGAATCTCCTGCGCTGGGGGCTGAACAATGCCGCCCGGGCCGTTGAGAGGGGAATTTATAACAACCTAGTTGAACCAGGGAGTAGAACCATGGCAAACCAGAAATACAAGAGAGGTCACGGATTGCGGCGGCTGTTCGCGCCAATGCTCGTGGGTGGCGCCTTGCTGGCCGGCGCCGCCAGCGCCGCCGAGCTCACCGTCTATTCGACCACCGACGCCGACAACCTGAAGATCATCGCCGAGGCCTTCCAGAAGTCCCATCCGGACATCAAGATTAACTGGCTGCGGGATTCGACAGGCATCATCGCCGCCCGCGTGCTGGCGGAGAAAGACAACCCGCAAGCGGATGCGATCTTCGCCCTGGCGGCAACCAGCATGTTGGGATTCGACGATCTCGGCATGTTCGTTCCATACACACCGAAGGGCGTGGAGAAGCTCGATAAGCGCTACCAGGATGGGAACAACGAGCCCGATCACTGGGTTGGCATCTACGGGTGGGCCGGAGCTATATGCTTCAACACGATCGAAGCCAAGAAGAACAATCTGCCCGCGCCGACCAAATGGTCCGATCTGACGAATCCAGTCTACAAAGGACATGTCGTCATGCCCAACCCGGCGTCCTCGGGTACCGGCTTCCTCGATGTTTCGAGCTGGATGCAGATCTGGGACGAGAAGAAAGCCTGGGATTATATGGACAAGCTCCACCAGAACATTTCGACATACACCCACTCAGGCTCCAAGCCCTGCAAGCTGGCCGCCGCCGGTGAGACCACGGTCGGCGTCTCGTGGCCCTTCCGTGGGGCCAAGTTGAAGTCGAAGGGCGCCCCTATCGACATCATCGTGCCGGAGGAGGGCATCGGCTGGGAGATGCAGGCAGTGGCCATCCTGAAAGGTACGAAGAATCTGGAAGCCGCGAAGAAGTTCGTCGACTGGTCGGTGACGGAGCCGGCCATGGAGATCTATGCGCACCGCTATTCGGTGGTCGCCATGCCGGTCAAGACCAAGAAGTGGGATAACTTCCCTCCAGAGGTGCAGACGCGGATGATCAACAACGACTTCACCTGGGCGGCGAACAACAGAACCCGCATCATCACGGAATGGCGTAAGCGCTACGACGTCAAATCGGAGCCGAAGAAGAAGAAGTAGAGGCCAGAGCAGTCACGACAATAGCAGTCGCGGGTGCGGCCGAGCGGCCCGCGACTGCTTCTATCCTGTGAGGCCGGGTCAGTAATGGCAGCGGCCGTCGTCATGCATAGTGCCCCATCGTATGATCCCCTGCGCGATCGTGATCCCGGTTGCGGGCACGACCACGTCCCCAGCTATTGGGCTTCGACAGCCGGCCCTGCACCTGACGATGATGGCCCCTTTCGAGGCGACTCTGAGGTGGACATCGTCATCATCGGCGGTGGCTATACGGGGCTCTCGTGCGCCTATCACCTGGCACGGGACCACGGCATCGCGGCAACGGTCGTCGAGGCCAATTGCGCAGGCTGGGGCTGCAGCGGCCGCAACGGCGGCAGTGTCCGCCCATCCATCGGCAAGTTGCCTTACCGGCGGGTCATCGACAAATGGGGCCTGGAGACAGCGCGCCGCATTTTTGGTGAGGCACAAAAGGCCCTGCTGACCACCCGCGACATCATTGCCAGGTCCCCACTGGACTGCGAACTCATCGACGGCGGCGTGCTGAAGGTCGCTCACCGGCCCAATCGCTTGCCTGCGCTCGAATCCGAAGCGCGCCTGCTGAGAGAGGCGTACGGATTCGAGGCTGAATTGCTGGATGCCGACGCGGTGAGGACGCGTTTCCTGGACGGAGCAGAAGTCCACGGGGGGCTGCGCTACCCGGACGGGTTCGGGGTCCATCCATTGAAGCTCGCGTACGCGGTACTCGCCCTGTGCCGTGAGGCGGGCGCTCGCGTGCACACGGCCTCACCGGTAACGGTCTGGGAAAAGGAGAACGGGCGACATGTTCTGACCACTCCGGAGGGCCGATTGCGGGCCCGCGCCGTGGTGCTCGCGACCAACGGCTATACGCCCGAGAGCCTCCATCCTTGCGTATCAAAGCGCCTGTTGCCAGTGCTTTCCCATATCATAGTGACGCGCCCCCTGACCACGGAAGAGGTGGCGGCCTGCAACTATCTGACAAAGATCCCGGTGATCGATACGCGAAATATCAACCAGTATCACCGGCTGTTACCCGATCGCCGACTGCTCTTCGGCAGCCGTGGCGCCGCCACCGACAGCCCCACGGCCCGCGCCAGTCAACGTGAGTTTCTGCTCGACCGGCTGCGGGCCAAGTTCCCGCCGCTCTCGGCGGTGAACGCCGATTTCGACTGGAACGGATGGGTCTGTCTGACCCTGGATTGGATCCCGCACATCCATCATGCCGAGGACGACGCTTCTGTGCACTACGCGCTCGGTTACGGCGGTGGAGGGGTCGCATTCTCGCTTCAGGCCGGGCAACACCTGGCTGCAAGGCTGGTGAACCAGGCTGCGGATGAGCCGCTTATCCCGACCACCACATCACCCCTGCCGAGATTCCCACTGGCGGCGTTCCGCCGTCTCGGACAGCGGGCGGCGATTGCCTGGCTGCAGATGAAGGATAACGCCTAGTGAAGGTCATCGTGGTCGGCGCGGGAATTGTCGGTACCTGCTCGGCGAGTTATCTGTTGCGGGACGGTCACGACGTGGTCCTCGTCGATTCCCAGGGGCCGGGGGAGGGCTGTTCGAAGGGCAACGCGGGCGCCCTCAGCCCTGGCAGTTGCATCCCGTTGTCCGGTCCCGGGATGTTGGGCAAGATCCCCAAATGGCTGACTGACCCTCTGGGCCCGCTCAGAATTCGACCTGGCTATCTGGCGCGCGTCTCGCCCTGGTTGATTCGTTTCGTCCTTGCCGGCCGTGCGGGTAACATCCCGGGCCTTGCCGACGCGCTGATGGCGCTGCATACCAACACCTTCGAAAACTACGAACCCCTGGTTAAGAATGCGAGCTGCCAGGATCTGATCCGGCGCACTGGAACGCTTACCGTTTACAAGACGGACGCGAGCCTGGCTGGAAGTCAGCGGGAGTGGCGCCTGCGGGAGGAACGCCAGGTTCGCCAGCGGGTCCTGGGCGCCGGCGAGCTTCACGAGCTGGTCCCGGAACTGTCTGCCGACTACAAACACGGGGTTCTCCTGGCTGACCATGGATTCGTCGCCAGCCCTTACCGGCTGGTTTGTCGTTTGGCCGAACAGTTCGCCCGTGACGGCGGGCACCTGGAACGCCGCCGGGTAACCGGGATCATCATTCGGGATGGGCGCGTATCCGGCGTTCGCACGGCGGACGGGGAACTGACTGCCGATCACGTCGTGATCGCCGCAGGGGCCTGGTCGAATACGTTAATCTCGGACCTCGGTATCCGTGTGCCGCTGGAAAGCCAGCGCGGATACCATGCCATGGTGCAAGCGTCGGGCATCACTCCGGCCCTGCCGGTGGTCTCGGCCGATGCGAAGGTGTACGCGACGCCCATGGAGGACGGCCTGCGCTTGGCAGGGACCGTAGAGTTCGCGGGACTCGATGCTCCCCCGGATTTCCGCCGCGCCGATGCTTTGATCGCGTTGGCCAAGGACATGTTCCCCGCCTTTGCCCCCGGCAAGGTGTCCCGTTGGATGGGGCACCGGCCCACTCTGCCGGACTCGTTGCCGGTCATCGGAGCCGCGCCGGGCTATCCCGGTTTGTTGCTCGCCTTCGGCCATGGCCACCACGGCATGACGGGGGCGTCGACTACCGGCACCATCATCGCCAATCTGGTTGCCGGGCGACATCCAACAATCGATCTGGTGCCGTACCGACCCGAGCGGTTCTGACGGAACTTCCCCGACAAGGGTAGGTGAACCCTCGCTATGACCTTCGAACCCTTCGTCCTCGGTCTCGTCCTCCTGGCGGCTCTCATGCATGCCACCTGGAATACCATCATCAAGACTGGTGGCGACGGCCTGTTGATGTTCGCTCTCATCAAAGCGCCCACCATGGTCATTGGCGCCCTGGTCCTGGTCGTGGTCGGACTGCCGAATACGGCCAGCGTCCCCTATGCCATCGGCTCCTCCGCGGGCTTCACCGCGTATTGTTTCCTACTGATATGGGCCTACCGTGTGGGCGACCTCAACTTTGTCTATCCGGTGGCACGCGGATCGGCGCCGCTGGGCGTCGCACTCCTGTCCGGTCTGTTGCTCGGTGAGCATTTGAGTGGGCCGGGACTGACCGGGATTCTGATCATCTCCGCCGGGATTGCGACTTTGGCCTACCATCCGCATTCCCTCGCCCGGCATATCCCCGACCTTCTAAGGGCGGCGGGTGTCGGACTGTGCATTGCGATCTATACCCTGCTAGACGGTGTCGGTGCCCGACTTTCAGAGAACGTGCTCGGTTACACGGCGATGGTGACTATCTTTTCGGGCATCCCCCTCATGATCGCCGCCGTTTTCATGCGTGGTAGGGAAATGGCGGAGTTCCTCCGGCGCGAGTGGAAGATCGGGATTCTCGGCGGAGGGATGATGTTCATGACCTACGCCATCGTCTTATACGCCATGACCTTGACGCAGCTGACGCAAGTCGCGGCGCTACGTGAGACAAGCGTCATCTTCGCCGCCGTGATCGGCACACTCATTCTGAAGGAGCCGCTTGGCGTGAAGCGCATCTTCGCGGCGACGGTGGTCGCGGGCGGTATCGTGCTGGTCGCGTGGTCGGGCTTCTAGCACTGTTTCCCGCCCGTCTTCGCGCAGGCCAGGGCCAGACACTCCAACATCACCCGCGCCGCCAACAGCGCGGTCATTCCGCCGACATCGTGGGGCGGGCTCACGGTATTGACGTCAAATGCAACGAAGTCGAGGCCGGACAATCCCTGCAGCATCGCAAGGACCTCCCGGGCACTGGGTCCTCCCCACTCGGGTTGACATACTCCGGGCGCGCAAGAGGGGTCGAAAAAATCCATGTCGAAGCACAAATAGAGAGGCCGGCCGGACAGCCGCTGACGGACGTGGCCCACGACATCGCCGATTCCTCTGTCGAACAGTTGTGCACCGGAGATCACCTCGTAGCCGCGGGCCTCGGCGAACTCGAGCGCGCCTTGTCGGCGCTGAGTACCGCGTGCCCCGATATGAATCGAATGCTCGAGGTCGACGACTCCCTCCTCGGCGGCACGGGTGAATGTCGTCGAGGTGCCGATCTCTCCTGGCTCACTGCCGGGACCGGTATCCGTATGGGCGTCGAGGTGCAGGACCGCCAGGTCCGGGTACACGCCATGCAAGGCTCGGAGTTGAGGCAACGTGACGCTGCCGTCGCCACCCATGGTAGTAGGAATCGCGCCGTTCTCGGCGATACGGCCAACAGCTTCTTCGATATCGGGAAAACATTTGCCGGGGTTTCCTGGCGTCACTTCGACATTCCCACAGTCGACGACGTTCAACCGGGCCAGCGGATCGAAATCGGCATGGGGCGGCTGGTAGGGCCGAAGCAGGTTGGATTGCTCTCGAATAGCGTGGGGACCGTAGCGAGAGCCAATGCGTAGAGGATTCGTGCCGCAGTCGAAGGGAATGCCGAGAACCGCGGCCCCCGACCCGGGCAGCTCATGGGATCGCGGAACTCCCATAAACGTGCACGTGTCGGTAACCGGATATGGTCTCTGGTCCCGACGTTCCTCGGAACTGGCCGAACCCACCGGGTCATCAGACATGGTCGTTCCCTCCGCCTTCCCCTCGCGTACGGTGACATCCTATTCGTGCGGGATAACGAGTGCCATCCGGGGACAGCCGCGTTGCTGCGCCGCAACACAGGCATCGGCGCAAGGGGCGACTGTACTATTCGCCGAGACTTTCGCTAGACTGGCCCGGCAAATAACTAGATCACCGCATTTGGAGGAGTACATCGATGAAAATCAAAACAACCATCGCGGTTGCGGTCCTGGCGGCCGCCGCCGCGAGCGGGGTGGCGCAGGCGGACACGTTCGTGCGCATGGTCTCCGGGCCGTCGGGAGGATCCTGGTATCCGCTCGGCGCGAAAATCATGCAGGTCTTGGACGAGAAGGTTGACGGTATTTCGACGTCGAACACCTCCGGTGGCGGGATTTCGAACATCCTCTCGGTCAGCGGCGGCGATGCCGAGATCGGCTGGTCCTATGCGCACACGTCCTACAACGGCTACGTGGGTAAGGGCAAGTTCACCAAGGCTCAACCGGACGTGCGTCACTTCGCGACGCTCTACCCGGCGATGTTTCAAGTGGCCGTACGCAAGGACTCACCCATCAAGACCTTCGCGGACATGAAGGCTGCGAACATCAGCCCTGGAAAGGCGAAGTGGACCGGCACCGCCTTCACCGAATCCGTCCTCAAGTCCTACGGGTTCGGATTCGACGACATCAAGAAGAACGGCGGGACCGTGCATCACGTGAGCTACACCGAGTCCGTGGCACTGATGAAGGACGGGCACATCGATGTATTCATGGCGGCGACATCGATGCCGCAGGCTTCGTTCCTGGAGCTCGAGCACAGTCCCGGCATCCGCTTCGTCGGCATGCCCAAGGCGAAGCTCGACGAAATCATCAAGGCGAATCCCGGGTACATTCCCGGGATGATGCCAAAGGGCGTGTACGAGAGCCTCGATATGGATCTGCATACGCTCGGCATCGTGACCAACATGGTGGTTCACAAGGACCTGCCGGACGATCTCGTCTACAACATGTGCAAGGTCTTCTGGGCCAACCACGCGGCGTTCGTCGAGGTAAAGAGTGTGTGGAAGAGCGTGACCCTCGAGAACGCACTCAATGGTGCGGCAATCCCGATCCATCCAGGCGCCAAAAAGTGCTACGACGAGCTGGGTGTGAAGGGCTGAGCGAGATGCGGACCTGATCAGGGCTTGCGTGAGAGTAGGCCGGCGAGCTCCGGCCTGCTCTCGCTCTCACGGCAACTAATCTCGGCTTGTCTGCCGACTCAGGCATGCCCTGTGCCGAGCCGGATCCTGCACGCGTGACGCGATGAGCGACGACGCACCGAAGATCTCATACGAGGAGCGGCACGAATCCGGCTTCCTCGAACGGTTGCTGCTGGATCGACGGATCGGCATCCTCAACGCGGTGTTCTTCCTGTGCGCCGTTACTGCGATCGCGCTCGCTGTCTTTCACCTGTATGTCGCGGCATTCGGTACTCCCGAAGGCCGTTCGTTCCGCTCGGTGCACCTCACTGCGATGCTGGTGCTCGCGATTTTCATGAATCCCCTGTTCCGGGACTCGTGCTGGCAGCCCATCAGCGTACCTGGGGATCGCAGAAACCGGTTGCGCTGGCTCGGGTTTTCGATCGACCTGGCGCTCGTCGTACTGGTGCTGTTCGTCGAAGTCTGGACGCTCTACGACATTGACGCATTCCACATGCGCTACGGTGAGAAGGAACTCTCCGACATCATTGTCGGCGGTATGTTTATCATGCTGGTGCTCGAGGCGACACGACGCGCGGTCGGCTGGGCGATGGTGATCATTACTGGTTTCTTCATCGCTCACGCCCTCTACGCCAATTACTTCTTCGGATTCTTCTACGGCCCGCCGGTCCGGTTCCAAAAGTTCATCGACACGCTTTTCATGAGCAGTGATGGCATCTTCGGCATACCACTGCACGTCTGTGCCACCTACATCGTGCTGTTCATTATTTTCGGCGCGTTGCTGATCCGCTCCGGTGCCGGGCGGTTCTTCATCGATCTGGCCGTCTCACTTACCGGCCACCGGATCGGCGGTCCGGCGAAGGCAGCCGCGGTGGCAAGCGGTTTCATGGGAACGGTATCCGGTTCGGCCGTCGCCAACGTCGTCACCACCGGCTCGTTCACGATTCCGCTCATGCGCAATATCGGTTACCGCCCGAGGTTCGCCGCGGCGGTCGAGGCCTGCGCCTCATCCGGCGGCCAGATCACACCGCCGATCATGGGCGCCGCGGCATTCATCATGGCCGAGTTCCTCGAGACCAGCTACATCAACGTCGTCATCGCTGCAGTGATTCCGGCGTTTCTGTACTTCATCACCATCTATTTCATGGTTCATCTGGAAGCCGAGAAGCACGACATCGGACGGATCGACAAGAAGCTCCTGCCACAAACCCTCGAGGTGCTGCGTGGCGGTTGGCATCTGCTGATCGCACTGGGCGTGCTGATTTACTTCCTGATTGCCGGCTATACACCGATGCTGTCGGCTTTCTGGGGCATTGCCGCCTTGTTTGCGTTGAGCTTCATAAACCGGGATACACGGCTCAGTCCGGTCGACGTGCTGGCCGCGCTCGAAGCCGGCATCCGGGCGAC
>Ga0070727_10003236_pt1 | contig 15039 bp, 13 predicted proteins | sample tdAd472_FD_66722 | JGI IMG/M metagenome (GOLD analysis project Ga0070727, IMG submission 66722) | Marine sediment microbial communities from the Atlantic coast under amendment with organic carbon and nitrate - tdAd47.2 | ecosystem: Environmental > Aquatic > Marine > Coastal > Sediment | place...
GGTAGCGTATACCGCGGGGCCTGGCCTGGTGGGTGCGCTGCTGGTCGGTGCGGCCATCGGGCGCAGCCTGGCCTGGAGCTGGGGAGTGCCGGCAGTCGGCGTCCACCATATGGAAGGCCATCTGCTGGCGCCTATGCTCGAGACGCCGGCACCGGAATTTCCGTTTGTCGCGCTGCTGGTATCCGGCGGCCATACCATGCTGGTGCAGGTTGACGGCATAGGTGACTACCGCATTCTGGGTGACACACTGGATGACGCGGCCGGTGAGGCGTTCGATAAAACGGCCAAACTGCTGGGCCTGGGCTACCCGGGCGGGCCGGTGCTGGCAAAACTGGCCGAGCAGGGGGATTCCAGCCGTTTTCGCTTTCCGCGGCCCATGACCGACCGTCCAGGGCTGGATTTCAGTTTCAGTGGCTTGAAGACATTTGCGCTGACCACCTGCGCGGCGCAGGGTGACGACGCGCAAACGCGGGCCGATATTGCGCGTGCCTTCCAGGATGCCGTGGTTGACACGATGGTGATCAAATGTCGCCGGGCACTGCAGCAAACCGGGGTGCCGCGCCTGGTAGTGGCCGGTGGTGTCGGGGCTAACCGGGCGTTGCGTGACAGTCTGCGTGAGCTGGTTGATGAGCTGGGGGCTGAGGTGTTTTATCCGCGCCTGGAATTCTGTACTGATAATGGTGCCATGATTGCTTATGCCGGTGCCTGCCGTTTGCAGGCGGGGCAGCGGCAGGGGCCGGGTGTTGAGGTGCGACCGCGTTGGTCGCTGGAAGAGCTGGAAGCGGTCGTTTTGTAGTTCTGTGGCTTTGCCTGCCTGTCGGGCGGCGGCGCCCTTTTCGGCTTCAGCGCAGGCGCAAGGCGCCGAAAAGGGCGCCGCCGCCCGACAGGCAATTCGATTACGCAATAGCGCTAGTCCGACTTTATGTCGCCTTCCGTCCCTTCCATGAGATTTTTTATATTGGAACGATGTCGCCAGAACAGCAGCGCGCCCATCAACAACATGGCGATCATCAGTGACCTGTTGGGTATCAGCCACCAGATATACAGTGGCGTGACCAGTATCGACAGCAGTGCTGCCAGCGATGAGATTTTGAAAACCTTGGCGATCACCAGCCAGGTCGCGATGGTTAACAGGCCGACCGGCCAGTGGATAGCCAGCAGTACACCCAGCAGCGTCGCCACGCCTTTGCCACCCTGAAAGGCGAAAAATACCGGATACAGGTGTCCGAGGAACGCGGCTACCGCGGTAGCTGCCTGGACAGCCATGCCGGCACCCAGCAATTTGGCGATCAGAACGGGAATCAGTCCTTTGAGCATGTCGCCTACCAGCGTGACTGCTGCTGCTTTCTTCCCGCCTATGCGTAAGACGTTGGTGGCGCCCGGATTGCCCGAACCCTGGCTGCGTGGGTCGGGCAGGCCCAGCACGCGGCAGGTGATAATGGCCGACGATACCGATCCGAACAGATAGCCGCCGACAATCAAAAGCAGTTCAAGCATCATGCGCGCTATTGGAAAGCTTTCCGGCACAGGGGTCAAGCAGTGTGCCGTTGTGAGGGCTGTATCCAGTGCTCCTTTTCGGGCGCCCTGCGCCTGCTTCGAAGCCCGAAAAGGACCACTGGATACGGCCCGGCACGGCTGGATCTGAGTGCGGCTGGTGAGAGCAGAGCGCAGCGCCTGGCAATGTGTGGCGCGTGTGAACCTTGCCAGGCGCTGTAACGAGGCTGTGAGGCGTGTGTGGGGTCGCCTCCGGGCAAGCCGCGCAACGGCCATCTGCGTTGTTGCGTCCCCTTGAGGTAGAATGGCTGCCGCGGCGGGGAATACCGCCTGGCAGCTGGCCGCTTGGCGACTTGCTGACATCGTCAATCTCTAAGAGGCAGTACACTGGACCACCATGGATATCATTTTCATTCGCGACCTTCGTATCGATACCATTATCGGAATCTATGAGTGGGAGCGCTCGATTAAACAGACAGTGCAGTTAGACCTCGAACTGGCAACCGATATCGCCAGGGCGGCGGCCAGTGACCGGATCGAAGACACGCTGAATTACAAAGCGGTCGCAAAAAGGATCATAGCCTTTGTCGAGGAAAGCAGCTTTCAACTGGTGGAAACGCTCGCCGAGCGCATCGTGGCACTGGTGCGCGAGGAGTTTGCAGTAGCTTGGGTCCGTTTGACGCTGAATAAGGGCGGTGCCGTTCGTGGTGCGCAAGGTGTGGGCGTCATCATCGAACGCGGCAAATGGGATTGACGGCATGGCAAGGGCGTATGTCAGTGTCGGAACCAACATCGATCGCGAACGCAATGTGGCATCCGCTCTGGCGGCCCTGGCCAGGGAGTATGGTGATCTGCAACAGTCGAGGATATTTGAAAGCCCGGCTGTCGGGTTTTCCGGCGACCTGTTCTATAACCTGGTGGTGGCATTTGAAACCGTTCAGTCAGCGCAACAGGTTTCTGCCGTGTTAAACCGCATCGAGGACGCGCACGGGCGGGACAGGCGAGATGGCAAGTTCAGCAACCGCAGCCTGGATCTGGATCTGCTGTTGTACGATGACCTCATTGTCGACGAGCCGGACCTGATACTTCCCCGGCCCGAGATTCTGGAATATGCTTTTGTGCTCCGGCCGTTGGCGGAAATCGCCGGTGACAGGAAACACCCTGTAACGGGCGTTAGTTTTGCCGCAATGTGGGATCAGTTTGATACGGCCTCGCAGCCGATGTGGCCGCTGGAAAAATAACACTCGCGCTATGTCATCAAGCCTGCCGCTCCCCGCTGCTGATGCGCGCGCCGTCAGCGATGCCCTGTTGGCGAAGATACACAAGCGGATTGAGGAAGGCGGCGAATGCATCCCCTTTGATGACTTTATGGCGGCCGCGTTGTATGAGCCCGGCCTCGGTTATTACAGCAATGGCTTGATGCCGTTCGGTGAACAGGGTGATTTTGTGACCGCACCGGAGTCGGGCAAGCTGTTCGGCCGCTGTCTGGCACGGTGTATCGCGTCGGCACTGGAACAACTCGAACAGGGCGTCGTCATGGAGCTGGGCGCAGGCAGCGGTGTGCTCGCCGTTGACCTGCTCGGGGAACTGAAAAAGCTGGGCGCTTTGCCGGAGCGTTATTACATCCTGGAGCGCAGTGCGGCGATGCGTGCACTGCAGGAAAGGCGGCTGAACGGGCAGTTGCCTGAGTTTGTGCAGCGGGTTGAATGGCTGGATACCCTGCCTGAGGATCCGATCAGCGGTGTTGTATTCGGCAACGAAGTCGCAGACGCGCTGCCGGTTAAGCGTTTTCGCTGGCACAACGGCCAGGTCAGCGAGCTGGGTGTCGGACGGCAAAACAGACAACTGTCAGTCTGTGAACGTTGCGGTGATGATGTGCAAAAACGCGTTCGGCAACTGGCGCGGATTGGACGCTGGGAGGGTGACTATCAGTCAGAGTACTGCCCGACACTGCCGGCATGGATAAAAAGCCTGGCCGACATTTTGGCGCAAGGCTTACTGCTGCTCATCGACTACGGTTACGGGTGTGCCGAGTATTACCACCCGCAGCGTTCAATGGGAACCCTGATGTGCCACTACCGGCATACCGCCCACGATGATCCATTCTGGTCGCCCGGTTTGCAGGACATTACAGCGTTCGTTGATTTTACCGCTATTGCAGAGGCAGCGAGCGCCACGGGCATGCAACTCGAAGGCTTTGCCAGTCAGGCACGATTCCTGCTGGCCTGTGGTATCGATCAGCTGATGACGGAGAGCGACACGGCCAATACCCGGCAGTTTCTACAGCTTGGTAACGAAGCCAAGCGTCTGATGCTGCCCGGTGAAATGGGTGAGCGATTCAAGGCGATCGGTTTTTCACGCAAGCTGCTGCAAGGCATCAAAGGTTTCGGTTCACCGGACCTGCGCAGTCGTTTATAAAGCACACACAAGTCGATTTTCTGTGGAGTGCCCTGGGTAGCCTGCATGTCAGCTATGCAATGCGTGGTTTAGTGATAACAGTTGGGAGAGTCCCGCCTGCGCGGGGATGTTGGTGGTTTTGGTGGCATCATTTCATGGATAATTTTCAAGTGGTTATACTGGCCCTGGTGCAGGGTCTGACCGAATTTCTACCCATCTCCAGTTCGGCACATCTCATTCTGGTGCCGCTGTTGACCGATTGGCCGGACCAGGGACTGGCGTTCGATGTCGCCGTTCACTTCGGTACCCTCAGCGCCGTGGTAACCTATTTTCGCAGTGAACTGGCGGCAATGGCGTCATCCTGGTTTGGTTCGCTGGGGTCGCGTTATCCGGATGATGAAGCCAGGCTGGCCTGGGGGGTACTGCTGGGAACTATTCCGCTGGGACTGTGCGGACTGATATTTCACGACTTCATCGAAACCAGCCTGCGCTCACCGCTGGTTATTGCCACCACGACAATCGGTTTTGGCGCATTGCTCTGGTACGCCGATGTAAAGGGCCCGCAGACGCGTTGTGAATACCGTCTCAATGCGGGGCGGATCGCCGTGATCGCGCTGGCGCAAGTGCTGGCATTGATTCCGGGAACCTCGAGGTCCGGTATCACCATCACCGCCGGACTGCTGGTTGGGCTGGATCGAAAAGCGGCTGCGCGCTTTTCCTTCCTGCTGTCGATCCCCGCCATCCTGATGGCGGCCGGTTACGAAAGCAGCAAGTTGCTGGGCGGTGGGCAGGCGGTGCAATGGACGTCGATCCTGCTGGCAGTCGTGATTTCCGCGCTCAGTGCCTATACCTGCATCCATTACTTCCTGAAACTGCTCGACCGCGTTGGCATGCTGCCATTTGTGATCTATCGTTTTGTGCTGGGTGTGATGCTATTCGTGTTGTTCTGGTGAGCCAGCAAATGTTTTACATGAGTATTTTATCCAGCCGATTGAATATTATGGTTGCCCAATCTGCCGCTGTGTTGTTCGTCGAGACTGCCCTCTTATTGACCAGTTCGACTCTTGTCGATGGCTTTTCATCGATCGCTTCTACGAATATGGCAACATTCTCGCCATAACTGAATTCTGACATTCCTCTTTTAGCCAGGATCACACCCTCGTCTTTATCTTTTGACACTATCTTCAAGTCGGTGGTGCCCAACACATCGAGAAGAACATCCCAGACCAGATCTTTGGAGCGCGGGTAAACCCTTACTTCTCCTGTCCCACGGTCGTCCTTTGCGTCAGACACCGTGGCGCAACCGGACTGAAACAGGAACGCAAAAACGATGAACAGCCTGCTAAGGGATTTGATAGCCATGTAACCTCCTTTGTGGATTATTGCTGTCCCGTTAACTCTCTCTCCCATCGGAGGGTGTTGTAAAAGTCCCCTCGCCCCCCCGGGAGAGGGATAGGGAGAGGGGGTATAAAGAGTGATGATGCATTTGTATTCCACTGAGTCTGGGCTTTTTTGAGTATAACGTATAAGCGTTCGAGGCGGGGCTCATCAAGCGAAAATCGCGCCACAGCCTTGCGCCCGCATCGGATAGTTCGCCGGATTGTCGTACCGGGGAAGGCAGGCGCAGCAAAGCGAATCGTTAAGCCGAATTGCCTCTACATAGGGGCGTTACGGATAAGCTCCAGGCGCTTTGTGCGAATAGCCGCGCCCAGCGCCGGTCCTTTCAGATTCTGATCTTCAAGTTGTGCGGCGTTGACGCTGGCGGCATTTGTACTGACTTCGATCAGTTTGTCCGCGCGCCTCTGATCAATCAGGCCGGCGGCCAGGTATACAGACAGCAGCAGGCGCCAACGTTCGCTTTGTTTGAAGGCGCCGGACGATTCCATGAGTTCGAGAATGTCTTCGGGTTTGTCGCTGCCGGCTTTCTGCTCCAGCTTGATGGCACTTAACGCAAGCTGTGTGTAGTCATTGGGTGCGTGGAAGCTTTTGCACAATGTCCCGGCTTGTCTGGTCCTTTGTTGCTGTGTGAAGTCGTGACCGAGCGCCTGTATGAGTACGCTGAATCGCAGCCGTGGGTCTTCGCCGTGCGATACGCTGGCCTGCAATGCATCGAGTGCGGCAATGCCCGGTTTGTCGTTGTGTGTCTGCCCCTCATGCGGGTATTCGCGGTCGATTTCCGGGAACAGAACCGCCAGTGCATGGCAGCCGCGCAGCACGGTGAAGAATTGTTCTGGCGAGTCGGTGGCCAGTGCCTTGGCGAGCTCTGCCCATACGCGTTCCGGTACCAGGTGATTGATTTCACCATTGTCGACCATTTTTCGCATCAGCTCGTTGGTGCTGTGCGCTACCTTGAAACCCCATTTGCCGAACTGTGCCGCAAAGCGTGCGATGCGCAGTATGCGCACCGGGTCTTCCGCAAAGGCGGAGCTGACATGACACAACACACCGGCATTGAGATCCTGCTGGCCGTGATAGGGGTCGATGAGTGTGCCATCCGGCGCTTCCGCCATGGCATTGATTGTCAGGTCACGGCGTCTCAAGTCCTGTTCCAGCGTAACGTCGGTGCTGGTATGGAAGGCAAAACCTTTGTAGCCGTGTCCGGTTTTGCGTTCGGTGCGGGCCAGGGCATATTCATCTTTTGTTTCGGGGTGCAGGAATACCGGGAAGTCCTTACCCACCTGCTTGAAGCCCTGGTCCAGCATGTCTTGAGGTGATGCGCCGACCACCACCCAGTCCTTTTCCCTGACCGGCAGGCCGAGCAGCCTGTCCCGGACAGCGCCGCCGACCAGGTATATCTCCATCAGGGGCGGCGTGCCTGGGATCGGTAGCGGAAGTACTGTGCGCGGGCGCGGCTATTACCCAGGTAAGCGGGCACCACAGCTTCGATGGATCGTGGCGTAATGCCCAGGCCGATCAGCGCGGACTTGCTGCAGACGCTGTCCTTTTGCAGAGAGTAATAGTTGTCGATAGTGAATGGCTTGCCGGGGACCATACCCAGCACGTAACCCTGCAGCCGGGCGGCAAAGTCCGGCATTCCGCTAATGATGGTTTTACGACCGATTTGTTTTGCCGTGAACTGCACCAGTTGTTTCAGGCTGTAGGCCTTGGGGCCACACAGTTCGAGCCGTTGACCGATGGTGGTTTTGTCGTCCAGCGCTTTGACAAAGGCCTCGACAACATCACCGACGTATACGGGTGCGAATCTGGCGTTGGCACAGGCCAGTGGAAACAGCGGCGGCGATATCCGCAACAGTGTTGCAAAGCGATTAAAAAAGCTGTCACCGGGGCCAAATACCACAGACGGGCAGAAACTGGTGACCTCCAGGCCGGGCGCGTTGTGTACCAGATCTTCACCTTCGCCTTTGGTTTTCAGGTAACGGCTGTGCGATTCGTTGACGTTGGCGTTGAGTGCGCTCATATGCAGCAGCCGTGAAGTCCCTGTTTCACGCATGGCTTTGACAATGCTGCGTGGCAATTCGACGTGCGCGTTTTGAAAGTGGCTTTTGCCTTCTTCGTTAAGGATGCCGACCAGGTTGATAATGCAATCCATGTCCGCCAATACCGTTTGCAGTGCGTCAGTATCGTAACTGTCGGCTTGCAGAAGCCGCACCGCTGAGCCAATGCGAAATTCGCGATGACGTTCGGGATGCCGTGTCAAAACGGTGACTGAATGACCCAGGCCGGCCAGCCGGTGCACCAGGTGTGTGCCGACAAAGCCGGTTCCCCCGAGTACGCAGAGTCTTAATGCTTTCATGCTGTTCCCTTTCAATGCGGGTCGATAAGTTGATTTTAATGGTAAATGGGAAATGTCCTAATAGCGTTGTTGAATTTCCGGCAGACGCTGCGAAAGGCGTGTCACCGGCCTTTGCAGGCGCCACTCGAACACCGTAGCGTAGGCCAGGACACGACGCACGTAGTGGCGCGTTTCCTTGAAGGGGATGCGTTCCATCCACAGGCTGGCGTCCATGGTCTTGCCGGTGGGTAGCCAGCGGCTGACGCGGTGCGGGCCGGCGTTGTAGGCGGCAGCTGCCAGTACGGGGGAGCCATTGTAACGCTTCAGCAGTTTATTAAGGTAGGCGCTGCCCAGGCGGATATTCTGATCGGAGTGCAACAATGCCTGGTTGCCCAGGTAGCGGATTTTCAGCGAACGCGCGGTTTGTTTGCCGGTTTGGGGCATCAACTGCATCAAGCCCAGGGCGCCGACCGGTGAACGCGCGTCTTCCATGAATGCGCTTTCCTGGCGTATGACGCCATAGATCAGTGCCGGATCCAGGTCGTACTGGTCGGCGTAGGCAAATATGGACTTACGGTGTGGCAGGGGAAAACGCAGCGTCAGGTCGGACCAGTAGCCGGCACGTGATGCCGTCAGGATGGCGCGGTCGTGCCAGCCCCAGCGGTGGGCCAGCAGTGCCACCAGCTTGAGTTCAGGTTCCGGCAGTGATGCTGTTGCGTGGTACCACTCGCGGCGGGCATCGAGCTGTTTGCCGGCCAGATACAGTTCGCGGGCGCGCTCGATGCCCGGAATCTGCTCTGTGCGCTCCAGCTGCTCTTTTTCGTAGCTCACGCGCGAGTCATTCATCTGGTAGGGACGCTGCAGATGATCGGCGGCCAGAAAACCGTAGTAGCTGCGTTCGCCGGCGAGGCGGGCATATTCGGTAAAGGCATCACCGCTGGCGCCATCGGCATCCAGTGCGTAGGCACGCCAGTACCGCCAGGTTTCGGAATTGCGTTCCGTGACATCGAGTTCGTCAATCCGCTGCAGGGCGTCTTTCCAGTCCTCGTCGGACAATGCCGTACGTACCCGCCATTGCCGTATTTCGGCGTTGACGGCGTGATCGGGAACGCTGGCCAGCCATAGCGAGGCTTGCGGGTGGTTGCGTAATGCACCCGTTAAAGCGATACGTTGCAACACCTTGCCGGTCTGCTCGCTGTTGAAACGGTGGGTCCTGGCGATGTCCTGCCAGTGTTTCCAGGCCTGTTCGGGCTTATGGCGGGCAAGACGCCCTATGGCGTGGGTCAGAATCTCTCTGACCAGCGGTGTGTCCTGTTTGGCCCAGGACCTGGAGAGCGCGGCGGTGGGGCGGCGGTGTGCGAATTGCCAGCGTTTGACCCATTCACGGTCTTCGGCAGACAGGCGCTTGGCCAGGTAACCGGCGAGGCTGGATTTCTGGTTGGCGAAAGCCAGACGCACTCGCTCCCAGATACGCTCGCTGGTGATCAGGGAGCTGGCGTAGAGCTGGTCAAAGGCCGGGTCGCAGGCATCGGGCTGGGAGTAGCCGACCAGCCACAGATCGAGAGCATCCTTGAGTGCCTGTTCCCGCTCGCCTTTGGACAGTCGGGCACGAACGTCATAACACTGCAGCGTGACGGATCGTTGTGGCTGGTAAAAGCGCAGGTAGTTGTTCCAGTCCTTGCGTTTGCCCAGTTTGTGTAACCAGCTGATGCGCAGACGTGTGGCAACCGGCTGGCCCTGATAGCGATCCAGGAAAGCCTGAACTTCCCGCGCCTTGGCCTTGCTCAGGCGCCGGCGCAGTTGCCAGAACTCCAGGTAACTGTGCAAGGGATAATCAGCCAGCTGTCGCTTGAGATCGCGGAAAGTCGTACTGTCGCCGGCATTGAGAGCGGATTCCGCCTCTAGAAACAGCTCGCGTTGTTTGTCGTACCGGTCCGCCAAGCTGACGTCGGTTAGTAGCAGTGCCGCTACCGTTACTATCCCTGCTAAGCCCTTATGCATGTCCGAGTGTTGCTCATTGCCCGCTTGTTTTTTACCCCAACCGAAATGACAGTAACAATAAAAAATAAAAGAATCCATGCAAAGGTACAATCTCAAAAATGGAAATTCTGATCCTTTGGGTCCCTTATGCACTGATTGGTTTATTTGCCGGTGCGATGGCCGGTCTGCTCGGCATTGGCGGGGGACTGATCACGGTGCCGCTCCTGGCGGGGTTGTTTACAAGCCAGGGATTTGCCCCTCGACACCTCATGCAGCTCGCCGTCGGTACTGCGCTGGCGATAATGGTGTTCACCTCCTTGTCTTCCACGTGGGCACATCACCGGCGCGGCGCTGTGCACTGGCCGGTGATGCGACAGTTATCGATCGGTATCATGGTCGGGGGGTGGCTGGGCGGTGTACTGGCTGTCTGGTTGGGTGGTCTGTTGCTGGCGGGTCTGTTCGGCGTATTTGAGTTGCTGGTAGCGGCACAGATGGCGTTTGGAACGCCACCGGCGCCACATCGGGCGGAACCGGGGCGGTTACGCAATCTTGTTTCGGGTGTGCTTATCGGCGCCGTGTCGACGCTGCTCGGCATCGGCGGCGGTACGATGACGGTCCCCTTTCTGGTCTGGCACAACATTGATGTGCGTCAGGCTGTGGGTACCTCAGCGGCTTGTGGCTTACCGATCGGGCTGGTGGGAGCGCTTGGATTCGTCGTCGTGGGCTGGGGCCGGGCAGACCTTCCTGCCGGCAGTAGTGGATACCTGTACTGGCCGGCGGTATTGGCCATCAGTGTCACCAGTGTGCTGGGTGCTCCGATGGGTGCCTGGCTGGCTCACCGTCTGCCGCGTCAGCGTCTGAAAAGCACTTTTGCAGGTTTTGTCGCTGTGCTCGGACTGTTAATGATCGGCAAAAGCCTGCTTGGGTTCTAGGGCCTGTTAACACTATGAAAGCGACAGCGTTGCTGCCCCAAAATCGGCCAGGCACCAACAGTAGGCGCTTTAGGCGAGGCACGAGGAGAGAAATTTAGTGGCTCTAAATGAACGACGAGTAACGCCGGCTGGCCGTTTTTGGGGCGCAACCCGAAGGGACGGGGCCATTTTCATAGTGTTAACAGGCCCTAGGCGCCAACCAGGGTGCTAACCGCCGGTCGCCGACATAAATCTTACCACCTGCTCGGGTTTGTCCCTGAACTCATGGCGTTCCGGTTTTTGTGCAATCGAGTTGAGAATCGCCTGTTCGAGTGCCAGGTCATCGGCGCCTGCGCGCAGCAGGGGACGTAACTCCACCTTGTCGTTCTGTCCCAGGCACAGGTAAATGGTACCGTCGACGGAAAGGCGAACCCGGTTACAGGTCTCACAGAAGTGCTGTGAAATCGGGGTGATAAAACCGATGCGTAAATCGGATCCGGCAACCTGGACATAGCGGGCAGGCCCGCCTCCTGGCATCACGCCGGGAATCAGCTCAAAACGCTGTGCCAGGCGTCTGCGGACCGTCTGCAGGTCGACATAGTGCTGAGTTGCACAACGGCCGGTGTCGCCCATCGGCATGGTTTCGATAAAGCGCAGGGTAAAGTCGTTTTCGATACAGAACTCGACCATGTCTTCGACTTCATCGTCGTTGATACCGGCCATGACGACCATATTGATTTTGATGGGCGTAAAACCGGCGTCTTTGGCAGCCATCAAACCGGCCAGCACCTTGCCCAGTTTACCCTGGGTTATTTCTTTAAAGCGATCAGTCCGCAGGCTGTCGAGGCTGACGTTAATGCGCGAGATACCGGATGCTTTGAGGGCGGCAGCCTGTTTGTCCAGGCGGGTCGCGTTGGTGCTGAGGGACAAGTCCTCGATACCGGGTAATGCGGCGAGACGTGCGGCCAGTGCGGGAGTGTTTTTGCGCACCAGCGGTTCGCCGCCGGTGATGCGAACCCGCGTCACCCCCAGTCGCCCGAAGGCGCCGATAACACGTTCAATTTCGTCAAATGTCAGCCAGTCTTCTGGCTCTTCGAAATCCCTGAATCCTTTCGGCAGGCAGTAGCTGCAGCGCAGGTCACAGCGATCCGTGACCGATAAACGGACATATTCGATAGCTCTGCCGAACGGGTCGATGAGTTTATGCATTGTTTCAGCATAGTTCAGGTTATGGACGCTGACAATACGACGGTTTGTACAGTTAATCGGAAGTTAGTCCGGTTACTTGGCGACAGATTAATTGGGGTCTGTTAATTGGGGTCAGAGAGGGTTTTTTTGAAAAAAACCCTCTCTGACCCCAATTAACACAAAAAAACCCTCTCTGACCCCAATTAACAGACCCCAATTAACACCGCTAAACCGTCTGGTAGTAAAGGTTTTGGGGGTGATTGGCATCGGCAAAGAAGAACCAGCGTTCGGCAAGCAGCCCCGTGTACTGCACCACAAAGGCTATGACAAATAAGCCCGCCGCGTCTGCACTGAGGCCCAGCGCCAGCAATACGACAGGGAGTGGAAACAAGCTGATCAAAAACAGCCACTTGATGCTCTTGAAGATGGCCTGCGGTGCGCCGTGGAAAAATTCCCGGGTATTAAACGAGCCGGTCATGAAGCCCTGTGATTTCTGTTCAATCCTGGCGTGACGGATACCAACAGCGGTTCCGGTCGTGGATTTGTGTTTGATGCGGGCGTTGCGGATCAGGCTCGAAGCCCGTGTCAGCAGGGCCGCGAGGGTAAGAATGATCGCCCAGCCACCATAGAACGGTGTGAGGCCCGAACCCTGGTAGGCGGCAAAGGCGGTGGCCAGGGTAAATCCGGATGTGGAACCGAGCAGCGTGTAATTTACCACCGTCAAAGGGCTGGCCCATTCCTGCAGGAATTTGATGCAGGCGTAGATCATGGCGGTGCACAGGAACAGGGTAAACGCCAGTGCCGTGTTTAGCGCGCCGATCAGCAGCGACAGATCGACTGCAAAGGTTTCCCGGAAGGTGAACAGTACCGGGTTCAAATCCAGGAAATGAATCAGGCCATACAGTGCCGTCATGCCGATAAAGGCGGGTAAAACCACCACTTCACGTGACAACCAGGAGGTGCGCCAGCGCGCGGCCGAGCGCCAGGCCCGTTCCGGGTGGCCCAGGTGGAACAGGGAAGCAAACAGACCGGCGACCAGAAAAATCAGTGCAATCAGGCTGCCCAGGCCGTAAAACGTTGCAGATTCCTGAACCGGCAGGACTTTGATGACGGAGTACAACTGGCCGGTATATAAAGTCAGAAACAGTCCCTGGCCGACACCGATCAGCGTGGTGAGAAAAATGACCGAGAAGGCTGGATGCATCGCTTATCTCCAGGATTTAATTGGTTAATCAACCAATTAAAAAGGGTGCCGCCAGCCACTGCAGCGTACGGTGCGTTACGCGAACCCGGAGGCTCCACCTTCAGCAGTAACAGTGACCGGCGACATTGAAAACTTTACCACGAAGTGACGTCGTCCAGCGTCGGTTCATCGCTGTCCGGCATGGGCAGCTGGCGCTCTTTCTTGAGCGGGTTATCGACACGGATGAGCTCATCTTCGTGGATGGTGATACGGGTCTTGCGGCGCGGCAGGTAATGGTTGGCCGGCCGGGTACCCCATTCCGGCATCAATTGGTAGCCGCCGCGTTCCCGAATGGCGACCGCCGCTTCGGAGTCCGGGTCGTTGACGTCGCCAAACAGCCGCGCGCTGGTCGGGCAGGCCATGACGCAGGCCGGTCTGCGTTCGTTTTCCGGCAGGCTGTCATCGTAGATTCGGTCCACACACAGGGTGCATTTCTTCATCACCTTCTGGTGTTCATCCAGTTCACGGACGCCGTAAGGGCAGGCCCACGAACAGTATTTACAGCCGATGCATTTGTCGTAGTCGACCAGCACAATACCGTCCTGCTCGCGCTTGTAACTGGCGCCGGTCGGGCACACCGGGACACAGGGCGGGTCTTCGCAATGCAGGCAGCTCTTGGGAAAGTGCACAGTTTCAGCATTCGGGAATTCGCCGACTTCAAAGGTTTGTACACGGTTGAAAAAGGTACCGCTCGGACCCTTGCCGTAAGGGTTCATATCGGCCAGGTAACCCGCGGTACCGGACGTATTCCACTCCTTGCAGCTGGTGACACAGGCGTGACAACCCACGCAGACGTTCAGATCGATGACTAAGGCAAGTTGCGTCATGGTGAAGACCTTTTGCCGGCGAAATACGTCAACCAGCGGCCACGTTTGTTTTCCTGTGACTGACCGGGCAGGGCGTGCAGGGGGTCGAACCGTGGCGAGGTGGTGGCCGGTTCGCTGCTGTCCGCCGGGTAGATCCGTACATGCACATCGTACCAGCCGGCCTGGCCGGTAACCGGGTCCGAGTTGGATAAATGCTCACCGGCTTCACCGGCGGGCAGTTCCTCGCTGAGGATATGATTGAGCAGGAAGCCCCGCTGCGACTCGTCGGCGTCGCTGTCCAGGCCCCAGGCACCGGAGGCCTTGCCAATTGCATTCCAGGTCCACACGGTTCCGGGTTCAACGGTTTCGGAATACCGGCACAGGCAGCGTACCTTGCCGTGCATGGACTCCACCCACATCCAGCCGCCGTCTTCGATACCGGCGGTACTGGCGGTTTTCGAATTGACGTAGAGGAAATTGTAGGGATGAATCTGTCGCAGCCAGGCGTTCTGTGAATCCCAGGAGTGATACATGGCCATGGGGCGCTGGGTGATCGCGTTCAGCGGGTATTTGTGCAGATCAGAGACCTCCGCTTCCAGCGGCTGGGAATAGAACGGCAGCGGGTCAAAGTGAGTTTCCACCCGTTTGCGCAGGCGATCGGGCGGCTGTTTGCCGTCCGATCTGCCTTGTGCGGCGAGACGGAATTTCTGCAGTATCTCGGAATAGATGTGGATATTGATCGGTTCGGCATAGCGCGTCAGGCTGTGGCGTTTAGCCCATTCCAGATAACCCTGGTTCCAGTTGCGCATGTACTGGTAGGATTTGGGTAACTGGTAATGGAACACGCAGTTGTTGTTCTCGTACATTTCCCATTGCCTGGGATTGGGTTCGCCCCGCATGAACTTCTCGCCGCCCTTGCCGCGCCAGCCGGCCAGGAAACCGATACCGGATCCCGGTGCGGTCTCGTAGTTAATGACAAAGTCGGGGTAGTCGCGGTATTTGCGGCTGCCGTCCGGCCGGCTGAAGGCCGGTAATTTCAGGCGTGAACCAAGTTCGATGAGGACTTCCTGAAACGGTTTGCAGTCACCTTTGGGCGCTACCACCGGCAGGCGCACCGAATCGACCGGGCCGTCGTATTCCGAAATCGGGCGGTCCAGCATGGACATGCAGTCGTGACGTTCCAGGTAACTGGTATCCGGTAATACCAGATCCGCATAGGCCGTCATTTCCGACTGAAAAGCATCGGCGACGATCAGGAAGGGGATTTTGTATTCACCGTCCTCATCC
>Ga0070727_10003238_pt1 | contig 15036 bp, 13 predicted proteins | sample tdAd472_FD_66722 | JGI IMG/M metagenome (GOLD analysis project Ga0070727, IMG submission 66722) | Marine sediment microbial communities from the Atlantic coast under amendment with organic carbon and nitrate - tdAd47.2 | ecosystem: Environmental > Aquatic > Marine > Coastal > Sediment | place...
GACATCGGCTCCCGTGGTCACTCCCCCGCAGCCCACAATGGGAAGATCCGGCAAGGCCGACGCAACTTCATAGACGCACCTCATGCTGAGAGGCTTCATCCCCGGTCCGGAATAGCCACCGGATCCACCACTAAGAAGGGGGCGCCGTTCGGCAATCGACAGTCCGAAGCCGACTGCCGTGTTGGTCAGTATGACGAAGTCGACGCCAGCATCCACACAAGCGGAAGCAACAGCAACGACGTCGGGTGTGTTTGGCGAGAGCTTGGCGCCCAAAGGAACTTCTGTGGATTCGCGGGCGGCTTCAACGACATCACGGCTGGCCTTTGCGCTGAAAGAGAACATTTCGCCACCGTCTAGGTTCGGACATGAGAGGTTGACTTCAACAGCCTGGACACCTGTGATCGCCAGCTGTCCAGCTACATGAGCGAACTCCTGTGGAGTCCCGCCGACGGCAGATCCCCACACTGGGACCTTCAACTTGTGAATCCGAGGCTTCATGGACTGAGACCAGGCGTCTATGCCCGGATTCTGGATCCCGATGCCGTTCAGCATCCCCGTGGCCAACGGCGCCATCCTCGGCGGTGGCCTGCCGGTCCAAGGTTCGGAAGAAACAGACTTGGCTACTGCTGCGCCATATTTGGAGACGTCGGCAATCTCAGCCCATTCCCAAACAGAGCCGACGGTGCCGGAGGCTGCAATGAGAACAGAGTCAAGTTCCAGCGGACCCAGACTCGTTTTCAGCCGACTCGATGCCATTCCTGAAGGCTCCTTGGTCGATTGATTGCACCTGGCCCGGCACGAAGACTCCTGGCTACCGCCAAGCCACCCTGGATGGTTGTTACACAGGGAACCAGGTGACGACGTGCGGCCTGCCTGATCGTTCCGCCATCGGAGCGGGCCCGCCCTCCTCTTGGAGTATTGATGACCAACTGGATTTCGCCGTTCTCGAGTTGCTCTCCAATGTCACGGGATCCCTCTCCGATCTTGTCGACCGGTTCAGAGTCAATTGCATGGTGTGCCAGGTAGCGCGCGGTGCCTTTGGTGGCCACAAGCTCGAACCCGAGCAGTATGAACGCCTGGGCGACGGCGAGACCCAAAGGCTTGTCCCGATCGGCAAACGACAAGAAGACCCGCCCTCTATCTGCCAGAACATTCCCCGCGCCCAGAAGTGCCTTCCCATAGGCGACGCCAACATCGGACCCAATGCCCATCACTTCGCCCGTGGCCTTCATCTCTGGCCCGAGAATCGAGTCTTCCTCGGGGAAGCGGTCCCATGGAATGACAGCATCTTTCACTGCGACGAAATCGAGTGTCTCGCTCGGGTCCCGAACCATCCCCTCCGCTCGGAGATCGGCAATCGTCGAACCCATCATCACCCGTGACGCAATGCGGGCGAGTGGAATCCCCTTGGCTTTGGAGATGAATGGAACGGTTCGACTTCCTCGCGGATTGGCCTCGAGGACGTAGACCTCATCGCCCTTGACAGCGAATTGGATGTTGATCAGGCCCCTCACTGTCAGGGCCTCGGCGATCTCTCGCGTGGCTCGCAGAATCTCCTTCTTCGCCTCTTCGGAGATTGTGGGTGGCGGTGTGATGCAACCGGAATCCCCTGAATGGATGCCTGCTTCTTCAACATGCTCCATGACCCCACCAACCAGAAGTTCATGCCCGTCGTAGGCAGCATCTACGTCAACCTCCACCGCCGACTCGAGGAAGCGATCGATCAGGATCGGGCCGGCAATGACTTCCGGATCGCCCTCTCCATAGATGTCTCGAACATAATCTGCCAGCTCCTCGAGGCTGTAGATGACCTTCATCTTTCGTCCACCAAGAACGAACGAAGGGCGCACCATGACTGGAAGCCCTATCTGATCGACAACTTCCTCCGCCTCAGCAGCAGAAAGTGCCGTACCGGCCGGTGGCTGCCTCAGTCCAAGATTCCGACAGATTTCGGCGAACTGCTCCCGATCCTCGGCCAAGGCAATGGACGAGGGCGAAGTCCCGGCGATAACCACACCCGCCTTTTCGAGACCCTCGGCCAGGTTGAGAGGAGTCTGACCTCCCAACTGAACTATCACCGCTTCTGGCTCCTCCGCATCGATGACCGCCAAGACGTCCTCGATCGTCAATGGCTCGAAGTACAACCGGTCGGATGTGTCGTAGTCGGTTGAAACCGTTTCTGGGTTGCAGTTCACCATCACGGTCTCATATCCAGCCTCTCGCAGAGCGAAACTCGCATGGACGCAGCAGTAGTCGAATTCGATTCCCTGCCCAATCCGATTGGGACCCGAGCCGAGAACGACAACGCGTGGCTTCGATGCCGGACGAACCTCCGATTCATCCTCAAAGGTGGAGTACATGTAGGGGGTTAGAGCTTCGAACTCTGCGGCACAGGTGTCGACGGTCTTGAAAGTTCGGACGAGACCGCTCGAAAGACGGGCCTCCCTCACTGCATCCTCGGATTCATTCCAGAGGTAGCCGATTTGCCGGTCCGAGAACCCGTATCGTTTGGCCTCACGCAAGACGTCTATCTCTCTAGATGTTTCGACCTCCGACCGGACCTCGATGATTTCTGCAATCTGGGAAATGAACCACGGATCGACATGTGAAAGCCGGTTGACTGTTTCGATTGACCAATCACGTCGGAGCGCTTCGCCAATCGCATAAATCCTCGTCGGTGTTGGGGTTGCAACAGCTCTTTCAAGTTGCTCTTCGTCGAACTCCAACATGATCGCTTCCGAGGGATCGGCATTCAGCCCAGAAGTCCCATTCTCTAGAGATCGCAATGCTTTTTGGAGAGCTTCCGGGAATGTTCTCCCTATCGCCATGGCCTCGCCAACGCTGCGCATGGAGGTGCTCAGGGTCGTGGAGGCTGACGGGAATTTGGCGAAATCGAACCTTGGGATCTTGACCACGACATAGTCGAGGGCTGGCTCGAACGAGGCTGGTGTGGCACCAGTGATGTCGTTCGCTATTTCGTCCAGCGTGTAGCCGACTGCAAGCAGGGCCGCAATCTTCGCGATCGGAAAGCCGGTTGCTTTCGAAGCCAGGGCTGATGACCGACTCACCCGCGGATTCATCTCGATGACAAGACGGCGACCAGTATCGGGGTCAACGGCGAACTGCACGTTCGAGCCGCCTGTTTCGACGCCAATAGCTTGAAGCACCCTAATGGCGTCGTCGCGCATCTCCTGATATTCCCGATCAGAAAGCGTTTGCGCCGGCGCAACGGTTATCGAGTCGCCCGTGTGCACGCCCATGGCGTCAAGATTCTCTATGGAACAGACGATTACCGCATTACCCGCACGGTCACGCATGACCTCCAGTTCGAATTCCTTCCACCCGAGAACTGACTCTTCAACGAGAATCTCCCCAACGGGTGAGGTTGTCAGGCCGTGCCTGGCCACCTCGAGAAAGTCTTCTTCCGTGTCGGCGATCCCCGTCCCAGCCCCACCAAGGATGAACGAGGGACGGACCATCACCGGGTAACCGATGTCCTTGGCGATATGGATGGCTTCGACCATCGACCTGGCGTATGCAGCTCGTGGCACCTCGAGACCGATCTCTTCCATGGTCTGTTTGAAAAGGCCACGGTCCTCGGCGCGGTCGATCGCCTCGAGCCCGGCGCCGATCATCTCGACACCGTGCTTCTTGAGAACCCCCGACCTGGCGAGTTCGGTCGCGACGTTCAGAGCCGTCTGGCCTCCAAGAGTTGGTAGTAACGCGTCCGGACGCTCTCGGGCGATCACTTCCTCCACGACTTCCGGAGTGATCGGCTCGATATACGTGGCGTCTGCGAATTCCGGATCGGTCATGATCGTGGCGGGATTCGAGTTGACGAGAACCACTCGATAACCCTCGGCTCTCAACACCTTCGAGGCCTGAGTGCCTGAATAGTCGAATTCGCATGCTTGACCAATGACGATTGGACCTGAGCCGATAACAAGGATCGAACGAATATCTGTGCGTCCGGGCATCAGGCCCCTACCTCAATCAGATCTACGAACTGATCGAACAGACCGGATGCATCGTTGGGTCCAGGCGCCGCCTCGGGGTGATACTGCACGGAATAGGCAGGCACGTCCTTGAGCGCCATGCCTTCAACCGTGCCGTCGTTCAGGTTCTGGTGAGTAGGTAATAGTTCACCGAACTGCGACTCGACTGACGCCGGGAGAAGCTCCGACCCAACCAGACCCTTACGCTCCGGAGCATCTCCATCGGCGAGACTCCAGAGGTCCACAGCGAAACCATGGTTTTGGGCAGTGATCTCGACCCGTCCGTCCGCCATCCTTCGCACGGGATGATTCCCGCCATGATGGCCAAACGGGAGTTTGAAAGTCTCTGCGCCCACTGCAAGCCCGAGGACCTGATGCCCCAGGCAGATTCCGAACAGAGGCTTCTTTCCGAGGATTCCTCGCAGGGTTTCGGCTGTGCGAGTCAGTGGCTCAGGGTCGCCAGGTCCGTTGGACAGAAACACCCCGTCCGGTCCATAAGCCAGTACGTCTTCGGAAGTAGTTCCCGCGGGAACCACCTGTACGTCGAATCCGCGGGCAGTGAGATTCTTGAGGATGTCCTTCTTGATACCCAGGTCGATGGCCACGATCAGACCGAGGGACGATTGCTGTGCCGGAACGCGATACGGATCCCTGGTGGTCACTTCCGAAGCAAGATCACGGCCATCCATTAGGGGTGCAGCTGCAGCCAAGTCCTTCAGCTCCGCCTCATCGACTCCAGCACCTAAGGCGACTGGCATGGCCCCCCTGTCGCGAATGTGTCTGGTGAGCCGTCTGGTATCGACATCGCCTATTGCAACCACGTTCCGTTCTCGGAGGTAAGAAGCGAGGTTCCCTTGAGACCGCCAGTTGGAGTCCCTCCGCGACAACGACCGCATCACAAAACCCGAAACGGAAGGGGCATCCGACTGGTCATCAGATGAGTTTGTTCCGTAGTTCCCGATGTGGCTCGCGGTCATCACAACTACTTGTCCGGAGTACGAAGGATCGGTGAGGATTTCTTGGTATCCGGTCATCGAGGTGTTGAACACCGCCTCACCGGTGGCGACGCCGTCAACGCCAACCGTGACCCCGCGAAACACTTCGCCGTCAGCGGTCGCAAGCAGCGCCGGTGTCTTATCAGCGACCATCAGGGACCTCCGAGTACGTGATAATCCCTTTGTGAATCGTTGCTTTCACTACCCCTTTGAGCACCATCCCACGGTAGGGACTATTCGACGACTTCGATTCAAAGGCGGTTGGTACCCGGTCGCGAGAGGGATCGAACACAACGATGTTGGGCGGTCCACCTTGCGTTAGGGGGCGCCCGTGGTCGCTCAAACCCGCAAGCCAGGCAGGTGCGGTACTCATGACGCGGAAGAAGCGATCGGGATCCCCAATGACGGAACTGACCACTGAGGCAGCTGTTTCTAGCCCGATAACGCCCCTAGGAGCGTCCTTGAATGGCACATCCTTCTCCTCCGGCACGTGTGGAGCGTGGTCGGTTGCGACCATGTCGATCGTGCCGTCCAACAAACCCTCGCGCAGCGCCAAGCGATCACCGGGTTCACGGACCGGCGGATACATCTTCAGGTTGGTGCCGATTCGCTCCACGTCGGCATCCGTGAACGACAGATGATGTGGGGTGACTTCAGAGGTAATGGGGAGCCTTTCAGCCTTCGCTTCCCTCAGGAGGTCGACCACCTCTGACGTAGAGACATGTTGGCAGTGATACCGGCCTCCCGTCTGCCGCACCAGATCGATATCTCGTTCAACGATTTCAATCTCGGCCTCTGAAGGGAGCCCCGGAATGCCAAGACGTCTGGACTCGTCTCCGAGGTGCATATGACCACCTCGAGTCATGGCGTGGTTTTCTGCGTGTTGCGAGATCACCGCTCCGGGAAGACGGCTGACAAGGGCGAGTCCTTGGCCCATCACTTCCTCATCTAAAACTGAATCGCCGTCGTCGCTGAAGATCCGGACTCCAGAGCGATAGAGACTCTGGAAATCGACGAGGCTCCTGCCTTGACGTCCCTTCGTCATTGCTGCGGCCACACGAATCTCAACCTGATCGACTCCAGCAGCTGACTCCATGAGTTCTGCGATTGCCGACTGGTTGTCCAGAGGAGGCTCTGTATTGGGCATCGTCACGACAGCGGAATAGCCGCCCGCTGCTGCTGCTGCTGCGCCGGACTGGAGGTCTTCCTTCCAAGTCTGACCCGGCTCGCGGAAGTGCACGTGGACGTCGACGAACGCTGGCCCAACCAAGCAGTTTGTGGCATCTATGACCTGACCAGGCACCCCGGTCAACTCGGTGGCCAACTCAACGATCTCTTGCCCATCGATGGAGACATCCAGACGCCTGACCCCGGTGTCGGTGAGTACCTGACCTCCACGTACATGTATCACTCGTCGCGCCTTTCGATCCAGACGCCATCCACATCGTCGACCTCCCGCAGCCTCACGTGAATGTGTTCGGCACGAGAGGTCGGAAGGTTCTTGCCCACGTAGTCGGCACGTATCGGCAACTCCCGGTGTCCTCTATCGACCAGGACTGCCAGTTCGACCGTTCTGGCCCGACCTCGATCCGACAACGCATCGAGGGCCGCCCTCACTGTTCGGCCCGTATACAGGACGTCGTCAACGATGACTAGGGCGCGGCCTTCGATGGGAATCGAGGGATGAGGATCCTCCAAGTCGGCTGGTTTGCTCGACAGATCGTCGCGATAGGGCCGGACATCGAGGTTCACCACTTCGACCTCGACATTCTCAAATAGCCCGATTGAGTCGGCGAGTCGGCGAGCAAGCGGCGTACCACGGGTTTGAATACCAACGATCACAAGATCGTCGGCTCCGTGATGTCTTTCGAGAATCTCGTGCGCGATACGACGCAGCACTCTTTGAAGGTCGTCGGAGGCCATGAGGGGCGTCATTGCATCCAAGTCTGAGGGGCCTGAGCCCACTTGAGTCTCCTTCCCGGCCTCTCTGGACCGTGGTTAAAGGTGAAGGCGACCCTAATCGTCGAGCCCCGTCAGGTCGACTTCATCTACCTTTGATGTCCGATGCCAATGCGGAAAGCACACCGTTGACGAAAGAGCTCGACTTTTCTGTTGAATATGTCTGGGCCAGGCGAACGGACTCAGAAACAATCACAGCCGTGGACGTTCCTTCGTGGTGCTCGAGCTCATACAGACCGAGTCTCAGAATGTTTCGGTCGACTGCCGGCATTCGAGAGACACTCCAGTGCTGGCTGGCCTTCTCGATTCGTGCGTCGAGATTCTCGAGATTGTTGACGACACCGTCAAAGAGCTCCGCCACTCGCCCTTCGGAAGGGGCAGCAGATTCGCCACGGGTCTCGAACTCGTACAGGTACTCCAATGCCAGGTCACGACTCTCGACTTGAATTTCGGACCCCAAGGACTTCGCCACCTTGACCGCAACATCCGCGTCTACGTAGTCGAGAGGTGCACTCGGCTCCTCCCGCTCTTTCAAAGCTGCGAGCACTTCTTCGGTGCTGCGGCCGATCGCCTTCGCAAGGTCTTCGGCGGAGATATGCGCCGGAATCGTCGCAGGATTGGAACCGCTCATACTCTTGTTTGGTACTCCCCAGTGCGAGTGTCCACCTTGATCCGATCGCCCTGTTCGACGAAGAGCGGCACTTGAATATCTATGCCTGTTTCCACGGTGACCGCCTTGGTTGCAGCGGTCCGGGTGTCCCCTTTGACGGCTGGCTCGGCGTATGTGACCTCGAGTTCAACGGAGGTGGGAAGGTCCACACCGATAGGTGTTCCCTTGTACATCGGAAGACTCACCGTCATGCCATCGACCAAGAAGTCCGCAGCTTGCCCAACGTCCTCCCCCGATATTGCCAATTGGCCGTAGTCGCTCAGATTCATGAAGTGATAGCCAAGGTCATCGGAATACAGGTATTGGTGCTCGCTTCGGTCAATGATCGCCTGTTGGACGTTCTCGTCAGCCCTGAACGTGCGATCCATCACCTGACCGGTCTCGATCTTCTTGAGTTTCATCCGGACAAAGGCCTTGCCCTTGCCTGGCTTGACATGCTGATAATCAACAATGGAGAAGAGCCCATCGTCGAGGTCGAGAGCCATTCCAGGTCGTACGTCATTTGTCGAAATCACGATGCGTTTCCAGTTCCGGGGTCAGTGACGGTACCGGGTGTCAGAGCCCTACGGCATTCAGGCCGATTTCTACGTCGTCGCGTGAGACGTGAACGAGCGTTGGGTGCTCAATGGACTCGAGAAGCACCATCCTCAATCCCCCGGCGTCTTGCTTCTTGTCGTGGCGCAGGAGCTGGCGTACGAGGTCGGCGTCTACGCCCCCTGCCGTGACAGGCAACCCGAGGGTTCTAAGCGACTCTTCGACGAACCTGGACTCAGAGAAACCCAATCGTTCCTCCGACACCGCCATCGCCGCGACCAAGCCAACAGCAACGCTTTCTCCGTGGGAAAGACCGGATGCGAATTCGATGGCATGCCCAATTGTGTGGCCGAGGTTGAGGAACGCCCTGTTTCCAGATTCTCGCTCGTCCTTCTCGACGATGGTCGCCTTCACTCGGATCGCGCGAACGACGATGTCTGCGAGAGCCGCTTCTGCTCCGTTGGCCCTCAAATCCCTGCAGATGGTGGAGTCTCCGATCAAGCCGGCTTTGAACGACTCGGCCAGGCCTTCCCGAATGAGATGTGGGGGTAACGCCGAGAGGACATCCACATCGATCAAGACGCGCGTCGGATGCCAGAAGACTCCGACCAGGTTCTTTCCTCCGAGATTGACACCCGTCTTGCCTCCGATGGAGGCATCGACAGCTCCGAGGAGGGTCGTTGGCACGTGGACCGCTTCGACGCCTCGTAGCCATGTCGCTGCCACGAACCCGGCAAGATCGGTAACAGAACCTCCGCCGACCCCAATCACAGTGTCCTCGCGGGTCACACCGAATTCAGATAGCTCTTCATAGACCGACTCGGCCACGGCCAGTGTCTTTGCGGCTTCCCTATCGGGCAATACCAAAACCTTCGTTTCGAGACCCGAATCTGCGAGTCGCCCCTGGACGACGGCAGCGTGCGATGCGACCGCCGGTTGGGTGAGAACGACAGCTCGCTGCCGGTTCGAACGCCGCGGCAATGGCTCTTCGGGCAAACCGCTGCCGACAAGTACTTCGGTCACTCCAGTGACCGTCAACCGTTCCATATCGCCTCAATGACGCTGGCGACGGCATCGACGTCCACATCGGTGGTGTCAATCACAGTGTCGCTGGCGTCTCGGTACAGGTCCTCACGTTCCTCGAGCAGATCCTTCAAGAACACCTCTCGGTCCAAAACAGATTGATTGATTGCAGGGCGATCCGATACGTTCTCGAGTCGCCTGGCCAGGACGCTAGGACTGCTCTGCAGCCATATGACACGTCCCGTTTCCCTCATCACCTGCCGATTGCCGGGGTCCAGGACGACGCCACCCCCAGTAGCGATGAGACCGCCGAAATCAGAGACCTTTTCGACCGCGTGCCGTTCGTGCTCTCGGAACTTCGTCTCGCCCTTCTGTGCCCACAGCTCGGCAACGCTCATCCCGGTCGAATCTTCGACTACGTGGTCTGTGTCGATGAATGGTATCCCAAGACGTTCAGCGGCCAGTACGCCCGCTGCGCTCTTGCCCGATCCCATCATCCCGACGAGCCAGAGGGTCATTTCGAAAGACGTGTCGATACACGTGAGCGGTAACTGGCCACTGCTGCGGTGAATTCCTCGACAGTGTCGCCTCCAAATTTCCGAAGCATTTCCGAGGCCACAGTTATTGCCACCATCTGTTCGCCAACGACCGCTGCAGCAGGCACGGCGCACACATCCGAGCGCTCTCGCACCGCCTTGGCTTCATCGCCGGTTGCCATATCGATCGTCCGAAGTGGCTGCATCAACGTCGAAATCGGCTTCATCGCCGCCCGCACCCTGATGGCCTCACCGTTGCTCATGCCCCCTTCAATGCCTCCGGCGCGATTGGATTCTCGCCCGATAGCTGATTCTTGACGGACGATCTCATCGTGTGCTTCGGATCCAGGACGACGGGCGATGTCGAACGCCTCCCCTATCTCGACTCCTTTGATTGCAGGTATCGAGATCATGGACCCCGCCAAGAGGGCGTCGAGGCGTCGATCGTGCTGTATGTGGGATCCAATGCCGATGGGCACGTTGTGGGCGATCACCTCAAACACTCCACCGAGCGTGTCTTTCCGCTCATTGGCCTCATCTATTGCCGCGACCATCTCATCCGAGGTGTCAGCGTTGAAACACCGAACCGGACTCGACTCGATGGAAGCGACATCGCCGACCTCAGGGGTTGGACCTTCATAGGCGACCGCACCGATGGACACCACGTGGCTCATGACCGTCACATCCGCCTGGCGAAGGAGCAAGTTGGCCAAGACACCCGCGATGGTCCGGGCAGCGGTTTCACGGGCTGACGCTCGCTCGAGAATGTCCCTGGCATCGTCGGTGTCGTACTTGACCATTCCTGCCAAGTCGGCATGTCCCGGCCTGGGTCGAGTCACTTCCTTCCCGGCGCTTCCCGGTTCTGGGCTCATGATCTCGTTCCACTTGTCCCACTCGGTGTTTCGAACGACGACGGCAATGGGAGACCCGAGAGTCATGCCATGGCGTATGCCTCCAAGGATCTCCAATTGATCGCCTTCAATGGCCATTCGTTTGCCACGCCCATATCCCCCACGACGCCTGGCGAGTTCAGAGGCGAAGTCATCGAGCATGACCGCTAGTCCCTTGGGGATCCCCTCAACGATCGCGACGAGACCTGGTCCATGCGATTCGCCCGCTGTCAGAAACCTGAGCATCACGAGATGCTACGTCGGAATCGGGAAAGTGCCGATCCCGGCAAGAACGATTGCCAACCACGCCCCCAGGATCATCGGTGGTCCGTAGGGCAGCTCCGTCTTCATTCGCGCCGCTCCGAGAAGAATCATTGCGAAGGCCAGCACTCCCCCGATCAGGGCGGTCGCAAACACGGCCCAGCCGAGCGCCCCCCACGCAACAAAGGCCGTGAATAGACCAAGAACCGGGGCCAACTTCACATCGCCGGCTCCGAAACCCCGACCTCGAACCGCCAGCCAGACAAGCGTCGCTCCACCAAAGTATGCGGCTGCCCCGCCAAGGCCTCGCAAGAGCGCACCCGTGTCACCCTCGACCGACGACACCACTGCCAATGTGACCGCGAGGATAAGGGAGCCTCTGAGATTGAGCCGATCGACAATCCGAAACTGTTCAAGATCGGTCACTAGAAGGGCCATGGTGAGCATCAGGAAACCAAGATATGGGATGAGAATGAGCTCGAAACCAAAGGTCTCTACCAATGCGGCGGCGAACAGACCGGAAGCGAGTGCAACGATCGGTTCGCGTTGGACGAGCCTCCCACATTCGGGACAACGAAGCTTCAGCCAGCCACGATTGGTACGGCATTCAGGGCATGTCCCAACGAAAGGGCGGAGCGGGTCAGTGTCGGAGAGCGCCTGGATCGCCAGGTCGTGCGCGGCTAGGCCTAGCAAAAACCCAAGAGCTCCGACGAGGACATATGTCATCGCCGGAGCAACTTAGCTTTGGATTGTCGACAGGTCGGGTTTAGGCGTCGCCTGCTACGTCTCTGATGGCGCCCATTCTGCGACGCCTGAGAAGTCCATAGCCCTCTTCCTCCGTCGCCTGCTCTTCGTCGGGCGAGTCGAGTTCCGAGAAGACCTTTTCGAGGAATGCCTCGGTGTCCTCTTCGACCTCGGCCGGCTCAGAAGGGGCCACGTCGGAGTATGAGGGAATCAGTGAGTCAGAGTCAGGCGCTGCCGGAGCCAGTTCGGAAGTCTCTTCCTCATCCGAGGGAGTTTCACCAGATACTTCGTCGGAGACTGCCTCTTCGGGTTCGGCTTCAAATCCTGACGGCGACTCGGCCGCTACCTCGAACGTGTCGCCGGACTCCAATCCGTTGTCTTCTGGTGAGTCGTCCTCCGATGAGGGCTCTTCCCACCATGACTCGTTCGGGTCGGCCGACTCAGGCTCTTCGGAGGCTGCCCATGCAGGCTCGGGCTCTGGTTCAGCCGCAACAGTCTCTTCTTCGACCGAAGCCACTTCAAGGAGATCCTTGCTGATCAAAGAGGCCGCAGCTCGCGCTGTCCAGAACTCTGTCGTCCCGAGATGATCAGCCAACGAAGAGACAGACGACTCGGAGCCAACGTGGCTGAGAACGCGCCAACCATCGCGGTCGATCTTGACTTCTTCCCGGTCTCCAAGATCGTGAATCCACGCAATTGAAGCTCCCAGATCAGAAACGGTCTTCGAGACTTCAGTCCACTCGTTCAGACGCTGCCTGGAATCCTCGAGAAGGTGTTCGAGTTCGAATGCATCCGGGCTGGCGTAGAAAGTCTTCTGACCCTCGCGAACCTCAAAGGAGTCGCCCTTGAGGCCCATTTGATAAATGCTCTCAACGGTCATCTCACGAAGCAGGGATTCGAGGCGCCCATCTTCGTTGAGAGGCGCGAATGTTGCTTCGCCCGCCTCGACCGTCTGCATGTAGACCTCATCAATCAACCCTGACTTGATGAGGTGTTGACGCAGACTCGAATCGTCTGCCGTCGTTGCAAGGGCGATGCCGCCCTTTGTTACGAATATCCGCCCACGGACTTTTTCACCATTGACGTCTACAGAACCCTGCTGCTCTGAGCGGGTAAGTAGACGTAGAATTTCGTCTAAAGAGACGAATCCCAAGTTTCCAGAAAGAGACACCTTCAGCTCCTTGCTTTCGTTAAGCCTCGCATGTCGTTTCGGCCCAAGTCATATGCTGCTTTAGCCCTTTCTCGCCGCGGCGATGAGTGGAGCCAAGCTTACGTCCCTTCCGGTCCACCATTGAAATGAGGCTCTCGCCTGCATCGCAAGGAACTCAAAGCCGTCCAAGACCGGGCGATTCATGGCCTCAACGGCGACCAACGACTGAGTCCTATTGAGACCATACGGAAGGTCGATCAGACCTCCGCATGCTTCAAGCAGTTGCGATTCCAGACATTCACCGTGCATGCCAATAGGCGTCGCGTTGATCACCAGTGCGCCGGCGACAGCAGTCCCCCATGCGAGTGGCTGGCATTCGAAGGAGGCCGACAATGCTCGTGCCTGGCCCGGATCTCGGGTTTGGATGTATCGGTTGCGGTCTCGGCCTCCTTCGAGGGCGGCCCTTGCGGATCCTCCGCCGCCCAGGACGAGAACACTCTCCAAGGCCCGAAAGCGTTCGGCCGTCAACGCCTGGCGCACCGCAACAACATCTGTCGAATGCCCCTCCAGACGCTCATCGCGAAGCCTTACGGTATTGACAGAGCCCGACGCCTCCGCCTCGGACGTCAGAGCATCCGCGAGCTCGAAAGCCCGAAGTTTCAATGGCATCGTGACGTTCAGACCGTCAGCCTCGCCGGATCGAACACGGTTCATCCAGTTTGCCAACACGTCTGAATCGGCATCAACCGCCTCGTAGGTTCCCTCCAGATTCGCCAGTCTGAGCGCCTCTGCGTGAATCGCTGGAGAACGCGACTCGGCGATCGGTCGACCGAGAACGGCAAAGCGGTGCGGGGGGCTCACGAGTGCAGTGTGCCAGTTGCCTAGGGGAGAACGCCATCCTCGCGCGCTTTGGCGACGTTGGCGTTGTGCTGATCGAGCGTCTCCGCGAATGCATGATTTCCGTCGACATCCGACAGCACGTAGAAGAAGTACGGAGTGTCTTCGGGTGAAGCCGCTGCCTCTAGGGAGGCTCGCCCTGGTGCGGCGATCGGCGTCGGTGGCAAACCCTGAACGCGGTATGTGTTGTAAGGGGAATCGACCTCGCGATCGAATTGCGTTATATCGCGGGTGCCTAAGGCATAAAGGACGGTCGCATCGATATCAAGGGGCCATTCGTTGGCAAGGCGATTGTGGATGACGCTCGACACCGTCGATCTCTCGACGTCGAACAGGACTTCGCTTTCGATCAGCGAAGCCATAACGATTCCCTCGTACTCCGTGTAACCGAGGTCGTTCCATGCCGACCAATCAATCGAATTCACCCTTTGTTCCATTGTGGAGGCCATACGTTGCAGGATCGCAGCAGGAGTGGCTGACAGGGCAAACTCGTAGGTATCAGGGAACAACAGGCCCTCCCACTCACTCAAAGTCATCTCGAGGGGCATATCTGTCAGTGAAGTGGAAACCTCTCCGCTCAGAAGCGCTTCTTCATAGTCGGAGTACTCGTGGGGAGTGTTCTCCGATATCGAAACAAGCATTTCCTCGACTCGGAGTCCCTCGATGACAGTAAGCCGATAGACGGAAGGGGCAGGTCCCGAAACGATTATCGCTACCACTTCAGCGGGGTCCATCAACGTAGTGAAGTCATAGGTGCCCGCCTGAAGCCGAGAGGCTGCATCGACATTTCGAACAGCTACCTCGAATTCGAGCGCAGAATGAACCACACCTTGAGCGGCCAGCATCGCACCGATGTCCTGGCCCGTTGAACCAAGAGGGATCTCAATGCTCACCGGCTGGCCGGGCTCAACCGATACCGGTGGCCCTCCTACCTCATCGGGAGCAATGGCGTTCCCAACTTCCCGACCCATGTAGGACGCACCGGCGATCACTGCGACCGCGGCGATTACTACCAACGCGGCGGCTGAGACGATCTTCAGGATCCGAGACCAGATGGGCTCCGTAGGTATTGGATCAAAAGTCATGTAGTCAGGGAGTTCGACGTCCCAATCGCCTGGTTGGTTCCCTATTGGCGCTGTGCATCGAGGTAGTCCTGGAGAATGATGGCAGCTGCCACTTTGTCGACGGTTACACGTCGATCACGCCTTTTCATACCGGATTCGAGAAGTGAAGCCTCGGCCATCCGAGAGGTGAATCGTTCGTCGAGGTAATCGACGACCAGCCCGGCCCCTTCCAGTTCTTCGGCAAGGTCCCGTGCCCCTTCCGCCGAGGTGCCCTCGCCGCCACCCAAACGGGTCGGCATTCCCATGACGACTGTCAAC
>Ga0070727_10003243_pt1 | contig 15014 bp, 13 predicted proteins | sample tdAd472_FD_66722 | JGI IMG/M metagenome (GOLD analysis project Ga0070727, IMG submission 66722) | Marine sediment microbial communities from the Atlantic coast under amendment with organic carbon and nitrate - tdAd47.2 | ecosystem: Environmental > Aquatic > Marine > Coastal > Sediment | place...
CACGCAGACGACCATCACGATGACGCCGATGAGCATCCCGACCCCGCTCTGCTGCAAGGCCACCAGCGCGATGGGCACGGTCGAGACGAACACGCCCACGATGGGCACGAAGCTGCAGAGGAACACGACCACCGCGAGGAACCCGACCCCCGGGATCCCGAGGATCAGCATGCCCACGCAGGTGAGCGCGGTGTTGACCAGCGCGATCACCGTCTGGGCCTCGAAGGCCTTCCCCAGCAGTCGCGCGAAGGTCGCGATGGATGGCGCGACCTCGTCCCAGATCTCGCCCAGGCGGGAGTTCTGCAGCAGGTTCACGCCCCGCCCCAGGCGCTGCATGTCCCACACGATCATGAACGAGAACAGCAGCGCGAGGAAGATGGTCAGGATCCCCTTCCAGAGGCCCGAGACGATGCCCTTCAGTCCGGGCACGAGGAACTCTTCCTGAACCTCGAGCAGGGAGTGCGAGATCGTGTCGCTGAGCGCGCTGCGGTTGGCGGGGTCGGTGAAGTAGGCCGAGAGCTGGTGCGTGAGCCCCTGGTCTTCGCCTCGGCGCATGGGGTCGGAGAAGGTCGCCCCGAACAGCCCGCCGTGCACGGCCGCTTGACCGGAGATCACCGGACGCTGGCCGAGGGCGATCCCTACCCGCACGTCGAGGAAGCGTTTGGGGTCGTCGATGCGCTTCAGCTTGTTGATCTGCTCGCGGCCGTCGCTGAGGGCGCCCGGGATCGTGGCCCAGCCGAGGGCCACGAAGGAGCCGACGATCGCGGCGTAGACGAGGACCACCGGCAGGAGCCGGGAGGAGAACCGACCCTGGATCCGGTTGACGATGGTGCTCGTGATGTAGCTGAGCACGAAGGTGAGGAAGATCAGGCCGAAGAAGTCGCGCAGCTCGTAGAGCAGGAACAGGAAGCCTGCCCAGATCCCGATCTTCTTCACCGGCAGCCGCAGCAGCGGCCGCAGCAGCGGCGAGCGGAACGGCGAGCGCGTCGGCATGGGCGGGGGAGCCGGGGCCACTAGACCCCCCCCGAGCGCACCGACCCGACGAAGAGCACGAAGCCCAGCAGCCCGGCACCGATCAGCCACCCCAGCGCCAGGACCCCCGCGAGGGGGAAGTTCCCCAGCCAGGGGGTGAGGTCGGTGTGGAGCAGCAGGTAGCCCCCGCCGAGGAGCATCGCCGCGATCACGATCCCGACCGCGATCCGGTTCTGGCCTTGAGCGTGGGCGCGGGAGAGCATCTCCAGCTGCTCGACGCCGATGTTCAGGTTCACCCCGTCCTCGCGCAGCCGGCGGAGGATCAAGCGCACGTCACGGGGCGCGGTCTCCAGCAGGTGGGTCACGTCCGCCATCACCCGCCGGGGGGTGCGGCTAAAGAAGCTGGGGTCGGTGAGCCGCCTGAGGAACACCTTGAGGATCAGGGGGCGGAACTCTTCGACCGCGTTCAACCCAGGGTAGATCTCGCGGCCGACGCCCTCGATGGTCGCCAGCGCTTTGCCCACCAGCAGCAGGTCGGCCGGGACCTGGATGTCGTGGCGGGAGATCACGTCGAACACCTGCTGGAGAAACGCCCCGAGGTTGATCGACGCCAGGTCCATGGACTTGAAGCGGTGAATGATGTCGTCGACGTCGCGGCGGAGGGCGCGCACGTCGACCTCTTCGTCGATCAGGTCCAGGCGGTAGAACAGCCGGATCAGGCGGTCGACGTCGTGGGTCAGGATCCCCACGAGGAAGCTCAGCAGCTCGTCGATGCGGTCCTGATCGAGGCTGCCCATCATCCCGAAGTCGATGACGCAGAGCTTTGTGTTCTCGACGACGAACAGGTTCCCCGGGTGCGGGTCGGCGTGGAAGAAGCCGTGCTCGAACGTCTGCTTGACCGCCAGCCGTAGCCCGTTCTTGGCGATGCGGACGAGGTCGATCTCCTCGTGCTCGTGGATCTTGGGGTCGTTGAGTTTGACCCCTTCCACGAACTCCTCGGTGAGGATGCGAGAGGTGCTCAGCTCGTCGATGACCGCGGGCACGTAGATATCCGGGTCGCCTTCGAAGTTCTTCGCGAAGCGGCGCAGGTGGTAGGCCTCGATCTCGAAGTCGATCTCCTTGAGCACGGAGCGCTCGAACTCGGTGACCAGCCCCACCGGTCGGTAGCGCTGCAGCTCGGGCAGGCGCTCCTCGGCGATCTCGGCCAGCCAGTGCAGGAGCCCGATGTCGGTGCGGATCACCTTCTCCAGGTTCGGGCGCTGGATCTTGATCACCACCTGCCGCCCGTCCTTGAGCTTCGCGCGGTGAACCTGGGCGATGCTCGCGGCGGCCAGCGGCTGATCGTCGAACTCGGCGAAGGCCTCGTCGAGGGGGCGACCGAGCTCGGTCTCCAACAGCTCCCGGATCCCAGAGGTGTCGAAGGGCTTGACCTTGTCTTGCAGCTCCTTCAGCTCGAGGATCAGGCTCATCGGGATGAGGTCGGGGCGGGTGGCCATCACCTGACCGAGCTTGACGAAGGTGGGGCCGAGGTCCTCGAGGGCGAGCTTGATGCGCTGCTCGGTGGTCAGCGAGGTGAAGCGGGTGTCGACGTTGAACAGCCGGGCCTTGACCTTGTGCATCGCGCTGTCGAAGCCGATCCGCGAGGCCACGTCGCCGAACCCGTACTTGAACAGCACGCGCACGATCTGCGGCAGACGCGCCAGGTTGCGGAACTGCTGCGGTACCGAGGTGAGCGCCACCGGTGTCCTTTCCCCCCCGCCTTCAGGCGAGGGGTCAGATTCTAGCGCGGAATCGGATCCCCGGCTCCCGCTACACCCGCGCGGTGAATTCACGTAGCCTCTGAGGCGTGAGCGACGACTCGGAGATTCCTGCTGACGATCCCCGGCTGAAGAGCGACGAGCACCCCACCGGGGCGCTGCAAGCCACGGACGTCTTGACCCAGGTGTGGGCAACCTTCCGCGCCCAGGGCGGCGACAAGGTCCCCCCAGACATGAGCCTCGTCGGGGGGCGCACGCTGAACCCCGCCGACCCGGACTCGCGCACCCTCGGCCCCGCCTCGGTCAGCCTCGAGGGGCTGGAGGAGATCCGCCTCGGAGGAGACGACCCGCAGTTCCGCGACGTGCGCCTGCTGGGCGAGGGCGGAATGGGCCAGGTGCGGTTGGCGGTCGACCGCGGGCTACGACGAGAGGTGGCGCTGAAGACGACTCGCGAGGGTGCCCCCGAGCGCGAAGGCCAGGCGCTCGTGCAGGAGGCGTTCTTCAGCGGCTACCTCGAGCATCCCAACCTGGTTCCGGTGCACCGGTTGGGGAGGTCCGAGGACGGGCGCCCGGTGCTGGTGATGAAGCGGGTGGTGGGCACGAGCTGGCTGGAGCTGCTCAAGGACCCCGACCACCCGCGCTGGGAGGACCTCGCCGACGACCGCCTGCGGGCCAACCTGGGGATCCTGATTCGGGTGTGCGACGCCGTGCGCTACGCCCACAGCAAGGGGATCCTGCACCGGGACATCAAGCCGGCGAACGTGATGGTCGGGGAGTTCGGCGAGGTCTACCTGGTGGACTGGGGCGCCGCCGTGCGCATCCGCGACCTGCCCGACCTGCCGCCGACCATCGTCGGGACCCTGGCCTACATGGCGCCGGAGATGCTCGAGGAGCCCAGCGCCCTCGACCAGCGGACCGACGTCTACCTCCTGGGCGCGACCCTGCACCACCTGCTGACCGGCAAGCCGCGCCACAGCGGGAGCGGGCACTACGAGTTGCTGAGCAAGGTGTTCCACTCCGCGCCCCCCGAGTTCGAGCCCGGCTCCGTGCCGGAGGAGCTGGCGGAGCTCTGCGCGCAGGCGACCCACCACGACCCCGAGCAGCGGCCGGCCGACGCGCTCGAGTTCCGCCGGGCCCTGGAGGACCACCTCGACCACCGGGGGTCGATCCTCCTCGCCCAGCAGGCGCTCACCAAGCTGGAGCCCCTCCGCCAGGCCACGGCCAAGGGGCACGTCGAGCGGGAGGACCTGTTCGACGCCTGCCGCTACGGCTTCGCCCAGGCCCTCGACATTTGGCCGGAGAACGTCGACGCGCGAGAGGGCCTGCAGGCCTGCCTCGAGCTGGGGGTCGAGTTCGAACTCCAGCGACGCAACCGAGGCCTGGTGAAGTCCCTGCTGCGCGCGCTCCCGGAGCCGCGCCCCGACCTCGAGCAACGCCTGGAGGCCCTCGAGCAGGAGCTGGCCGCGGAGGCCACCGCCACCGGCGAGCTGGCGGCCCTTCGTCGCGACCACGACGTGGGCACCCGCAGCCGCGAGCGCGCGCTGGCGCTGCTGTTCGCGACGGCGGGCTGCGCCGTCGTCAGCCTCGGGGTGTACGCCGCCGTGCAGCTCTTCGATCGGAAGCCCAACTTCCCGCTGTTCGGCCTGGCCGGCGTGTTGGCGGGGGTCGTGCTCTTGCTGAACCTGACGTATTTCCGCAAGGCGCTGCTCGAGCACTCGGTCAACCGCAAGCTGGTCGGGGTCGTGGCCGCGGGCTACGCCTGCTCGATGCTCGCCCTCGTCACCGCGTGGTTCTACTACGGGGACAACTACGACTACTACTTCATGGACCTGGCGCTGGTGTTCGTGACGGTGGGGGCGGTGACCTCGGCCACCGTCGACAAGCGGCTCTTGCTGCCGACGTGCATCGGTGCGCTGGCCTGCTTCACTCAGGTCTTGTTCCCCCTGGCCGATGCGGTGCTGACCCATGTGGTCAGTGGCCTGGTGATCTACGGCGTGATCGTGTGGGTGTGGTACCGCACCCCGTCGAAAGGCTAGGGCGCGGGCAGCGCCGCCTGCAGTCGGCTCCAGGTCTCGGGGACCAGCTCGTGGGCGGCGTGGGAGTGGCGCGAGAGCTCGACCGCGCAGAGGCCCGGGAACTCCACGTCGCAGAGCGCTCGGAGCACCGCCGGGAGGTCGAGGTCCCCTTCGCCAAACGGCAGGTGCGCGTGCACCCCGCGCGGAGCGTCCTCCAGGTGCACCACCGCGAGGGAGTCCGCGTGGCGCCGCAGCGCCTCGGCGGGGGTCCCCTCCTCCGCTTCGACCGAAACGTGGGCCACGTCGAGGGTCAGGCGTAGCTCGGGAAGCTGCGCCTGCAGGGCTTCGAACTGGGCCAGGGTCGCCACGTGGTGGCCCGGCTCGGGCTCGAGCGCCAGGGGGACCTCGCGTTCGGAGGCGTGGGCGAGGAGCTCGGCCAGCCCGTCGAGGAGGAAGCGCCCGGCGTCGTCGGGGTCTTGCCCGGGCGCCAGCGGGCCGGTGTGCAGGGTCAGCGCTTCGGCCTGGAGCTCGGCGGCAAGGTCCAGCGAGCGGCGGAGCAGATCGACGCGGCGCATGCGCTCCAGGGGATCGGGGTCGATCAGGGTGGGGCGGTGCTTGCGCCGCGGATCGAGGAGGAAGCGCGCCCCGGTCTCGACCACGCAGCGCAGACGGTGCTGACCCAGCGCGCGGCTGACCCCGCGGACCTCGCTCGGGGTCGCGTGGAGCGGGTCGAGGTGCATGTGGTCCAGGGTCAGGGCGACGCCGTGGTAGCCCACGTTTCCCAGCAGCTCGATGGCGTCGCTCAGCCGGTGCGATTGGAGGCCGTTGGTGTTGTAGGCGAAGCGCAGCACGTCAGCGGCCCAGCGCCGCGCGAATCGGCCGCAAGAGGCCGGGCAGCCAGTAGGCCCCGAACAGGTAGAGCACGACGAACACGCTGGCGGTGTTGCCCACCCCGACGACGGTCCAGCCGATCTTACCTGCGGTGCCGAAGGCGGGGCTGCGCCACAGCCGCGGGACGCCCAGCGCGCCCAGGGAGAGCGCGACCAGGGTGATCACGTAGGAGCGCTCGTGGCGGTCCGCCGCCCCAGGGTCGTACTCTTCGCCTTGGGCCTGCGCCCGGCAGCGGGGGCAGAAGCTGAGCGGGGGAATCGCCAGCTGACAACGGGGGCACGCGAATTCGGTCACCTGGACAGGATAAGCGGGTCGGGCGGTTCGCGCTCGACAGCCTAGCGGGCGGCGACCGCCGCACGCACGCTGCGCACCCCGGCGGGGGCGAGGGCTTTCGCCGCGGCCTCGAGGGTCGCGCCGCTGGTGCGGATGTCGTCGACCAGGATCACGTGACGGTCGCGCAGCGCGCGCCGGGCGCCCCAGCGGAGGGTGAACACCCCCTCGAGCAGGGGGGCGCGACGCTCCGGTTCGACCCGGAACAGGGGGGCGGTGTGTTTGCGTCTGCGGAGTGCCGCGAGGAGCGGGAGCTCCAGCTCCCGCGCGACGCCGGCCGCGATTCGCTCCGCCTGGTCGAACCCGCGGGTCCGCCGGCGGCGCCAGTGCAGGGGGACCGGAACGACGACCGTCCCGGGCTTGAGGGTCGGCCACACCTGCCGAGCTCGCCGCCCCAGGGCTTCCCCGAGGGGGCCGGCGGCCTCCTCGCGCCCGCCATACTTCAAGCGGTGCATGAGCTTGCGGCCCGCTCCGCGGTAGCGCAGGAGCGCCACGGTTCGTCGGACCCGCGCGGCGGCTCGCGAGCGGCAGCGGCCGCAGCGAGAGGTCCACTCCGCGTGGGGTCCACGGGAGGCGCCGCAGCGGTGGCAGGCCGCGTCGAGGGGGGTCAACTCGCGTGCGCAGCCCCGACACAGCCCGAAGCCCCAGGTCCCGTGGGTGTGCCTGACCGGTCGAGCGCACACCGCGCAGTGCAGCGGGGCGAGCAGGGACGCGAGTCCACCGAAGGCTCGGGACACGGCAGGAGGGAGGGAGGTGATCACCCGTGCGATCCGAACATACAGCGAACCCCTTGTCCAGGTCTCGAGCCCGGGAACCTCGCTGATCTGGGCCTGGCGGTTACCTGAGAGCCTCTGCCTGGGATCGAGCCGGGTCGTCCGTTGGATCCGTTCGTGTTGACGGAATCTACGTCGCCATTTGACAACCCGACAAGAATAGTCATGATTTGACGCGGAGGCGTCTCGATGAGGGCTTGGACGTACGCGCGCAGCGACCCCGACACCGACGCCCACGGATCCGAGGGGGTGGTGCAGCAGCTGCGCTCGCTGGAGGCCTACGCGAAGTTGCGGGGGTTGCGCGTCGACCGCAAGGTCAGCGACGAAGTCCCAGTGGGCATGCCCTTCGAGGCCCGTCGGGGGGGGCGTGAGCTGGTCGCCGACCTGCGGCAGGAGCGCGGGATTCACGTGCTGGTGTTCCACCTCGAGCGGGCGTTTTCGTCGGTCTCGGAGTGCCTCGCCCTCGAGCGCGAGTGGGAGAGCCTGGGGCACGTCCTGCACGTGGTGGACCTGGACGGAAACTCGGTGCACACCCAGTCGGGGCTGGGGCGGTTCATGATCTCGGTGCTGAGCTCTGCGCAGACGATGGAAGCCTCTGGGCGGGGGGCCACGCGGCTGAAACACCCGCGCAAGTCGGGCGAGAAGCCGCTGCTCGGAGAGCGCGTCGTGCGTGGCTACGTGGTCCCCGACCCCGACGAGCTGAGGGCGGTGCAGCGGATCATCGACCTCCACGGCCAGGGGCGGTCTCTGCGTGAGATCGCCGAGGCCCTCGACGAGGAAGGCGTACCCACCAAGCGCCGAGCCAAGGCCTGGTCCAAGGAAGCGATTCGCCTGATCATGCGCCGGGTGGAGAAGGGGGAGGTCCGTTCGCTGCGCAAGGGCGATCTGCCGAGCATTCCCGACGGCGAGATCGGGTCGCTGCGCAAGCGCTAGCTCTGGGGCTCGGCAACGGCGACGGGGGTCGGGACCGTGCACCCCTGCGCTGGCGCGTGCGGTGGTGCTGGGAGCTCGTCGAACCACCGGCCCCAGGCTTAGAGGTGCTGCCAGCCGAGCGCTTGACGACATAAAGCCATTGAAACCAATGCCCAAGCGTCAAGTTTGAATACGTATTGACGGCGACTGGTGGGATGGCTATCTTGGCGTCAACGCGTCCAAGGAGGAGGCTGCTGATGCTCACGTCGATCTATCTCGCTTCGCTCGTCTTCGGGGGTGGACTGCTCTTGATCTCCGTGTTCGCCGGTGCCGACACCGATGCCGACATGGACATGGACATGGACGCGGACATGGACATGGACGCGGACATGGACATGGACGCGGACGTCGATGGCGACATGGACGCTGACGCGGACGCCGACGCCGACGGGCACCTGGGCGACGCGCTCTGGCTCCCGATCTTCTCCTTCCGCTTCTGGACCTTCCTGCTCGCCTTCGGCGGCTTCGTCGGCTTCGTGCTCGAGGTCGGTGGCTTCATGCCGGCCGGGACGAGCATCTACGTCGCGCTCCCGGTGGGCTTCGTCTCTGGGTATTCGGTCAGCTATCTGCTCCGTCGCCTGAAGAAGACCAAGGTCGACTCGAGCATCGACCCCGAGCTCGATTACGTCGGGCGTCGCGGCGAGGTGCTCCTCGATGTGCTCCCTGGCGAGGGTGGGGTGGTGCGGGTGACCGTGAAGGGGTCCTCCGTGGACCTCGACGCCCGCCTCGCCGAGGGCGAGCCCGGCCCCCTGCGCCGCGGGGACGAGGTCCTCGTCTTCGCCTACGAGCGGGGGACCCTGCGGGTCGTGCGCTTCGACACCGGCGACGACGCCCACGCCGTGGGCCACGCCGCGCTCAAGGACCGTGCGTGAGCCGGCGTTGGCAGCGGAAGCTGCGGGTCTTTCCCCTCTCGAGCGAGTTCAACGTGCCCTACATCCGTTGCGCGGGCGGCGACCTGCTGAGCATGGACGTGGCCGTGGTCTACGACTCGCCCACGCGTCCTCGGAGAACGGAGCCCCTCGCCTACTGGCTGGCGCGGCTGAACGCGCTGGTCGAGCACACCCTGCGCGAGCTGTTCCACGCTCGCGCGGCCGACGAGGTCTGCCGGCGGCGCCTCGCGACCGCCCGCGCGGTCGTCCTCCGCCTCGCAGAGGTCTTCGCCGCGGACGAGGTGACCGTCGGGTCCCTCGATCTGCTGGCGCCCACGAGCCGCCCCCTGGGGGGCGCGTGCTGGGCGCGCGGCGACCAGCGCTGCACACACACACCGGGATTCGCGCAGGCCCCTAGCCACCAGGAGGTGCACTCATGCCGTTTCACTTAGCCGCGGGGCCAGACCCCGAAACCCTGTTCATCGCGGCCGCCGCAGGCGTCGGCCTGTTGGTGCTCGCGTTCGCGGCCGTCTCCGCGATCACACAGTTGATGTACATCTGCCGACCCAACGAGCTGCTCGTGTTCAGCGGGCGCAACACCAAGGGCGCAGACGGACGCAAGCTCGGCTACCGGGTGTTCTTCGCCGGTCGAGCCTGGCGGATGCCCCTCGTGGAGGAGGTCAAGCGGATGGACCTCAGCACGATGGAGGTCGAGGTCAAGACCACCAACGCGTTCTGCAAGGGCGGCATTCGGATCAACGTCCAGGCCGTGGCCAACGTCAAGGTCTCCAGCGATCGTCGGATCGTGGGGAACGCCATCGAGCGCTTCCTCGGTCAGGACCGGAGCGAGATCGGTGAGGTCGCCCGCCAGACCCTCGAGGGTCACCTGCGCGCGGTGCTCGCCAACCTGACGCCCGAGGAGGTCAACGAAGACCGGCTGAAGTTCGCCGAGATCCTCAGCGCCGAGGCGGAGGCCGACCTCAACAAGCTCGGGATCCACCTCGACACGTTCAACATCAACTCGGTGTCCGACGTGACCGGCTCGAGCTACCTGAGCGAGATCGGCCGCAAGGCGATCGCCGAGGTGATCAAGAACGCCGAGGTCAGCGAGGCGATCTGCGAGCGGGAGGCCACCGAGTCCGAGTCCGAGGCTCGCTCCAAGGCCGAGGTCTCTCAGGAGCAGGCGGAGACCGCGATCCGCACCCGCACCAACGAGCTGCGCAAGGCGACCGCCGAGTTCGAGGCCCGCGCCAAGTCGGTGGAGGAGCAGGCCGAGGCCGCGCGGCAGACCGCCCGCGCCGTGGCCGAGCGCGAGCTGCAGGAGGTGCGCGCCGAGCTCGAGGGCAAGCGCTTGCACGCCGAGGTCGTGATCCGCGCCGAGGCGGAGACCAAGGCCAAAGAGCTGCGCGCCCGGGGGGACGCCGCGCCCATCGCCGAGCAGGGCAAGGCGTTGGCGGCCTCCCTCGAGAAGGTGCGTCAGGCGTGGGTCGCCGCGGGCGACGGCGCCAAGCCGATCTTCATGATCCAGGAGCTCGACACCGTGCTGCGCTCGGTGGTCGATCGGGTGAAGAAGGTCGGAGTCAAGAAGGTCTCCCTGGTCGACCGGGGCGACGGGTCGAGCTTGCCCGCCTACGTGGCGAGCTACCCCGCCGCGGTGAACTCGGTCCTCAAGGAGCTGAAGCACGTTACTGGAATCGACGTGGTGGGAACCCTGGCAGGTCCCACCCCTGCACCCACGCACCCCCAAGGAGGTGAAGCATGCCTGTCCTGATTACTGTCCTCGTCGCAGCGGGACTGCTCGCCCTGGTGGTGGTGCAGATCCTCAACAAGCTGGTCGAGATCGCGGGCCCCAACGAGGTGCTCGTGTTCTCGGGTGGCGGCAAGAACGGCTACCAGATCGTCAAGGCAGGTCGCCGCGTGCGGGTGCCGATGTTCGAGAAGGTCGACCGACTCGACCTGACGAACATGAACATCGAGGTCGAGGTGCGCAACGCGTTCTCGAGCGGCGGCATCCCGCTGACCATCAGCGGTATCGCCAACGTCAAGATCGCCGGTGAGTCGCCGGCGCTGGACAACGCGATCCAGCGCTTGCTGGGCAAGCCGCGGAGCGTGGTCAAGCGGATCGCCAAGGAGACCCTCGAGGGCTACTTGCGCGGCGTGCTGGCCACCTTGACCCCCGAAGAGGTGAACGAGAACACCCAGACCTTCGAGCGCGAGCTGCGCAAGCAGGCCGGGGAGGGCTTCGAGCGCCTGGGGCTGACCTTGGACAACCTCAAGGTGCAGTCGGTCTCCGACGAGATGGGCTACCTCGAGGCCGTGGGCCGCGTGGCCGCGGCCCGACTCAACCGCGACAACCGGATCGCCGAGGCCGAGCGCCGCTCGTACTCGCAGCAGAAGCAAGCCGAGGCGCGTCGCCTGGGTGAGCTGTCCAAGATCAACGCGGAGTGGAACATCGCCGAGGCGGGCTGCCTGCGTCGTGTGGCCAACGCGCAGACCATGCAGGAGGCCTTCGTGGCCGAGCAGCAGGGCGAGGTCGCGGCCTTGATCACCCGGGCCCGGGCCGAGCTCGAGCTGCAGGACGCGCGAATCGAGCAGGCCAAGCACCAGCTCGAGGCCGAGGTCGTGCGGCCAGCGAAGGCGGACATGGAGGCCAAGATCGCTGAGGCACGAGGTGCGGCCGCGCCGATCCTCGAGCAGGGCAAGGCCCAGGCCGACGCCCTCAACAGCCTGGCCCAGCAGTGGCACGAGGCGGGCGAGTCCGCCAAGGACATCTTCGTCCTGCAGAAGCTGCAGACGGTGCTGCCGACCTTCCTCGACAGCATCAGCGAGATCCAGGTGGATCAGCTGCACATGCTGCAGAGCTCGGAGGGCTCCACACTGCCCAACCAGGCGGTCAACACGCTCAAGGCCCTGGAGGCCGGAGGGCTCGACATCCCCAGCTTGCTGGGGAAGCTCACCGGGGCCGGGCTGGGGACGACCCCGGCCCCGGCCGCTCCTGCGCGAAACGGCTCCCGGCGGGCGCCGGCGATCGAGGCGCGGCAGCCGGATCCGGTGGCCCGCGGACGTGAGGGAATGACCCTCGCGCCGCCGCCGCCTCCCGAGGCGCGCCGTCGACGCACCGGCGGGCGAGAGCGGAGCTAGCTGGCTTCGACCAACCTGGGATCGACCCGGGCGCGTTCGCGCGCCCGGGTCGTTCTATGTGTGGAGTCGCAAATGGCTGGCCCGTCCGGAATCTCACCTTGATTTCGGCTACGCTCGACGTCGAGAGGAGCCTCGTTGCCCCGCGGGATCGAGTTTCGCTGTCCCCACTGCAGCGCCACCGTGCGCGTACCCGTCGAGTTGGCAGGGCAAGCGGGCCGCTGCCCGTTCTGCGAGCGCATGCTGCGCGTGCCGGAGACGGAGTCCAACGTCGACCTCTCTTCGCAGAGCGCGCGGAACCCCTTCACGGTCAGCGAAGGAGGGCTGAGCCTCCCCGCCGAGGAGGAGCAGGCGAAGACCTGGGTCGACACCGCGGCCGCCGTCCTGGAGTTCGTGGCTGTGGGAGCGGCGCCGCTGGTCCCTTGCGCGGGGCTGGTGCTCGGCCTGTTGGCCCTCGGGTTCGCCAAGGCGCGAGGGCGGCCCCTCGCCCTGCCCGCGTTCGCGGTCGGCCTCTCGCTGGTGTTGGGCCTGATCTACGGCGGCGTCATGTTCGCGATCCAGCAGGGAGGATAGGGCGCGTGGCGCACGAGCTCGGCGTCGTCTCCGCGAGCCTGGGGCAGTTGGCCCTGCACTACGGGTTGGTGAGCCCCTCCGAGCACGAGGGCATCGTCTCCCAGCTCCGCGCGGCTGCCGTGGCGCGGGCTCCCGACAGCTTCGCCCGCAGGCTGCTGCGGCGCGGGGTCGCCCAGCAGGCCGTCGAGCACCTGCTGACCCTGGGGGCCTCTCTCGGCGCCGTGCTCTGCGACGCCTGCGGTGAGGCCGTGCCTCAGGGTGAGCTCGCGCGGCGTCGCCCCTACCCGTGTCCGCGCTGCGAGACCCTGCTGTTCGGCTTCCGCGCCTTCGCTCACGGCGCGAACCAGGTCGAGCCGGACTCCGCCGACAGCGAAGACACCGAGCCGCTGCCTGACGTCTCACCGGAGCGCCCCTCCCGCGACACCGACCGCTACGACATGGTCCTCCCGTTGCCCGGGCAGCCTCAGCTCGCCCCCGGGGCCGGGCGCGCTGCCTTCGCGGAGACCCTCCGCCAGCGCGACCCCGACATGAACCAGACCGTCGGCTTCGCTGCGGTGTTCGCGCTCCCCGCCGAGGACGAGCAGCTCTCCGACCACCAGGCCACGCAGATCCTGGAGGCGATGCTCGACCCCCCCTCTGGGGAGAGCCCCTACCTCTCCGCCACGGTCAAGGCCTCCGCCCGCGAGCTGGGGATCGAGGCCATCGAAGACGAGACCCTCGTGGCCTCGGCCAGCGACCTTGGGCTGCACGCGCTGCCTCCCCTGGGCGACGGGGAGCGGCCGCGGCTGCCCTCCAGGAGATCCAAGCGCCCGGAGCCCGAGGCCGAGCGCGAGCCGCCGCTCTGGCCCTGGATCGTCGCCCTCTCGGTGCTCTGCCTGGCGACGGCGATCGCGATGGTCGTGCTCGTCACGACCTGAGCGGTCCGCGCAACTTCCCGCCTAACTTCCACTCAAGCAAGCCCCGCACCACGCCGAAGAGGTTGGAGGAGGGGGTGACGTGGACGCGATCGAGTTGGGAGCGCTGGCCGACGCCGTCGGGGTGTGCCTCGAGGGAGACCTCCGCGCGCGGCTGTTGACCGGGGTCTCCACCGACACCCGGACCCTGCGCGTGGGCGACGTGTTCTTCGCGCTCTCCGGGGAGCGCTTCGACGGAGCGGCCCTCGTCGAGCAAGCCTTCGCCCAGGGAGCCCGCGCCGTCGTCGGCCCGCTCCACAGCCCCGACTGCGGACCCCGGCGGACCTTGCTCCGCGTCCCTTGTGTGCGCCAGGCGCTGGTCGACTTCGGGGCCTGGTATCGCGGGACCCTCCGCGCGCAGGTCGTCGCGATCACCGGGTCCGCGGGCAAGACCACCACCAAGGAGCTGCTCGCCGCCATGCTCTTGGGCTCACGGAGCGTGGTCCGCGCGCCCAAGAGCTTCAACAACGAGGTCGGCGTACCCCTGACCCTGCTCCAGGCCGACCGGGCCACCGACGTGGTGGTGCTCGAGATCGGCACCAGCGGGCCGGGTGAGATCGCGCGCCTGGCGGCGGTGGCCCGCCCCGACGTGGCGATCCTGACCTTGATCGCGCCCGCGCACCTCGCGGGCCTGGGCAGCGTGGAGGGGGTCGCGCGGGAGAAGCTCGCCCTGGCCGCCGCGGCCCAGGGCCTGGTGATCCTCAACGGCGACGACTCGCGCCTGCGAGCCTGGGCGGAGGGCCGCTCGGACGTCGTCCGCTGCGGCTTCGGCGCGGCCAACGACGTGCGAGGCTCCCTCGGTGTGGGCGCTCGCCCCCGGCTGCGGGTGGAAGGCACCCTGGGCGGAGCGCTGCAGATGCCGCTCCCCGGGAGGGGCCCTGCCCTCGACGCGCTCCTGGCCCTCGCCGCCGCCGACGCCCTGGGGGTCACGCCCTCCGAGGCCGCGGAGGGCTTGCGCGGGTTCCGCGGACCCCAAGGGCGCATGCACACCATCGAGCTGGCGCGGCACACCCTGCTCGACGACACCTACAACGCAAACCCGGCCAGCATGCGCGCCAGCCTCGGCGCCCTCTGCGAGCTCGAGCAGCCCGACCGCGCCGCGGCCGTCCTCGGCGACATGCTCGAGCTCGGCGCGCACTCCGAGGGCCTGCACGCCGAGCTGGGGCGCTTCGTCGCCGCCCAGGGCCTCGGGCTGCTCGTCTCGGTGGGGCCGCTGGCCCGGGAGGTCGCCCGCGCGGCCCGGGAGGCGGGCATGCCCAGCGAGCGCGTGCTCGACGTGGACGACGCCGACGCCGTGCTGTCCGCGCTGCTCCCCCACCTGAACTCCATCCGCACCGCGCTGTTCAAGGGCTCCCGCGGAGCTCGCCTCGAGCGCGCGGTCGCTCAGCTCCGGCAACACCTGACGCCCGCCCGCGGCGCTGCCTAGAAGGATCCACCCGTGTTCGAGTCGCTCCTCCCCTCAGCCTTCATCCGCGCGGCCTTCGCCGCGATGACCGCCCTGGGGGCGGTCGCGTTCCTCATCCCCTGGCTGGCCAAGGAAGCCCAGCGCCGGCAGTACGGGGACCGGGACGACAAGTCCGACTCGGACACCCTCAACGCGCTCCACAAGGGCAAGCGCCGGACCCCGATCGTGGGCGGGATCGCGATGCTCGGCGGGCTCGTCGCCTCGAGCCTGCTCTGGGCGAGCTGGTCGCAGCCTGCGGTGTGGCTCCTGCTCGCGGTGGCGGTTGGACTCGCCGCGCTGGGCCTGTGGGACGACGTCGCCAAGACC
>Ga0070727_10003244_pt1 | contig 15011 bp, 20 predicted proteins | sample tdAd472_FD_66722 | JGI IMG/M metagenome (GOLD analysis project Ga0070727, IMG submission 66722) | Marine sediment microbial communities from the Atlantic coast under amendment with organic carbon and nitrate - tdAd47.2 | ecosystem: Environmental > Aquatic > Marine > Coastal > Sediment | place...
CTCAATATGGAAGAGCTGGCAGAAGCTATCGGGCCGAAGACCCGTATGGTTGCCATCACGCATATGAGCAACGTGTTGGGCACGGTCACCGATATGGCCAGGATCTGCGAATTGGCCCACGCTGCCGACGCGCAGGTACTGGCCGATGGCAGCCAGGCCGCCGTTCATGTTCCGGTTGATGTGCAGGCGTTAGGCGTCGACTGGTATGTCATGACCGGTCACAAGCTGTACGGCCCCAGCGGTATTGGCGTGCTGTACGGCACGGCCGAAGCACTGGACCGCGCGCGACCCTATCAGGGTGGCGGCGAGATGATTGAGGTCGTGACCCGTGATCGCGTCACCTACAATACCGCGCCTCACAAATTCGAAGCCGGCACGCCGCCCATTCTGGAGGCCATCGGCCTTGGGGTTGCACTGAACTGGATCAGGGCCTTTGACCATATCGAGATCGAAGCGCACGAAATGGCCCTTTACGAGCGCGCCTATGAGGGGCTGCGGGGCGTGAATGGCATTACGGTTCACGGCACAACGCCAGACAAGGGCGCTGTCCTGACGTTCAGTCTGCAAGGAGCCCATCCGCACGATCTAGCGCAGATCCTGGATCGGTATGGAGTCGCTATTCGAGCGGGGCATCACTGTGCCCAGCCGCTGATGGAGCATCTTGGTGTCAGCGCGACGGCGCGGGCAAGTTTCGCAATTTACAACACTGAGGCCGAGGTCGACGCTTTCATTGAAGCGCTCGCCAAGGCCCGGGAAATGCTGGTATAGAGGGCACCATGGCAGATGATATGACATCTCGCGACATGGTCGATGCTTCAGAGGATGCGGCGCCTTCGGCGATTCCGCAGGATGAGCTGAATCGGATCACTGATGCGCTGATCGAGGCATTCAAAACGGTATTCGACCCGGAAATCCCGGTCGATATCTATGAATTGGGCCTGATCTACAAGGTCGACATTGATGATGACCGCAAAGTGGACGTGGAAATGACCCTCACAGCCCCAGGCTGCCCTGTGGCGGGCGATATGCCGGGCTGGGTGGAGACGGCTGCGCGCACTGTGGAGGGCATCAAGGACGTCGAGGTGCATCTCACCTTCGATCCGCCCTGGGATCCGTCCCGTATGTCGGATGAAGCGCGTCTTGCGCTGAACATGCTTTAATTGAACCTGAACATTATCCTTCCTATCTAGTTAGCATGGCCAGAAGACCGAGACCCAAGCCCGTAAAGCTCACTGACGCTGCTGCAGAGCGCGTTAAGGAGATCATGCAGGAAAAAGGCGCCGGCTATTTGCGCGTGGGCGTGAAGAATGGCGGCTGTGCGGGCATGGAATATGTCATGGACTATGCCACAGAGCCGGAAGCCCTGGATGAGGTGGTTGAGGACAATGGCGTGACCATTCTGATCGATGCGAAGGCTGTCCTCTTCCTGCTGGGCAGCGAAGTCGATTATGAAGTCACGCCGCTGCACGAGAAATTCGTGTTCCGGAACCCGAACCAGACAGATGCCTGTGGGTGCGGTGAAAGCGTTACGATTGTGCCGGCCGTAGACGCCTGAGGCGTTTGATGGCCGGAGTAGGGCCCGAATGATCATTCAAAGCTTTGATCCGATCGCGGCCTCTGATGCGGAAATTCTGATCCTTGGAAGCATGCCGGGCATCGCCTCTCTTGAGGCGGGGCAATATTATGCCCACCCTCGCAACGCATTCTGGCCTATCATGGGAGAATTGTTCTGCGCAGGACTGGACAAGCCCTATGAGGTGCGGGCGGAGACCCTGAAGGTGCGAGGCGTCGCCGTGTGGGACGTGCTTCAGTTCTGCCAGCGGGAAGGCAGTCTCGATTCCAATATCAAGGCTGAAGTGCCAAATGACTTTTCGACCTTCTTCACGCAGTATCCGAATATTCGGCGCATCGCCTTGAATGGTGGCAAGGCGGCAAAGAGTTTTGAACGTTTCGCGCGTGATCATGTTCCTGAATCTGCGCAGGTCGTGCCGGTTCCATCCACCAGCCCAGCGTATGCGGCCATGCGGTTTGAACAAAAGTGCGCGCTATGGCGTGCCGCGCTTCTTGGCGATAAGTGATCAGAGGCAAATGACGGGAGATCTGGGATGAGCAAACTTATGAGCTTGCTGATGGTGGGGCCAGTTTGCCTGACTGCAATGGAGGCAATTGCCGAGCCGGTGCATCCCTTTGCGATACCGCAGCCTGTGGAGACAGGCAGTTTCTATGCGGTCATAGAAATTCCGGCGGGCAGCTTCACCAAATATGAGATTGATGAAGAGACCGGCCATGTGCGCGTCGATCGTTTCCTGTCCGCGCCTGTCGGATATCCAGCCAATTACGGATCAATTCCGTCGTCTTTGGCGGGCGATGGAGACCCTCTGGATGCGCTCGTCCTGACACGACAGCCTGTTATTCCGGGAGCGTATCTTGAAGTACGCGCTATCGGCGTGCTGCGGATGACGGATGCGGGAGACCCTGACGACAAGATCATTGCCGTGCCGGCCGATGAGGTTGACCCATTCTACAAGGAAGTCCGTGATCTCTCAGACTTGCCTGAAGCACAGCGGGACCAGATCAAGGCTTTCTTCCTGACCTACAAACAGGTTCCCGCTGGTGGTAACCAAGTTGTGCTAAGCGGCTATGGGGATGTTGCGGAGGCACAAGTCATGGTGGAAGCCGCCTTTGAGGCTTACGGGGCGCGGCTGGCCGACTAGGCCTTCTCAGGGCTTGCCATAAGCCGCGAGGTCATCTGGTGTAGGCTGGGCTTCCATGCCCTTTGGCGGGTCCGGGATAAGGATGGCAGGTGTCACGGGAGCGCCGGTGGCCTCGGCGACGAGTTCCGCGGTGCGCACCTCAACGACTTCTGTCAGACGATTCATGAACTCATCCTTGGGCAGATCGTATGGGATTGGCTCAAGAAATTCGATCACAGCCTTGCCAGGGCGTTTTTTCTTTTCCTGCTGCCTCCAGAAGACACCGATATTTGTTGCGACAGGAACCACGGGTACCTGCATGGCTTGCGCCATGTGCCAGATGCCGGGTTTATAGCGGAAATGATAGCCGACCGGGGCGAGGTGCCCCTCCGGATAAATCAGGACACGGCGATCTTCCTTGCGGGCGACTTCCATGCCTTCGCGCAAGGAGGCTGCCTTGCGTTCCCCGCCACCGCATGTGTCGATGACAATTGCGCCGAGCTTTCGCAGGATGCCGCCGACAAGAGGAAACTTTTCCAGATGGTCTCCGGTAACAAAGGAGAGGTTCTTCACTTCAGGATAGATGAGGTATCCATCGCCCCAGCTTTGATGCTTGGCGCCTATGACGAATGCGCCTTCTGGCAGATTTTCCTGGCCGCGCACCTCTTTGCGTATGCCCGCAACAATGCGCAAATTCCAGTTCATGGCGCGCGTATAGCTGCGGATGATCACACTGACCGGGCCACGGCCAGGAAGGATCAGGAACGGGACAGATACCAGCACATAGAGGACTGACAGCAGATAGTAGACAATTGTGAAGAGCAGGGCGCGCATGGCGTCGTTCTCCTGAAAAGGAACTATTCCGACTTCAGAACACAGAGGACTGCGCGGGCCATGGCTTCCACATGCTGGGAGAGTGGGCCGGGCAGGCGATTGTAGATCTTGTTCTGTCCGGCCTGCATCACAACGCCCAATGCCATGGCGGCTTTGAGAGCTGGGTCGCCCTTCGGCAGCACACCTTCCTGCATCAGACTGGAGATGATCTTCTCTGTGATCGAGACCGGATCATCCTCGCGGCGTTTATCGTAGGGCAGAAAGCGGTTCAGCGAGACGAGGTGGAAGGAAAAGAGCAGGAAATCCTCATCCGCCAGTTCGCAGTAGGCAGTAACGGCTGCGAGCACTTTTTCGTCCAGACTGCCTTCACCGGAAAGCGCCTCAGCCATCATCGCGCCGAGACGATTATGAGTTTCCATGAACAAGGACAGTGCAAGCTCGTCTTTGCCCTTGTAGTGCCGGTAAAGCGCGCCTTCAGAGACGCCAGCCTTTTCCGCAATCTCGCGTGTCGTGGCTGCATCAATCCCTTCATGGATGAAGAGCTTGAGGGCAGCGCGTTCGATTTTGGGGCGTGCATTGCGCGCCCGGGGCTTTTTGGCCGTATCTTTGGTTTTGCTGGCTTGCCGCGCCATGGTGCATTCCCCTATCTCTCTGGCTTCAATATAGCTCTCGCGAGGAATTCTTGCAAGTGAATACTTGCTCACTTGTGGAATTTGTATGCGTTGCGTCAGAGAGTGACGGCTTTATTGGCAAAATGTCTTTCAGAAATACGGAAGAGTGGCGGCCCCTATGGCAGGAGCCTTGAGTGCCGGGGCCTATTCCGCCAGTTCGTAGCGGTAGCTTTCGATCACAGTGTTTGCCAGAAGCTTCTCGCACATTTCCTTGATCCTGGCATCCGCCGCATCCTTCGAGAGGCCGTCTTCGAGGTCCAGTTCGATGACTTTGCCAATGCGGGCCGCTTCGACTTCCTTGTAGCCCATACGCGCCAAAGTATCCGCAACGGCTTTGCCCTGAGGGTCCAGAACACCATTCTTGAGTGCGATGTGAACGACGGCCTTCATGTAAATGATCTCCTGGCGAAGTCTGAGTCGGGCTCCGTTTAGCCCAATTGCGTTGTCATTGGAACAGACAGGCAGTGCGGGTGTGCAGGTTGTTGCCCGAAGGCGATTGGGGGCTATTTGCCCCCGTTAAAGCTGACCACATTGTCCGTTTCACCGGACTCCTTAAGAATGCCGAGACGACGAGCGACTTCAGCATAGGCTTCTGTCACACCGCCCATGTCACGGCGGAAGCGGTCCTTGTCAAGCTTGTTGCCCGTCTCAAAATCCCAGAGGCGGCAGCTGTCCGGACTGATTTCGTCAGCCAGCAAGATGCGCGGCACTTCGCTGTCACCATCATAATGGCGGCCGAACTCCAGCTTGAAGTCGACAAGGCGTATGCCAACGGCCGCAAACAGACCGGACATGAAATCATTCACGCGCAGGGCCAGAGAGATCAGGTCATCATATTCCTGCGGCCCGGCCCAGCCGAACGCAGCAATATGCTCCTCGGTGACCAGCGGATCACCCAGGGCATCGTCCTTGTAGTAAAACTCTACCATCGGGCGCGGAAGGACCTGGCCTTCTTCAATGCCAAGGCGCTTGGAAAGCGTGCCTGCGGCAACGTTGCGCACGACAACTTCCAGCGGAATGATGTCCACTTTTTTGATCAGCTGCTCACGCATGTTAAGGCGACGAATGAAGTGCGTCGGGATGCCCACGGCGGAAAGACGGGTCATCATGAATTCGCTGATGCGATTGTTCAGGACGCCTTTGCCGTCCAGGACGGCGCGTTTTTCTGCGTTGAATGCGGTCGCATCGTCCTTGAAGTACTGGATGAGTGTACCGGGCTCGGGGCCTTCATAGAGAATCTTGGCCTTGCCCTCATAGACTACGCGCTTCTTGTTCATACGTACCGGGCCTCCTGCAAAAGGATCTGGTTCGCCTGTAACGAGAATCGTGAACAGCAACCCCAGAAAGCGCGACTGTTACGCCAATCTGCCCAAAGAAACAATTATTGCGCACACCTCATGTCAGCCCCTATATGCACCCAGAAGAAGACCACCTTTCAGAAAGGCCATTTCATGAGCACATTTGATGATCGCGAGCGCGCAGAAGAGGCACGCTATGCACTGGATCAGGATACCCAGTTCAAAGTGATGGCTCGCCGTAACAAGCTGCTTGGCATTTGGGCTGCGGATCTTATGGGGCTGAGCGGTGCTGACGCTGAAGCCTATGCGAAATCTGTTGTCCTGTCTGACCTGGAAGAAGCCGGCGATGAGGACGTGTTCCGCAAGGTTCGCAAGGATTTCGACGAGGCTGGCATTGACCGCACCGATGCCCGCATTCGCGAGCAGATGGCTGAATTGCTGCCGGTCGCCCGCGAGCAAATCCTCAAGGACAAGTAAGAAATTTGTATCCTGAGCCTCCTCCAAGGATGGCTCAGGAGTTTTTCTTTTCCTTGTAGACATCGCTGCAGGACCGTTTGTCTTCGCCCATGGGCGTGAAAGACGCGCAGCTTACGGTCGTCACAGACTCATCCCCGAAATCAGGCTTTCCATGCCAGTCCCGCATTTGGGGGATGCCGGTCCAGTGGCTGAAATGCACCTTGCCTGCGGTTTTGGGGATAGAGGGATCGTTCAGGTCGCTCGCATAGAATGGCACGCCGTCGACATACCAGGTGATACGGTCAGGCAACCATTCGAACGCGTAAAGATGCGGCCCTTCAGAGGCATCAAATGGCAGATCGAATGTGGCAAACTTGCCGCGTTTCCCATTTCGCCAGTAATTGAAGTGGATTTTGGTCGTGTCCTTTCCCAGGAATTCAATATCCACTTCATCGTGTGGATCCCCAAAATAGGGGCCGGTATAGGTGAAGAAGGCGGAAACCAGCCCTGAACCCTTGCCGATTTGCATGATCGCTTCGTAGCGGCCATAGCCATAGCGCTTGTAGGTGCTCGCCTCCGCAATCGAGAACGGAGCGTCCGGATTGTCTTCCTTCTTCACAGTGAAGGTTGTGCCATTTGCCGTACTCTCAATGTTTTCCGGTGCCCAGCGACCGCCATAGAAATCGCGGGGGCCATTGCTCTTGGCAAGATAATAGGAGGCTTCAAGACGGTCATCTCCCAGCAATGAGATGAAAGCGGGGCCCGAATTGGCGAGTTGTTTGGGCTGGGGAGCTTCCTGCTCGGGGGTGGGCTCAGGCGCGGTGTCCGGTGTGGGCGTCTCAGTATCATCAGAAGGTGCAGGCTCAGCCTCTGGACGCGTGACGGGATAGTAAACGGGCACATCCGCCATCACGGAGGGTCTGTCTGTCTTTTTGGAAGACATGAGGGCAATGATCCCAAATAGGAACACTGCGACCACGCAGAGTCCCACAATGGCATCAATATCGCTGAAACGGCCTAGCCACTTCTTTTCGGTGTTTTCTTCAGAAGACTGCATTTCACTGCTTTGCGTTTACCTTTTTAGGTGTTTCGCAAGAAATGCGCCAGTTTTCTGGACGACCTAGCTGTCTGTCAGGCTTTTCATGTTTCGCATCATGAAAAGCGGAATCGAGCCGATGGGGGTCACGGCCCAATCCAGAGGCTGATCATGGGTTTCCGTGGGAACCTGATCAATCTGCTGGGCTGGATAGGCCAGAGCGCAGGCAAACGCGCGGCCATTTGCCCGCAACGTCTCGAAGGCGCGGTCATAATGACCTTTCCCATAGCCTAGGCGGTTACCCATGCCATCAAAGGCCAGCAGGGGCGTCAGGATCAGGGTCGGCGTGGCCAAGGGCGCGTCTTCCGCAGGTTCGAGAAGACCAAACGGGCGGCGCTCCAGGGGTTCGCCCAGAGACCAGAGGCGCCAGGTCAGCTCTCCGCTATCCTCGATACGGGGTAGGCAAAGTTCCGCGCCAGCTTTGGCGAGCCGCTTCATCAGCGGCGACGGATCAATTTCTTCATTAATTGCCACATAGCCGGCTACGACAGGCCCATACCGCTCCAGCAATTTCATGGGAAATTGTTCAGCCAGCGTTTCTGCTGCATCGGGATCGCGCGCGGCGGCTTCGGCGCGGAGGGTACGCATACGGTGGCGCAGATCAGTTTTGTCTATGGTCTGGGTCATCTACAGCAGCCTTAACGGCCAACCGGGCTTGCGTCACCAGATTATATGCGCACAAGAACCACCAACGCCGCTGGGCATATTCACTCCCGTCAACCTAGAGACTAGGTGGGTGCCAGGTGAGCCCGGACCACGATCCGGACCAGATTGCCAGCTCCCTGACGGTAAGTAAGGTCGCCGGAGATCAGTCCCGTTGCAAACGCAGCAGCCCTTGTGCTGATCTTGATGTAATCTGTCACGCATCTGTTTGTAAGAGGGATTGATACGCCTTGGTGCAAATGCTTCAGGGAAGGGTGACATCAAAGGCGTAGAGCAGGGTTCTTTGCCTCGGGCTGAAATTGTTGTCAGAGACCAGCCAAAGCCGATAGCTGCCATCTGGCTGAAGCTTCGCGGCAACGCCTTCAAAATTGTCGACATTCATCGGGGGTGACAGCTTGAGCACCGGTTCGCCGTCGTCCGCGAGGGCGTATCCATCCGCATTTGAATAACGCGCTTCAATGCTCAGGCGGTTGCCAAAGACGGGATTGAACTGACGGCGCAAGACGAAGGTGATCTTCTGGCCGTCATCTGCGGCCGTCGGCAAGGCATTCGATATGCCCACCAAGGGGCCACCATAGCCGGAAGCGACCGGGTCCAGCATCTCTACAGACGGAGGGTCGTCAGACAGGCTGACCACAGCTGAGCGACCGTTGGTCACCTGTTCAAAGCCTGCCTGAAGCGTGTCTGCGTTGAAGGCCAATGCCTCCGCCCCGGCATTTTCGTGAACGCCGATGCCATCGATCTTATTTGGCAATGTGCTTATGAGGACAGACTGGGCCGCCGCGCCGCAGGCTTCCAGCGCGAAAGCCTCAATACGGTGACGCCGTTCAAAGCTGACATAGGCTATGCCGTCATTGAGAGCGAGCCCTTCGGAGTCTCCTTCCGCCTTGCCGCGCAAATAGCTGCCATCCGGTCCGTGCATATAGGCAAACGTGCCGCTGCCGGCTGGCGCATCACTGCTCATGTCGATCGATACGAACGCGCCTTCATCAGACACGGTTAGCAAGTTGCCATCAGGCAGAAGGTCTATCCCGGACAGCCCGCCAAAACCCTGATGCGATGATGTCAGCACCCACCCGCCAACAAAGCGTGTTCCGGATGGCAGCTCATCGGCCTTGTCCCTTGGCCAAAGAGGTATCGGTGTGGCTTCAATATCGATAGGCGTCGCGGCAATCTTCTGGTTTTCCGTCGTGCAGCTATCGGCGATGATCCTCAGGACTGCAGTCTCGCCTGGCGCTTCTTGCAGACCTGACAGGGGCGTTTCCAAAAGCGTATCTTCAGTCTCCGATGGCGCGGCGCAGCCGACAGACAGAACGGGCAGTATAAGGAGACAAAGCAGGGCGTTGCGCATGAATCGGTTTCCTCTTGTGGCGAGAAGAGCATATCGCTGAAAATTACGACAGAGTCCCGAAAGACTCTGGATTTAAAAAGCGAACTTATCCAAGACATTTATCATGTCACAGATACCTCTTGCCCGCCGCTCGCCTGTTCCGCCTGAATCTTGCAACCTTGCCAAGGCGATTGATATTATCGGAGATCGCTGGACGCTGCTGATCCTGCGTGCCGCGCTTTATGGTGTCCGCCGGTTTGATGACTTTCAGGCCGAACTTGGCTGTCCTCGTACAGTTCTGTCAGGGCGCTTGAAGAATCTCGTCGAGGCAGGCCTTCTCACGAAGCGACCCTACAAGTCTCCCGGCAAGCGTGCTCGGCCGGAATACACCCTCTCTTCCATGGGTTTGTCCCTGCGGCCGATTCTGGTCGGGCTGACGCAGTGGGGCGATGCCTGGCTGGGGCAGGGCGAGACACCGCCTATCAGTTTCACCAAGGTAGGCTCAAAGAGCGCGATTCGTGCCGCTTTTGTGGACCTGGAAGGCCGTGAAGTGCGTCCGGATCAGATCCGCGCTGTGTTGAGAGGCTAGCGGATAAAGGGGGTTTTGGCGTCCATCTGCATTTTGTGCAGATTTGCCGAAATTCCACCTTGCAAAGGCCAGCGTGATGCGCTTTATCACGCCTCTCGGCGGAGACGTCGTGACATACCCTATAGGATGCGGGCGTAGCTCAGGGGTAGAGCACAACCTTGCCAAGGTTGGGGTCGTGAGTTCGAATCTCATCGCCCGCTCCAATTTTTATCAGTAAAAACAATGTGATACATGCGGCGCTGTCGTTGACAGCCTGTATGGAATCATACGAGTAAGTTCCACGTAAGTTTAATCACGCTATCCACTAAGATGGCGCGATTATGCGTGCATTACAAAAAATTAATAATCCCATATCTTGTGTCTCGGTGAGTCCGCTCACACCTCCCCTAGTATGACGCGGGGTAAAGCGGATGGAAGACGATTCTGACACTATTGATGATGGCGAATTAGACGATCTCCCCGATGAGGAGGTCTGGCGCAAAGTGGCGCGAGGGGCCCTCCAAATAGGGAGCGCGATACCCTTTGCAGGGGGCATGTTCTCGGCTGCTGCAGGAGCGTGGTCTGAGCACGCCCAAGATGAGATCAATAAGTTCCTCCACGCCTATATGGCGATGATGCGAGAGAAACTCCGCGAACAGGACCGCACTTTTGCGGAGATTGTTGAGCGGATCGATACCCAAGACAAGAAGACTGAAGAACGGATCAACTCGCCCGAGTATCAGGCTTTGATACGGAAGGCGTTTCGGAACTGGGCTGGTGCTGAGAGTGAGCGCAAGAGAGTGCTCGTCCGCAATATCCTGTCGAATGCTTCGTCTACGGACCTTGCGTCATATGACGTGTTGAACCTCTTTCTCGATTGGCTCCATAAATATTCTGAATTGCACTTTGCTGTCATGGCCGACATTGCCAACAATGCAGGCAGCACGAGAGGTGAGATTTGGGCGCGACTCGGCAAGGGCGATGTCCGTGAAGATTCTGCCGACGCCGATCTTTTCAAGCTGCTGTTTCTCGATCTTTCGACCGGACATGTAATTCGCCAGCACCGCGAGACCAACGCGGCGGGCGAGTTTGTCCGAGCCCAGAGGAAGAACGCTGTGCGAGGAGGAAGCAAGACATACACATCGGCTTTTGACGATGAGAAGCGATACGAACTGACGGCACTCGGACGTCAGTTTGTCCACTACGCCATGACCGAGGTTCCCGTGAAGATTAGCTATAAGGAGGCTTCGGATAATGATGATTAGTAGATACAATGATGAAGATTACCTGTTCAACGAGTACGATTGGCACGGCGTTGTCCGGGCTAACGAAGAAAAGATCAAAGAGGTCGCTGCTCAGAAGTCCCTTAAGGATTTCGAACAGGACTTCGATGTGATGGTCCAAGAGTTGGCTGCCGAGTACACGCCCGAAGCGCCGGAACTGCTCACCGACGATATCACGGTTGAGCGTAAAGAAGTCGAAGTTCAGCGGCCTCGTGATCGGTACAACCGCGATCCGTTCTTTAGCGGAAATGATACGATTACGAGGAACGCGGTTGAGGTGACCGTTCCAGTGTCCGGTGACACTGGATTTTTCCGGGTGCGTCCGACATCTTACGATAGCGGTCCCCCGCGCGCTCGAATTGCAAGCGATCACCTTGTCTTTACCGTAATCATAGACTCGGACGACACGGACAAAATCCGGTCGAATATTGATGAGCGGGTAGCGAGTATAGAGAAATATCTAAACTGGCAGCGCAAATCGGCCGAGGGTCTCCCTGATCAAATGCGAGCTTTGGCGCGACGTGAGCTTGAACACCGTAAGCAGCAACTGTCCTCAGCAGATGACCTCGTTAAAGGGCTGGGTTTTAAAATGAAGGGCGATTAGTCGCCAACTCTGCCTTTGAAGTGTGCGGTAAATACGTTCACTTTATCACTTCTTTCACTCAAAGCGGGTATTCGCTTCCCGTTATGGGTAAAACACCGACATACGACCTCTATGTAGATGATAGTGGGAGCCGAGAGCCTGATCACGAGCCAGCAGTTCGAGATGACGGGTTGGATGCTTTTGCTTTGGGTGGAGTGCTGGTTCCATCGGAAGACGCGTACAATATTGTAACTGCGGTGAGCGCTATACAAGGTGCTGTCGAAATCGATTATCCGCTCCACTCAACAGAAATACGCTGTCAAAAAGACAACTTCGTATGGGTGGGGAAAGATGCGGATAGGACCAAAATTCTCTACGCCGAAATTGATAAGCTTGTGTCAAGCTTTTCTGGATGGGTAACTGCAGCCGTCGTTCACCGGCCCGGCTATAATGATCGGTATAAGGACCAATATGGTGGAGAGCGGTGGAGGCTTTGTAAGTCCGCCTACCAAATTTTGATTGAGAGGGCCGCAAAAATAGCGCGTGCCGATGGCCGCATGCTCAAAGTATTCGTGGAACGGACAGGAGGCCGCGAAGACAAGCAGATCAGAGGTTATCAGCGCGCAATTTACGAGAATGGGATGGGATTCGCGGCAGAAAACTCAGGAAAATACGGTCCGCTGACTGCTGCCGAACTTCAGGGTATTTTGGTAAAGAATGTTCAGTTCGTGAAGAAATCAAATGCTGTGATGCAGCTGGCAGATTTGGTCCTATACCCAGTGGTAAAAGGGAGATACGATTCCTCTTATCGTCCTTATGTTGCATTGAATGCAGCCCAAAAGCTTATCGATTACCGTTTGGGCGAGGGCCTGGAGAATTGTGGAATTAAGTATTATTGCTTTGATGGAGTCGAGGCAAAAAACTAAAAGCCCGGCACTGGGTGCCGGGCTAGTCCGCCGTCTACGACGACGCCGAGTCGCAATTGACCATGCCGTCATATAGCCAGCAAGCACATTAATGCCAAATGAATATTTGTTTCAGATTTTGGGCATTTGGGTGCGATTGATCGAACGAACTTCCTTTAACCGATTGATCTAAATGCACTTTTAGAGCCGTCTCAACGCTTACAAATTCCCTGAATCGTCCCTGCTAATCCGAGCCCGGCAGAGGTCGCAGTGGCGGTGGCCCGGCCCATACGACCAGAACAGCCGTCGGCACCGCATACACGCCAGCCACGCGCAGCCCAGAAGGTCTCGCTTAGTTTCCGGGGAGGTGGGCTTCGGCCGGGATGGCCCGTCCTCCTGCTTGCCTCTCATCGCTCTAACATCGTCCGCACGAGGGAGAGGGCGGCCAGCTCCTGATTCCACCATTCGCTGTTCGGCCCCGCTGTGTCGGTCTCGGAGAGCACGACAATTGAGCCGCGCGGCATCGGACCATATTCGTCTCTCAGTTCGCCCAGGAGGAGGCAGGTGGCCGGAGCGGACGAACCCCAGTCACCACCTAGTGCACGCGCCATGCGGACGTGTGAGGGCAGCACAGGGACGATATGGATGGTGGGGCCGAAGCAATCGAACATAACCCCGCCGAGAACGTCCCAACTGCCCTCGATCCATGCCTTTGCAAGCGCTTGGTCAGAGCCCACGGAGGCGGCGAGCTGGCGGCGGTAGGCTTCCCGGTCGATGTGCGGGTTGTCGGTGAGATTGGAAGTGGTCCAGACCCATGTGTCTCCGGCGTCATCGGTAAAGGGCGTCCATGGCGGGGCTTTGGTGATGAACCGCTTGTAGAGGACGGTGTGGCTGCGCCCGTGCGGGTTCGCGGTCCAATGGATGTCGATAAAGTGGCCTTCCGGTGCGCGCAGGTTCGACCGGACTAGGTTCAGGAACCGGAAGGCCTGCGGCGGGTAGTTGCCTACTTCGTCCGCGTACAGCCCGGTGAAGGAGCGCCCCTGCAGCTTCGCGTGGCTTGCCCAATGGGACTGGTCCAACCGTAAAGTTAGAGTCGGCGGTTGGTACGTAGCGGCGCTCATGCCGCCTCCAACCTATAAGGCGGCATGAGGGCCGCGGGCAAGATAGCTGCTGGGGCGGGTGGACGATAGTTCAGCGAAGAGTGCGGTCTCTGCGTGTTGTAGTGGCATCTCCATCCCTCGATCAGCACTTTGGCCTCGCGCAGATCGTAGAAGACTTCCCTGGCCAGCAACTCGTCTCTGAGCTTGGAGTTAAAGCTCTCGCAGTATCCGTTTTCCCATGGGCTGCCGGGTTCGATATACAGGGTTTTGACGCCGATCCGTTTCAACCAGTCGCGCAGGGCAGTGGCGACGAACTCGGGGCCGTTGTCTGAACGTATGTGCTCAGGCGGTCCATGTGCGACGAACAGTTCGCCCAACACATCCAGAACGTCCCGGGAGTTGAGCCTGCGTTCGACACGAATGGCGAGACACTCTCTTGTATACTCATCGATCACGCACAGCATGCGGAACACCTTGCCATCATGCGTACGGTCCTGGACGAAGTCATACGACCAGACGTGGCCTTTGTGCATCGGCCTTAGCCGGATACACGAACCGTCATTCAGCCAAAGACGGCCGCGTTTTGGTTGTTTCATCGGGACTTTGAGCCCTTCACGCCGCCAGATGCGATACACCCGGCCCGCGCTTACCTGCCATCCGCCAGCGTTCAGGAGAGCGGTGATCCGCCGGTATCCATACCGGCCGAACCGTTCCGCCAAATGGATGATGGCCTGTGTAAGAGCGGCTTCATCGGCGCGGGGTGTCGGTGACCTGCGTTGAGTGGCGCGATGCTGGCCGACCACACGGCAGGCCCGGCGTTCCGAAACGCCAAGCTCTTCTACCACATGATCGACCGCACTGCGTTTGCGTGAAGGGCTCAGAACTTTCCCGAAAGAACCTCTTTCAGGATCTGATTGTCCAGGGTGAGATCGGAGATTGCCTTGCGTAGGCGCCGGTTCTCCATCTCCATGTCCTTCATCCGCTTGGCCTGGCCGACCTGAAGGCCGCCATACTCCTTGCGCCACCGATAGTATGTCTGTTCCGTCACACCGATCGAACGCACGGCCTGTCCGGTCGTCTCACCTTGGCTCAGTCGGACCTCCACCTCACGCAGCTTCGCGATGATCTCTTCAGGCTTGGCTCTCTTACCCATTCTCAGCTCCACAATCGAAGCCGACTCTCACTCAAATATCGGACCAGTTTTCATGTGGCAGACCAAACCCGCGACCCAGACGCGAAGGAGCAAGTCGGGCCTGGGTCCCGGATATTTGCTGATGCAAATTCCGGGATGACAGAGTGGGGAGTCCGCCTCTCCTCCGCCGATGCCTGCGCAGGTATCTGCGGCGTAGGGTGATTTATCGGATAGGAGGGGCTCAATCCGTCTGATAGGCGCCTAAGCCATACTTCAGGCCTGCTCACACGGGGGCCGGATCAGGTACCGTTCTGGTCGTGGGGGCAGGGTCAGGATGGTGCCGGGGGGAGGTGTAACGGTCTCCCTGGTGCCTAGGCAGGTCAGGCCAGGGTGAGCCGG
>Ga0070727_10003246_pt1 | contig 15004 bp, 8 predicted proteins | sample tdAd472_FD_66722 | JGI IMG/M metagenome (GOLD analysis project Ga0070727, IMG submission 66722) | Marine sediment microbial communities from the Atlantic coast under amendment with organic carbon and nitrate - tdAd47.2 | ecosystem: Environmental > Aquatic > Marine > Coastal > Sediment | place...
TGCTCGGCCCACTTGAGCTTGCCGTTTTCAAATGTCTGATCGAGCCGCGTGTCGAGTTCCGGTGGAAAGACCTTGTCGAAGGCGACGTTGAAGTCGGCGGCGGAGAACGGGCCGACGTGGTGCCAGGCGGTGAAGGCGGGTACGTCTCCCGAGTCGACTGGAGTCGCCGCGAAGTAGAAGCCCGACGGGCCGCTGCCGTTGACGATCTTCATCAGCAGTTCGTTGCGACCGGGCTTCAGTGTGACTTGAACGGTGTCCTGTCCGGGGACGACGCCTCCGGCTGTCAGGTTTGAGAGCACGGACTCGCCGTTGACCCAGACTTTGATCGCGTCATCGCGGCCCAGTGACAGCGAGACCGTCTGCTCGTCTGGAGTCTCGATCGTGCGGAACAGGTAGTTGGCGGCGCTGTCCGTCGAGAACGGATTGTGAATCGTGGCGTCGGCCCACTCGGGGTGCGGCGTCCACTTGAGCTTGCCGTCGTCGTAAGTCGCCGCGAGATCGACGCTCGTTTCGGGGGCGAACGCCTGCTCGAAAGCCTTTTCAAAGCTCTCGGCGGTGAACGGTCCGACGTGTTGCCATGCGCTGAGTGTAAGAGTCGCGGTTTCGCGCGGAGTCTCCGGCTGCTGCTCGGCCAGCCAGGCGTTGAGACGTCCGGGAAGCTGCTGCTGTTCGTACTCGGTGCGGGCGGCGACGAGTGGTGCGTGGTCGGCGTCGAAGGCGGCTTTGTCGGCGGCGAACTTTTCCGGCTGCATGTTGATGCCGGTGTCGGAGAAGCCGACGTCGGAGAAGTTGGAGATCAGCCGGTAGTAGTCGAACTGGGGCAGCGGATCGAACTTGTGGCTGTGGCAGCGGCTACAGCCGACCGTCATGCCGAGCAGCGAGGTGCCCAGCGTGCTGGCGATATCGTCGAGCTGCTCGTACCGGCTGCGTTCGCGTTCCTTCTGAGTCTGCTGCGTGGTGTAAGGGCCGGCGACGAGGAACCCGGTCGCGGCGATTCGGTCGACAGCCGCCTGAGCGTCGGCGGTTGTCTTGACGTTGGTGTCCGTCAGCAGGTCGCCCGCCAGCTGCAGCCGGACGAACTCGTCGTACGGCATGTCCGAGTTCAGTGCCCGGATGACGAAGTCGCGGTAGTGCCAGGCGTTCGGGCGGTCGCCGTCGAACGCGTAACCGTTGCTCTCAGCGAAGCGGACGATGTCCAGCCAGTGGCGAGCCCAACGCTCGCCGTAATGCTCACTCTGCAGCAGGCGATCGATCAGAGCGGCGTAAGCGGCGGACGGGTCCTGCGAGTACTCGGAGACGAACCGCTCAACGTCTTCCGGTTCCGGCGGCAGGCCGATCAGGTCGAAATACGCGCGGCGGATCAGCGTGCGTGGTGAGGCGATCGCGTTCGGCGTGACGCCCGCGGCTTCCTGTCGGTGGCGGATGTAGTTGTCGATCGGCGTCCGCAGCCAGGCGGCGTCGTTGACCTGCGGCGGCGGCGAGAGATTCAGCGGCTGAAAGGCCCAGTGACTGCGACCGGCTTCGATGTCGATTTCCGTCGTGGCGACGATAGCCGTTCCGTCACGCGGGTCCGGTGCTCCCATCTCGATCCACTTGACGAAGTGCCCGATGATCTCGTCCGGCAGCTTGCCGGCGGGCGGCATCTCGTAGCCGTCGTGCTTGAGCGCCGAAATGAGCAGGCTCTCGTCCGGCTTCCCCGGCACCACCGCCGGCCCGCTCTCGCCCCCCTTGCGGCTGCCGTCACGCGAATCGAGCAGCAGGTTGCCCTTGAGCTTCTTCTTCGTGACGGCCTCGGCGGAATGACACTCGTAACAGTGCTTGACGAGCATCGGGCGAATCTTCGCCTCAAAGAAGTCCAGCCCCTTGCGATCCGGCTCAGCCGCGCTGGCCGCTGAGGTGCTGATGAGAAGAGCCACTGCAATCGACAGTCTGTTCATAAGACGTTCCGTGAGAAGATGCGTCCGTTCGGCGATGCCGCAGTTTCGTCAGGATTGAAGCCCGCGATGATGACAAACAGCCGCCTTCGATGCACGGCAGCGACCCCTGAAGAATCGAGCCAGTGTGGCCGGGGCTGGACTGAGCCCGCGAAGGAAGCCCCGGCTGACAAGCTACTCGCAGAAACGCTTTTCGTTGTCAGCGTAGTCGACAACATTGGCTTTGCTGCAGGCGGTTGAATTAGTCGTACTGTGCGTGGAGCGGGTAAACCTGAATGTCAGTGCGTTACGCTGACGACGATGAGATACGGGACGCGACAGGATTTCAGAACTGGCTGGCCTCATAACGCATTAGCACCAGTAGTTGCCGATCTATAAATGCACCGGAACAGCGTCTTCTGCACAAAGCCAGTTGACAAGCCGACACACAAAGGCGAAGTAGGGTGCGTGGAGCGGGCGAAGCTGAAGGTCGGTACGTTACACGGACGACGATGAGACAAGCGACGTGACAGGACTTCGGAACCCGCTGCCCGCGCAACGCACCGTCCCCCGGAATCGTCCGCTCCACGCACCCTACGGCTACTGATACGATCGTGCGAATTATCGGTCACCAAACACCACCACCACTGGGAATTCCGCGATGGACGCGTCTGAGTTTCGGGATGCATTGATTGAAGAAGATTGCCCTGCGTCGCACATCGCCTACGTGACCGGCTTAGACTTGGCAACGGCAAGGCTCTTTCTTTATGGCGACCATTCGTCGTTATCAGAAGCTGACCTGAACGCGATTCTGAACATGCAGGTCTCAGACGAGCATCAACAACTCAAGGAGTTTAACACTCAAGGCGCGATTATTGACGGGCTCGGTGACGCACTTGGCAAATACACTGTTGGTTTTCTCTACGAGCGGAAGGACGGGACATTAGGGATTGCTACTGGCGTGCTCATCGAACTTGGTGAACGCGAGTTTGTCGCGACAGCGCGACACGTTGTGCATCCAACAACGATGCTCCAATTCATGGGCTCCAACACGGGGTGGTTCACCTGCAATGTGACTAAAGAAGGGGCCATTACAAAGGTTGGCGGAGGCGCAAATCTTGAACCCATCGGGAATGGACGCCACGATGCATACGATGTCGGATACTTCGAGATCGCGCAAGGTTCTTCGCAGCAGCTTGGCCGCACGCCAATCGGACTTGCAGACATCGGCGTCGGTGCACCTCAGTATGGACGAAATTCCTTCATCGTGGGATTTCCTGAGAGCTTCTTCCGTGTTCGCAAGATTCGGGAGCATGTGCGCGAATTCGGGATCGGATCGATCACATTTGGCACACCGTTGCTCGATCTGACTGAATGGCCTGAAGTTCCAGATGATGCTCGCGATAGTGATCCGCAGGCTGACTACTTCGTCACATATGACGTCACTCGGGAAAAAGTCGCACGGCTATCCCCCAAAGATGACCGCCCGTTGCCGGCAGTCGACTTACCTACAAACTTGCCGAATGCTCATGGCATCAGCGGGGGAGGCTTCTGGCAAGGAAGCGACCCGCAAGATAGTCTTTGGAATCCCTGCAACTACCGCCTCATTGGCATCCAAGGGAGCTGGTCCCAGGAACGAAGATATTTACGGGCAACGCGATCGGTTCATCTGCTCGATTTGCTGCGACAGAAGTACCCCGACCTAAAAGCGGACATTGATCAGCATCTCAGCACGGGCGAAGAGATGCAGTGATGCTGCCGGAACATCGTCGCTGCGCTCCTTGGTCCGGCCTACTTGGATTGCGACGCCTGTCAGGCGTCAAGGACGCCGGTCACGACCTCGCCGTGCACGTTGGTGAGGCGGTAGAAGCGGTCTTCGTGGCGGTCGGTGAGCTGTTTGTCGTTCAGGCCCAGGCAGTGCTGGTTCTCCGGGTGTCAGTCATCGCTGCGGCCGGCGCCGGGTTGCCAGAGGACGCTGGAGCGGCCGCGGTCGTTGCAGTGCTGGGCGAGGACGAAGAGCAGGTCGGAGAGGCGGTTGAGGTAGCGGGGGACCTCGTCGCTGGCGGGTTCGGTTTCTTTCAACGTCCAGACGGCGATCTCGGCGCGGCGGCAGATGGTTCTCGCGAGGTGCAGCCAGGTCGACGCGGGGGAGCCGCCCGGCAGGACGAAGCTGCGAAGTGGTTCGAGGTCCTGATTGATCTCGTCGATCCAGCGTTCGAGATGTTCGGTCTGGGCTGCAGTGACGCGGAGCGGCGGATACTCGGGCGGCGGTGCGTCGGCGGCGGGTTCGGGGACGCAGAGGTCGGCACCGATGTCGAACAGGTCGTTCTGGATCGCCTGCAGCCGCTCGTCAAACAGGCGGTCGAGTTCGGCGGTGCGCAGCAGGCCGAGCACCGAATTGAGTTCGTCGACCGTGCCAAAGGCGACGATCCGTGGATGAGTTTTCGGGACGCGCCTTCCGTCACCGAGCGATGTCAGGCCCGCGTCGCCACCCTTTGTATAAATGCGATCCAGAAAGACCATGATTCCTCCGTGAGTCGGTCGGTTACTTCAGTTCGTTCGGGATCGCCGGCAGCGTGACCGTCTTCTCGAACAGCTGTTGAAAGTCCGGGGATTGCCGCACGGTGGCGAGGTCCGGGTCCTCGCGCATCCAGTTCTGGTTGAATTCGTCGAGCCCGTTTTCAATTGACTGCCGCAGATCGGCGACGGCCTGAGCCCGGTATCGTTTGATTGTTGTTCGAAGCTTTTCGGAGGGCGGTGACTGCGACTTCAGTTGCGCTTCGAGTGCCTCGATTGCTCGTCCGTAAACGCAGGCGGTGTTGTAGTGGTACAGCGCGTCGTCGTTGAAGCGGTCGCGGCTGTCTTCGACCAGCTGGATTCCGGCGTCGATGTCGCCCAGCCGGACCTCAGTCAGCCCGAGACAGGTCAGGGCGTTTGTCGAGGATGGATCGAAGCGAATCGCGACGCGCAGATCGTCGCGGGCAGCTTCGAGTTCCTGCTGCGACGGCTTGGTTGCCTTCAGGGCGATGTCGGCTCGGGCGACGCGGGACGGGGGATGGTCAGGGTCGGTTTCGACGGCGAGGTTGAAGTGCAGCATGGCCAGCGTCGGGTTGTAGCGGCCATTCGCCGGGTCGAGCAGAGCCGAGCCGCGAATCATGAACGGCATGGCCGGCGATCTCGCATAGAGCTGCTGAAGTGCCGTTGCCGCCGCGCTGTTCAGCGTGGCCGGGCCGTCTTTCGCATGGCCAATCAGAGCGTCGCGCGCGGCGGGAGTCGCGATGGAGGCGAGCGTCTGGCAGATGGCCAGAGCACGTCGAGATGTTGCCAGCGTTTCGTCACTCAAAGCGTCGGCGAGCAACGTGACTGCTCGACGGCTGCCGTCACGTTGCAGCAGTTCGATTGTGACCTCAAGCAGCCGGCCGCGGCCCGAGCGGAGGCCCTGCGGGGCCAGTTTCCAGAAGTCCGGGCTGCTGGTGTCGTGCAGAGCGGCCAGGATCGCGGCCTGTTCGGTCGGTCCGAGCGATTTGAAGTCTGCAGCGAGTTCGTCGAGAACCTGCGGGTCGCCGGTTGCGAGAAGAATCTGCACCGCTCGACGACGGATGCGCGGCGTCTCTGATTTCAGCCAGCGGCGCACCAGCGGAGCGACGCGCGGGTCGCGGACGCGCTCCAGAAACAGCGTTGTCCCGCGTGATGGCGGCGACGTTTCGAGCTGCTGCAGAACGGCCTCGATCGCCAGACGCTCGTCTTCGGGTTCGCGGCTGGCCATCAGTTGGCGCAGCGACAACTGCCGAATCGAGTCGTCGTCATCGTTGAGGCCTGCCCGCAACAGTCCGTTGAGCTGCGGATGCCCGAGCGCGATGAGTCCGACCAGTGCGGCGCGGCGGATTTCCGTGTCGGTGTCGCCGGCCAGCTCGATGAGTCGCGGCGCCCATTCAGACTGCGGATGCCGGGCGAGTGTCCGGGTCGCGCGTTGTCGCAGTGTCGAATCAGTGGTTTCCAGGAGCGTGAGTAGCTGTTCGCGGACGAGTCCGTAGCGTGAGGTGGCCATGGCGGACAGAGCTGCCAGTGCTGTGGTTTCGTCCTGTGATTGCGCAGCAGTGTTGAGAGCCGCGATGGCCGCTGGCGTTTCAAAATGGCGGAGCGTTTCCAGAGCCGCCAGCCGCAGCGACGCGTGATCGGACTGCAGGAACTTGAGGATCAGGGGAACGTCGTCATCGGTCAGTCGCTCGCCGCAATGCCGCAGGACAACGCCGACAGAGACTGGTTTCCCGTGCCTCAGTTCTGCCAGCAGGAGTTCGCGCGGCAGCCGTTCGCACAGCGGGATCACGGCCGCTTCAACCGCAGCCGCGAGCGTCGGATGCACGTTGTCGTAATGCTCCGCCAGCAGGCGGTCGCGGCGCGATGGCTCGTCGTCGGGGGCTGGGGACTCGGTCAGATGGACCGTCAGGATCTCCGACGAAAGCTGGGGAAATCGTTCGTTGTAGATCTCGCCGAGGCCCGTCTGTCTGGCAACGAGCCGCAGCCAGGCCATGACTCCCGGATCCGGGACGCGCAGGGTTTCGTCGAGTTCGATCACGAATCTCAGGACGCGGCTGTCGTCTGCCAGTTCGTCGATCTGTTGCACAAGCCGGCCGGCGTTCAGTGAGTTCAACTCTCCGCTGAGATGCAGAAGTGCGACGGCGCCGGCCGGGCCGATCCGTTGCACAGTGATCTGCAGTCGGTCGCTGGCTGTCTGGTCGAGATCGACGGTGGCGAGTTGCAGGTCATTGATGGTCAGCTTCAGGCTGAGTTCCGGTCGCCGGAGGTCGATGGACAGAGGCTGAAAGAACAGGCCAACGCGCCGTTGCGTTTTGGGGGCGACGGTGACCTCAAGCGGTTGAAGCGTTGCCAGAGGAACCTGCTTGTCGCCGTCGGCGACTTCGGACGTTGTCAGGGCGTCGAGGATGCGGACGGGCGTGTGAGTTTCGCGCGAGTCGCGTAGCTGCCAGGCTGTCGGCGGAATCCGCAGCTCGCTGTCCGTCTGATTCTCGATGGTCACGAACACGGAGAGCCACCGAACCTCATCGTCTCCATCGTTCGTTGCTGACAGGGCGAGGTGCGGCGAGTCAGTGGTCAGGGTGACGGAGGCGGGCGGCTGGCCAAAGCCCGGTCGCGCTGTGGCGAGCAGCGCCAGACACCAGAGCAGAACGCTCACGCCGGTGCGGCGAGATCGTCTTTGTCCTGTAACAGTGTGGCGTCGTTTGAGTCCGCGGCGATGACGGGCGTGTCCGAACACGGGGAGTCCACTTGCGAAGGGCAGCGAGGTCGGAGAATTGCCGGAAGTGTAGCAGTCGACTGCCGGCCTGACGCCATGCAACTCGCAGAAATCGAATCCTGCGACAGCGGTCGTGCGGCGGCGACGGCCAGACCTCGAATGAGAATTCAAAACGCCGGACTCGTCAGGTGAGAACTCCGTGTCAACGTCGGGCGAGTTGGAACTCAGCAGCGTTTTCGGGAAGTTCGCTCCAGGCCGTTTCTTCGCAGAGTCTGCTGTCGGGGCTTTTCAGAAATGTGCCAGATTCCTGCGCAGCCTCGCTCAGGAAACACACAGCAGAGCGACGCATTGGCACCGACCTGAGAACAGCAACGGCTGATGTCTGGTTCAACGTGCGGGGCGGGTACGCAGAAGCCGCGGCGGCTCGCGCGGGAGATTCGAAACCGTGGGCTGTGGTACGCGCTCTGCATGGCCGTGGTCGCGTCTGCATCCCTGGAAGTGAGTTGACGATGAATGATGTGGCGGAAGAGCTGCTTGTCCTGTGCACGGTGATTGGCGTCGGTCTGGGGCTGGGGCGTGTCTCGTGGCGGGGAGTATCGCTGGGCAGCTCCGGAGTGATCTTTGCCGCGCTGGCCGCCGGCCATCTGGGGTTCGAAGTCTCCCGCCTGGTCGGATCCGCAGGACTTGTGCTGTATGTGTACTGCCTGGGCATTGGCGCCGGGCCGGGCTTTCTCCGGACGTTTCTCCGCCGGGGCAAGTCGCTGTCAGTGCTGGCGCTGGTCATGATTCTGACAGCCGGGTTGACGGCCTGGAGCGTCGCGTACTTTGCCGGATTGAACAGCGGCCTTGCTGCCGGCCTGCTGGCAGGGGCGATGACCAGTACGCCGGCACTGGCTGCGGCCACGGAATCTCTGCCGGGGGACGGGCAGGTGGCTGTCGGATTTGGTGTCGCCTACCCGTTCGGCGTCATTGGTGTGATTCTGTTTGTGAGAATCGTCCCGCGATTCTTCGGGGGACACGCGGGCAGTGACAGCGACGATGGCGAGGCGGGCAGCGGGCAGATCCGGCGGCAGTTGGTTCGAGTGCTGAATCCTGGGCTCGCCGGACGCCGCGTGCGGGATGTTCCCGCGATTGCTCAGGCGAACTGTCAGGTGTCGCGGATCCTGAACGAGAGGCGGCTCGATCCTGTGCCCGCAGGATTCCAGCTGGCGGAAGGGCAGCGACTGCTGCTGGTCGGAACGGAGGAGAGTCTGGACCAGGTCGTCGATGTGCTGGGCGAACGATGCGACGCGACCGGGTATATCCTCGACGTTGAGCAGCATCGGCGACGCGTTGTCGTGACCTCGCGCGAGTTCATTGGGCAGTCGCTCGAGCAGCTGCACCTGCTGACTCGATTCGGCGTCACGATCTCGCGGATCGTGCGGCACGATCTTGAGTTCGTGCCCAGTCCGCGCGAGAGACTCCAGTGGGGAGATGCGCTGACGACCGTTGGCGAGCCGGAGTCTCTGGATCGATTTGTCGCTGCGGCCGGCCATCGAGAACGGACACTGGACGAGACCGATGTGATCTCACTGGCCGTCGGACTGGCGGCCGGCATTGTGCTCGGGCATGTCGAGCTTGTGGCCGGCGGCAAGTCCATTTCTCTGGGGCTGGCGGGAGGGCCGCTGATTGTCGGTCTGATGCTCGGGCAGCTTGGCCATGTTGGCCGGGTCGTCGGTCACATTCCCAGAGCCGGACGTCTGCTGCTGGCCGAACTCGGGCTCGCCGTGTTTCTGACGCAGGCCGGTGTTGAAGCGGGACACGTTCTCGTGTCGGTCATTCGAGAGCACGGAGTGACGTTGTGCATTGCGTCAGTGGCAATCGTCACGGCTCCCTTGCTGGCGGGCATGCTGGCCGCTCAGTGGCTTCTGCGGCTGAGTCCGCTTGAAGTTGCGGGAGGAATGTGCGGCGCGATGACGTCGACACCGGGTCTCGGCGCGGTCACGTCGACCACGGATTCCAGTCTGCCGTTAACCAGTTACGGAACGGTGTATCCGCTGGCGCTGATTCTGATCACGCTCGCGTCGTCGATGCTGATCTCCGTGCTCAACTGACGGTCGCGGTGATTCGCGGTGAGGATCGCAGCGACGGTGCGCATCTGGAGAGAGGCATCATGCGGGAAGTCGCCGGTATCATGCGAGAAAGGGCCGGTATCATGCGAGAAAGGGCCGGTATCATGCGACCGGTGCGGCGGCGAGGACTTCGTCACGCACTCCGTCTTCGTAGGTGCGGAAGTTCTCACGGAACAGCGCTGCCAGTTTTGCTGCCGCGCTGTCGTAGGCCTGCGGATCGGCCCAGGTCTGCTTTGGCATGAGGATGTCCGCGGGGATTCCGGGACACGCGGTGACGACGTCGAGGCCGAAGAACGGTTCGCGTTCAACCGGGGCGTCGGCGAGTTCTCCCGAATGGATCGCGTCGAGGATTGCTCGCGTAAAGGGCAGCTTGATGCGGCTGCCGGTGCCGTAAGCTCCGCCGCTCCAGCCGGTGTTGACCAGCCAGACGCCGGCCTTGTGCCGATCAATTTTGCGGGCCAGCAGTTCGGCGTACTTACCGGGGTGCCAGACGAGGAACGGCCCGCCAAAGCAGGGAGAGAATGTGGCCTGCGGTTCCGTGATGCCAACTTCTGTTCCGGCCACTTTTGCGGTGTAGCCGCTGATGAAGTGGTACTCCGCCTGCGCGGGCGTGAGCCGGCTGACTGGCGGCAGAACTCCAAAAGCATCGCAGGTCAGAAAGATCACATCGGTCGGATGTCCGGCGACGCACGGGACGCGGGCGTTGGAGATGTATTCGATCGGGTAAGCACCGCGTGTGTTCTCAGTGATGGTGGTATTGGCGAAATCGACGTGATGATCGGCCTCGTCGTAGACCACATTCTCAAGCACGGCGCCGTATCGCAGCGCGTCGAAGATCTCGGGCTCAGCCTCACGCGTCAGAAAGATGGCTTTCGCATAACATCCGCCTTCGATGTTGAAGATGCCGTTCTCCGTCCAGCAGTGCTCGTCATCGCCGACGAGTTCGCGGCGCGGATCCGCCGAGAGCGTTGTTTTTCCCGTGCCCGACAGGCCGAAGAGAATTGAGGACGAGCCTGACTCGGGATGCGCGGTGGCCGAGCAGTGCATCGGCAGAACGCCCTGACGCGGCATCAGGTAGTTCATCAACGTGAACACGGCTTTCTTCATCTCGCCGGCGTACTGGGTGCCGAGGATGACGACTTCTTTGCGTTCGAGACTCAGGTCGACGCTGGTCTTGGACGTCATGCCTGTTGTGTAGCGATTTGCCGGAAAGGCTCCGGCGTTGAAGATCACGCAGTCCGGTGACCCGAATTCGGCGAGTTCTTCCCGCGTCGGACGGATGAGCATGTTGTGCATGAAGAGCGCGTGGTACGGTCGCGCACAGATGACGCGGACCTTCAGGCGGTAATCGGGATCCCAGCCAGCGAAGCCGTCGATGCAGTACAGCCGGCGTCGCGTATTCAGGTAGTCGATCGCCCGTTCGTGGTTGACGCAAAACACGGAATCGTCGATGTCGATGTTGACCGGTCCCCACCAGACGTCGCCCGCGGATTCGGGATGCTTGACGACGCGTTTATCCCGCGGCGACCGACCGGTCTTGTCTCCCGAGTAGGCGATCAGAGCGCCGGTATTGGACAGCGTGGAACCGGCGTCGGAGCGGAGTGCTTCTTCATACAGAGTGGCCGGGGACGGGTTTCGGAGCACATCCGAAACCTCGATTCCATAGTCCTTGAGATCGAACATCGGCAGGTCATCCATTTCCTGTGAATGGGAGTCGGCAACGGAGTGAAGAAGGCCGGTCGCAGCATGTTTCATGAGCTGCGACCGGAAGAGCGGGCGGTAAGCCGGGCGGCGTCAGCAGCTGGCTGAATCGGCAGCGCCGTCGAGAAAAGTGAAGACTCGCCGCGGACTGATCACACCCGCGATTTGTCCGTCCGAGTTGAGGACGGGAACATGGCGGTAACCGGCGGCGGCGATCGCTGCGAGCGCCGTCCCGGATGGATCGTCCTCGTAGACAACGAGCGGATCGGCGGTCATGACGCTGCTGACCGGCTGATCGGAGATGGCGTCGAAGTTCTCGGCGACGCGTTCGAGCACGTCGCGTTCGGTAAAGATTCCCTGCAGCTGGCCGTCCGCAACAACGAGCAGGCTGCCGACCTGTTTCTCGTCGAGGAGCCCGACAGCCTGAGCGATGGTCGTCGACGCCGGAATCTCAAGGTACGGGTTCGCGTCGATCGCTGACACGGGTTTCTCCGCGAGCATCCGGGCCAGCGGCGTTGCGTGGTCTTCGGGTTCGTAGACGCTCAAAGGGTCTTCGAATTCTTCCTGATGAATATCTGCCGGAGTGTTCATGGTCATGCTCCTTCGCGTTCCTGCATCACGGATTGGCCACCCAGTCGCTGCACCATCACCTGTTGCGGGCAGCATTCCGAAATGTGTTCGGCCAGTCCGCGCTGGCCGGTCAGTCCAACGAGTTCGCCGGCTGCGTCCGTCACGCAGACAAAGCGGACCCCGTCGCCAACGACCGCATTCCAGATGTCAGCTACCGGGTCGCTGGCGGTCACAGTGAGGAACGCCGGATCCTGAAAGTCATCGACCGTGGCACTGTCGAGCGCCGTTCCGTTCACGAGAGCCTTGAGCAGCGTCTGCTCGGTAAAAATTCCGACCGGATGGCGATCGTCGTCGACCAGCACCGCACAGCCCAGTTGCTGGGCACGCATTTGTGCGACGGCGACACGCAGCGTCGTGCCGGATTGCACAGTCACTGGCGTTCGCAGCGTCAGGCTTCCTATCGTGAAGTCAGCCAGTTCCTTGTGAAGAGTCATGAGTTCCCCTCCGTTCGTCCGGAATACCGAGCAGCAGATGATTCCAGTTGTGTCTGTCGTGAGGTTCCGATTGCGAGAGCACATCCTGTACCGGATGGCGTCTCGTCGACCGTCCGGAACAGCGGGCGTTCGCCGGGTCACGACGGCGTTCCAGGCGGACGCTCGTCCGCACGTTGCCGTCGCGATTGGCTCTCCTGATGAGCAGCCGCTGCCGGAGAACGAAACTGTCGGAGAACGAAATCGTCAGTCAGAACCGAGACGCAACTCCGCGTGAATGAGATTCGCGCGATTGAGACTGAAGTGTTCGATCGCTGAGGGAGAAACGAGATGGGCAAGTCCACATTCCTGTGCCGAACGATCCTCGGTCGAGTGATCGTTGCAGTCGGTGTTTCTCTGTCGCTCGGTGGAGCGGCTGTGGCTCAGCAGGTCGACGTTGTACCCGATGTCGATGGCCAGCCGCTGGGGGCGAACGTGACGCGGGTGATTGAAGCTCTCGCGTTTCTGGGGAGGCCTCTGCCGGAAGACCTGGTGGTCGACCTGCAGGCTGCGGCGCGAAAACGCGATGCCGTCTCGCTGCAGAAACTGCTGGATCCGCAGGCGGTCTTTGTGCTGTCGCTCAACCCGGAAGTCCGCGTCAAGGTGCAGCGCGGTCCGGGCAACGCGACGCTGCAGCAGGCGGCCTTCACGCCGCTGATCGTCAAGGTGCTGAACGACAGCACGGTCAGCAGCCGGCTGCGAATCAAGAGTCCGCAGGCCGGGCCGGTCTACGCGGGGACAGCCCTGTCGACGCTCAAACGCCAGGACCAGACGGAGCTGATTGACGACGGAGATTCCGGGCCGCGGACGGACCGCTTTCTCAGTGTCGAGATGTTCGATCGCTCACCGCTGACGCCGAACCTCAGTGGGCTGAAGGTCGAGTATGCCGTCGCGCTGATCGCATCGAATGAGGCCGGGCAGCGGGAGGCGACGATCGAGTTCGATGTCGGAGCGGGCACCCAGGACATTGGGTTTCGGGGCGAGGTGCCGGTGCTCTTCAACGTGCAGCCGGCGATCCGCCAGACGCTGTCGATTCACGAGGCCGACGGAACGCCAACAACGGCGCGGATCACAATTCGTGATCGCTCCGGGCGGGTCTACCCGTCTCAGGCCAAACGACTCGCCCCGGACTTCTTTTTTCAGCCGCACATTTACCGGGCCGATGGCGAAGCCGTGCTGCTGCCGCCGGGCGAGTTTCTCGTTGAGTACTGCCGCGGGCCGGAGTACCGGGTTCTGCGGAAACCGATTGAAGTCGCGGCGGCCGAGAAGCAGACGGCTGCTGATCCGCGTGCTCCGCGCGAAGCGAAGCAGCCGGTCGAGTTGAAGCTGGCCCGCTGGGTGGACGCTCGCGATTACGGATTCTTCAGCGGCGACCATCACATTCACGGGGCAGGGTGCTCGCACTATGACAGTCCGACCGAGGGCGTCACACCACAGGACATGTTCCGGCAGGTGAAGGGCGAGGGGCTCAACGTCGGTTGCGTTTTGACCTGGGGCCCGTGCTACGACTTCCAGCGAAACTATTTCCGGCCAGGTGCCGACGCGGTCAGCGAACCATTGACGCTCCTGAAGTACGACGTGGAGGTCAGCGGCTTCGGCTCGGCGGCGCTCGGGCACGTCTGCCTGCTGAATCTCAAGGATCAGACTTACCCCGGTTCGGACGGGACGAAGGAGCAGGGCTGGCCGAAGTGGACGGTGCCGGTGCTCAAATGGTGTAAGGAGCAGGGCGGCGTCACTGGCTATCCCCACTCGGCACTGCACGTCGCACCGCCGGCCGAAGCCGAACGGCTGCTCGGCGATTACGACATGGATCGCAGCGGAGGACTCTCGCCCGAAGAGGCCGCGACCGCGTTACTCGCCGAGCCGTTCGCGACGATCGACGAAGACGGAAACCGACAACTGTCGGCGACCGAGCTGACGCGCAGCGCGGACCGCGCCGCCGATCGACTGCCGAACCTTGCCGTGCCCGCTTTGAGCGGCGGCGGGGCGATGGAGATTTTCGTCAGTACCGCCGAGGGCGTGTGCGATTTCATCAGCGCGATGGATACCGCTCGAATTCCCGAATGGAACACCTGGTATCACCTGATGAACTGCGGCTTCCCGTTGAAGCTGAGCGGCGAAACCGACTTCCCCTGCATGAGCAGCCGCCGCGTTGGCCAGGGCCGCGTGTACGTGCAGCTGGGCGACGTGGGCGAGGTCGATTTCACCGACTGGTGCTATGGGATCGCCGCCGGCCGGTCGTACGTGTCCGACGGTTTTGCCCACGCCTTGAAGTTCAGCGTCGAGGGCCAGTCGCCGGGGTTTGATGACGTTACGCTCGACGCCCCGCGGAAAGTCGCGGTCAAGGCGACCGTCGCCTTTGCACCGGAGACTCCAATCGGCGTCGCGTACGGAAACCTGCTGCCGACAGTGGGACGCCGGATGCTCGGCGACACGGTCAACCTGCACGCCCCGAGGTCGATGGAGTACGTGTCCGGCGGAAAGCGGAAGGTTGAGATCGTCGTCAACGGTGAGGCTGTCGCGTCGGTCGATGTTCCCGCAGACGGCAGGCCGCACGACATCGAGTTCCCGGTCGAGATCTCAAAGTCTAGCTGGGTTGCGCTGCGGCACTTTCCACAACTGCACACGAACCCGGTCAACGTGATTGTTGGTGGAAAGCCGATTCGAGCATCACGCGACAGCGCCCGCTGGTGCGCCGAATCTGTCCGCCGCCTGTGGACGAACCGCAACCGTTTCATCGCTGATGACGAGAAGGCCGCCGCGAAGGCTGCCTACGACCGAGCCCTTGCGACGTACCTGCGGATCGCGGACGAGGCACAAAAGTAGGAGTGGCCGCACGGCGAGGTGGGAATTGCTAAACGGCAGGCGCTGTGCATGTCACTCTCCCGCTTGCGGGAGAGTCGCGGTCTCAGCCGCGGAGAGGGC
>Ga0070727_10003247_pt1 | contig 15000 bp, 15 predicted proteins | sample tdAd472_FD_66722 | JGI IMG/M metagenome (GOLD analysis project Ga0070727, IMG submission 66722) | Marine sediment microbial communities from the Atlantic coast under amendment with organic carbon and nitrate - tdAd47.2 | ecosystem: Environmental > Aquatic > Marine > Coastal > Sediment | place...
CCACACCGGCCGCAACTGCAGAATGACAAAACTGACGTCTGTCCATGATTACCCCCCTGATTTTTCGTATTTCTAATTGAAGCCAACAGTTTAGCGCATGCCCGGGCCGTTGTGAGGAATCAGTGAACGAGCTCGGTGTCCGGGTGGAAGGTGTACCACGCGAACCAGAAGAGCCGCGTGCCGACATAATCCTCGCCGTGCTGGTCCTCGAGCGCGACCAAGCCGTCGTCGTGCAGCGTCGCTGTCAGTTCAAGTTCGCCGAGTTCGCTCACGTGACTGCCGTTCTTCTCGAGTAACGCCTGCGTATAGGCGATCCGCATACCGTCCACGTCGAAACCGTGGACAACAGACTTCGGGTGAACCCGGTCGTCCTCCGCGCTCACCGGGAACATCAGGCCGGCTTCGCCGCGATACCGCGCGTATGGATCCCTCGAATAATCTATTTCGAAACCCGTGTCGGTGGATAAGACGAGCGTGTCCGGGTGTGCATTACGCCAGCGTGACCAGGTTGTCATCGTCACGGGCACCAGCGTGAGTTGCTGGCCGGTTTTCGGCCCGACGATGCCCCTCGCCTCGACCTGGTCCCAGAGCGTATTGCTCGCACGGTCGTAGAACACGAGATCGCTGTTGTACAGCACGCCGGAGACGCCGAACTCGGTGGCCTCACCATCCACATCGCGCTCGATGCCGACGGCAGAGCCGCAGAGCGGGCACCATGTGATTGCGATCGGCACGTCGCCGATCGTGTCGTTGACGATCTCGTGACGGTCGAGGATGCGGGCAGGATAGGCGCGCTCGTCGCCATGTAATGCAATAGCGACCACCATGTCCTCATCCGCGACATGCGTAGCCTCAGTAGCAGAGACGTATTTCGGCGCGTCGATCGAGGGGATGCAATCGCGGGCGGGACAGCCCTGGTGCAGATCCTCGAGAGCGACCGACTTCGTGGTCGAGTCGTCGAAACCAAAAGTATCCCGCAGGATGTCAGTGTCGTATGCGCGTTGCGCATGCGCAAAAAGCGGCAGGAGTAAAATACCGAACGATGCGATCAGGTGGAATTGTTTCGTCATCCTTCTGACTCCCGACAGGACCTGGTCAATGTTCGGACTTAAGCTTTCGTCCCATAAGTGCGCCGACCGCTTCGCGCGGTGAAGCGCCTTCGTACAAAATTCGGTAGACCTGATGGCAAATCGGCATCTCAATCCCGAGTTTGTCGGCGACTTCCTTAACGGCCGCCGCCGCCAAAACGCCTTCGACCACCTGTTGAATCTCTTCCTGTGCTTCTTCGACGGTCTTGCCGCTGGCCAGCGCCAGCCCCATGCGTCGATTGCGAGAAAGGTCATCCGTGCAGGTCAAAACCAGGTCCCCCATGCCAGCGAGCCCCATCATGGTTTCGTTCTTCGCGCCGAGCGCTACACCAAGGCGGGTCAGCTCAACCAGTCCGCGGGTAATTAGCGCTACCCGAGCATTGGCGCCGAACCCAAGGCCGTCACACATACCAGCGCCGATGGCGAGAACGTTCTTGATTGCGCCACCGACCTCGACGCCGATGAAGTCATCGGTGGTGTAAGCACGAAAGTTATCGCCTGAAATTGCGGTGGCGAGATCACGGCCAAACTCTTCGTTGTTGGCGGCGATGGTCATCGCCGTTGGCAAACCTTCCGCGACTTCCTTGGCGAATGTTGGTCCCGATAACACGGCAACGGGTCGATCTTCACCGAGGACCTCTGCAGCGACCTGGTGCGGCAACTTGCCGCTGTGCAGTTCGAACCCCTTCGTAGCCCAGCAGACCCGAGAATCAGCACCGAGGTAATCGACGGCTTTTGTCAATGTGGCACGCAGACCGTGGCTGGGCACCACGACAAGTATGTCGCGGATGCCTTCAAGACAGTCACCGAGGTCCGGGTGAGCCGTCAGGTTGTCAGGAAATTTTATTCCGGGGAGATAGCGAACATTCTCACGGTCTGTAACCATCGCTTCGAGCAGGTCGAGCTCGACAACGCCACCGAGTCGGACATCACAACCAGAGCGCGCAAGCTGCAGCGCCAGCGCGGTACCCCAGGAGCCCGCACCGATGACGGCGATTGCCTGTGACGAGGCGGCGCTTATCAGTGTGCTCCCTCAGTCGCCCCTTCCGCCTGCTGTTGCAGGGATTGCTGGTACAGCGCGTCGAAATTAATTGGCTGCAGCACGAACTCGGGGAAGCCGCCTTTTTGAACGGTACTTGCGATCGACTCGCGCGCATATGGGAATAGAACGTTGGGGCAGAAGCTGCCGATGAGCGCGCCCATCTCTTCCTTGGCGTAGCCACCGATTTCGAACAGGCCGGCCTGCTGTAGCTCGATAAGGAAAATTGTTTTGTCGTCTTCTTTGGTCTTGGTGTCCACGGTGATTGTAAGTACGACTTCGTGCATCGTGTCACTGATCGGCGTATGCGAGCTGCGCAGGTTGAGGTTGGTGTTCGGTGACCACTCCTGCGTGTTGAAAATGCCGGGCGTCTGCGGCGACTCGAAAGAGAAGTCCTTCACATATACCTTGACTACAGACAGCCGCTTTTCGGCGCCGTTTTTATCCTGTTCAGCCATTTTTCTTTCCTGGTTTTAAAGAGAATTTTCGCCGCTCGTGAGCTCGGCAATTAGTTGGTCCAGTTCGCCACTTTTGTCGAGCGAACACAAATCGTCAAAGCCACCGACGTGATGATCGCCGACAAAAACCTGCGGCACCGATCGGCAGCCGCTGCGCGCTTCCATTTCCGCGAGGAGGTCGGCGTCCCTCGAGACGACGACATCCTTGAAACGGATGTCTTTGCGCGTTAGCAACATGCGCGCCGCGGCGCAGTATGCGCAATGCTCATCGCCGTAGACGGTTACGCGGGTATCGTCGCTCATCGCACCCCGAAGGCTATTTCTTGCTCTTTGTTTTCTTGCCCGTAACGACAGGTAGTCCGGCCTGGCCCCACGCAGCCATACCGCCTTTCAAACCGTAGACGCTTTCGAAGCCCGAATTGCGCAAGGTGTTGGCGGCCTTGGTCGACGTGATACCGGAGTCGCAAACGGCGATCACGGGCTTGTTCTTGAGCTTGTCGAGCTTGGGCAAGTGACCCGTGAGTTCGTCCATCGGAACGCTCTTCGCGTTGACTATGTGGCCGCTCGAAAACGCTTCCTTGCTGCGCAGGTCGATGACGATAGCGTCATTGTTGATCAGCCTGACGGCATCGGTCGGCGGCACGGCCAGCATGCCGCTGGCCTTGCGGCGCAGCTCCGTAAAAATGACCAGCAAGAAGCTGGTCACCAGTGCGAACACCAGCAACGTGTGATTGCTGGCGAACTCTATAAATTTATCCATGAGTCGTATTGCGCGAGGATCGCGCCGGGCGAAAAGCGGCATTATAGCAGCGCTCCGCGATGGAAATACCCCGGAAACGATCTACACTGTGCGCCCATGCGAACCGCCCGCCTTCTCGCAATTCTGCTCCTTGCCGCGTCACCGGGCCTTTCGGCCCAGGACGGCGAGGGCCAGCTCGCGAAAATCAAGGAACGCGAGCTCGAAGAGGTGCGCGAGCGCATCAGCGAGCTCAAGCAGAGCATGGACGAGAGTGCGGAGGACCGCGACCGCCTGACAGTGGACCTGCAGGCGGCCGAGGTCGGGATTGCGGAGAGGCGTCTGCGACTCAAAGACCTCGAACGGCAGCGTGCTTACAGCATGAAACGGCTTACGGAGCTCGATACCGGCATCGCCCGGCGGGAAGCGGAGCTTGCCGGCGAGTCCGAGAGCCTCGCGGGACAAGTACGCGCGGCGTACATGAGCGGCAACCAGGAGAAGATAAAGTTGCTGCTGAATCAGCGCGATCCCGCAACACTCGGCCGGGTCATGACCTACTACGGCTATCTGAACGACTATCGGGCCGGCAATATCGAAACGGTTAGCGCGAGGATTCGGGAGCTCGCGCAGTTGCGCAGCCAGGTTGCCGCCGAGGAAGCGCGGCTGTCCGACCTCGCGAAACTCCAGCAGCAGGATCTCCGCGAAATCAGCGAGGCGCAGAATGAGCGCACTATGCTACTGGCCGCCCTGAAGAACAAGCTTGCGACAGAAGGCCGGGAGATCGACGGCCTGGCCGCACAGGAAAAAGACCTGGCGCGCCTGATCGCCGAGTTGACCAGCATTCTGTCCGATTACCCGATCACCTCGGAGGAGCCGTTCGGCGAACACCGCGGTCGGTTGACGTGGCCGGTTGCGGGCAAGCTGCTGCATGACTTCGGGCAACCACGCGTGGGCGGGCGCCTGAAATGGAATGGTGTCGTGCTGGCGGCGCCGCGCGGCCGGGAGGTGCGGTCGGTGTATCACGGTCGCGTTGCATTTGCCGACTGGCTCGCCGGCCTCGGCCTGCTCGTGATCGTGGACCACGGTGATGGCTACATGACCCTGTACGGTTATAACGAGACTATCCTCAAGAACGCCGGGGACTGGGTGGCTCCCGGCGACGTCATTGCGACCGTCGGCGACAGCGGTGGCCAGATGCAGTCCGCGCTGTACTTCGAAATTCGCAAGGGCAAGGACCCGGTGAATCCGCGGCGCTGGGTGACGCGCAGACCCGGTGATTAATCCTTCCGGCGCTTGATGTCCATGGATGGACGAATGCCGCGAAGCACAGGGACGTGCGAGAGCGGCGAACTTCCGTCGAGAAACACCCCGTCCGGCCTGTTAGTGCAACCTGCCACCCGGGTAGATCGTTTGTCGGGTAGAGCTGTCCCGGCGGGCGGTATGAGTGCACAGACGCATCCCGTACTCTGTGCTATGTTGGTTTCTTCCGCTCGGTAAAGCGCCGGGCAGATGTTGTTCGGGGTATGGTATGTCGTTGAAAATCAGGGCCATTCTGGTGATCGTCATCGGCACGGTGATGGGCCTGAGTCTGTCGATCGGTGGTGGTCTGCTGTCAGAGACACAGAGTCCTGATGCCGACGAGCTGGCCTGGGAGCAGGCCCGCTTGTTCGCCGAGGTCATGGAACGCGTCAAGCGGGATTATGTTGAGCCGCTCGATGACAGCGAGCTCCTGGAAAGCGCTATCCGCGGCATGGTCGGTGATCTCGATGCGCACTCCCAGTACCTGGACGCCGATGAGTATCGGGATATCCGCATCAGTACCACGGGCAGTTACACCGGTGTCGGTGTCGAGATCGCCGAGGTGGGCGAGGTCGACAAAACCATCAGGGTGATTGCGCCGATTACCGGCTCACCGGCGGCGCGCTCCGGAATCCGTAGCGGCGACCAGATTATCGCGGTCGACGGCATCGCGGTCGAAACCGACCATTTGCAGGATACGATCGGCCGCATGCGTGGCAGACCCGGATCGAGAATCAGCGTCACGGTGCTCCGTGATGGCGAGGCGATTATTCACGAGATGCATCGTGAGATCATTCGCGTGGCCAGCGTGCACCACGAAAACCTGGGGCCCTCCTACGGTTACGTGCGAGTCAGCCAGTTTAGCGAGACGACGGCGCGCGAATTGAGCCGCGCCATCGATGCCATGCAGGACACCAACGAAGGTATGCTCGACGGACTGCTTCTCGATTTACGCAGTAACCCGGGCGGGGTGCTGGATGCCGCAGTGGATGTGGCGGACCTGTTCCTCGACGCCGGTGTGATCGTGAACGCAATCGGTCGCACCAGCGAGGCCAGGTTCACGCGCTCTGCCCATCGTGGTGACGTCCTCGACGGGGCAGAACTCGTCGTGCTAATCAACGAGGGCTCGGCATCCGCCTCGGAGATCGTGGCCGGGGCACTGCAAGACCACGGGCGCGCGGTCGTTGTCGGTACCGCCTCGTTCGGCAAAGGCCTTGTGCAAACAGTCATGCCACTATCTCAGGGCCGTGCGATCAAGCTAACCACCTCTCGTTATTACACGCCATCCGGCGATTCGATTCATGAAACCGGCATTACGCCCGACGTCTATGTTGAGGGCACGCTCGGCTATCCCGACGGCAGCCTTAGCAGCCACGTCGATCGGGAGCACGACACCCAGTTGCAGGAGGCTCTGGACCGCCTGCAGCGCGGCAACGTGATGCACAGCAAGGCCAAATGATTCCACGACAGCTCCGCGCCATCGCGGCGGTTGTGTCTCTTTGTCTGGTGGCCGCGAACAGCCGGGCAGATGCAGCACCACGAATCGCAATCATTATTGACGATCTCGGTTATCACCTCGCGGCTGGCCGGCGCGCGATCGCGTTGCCCGGGCCGGTCGTCTGCGCAATTCTGCCGAGCACACCGGGAGCCATGTCGCTGGCGAGAGCAGCTCACGAACACGGCAAAGAGGTCCTGCTGCACTTGCCGTTGCAGTCGGCTGTCGATCATGTGCCGGAACCGGGCGGAATCACCCTGGACATGAGCCGGCAGCGCTTTTCCGAAACCTTTGCCAACGATCTGGAATCAGTGCCGTTTGCGAGTGGCGTTAACAATCACCGTGGCAGCATGCTGACCCGACATCCCGGGCACATGCGCTGGCTGATGGAAGACATCCTGGCGGCGGACGACCTGTTTTTTGTCGACAGCTACACAACCCACCGGAGCGTTGCGCTGCAAATCGCATCCGAGAAAGGCGTGCCGGCGATCAAGCGTGACGTGTTCCTCGATGTCGATCCCGACAGGCTGGCGAACGAATTCGAGCGCCTGAAGACGCTGGCACGGGAGCGCGGCCTGGCCGTGGGTATCGGCCACCCGTACCCGGCGACGCTTGCCTTCCTGGAACACGAGATACCGCGGCTGGTCGAAGAAGGTATTCAGCTGGTGCCGCTCCGAGAACTGATAGAATTTCAACGATGATTACCAGAATAATTGTGAGCGCGGCATGCCTGCTCCTTGCAGGCGCCGTCATGGCACAGGATGATGAAGTCGCCTGCACGATGGACTACACGCCGGTCTGCGGCGCGGACGGCAAGACCTACAGCAACGAGTGTGTTGCGCACGCCGCAGGTGCCGAAATCGCCAGCGAAGGCGAGTGTCCGGCGCAAACCGACGGCGAGTGCAGTGAAGAATACGATCCGGTCTGCGGCGTTGACGGCAACACCTACATCAATGAGTGCATTGCTGCGAGGTCCCATATCGAGATCGCTGGCCTCGGGGCCTGTGCGCCGAGCGGCTGCCCCGGCATCGAGGAGCCGGTATGCGGGATGAATGGCCGCACTTACCTCAATCGTTGCGAGGCCGATCTCGATCGCGTGCCCGTACAGCGAGCCAGTACCTGCGATACGGAAAACTGTCCGGCGGTCTTCACGCCCGTCTGCGGCAACGATGGCGTTTCCTACGAGAACGCCTGTCTTGCGGACAAGGCCGGCATCAACACGTACACGCTGGGCATGTGTAACCAGCGGCCCTGTCCCAACCTGTTTGTGCCGGTATGCGGTTTCGACGACGTGACGTACGGCAATGCGTGCCACGCAGAGCGTCGAGGCACGCGCATCCAGTATGCCGGCGTCTGTGAAGACCAGGGCAAGAACTGCCCGCGGGTCTATCTGCCGGTCTGTGGTATGGACTTAATTACCTACGACAACGAGTGCCAGCTCGATAACGCAGGCGTCATCAAGGCGTACGCAGGCGCCTGTATCGGCGACTAATTCCAGGCGGGCCGCATGCGGCCATTCGCATCCGGCGCATAGGGCATCCAGACCAGACCCACCAGCGGCACATGAATGTCGGCCGTCTTTGCGCGCAGAATGATCTCCTCGAGCAGTTCGGATTGGGCGTCGAAAGCCGTGTCGAGTTCATTGATCTCGTGTTGCAGGTCCTTGTTCAGCGCCTGCAGGTCCGCCTGAACTTTCTGCGCCGTCTGTTTCGCTCGTGCAACGTCGGCAGCTTCCTTGCGCGCACCGCCGGCAGTCTTTATCGCCGTTCCGACGCGGCCCGCCGACGTCGTCGACATTCGCTTGCGGCCGAGCACGGCGCCGAGTATTGCCGTACCGATCGAGACGACGGTGTCGAGATTTTTTTTCGTTGCCTGCTGTTTCTCGCGAGCGATTGCCTGCTGTGCACGCAACAGGCGATTTTCGAGCGTCGTTGTTTTGCTCGCATAGCGCTTGCGCAATTTTGCAATCGCCTGGTCGCGTTTTTCGCTGGCGACTGTCTGCAGGCGCACACGGAATTCGCCCTCGGTTTCAGTTGGTTCCGAGGTCAGGCGAAACCGCTTGTTGCGATACAGCGTGATTGTCTCGTTCTGCCGGATCCAGCGCTTGAAGTCCTTCTGCCAGGCGGAATAACGTTTGGCGTCGGTCGCTGACCCCGGGATCTCCGCGTAAACGCTGCCGGGCTCACCCGCATCTCCCAGCTCTTCGAGTGCCAGGCCGAGCGTCTCGGCGTTGTCCCAGTCGACGTCGACAGGCCCTTCCTCCATCTCGACCGTGTATACCGCCGCGCGCTCGTCTTCCACGCCATAGCGGGCACTGGAAAACACGACGTCGGCAGCGCCGACCAGGCGCGGGTAGTAGGTGACATCCCCGGCACTGGCCGGCACAAAGACCTGCTCGATAGCTGGTGGCAGCGACGGCATGTCGGTGCTGCCCTTCTGTTTACGTTTCGCGGGTCCGGTAGCGATTGCGGCCAGCCTTTGTCGCGCCTTGTCCATCAACAGCCGGATGTGGTTTCTCGTCATCGGCCCGGCGAGGTAGGACATGACCCAGCGCGTACCGAACACCACCGCCGCATCCTCGTGCACGTTGTGCAACAGGAAGCGACGCTTGCCGAGCCCGGCGAGCGTGCGCTCCATCGCCTGCTTGTTGAAGTCGCCGTGGCTGGCGCCCTCGAGACCCTCCATGACGCGCGCCTTGTCGCGCTCCGTTTGCAGGCGACCGATGAACCACGTGCCGGTGTTCGAGAGACCCTTGTAGTCAAGGTCGACAGGATTCTGCGTCGCCAGCACGAGCCCGAGGCCGTAGGCCCGGGCCTGCTTCAGCAGTGTCAGGAACAGCGCCTTGGTCGGCGGGTTTGCGACGGGTGGCATGAAACCGAAGATCTCGTCCATGTAGAGGATCGCGCGCAGGCTCGGTGTGCCTTGCTGTGCTCGCATCCAGGCGATGATCTCGCTCAGCAGCATCGACACGAAGAACATGCGTGAGGCATCGTCGAGATGCGCGATCGACATAATCGATACGCGCGGTTTGCCTTCCGCCGTATAGAGCAGTTGCTTCGCGCTTAGTGGCTCGCCCTGCATCCACGCCTCGAAGCCCGGAGCGGCGAGCAGATTGTTGAGCTGCATTGCCAGCGTGAAGCGGTCTTTTGCCGGGAAGAAGGAATCGAGGCCCATAACGCCGATCTGAGTGAATGGTGGGTCCTGTATTGCGGCGATCAGTGCGGCGATGCCGAGGTCACGGCCTTCCTGCCAGGCGTGGTCGAGCAATCGCGAGATGAGAATGTGTTCGCGGCTGGTAACGGGGTCGGCGTCGATTCCGAGCAAGGTAAGAATGCTGGTAGCGGTCGCTTGTATGCGCTCCCGGTACAGGTCGACGTCTTCCAGCAGGGCCGCTTCCGGCGCGGCAAACGAGCGCAGTACGGACACAGGCAATCCGGCATTGCTGCCCGGCGTGTAGATCGCGAGATCCACGGTGTTGCGTAATTGCGCGATCCGCTTTCCGGTCTGGCCCCACTCGCCAAGGCCCTTCTTCCAGAGGGCCGCTTGCGACGCCGCGAACTCGTCGGTCGTCTGCCCCTTGTCGCTGGCTGCCCGCGGATTGACCCAGGGACGAAAATCATCAGCGCCGAGCTTCGGGAACGTCAGCAGCAGGTTGCCCATGTCGCCCTTCGGGTCGATCGCGATTACGGGCACGCGATCCAGGGCGGCTTCTTCCAGTATGCCGATGCCGAGCCCGGTCTTTCCCGAGCCCGTCATGCCGATGATTACGGCATGCGTGGTGAGGTCCTTGGCGTCATAAAGTACGAGCTCATCTGTGAGTTCGTCTGCGGCCGCGTCATAGCGCTTGCCGAGGTAAAAGCTACCGAGTTTCTCGAAGTTCAGCATGGTTTCCGGATCCGTAAAATTTGAGGCGATTCCAGACGAAGCTCTTCACGCGCACTACCAGCCGCAATCGCGGTTTGCGTTCTGCGCTCTGAGATATTCCATCAGTGGCGCGAAATAGTCGACGATCGCCGTGGCGTCCATCTCGCGCGCGCCCGTCAGTTCCTCGAGCGTGTCCTGCCAGGGTCGACTCTGACCTGCCTCGAGCAAGGCATGGAAGCGCTTGCCCGCCTCTTTGCTGCCGTAAATCGAGCAGGACGGCAGCTCGCCTTCGTGGCCGGCGATCTCGCATAGCGACCGCTGCAACTGAAATTGCAGAATGTTCGCAAGGAAATAACGTGTGTAGCCGTAGTTTGACGGGACGTGAAACTTGGCGCCGGGATCGAAGTCTTTCTCGCTGCGCGCGACGGGTGCGGCAACGCCCTGGTGTTTCGTGCGCAGGTCCCACCAGGCCTGGTTGTAGTTCTCGGCTGCGACTTCGCCCGAGAACACATTCCAGCGCCATTCGTCGACGAGCTTTTGCCACGGCAGTAGCGCAACGTTGCGCAGGGCCATCTGCATCTGCCGGTTGATCTCGGCCTGGCGGCTTTGTTCAGCGGATTTGATCAGGCCGACTTCGGCAAGGTACTCGGGTGTCATGGACAGCGTGACGACATCGCCGATCGCCTCGTGGAATCCGACGTGTGCCGAGCCGCGGAACAAAGCGGGTTGGTCCTTGTAGGCACGTTGGTAATAATTGTGACCGAGTTCGTGATAGATCACCTTGAGCTCATCGTAGGTTTGCTTGATGCACATTTTGATGCGCAGATCATTACCGCCGTCGAGGCCCCATGCACTGGCGTGGCAGACGACTTCGCGATCGGCAGGTTTGGTGAACATCGAGCGCTCCCAGAATGTATCCGGAAGCCGCTCCATGCCGAGGGACACGTAGAAGCTTTCCGCCGAACGCGTCATCTCCTGTGGGGAGTAGTTCCTGGTCTTCAGCGTAGTGTCGACATCGAGATCGGCGGCGCCGGGGTACGGCTCCATGATGTCGTACAAGAAGTCCCACGACTGAGCCCACATGTTACCGAGCAGGTGCGCGGGGATCGGTTGATCCTGCGGCACCTTGTCCTCACCATAAACTTCGCCGAGTTTTGCGCGCACATGGCAGTGCAGTTCGTCGTACAGCGGACTGACCTGTTCCCACAGGCGCGCTGCCTCGGACTGGAAATCGGCCGGGCTCATATCGAAGCCCGCACGCCACATCTCGCCGAGGTCGCCGTAGCCGAGTTCGCGCGCGCCTTCGTTCGCAAGCGCCACGTAGCGGGTGTACTTATCACGCATCGGGGGTGCAATCGTGCGCCACCCGACCCAGGCATCGAGCAGCTCGTCGTAATCGCGGCTCGTCTGCATCAGACCCTCGAGTTCCGTGCCGCTCATGCAGTCATCGTCACTGCGGCAGTACTTGCCGGCGCCGTACATGCCACTCAGATCCGTCGCGACCCGCGTGAGCTCACGCCGCTTCGCGGGATCGGCGGGTGTCGGCAGCGATGTGCCGAGCTTCAGCAGGTCGAGTGCGCGCCGCGTTTCGGGCGCCAGTTCCTGGCCGTCGTAGGCGAGCGCCTGCCGTACCATGTTGCCGTGCCATTCGGCATAGCGCTCTTTTGCGCGAGACGCCAGGACGGCCGTGTCCTCGGTGATGTAGGTGACGCGCACCCAGCCCGCGGCACCAAGTTCGCGGCTTAGCTCCTCAAGCTCTGAATTCGCGCGGGCGACGAACTGCTCGGCGGTTTCAGCCGGCGCCGTGTCTGCGGCCTCTTCCGATGCGGGTTGTGTGCAAGCCGCGATAGCGATCGCAAGCAGGCTGCCCGCAAGGAGTTTTGCGAGGTTGCTCATGTGTTTTACCTTTAACGCCACTTCTATTGTAATTTTCTATTTGACCGGTTTCGGACCGCGGGCTAATGGACCGCCGGATTTACTTTTGGATTCTATCGATCAACGATAATCAGACATCGTTAGCCGTCCGCAGCGAGCGATTCGTCCTCACTTTCTTTGGGCTTCTTCGTGAACAGCCGAGACATGATGATACCGAGTTCGTACAGCAGGTAGACGGGTACGGCGAGCAAGGTCTGGCTGATGATGTCGGGCGGTGTCAGGAACATGCCGACGACGAACGCCATCAGGAAAACGTAAGGGCGCGCCTTCGTGAGCTTCTTGGGTGTTGTCAGCCCGGTCCATACGATGAGCACCGTTGCGACCGGCACTTCGAACGCGATGCCGAAAGCCAGGAATATCTTGATGATGAAATCGAGAAACGCGGAGATGTCCGGTTGGTTCTGGACGATGTCCGGCGTGACAGAGACGAAGAAGCCGAACACGAGGTCGAAGACGACAAAGTATGCGAATGCGATGCCGGCATAGAAAAGAAGGATGCTCGACGCAAGCAAGGGAAACGCGAAGCGCTTTTCTTTTCTGTACAAGCCCGGCGCGACGAACGCCCACACCTGGTACAGCACGACGGGCATGGCGATGAACAGCGCCGCGAAAAATGTCAGCTTGAGTGGCGTCAGTAACGGCGCCGCCGGTTGCACCGAGATCAACTGTCCCCCGGGGATAACGCTGATGATCGGTTGTGCCGCAATTTCGAAGATCTGGTTCGCAAACGGCACGAGCACGATAAATACCAGGATTACTGCGATGAAAATTCGGACGAGTCGCTTACGTAGCTCGATCAGGTGCGATAGCAGCGTGCCTTCTGCCAGGTCTTCCTTCTCTGTGGTGACCGGCGCGCTCACGCCGGCTTCTCTTCTTCGTCGCTGTTGGCCGTCTCGGCTTCACCTTTCGCGTCATCGATACTATCGGGCTCGACGTCATCGGGTTCGACCTCATCGGGCGGCGACTCGTCGTGCAGGGGCGAATAGGTGTCATCGTCGTGCGGTATGTGCGCCGTGGCCGGGCCGATCGTGAGATCGTCCACGAATTCGTCTTTGAGCTTCTTCAGGTCTTTGAAGTCTTCACTGACGTCCAGCTCTTCCTCGAGCTGACGTTTCAGGACGCGTGTCATGCGACGCGCCTGGCCCACCCAGGAGCCAAGCTGGCTGGCGACCTTGGGCAAGCGTTTGGGACCGAGCACGACGAGCCCGATCATGAACAATATGACGAGCTCAAAGAAACCGACGCCGGACATGGGTGCTGGCCGATTCAGGCGTCTTTGCGGGGCTCTTCAACCGGCGTGTTTTCGAAGTCGGCGTCTTCCTTGGAGTCGTCGTTCAACTGGTCTTTTGTTTCTTCCGCCTCGCTCATGGCGCCTCGAAAACCCTTGACCGCGCTGCCGAGGTCCGAGCCCAGCGTGCGCAGACGCTTCGTGCCGAAGATGGCGAGCACGATGACCAGAATGATCAGAAGCTGCGGCCAGCTAATGTTGCCAAACATTCGAAAACTCCCGGGGCAGTCGCCCCAAACTATCTCTCAATCGCCCGGCTGACGCCGGACGCGCATTATGTTCATGATACCGCCACTGTCGCAATAAAACCGTACGGATGTCACGTAATGCGCCCCCACGAGAGTGCCGTCAGGACTCGATCCAAAAGGTCACGGGACCGTCATTCGTCAGCGTAACCTTCATATCGGCTCCGAAGGAGCCGGTTTCAACCTTGTCCAGCGATCCATGGCAAATCTCCACCAGGCGCAGGAAGTAGTTCTTGCCTTTGTCCGGCGCCGCCGCCTTCGTGAAGCTCGCGCGTGTGCCCTTTTTAGTGTCCGCGGCCAAGGTGAACTGCGGGACGAGCAGCAAGCCTGCAGATTCGTCGACGACGCTACGATTCATGCGGCCCTCGGCGTCAGGAAATACACGATAGCCAAGGAGGCGCTCCGCGAGGCGGGCGATATCATGGTCCGTGTCGTCGCGGTGCACGGCGACGAGGACGAGCAGGCCGCGGCCGATCTCGCCGATGGTCTTGCCGTCGACCCGGACGTCCGCCCGGCTGACGCGCTGAATGAGGCCGATCATTTGTCCGCGATCTCCACAAATTCACGCTTTCGAGTGCCTTTATTAATGCATCAACGAGTAACAAAGGCCATAGCCGGAGGCCACAGGTGAGAATCTCTTCGGACCGGCCGGTGGGCAGGGTGCTCTGGTAGCGAAACGGGGCCGGCCCTGTCGCGGTGGCCACGGATGGCGTTCCCGGGCAGCGGCCTCCCGGCCGGTCCAGGGAAGGCAGGGCCCCGGCGATCGGGGCCCACTTTCTGTAACCAACAACTTAAATATGACAGTATAAACCCACAATAAGCTAGTTAGTGAATATAGTGGGAAATATAGACGCATTTAAATCATATAAAGACAAGAATGTGGGATAGATTGTGTTGATAGCAGCAACGGTCACCTTGCGAGTGCAGCCATTGGCGCCCATAGGCGCGGGGAAATACACTAGCCGCAACGCCAAATGTGCCAATGGGGAGCTCCATGAAACGACGACAGTTTGTAGGCGGTCTTGCTGCGGCTGCGAGCCTTGCGGCTTGCGCGAAGCAGGACGACGGCGCTGGCGTAGTGGCCCCACAATTCGGTGAGACATTCCAGTGGTCGGTGGCCACCTCCTGGCCGCCGAAGTACCCGGGGCTCGGCATTGCCGTGAACAACCTGGCCGATCGTATCGACAGGGCGTCGGGTGGGCGGCTGAAAATCAAGGTGTACGCTGGGGGCGAGCTGGTGCCGCCGTTCGAGGCCTTCGATGCAGTCCGTCGCGGCATGGTCGAGATGGGGCACGATGCGGCCTACTACCACAAGGGCAAGGTACCGGCCGCGCAGTTCATGACCGCGATTCCGTTCGGCATGACCTACATGGAGATGAATGGCTGGCTGTACTACGGCGGCGGCCTGGAGCTATGGCGCGAATTGTACGAACCGCTCAACCTCGTGCCGTTTCCCTGCGGTAACACCGGAGTGCAGATGGGCGGCTGGTTCAACAGGGAGATCAACTCGATCGACGACCTGAGGGGGCTCAAGATGCGCATCCCGGGTCTCG
>Ga0070727_10003248_pt1 | contig 15000 bp, 15 predicted proteins | sample tdAd472_FD_66722 | JGI IMG/M metagenome (GOLD analysis project Ga0070727, IMG submission 66722) | Marine sediment microbial communities from the Atlantic coast under amendment with organic carbon and nitrate - tdAd47.2 | ecosystem: Environmental > Aquatic > Marine > Coastal > Sediment | place...
CTGTCAGGTGCAGCGCGCAACCAGGCTTATGGCCATACCAAGGGCGGCCTGATCGCCATGATGAACGCCATCGCAGTCGAGTATGGCCGCTACAAAATCCGCGCGAACTCTGTTCTGCCCGGCTGGATCGCGACCGACATGACCGAGGGCGGCCAAGGCAGCGACGTGTTCAACAGCAAGGTCATCTCCCGCGTCCCGATCCGGCGCTGGGGTGAGCCGGAGGATTTTGGCGGCATTGCGGTTTATCTCGCCTCGGACGCATCGAAGTTCCATTCCGGCGACACGCTGCTGATTGATGGGGCGTATTCCAAATTCTGATTCTGCTGACCCAGACTTCAAGCCAAACAAAAAGGGCTGCCCGATGGGGCAGCCCTTTCAGTATCTGACAGTGGAGCCAGACTTATTCCGGCTCACCGTCGGTGGCATCTTCGTAAGCTTCTTCAGCTTCGTCAGCGGCATCATCCATGGCGTCTGCAGCGTCATCAGCAGCTTCTTCCATGTTGTCGCCAGCTTCGTCCATGGCATCACCCACCTCATCGGCGGCATCGTCCATGGCATCAGCAGCATCATCTGCAGCATCTTCGATGCTTTCGCTCACCGTGGTGTCTTCGGCAGGTGCCTTCTCTTCAGCGCTGCAAGCAGCAAGCACGAGGGCAGCGGCACCCATGATCAGGAATTGTTTCATAATGTAGTTCCCCTACTTGAGGTCAAAAATGACCGGGCAGATCATTACCATCTGTCGCCCATGACGAAAAGATAATTTAAATTTGACGCAATCCGCACCAGATTTCGCCTAAATCCTTAAGACGAAAAGCGATTTAGCGCTCTTAATAGGCAGTTTTGCAGGCTTCGGAATGCTTATTCGGCATCATCGGGCACGATTGTTTCATCGACTTCCGATTCGAAATAGCCAGTTTCCTCAACTTCTGTTTCCTGTTGATCAGAATCAATGATCTCAACCTCTTCTCCCATTTCAGCCTCGGTCATCATGACGGACTCGGCTGGCTGTGCCGAACTGATCTCCTCCACCGTCATCTCTGCCAGACTATCATGGACCTCCGCAGACAGCGCATCATGGCTGGCTGGCGCTGTCGCTTCTTCGCCCTGTTCACGGGCTATTGCGGGCGAAACCAAAACAGACAGCACAGCCGCTACAGCGAGCGTTCTCTTCATGTGGACCTCCCTTGTATCTTCCTGTCGGCCACATTCGACAGATGACAATCCTATACCTTAGCAGGAAGGCTAGAATGCGGCATCATACGTACCACAGACTTCTCTCAAAGCCCTATTGCGTTGACGCGAGGGCGGCTGAATACCGTGCCTGAAAACACGATAATACTATTGAGGAGACACGCGACATGGCCCTGCAAACCGCCCTGACTAAAATGTTGAATATCGATCACCCGATCATGCTGGCTGGCATGGGCGGCGTGTCTTATGCGGAAGTATGCGCCGCTATGTGCAATGCAGGCGGCTATGGCGTACTGGGCATGGCCGGCACGACACCAGACTTTATCGAAGGGCAGATGAAACGCGTCCGTGAGCTGACGGACCGCCCGTTCGGGGTGGACCTGCTGGCGGCCAGCCCGGAAAGCCTGGAAGAGAGCGTGGACGTCATCATCAATAATGGCGCGGACAGCTTTGTGGCAGGCCTCGGCGTGCCGATGCCGATCATGGAGCGCCTGAAGAAAGCCAATGTGAAGGTGATGGTTGTCGGCGGCGCAGTGAAACATGCCATCAAGGCCGAACAGGCAGGCTGCGATGCCGTGATCCTGCAAGGTGGCGAAGGCGGCGGCCATACAGGCCTCGTCGGCACGATGCCGCTGGTGGCGCAGGCTGTGGAAGCGGTGAACATTCCTGTGATCGCCGCAGGCGGTATATATGATGGACGCGGGCTGGCCGCAGCTCTTTCTCTCGGCGCCTGCGGCGTCTGGATGGGAACGCGCTTTATCGCCTCCACCGAAGCTCACGCGGCGCAGATGTACAAGGATACTGTAGTTGGCGCAGGCGATACGGACACAACCCGTACACGGTGTTATTCCGGCAAGCCGATGCGCTGCCGGACGAACGAATATATCAAGGATTGGGAAAGCCGCCCTGAGGACATACAGCCCTTCCCGCAACAGGCGATCCACTCCACCCAGACCGGCGTTATTGGCGGCATTGGCGGGATCACGGACGAGACCAAACTGGACGAAGACAAATCCTGCTTTGCCATGGGCCAGTCTGCCGGGGGCGTGAAAGAGGTAAAGCCGGTCGCGGACATCGTGGCTGACATCATGCGCGATGCCGAGGCCGCGATTGACCGCGTTTCCAGCATGAAAGTCTCCGTCAACGCCTGACCGGGATAGGCGCTGCCGCCTTACGCCCCGGGTGTAAGGCGGACGAGGCGCCCACCATTTTCATCTTCCAGGACATAGAGCGCGCCATCCGGCCCCTGCTCGACCTCGCGGATGCGCTCACCCCATTCATAGCGTTCAGCTTCAGACGCAACCGGCTCTGTCTGAGAGGGCTTCGGGGGCTGTCCAAGATTATCGGTTTTCTCGGTCTCGAAGCTGACGCGGATCAACGCCTTCGAAGACAGTCCGCCGATAAAGGCATTGCCCTTCCAGTCCGCAAACATCTCGCCATCATAGAATATCAGGCCTGCCGGGCTGATGACCGGATTCCAGGCAATGGCGGGATTTTCATAGATCGGGGTGCTAGCATGGGTCGCAATGGGCTTGCCGCTATAATGGTCTCCTTCTGAAACATGCGGATAGCCATAATTCTCTGAACGGACGATCAGGTTCAGCTCATCGCCGCCCTTCGGGCCCATCTCAACAGCCCAGAGCTGATCATCACCATCAAATGCGATGCCTAGCGGGTTGCGATGCCCCAGGGACCAGACCTGGTCCGCCGCCGCACCGTTTCCGTAAAATGGGTTATCCTCCGGCACGCTGCCATCCTGATTGATGCGGATGATCTTGCCGAGATTCATTGCCATGTTCTGGGCAGGGGTGAATTTCTGGCGCTCGCCCGATGTGATAAACAAATGGCCGTCCGGCGCAATGACGAGGCGGTGACCATAATGGCCATTGCCTTTCACTTTGGGGGACTGGCGCCAGATGATGTCGCGCTCCGACAGGCTGCCACCATCTTCCGTCAGTGTCAGCTTGGCGCGCTCTACAGCAGCACCGCTGAGTTCATCATTCTCTGCATCACGCTCGACATACGAGATGAAGACAATGCCATTGCTGGCAAAGTCCGGGTGCACGATGATATCGCCTAGGCCGCCCTGACCTCTTGGCGTGACAGCTGGCACATTGGAAATCTTGCCAGCCTTTGCGCCGGTCTTGTCCAGCAGCCAGAGATCACCATCCTGCTCCGTCACAAGCGCGCGGCCATCCGGCAGGAAGGCCATGGCCCATGCCCCGTCAAATGTCTCAAGCAGCTCAGCAGTCAGAACTGTACCTTGCGTGCCTTTGACAGACATCGACTCGGCATCCGCCAGTACTGTCTGATTTTGCGCGGATGCACAGGCGGCGATGGCAATGGCAGATCCGCCGACAAGCAGCGCACGTACCCTGAATGAAGACATAGGTGTTCCTCCGATAGTTTGATTGGCTACCGAAAGAATGGTTGGGATGGGCGGAAGTTCCGCCCTAAGCGGTCTCAAACACTTTTGGATCGACAAGGTGCTTCATAGGTTTGCCATTCAGATAACGCTCAAGATTGTCGAGGAAAGTTTCATCTGCGCGGTGATCCGTGCCCGGAGTCATAGAGCTGTCATGCGGAGTAATGGCGATTTTCGGATGATGCCATAGCGCGCTTTCCTGAGGTAATGGTTCTTCCACCGTCACATCCAGGGCTGCAAAGGCGGGCCGCCCCACATCCAGTGCCGCAATCAATTCGTCTTCCTTCACCAGCCCGCCTCGGCCCATATTCATGAACAGCGCATCTTGCTTCATGGCCGCAAAGAAATCGGCATCTGCCATACCTTCCGTATCCTCCGTCAGAGGAAGACTCAGAAGCACAATGTCCGCCTTGCCGAGTTCCTCATGGATCAGGGATGGCGGCACGATATGGTCTGCCCCTTCCGCCGGGCCGGGCGAACGGCGCACGCCCATGACATGACCGCCCAGCACCTGAACGCGGCGGCCGACAGCTTCCCCTATCGAGCCAAAGCCGATGATCAGCCAGTTGGAGCCCATGATCTCGCGTTTCACCTGGCGCTGCCACAGGCGCTCTTCCTGTTGCGCCCGATAGGCGGGGCCGCATTTAAGAAAGTCCAGCCCCTGCCAGAGCGCCCACTCAGCCATGGCTTCAGCCTGGCGGTGGTTGGTGGTGTAGAGGCGGGAGATCTTTCCCACCGAGATCAGGGCTGCATTGTCCAGACCTGCCGCAGACGACTGGAACCAGTCAATCTTTCCGGTTTTCAGCACGGTCACCATGAAGTCCCGTGCGTGCGCGCCAAACCACACATCTGTATTGCCGAAAACGATGTCGGGCCTGGGATCATGCACCACGACGCGATTGCCTGCATGGTAGAACAGGCCATCCTCATCCATGACAATCACATCAAGCTTGTGCTCTAGGCTCTTGAGCCGTTCCGAAATGCGGGCGAAAGTCTTCGCATGAAGCAAACAGGTTTTCATGCTCTTGTGCTTAGCGCGCTCCTATTCTGTGGCGCAAGCGCTGCGCAATCCGATATCCCGATGCGGGGGCCGGATTATTTCCGTGATGCGGCGGATCTGGCCAGCACGTTGGGCGCGGCCCATGCCATTCGCGTGCGCTGCAATGGTCGGGAAGACCAGTATTGGCGGCGCTACATGTCTGACATGTTGAGCTATGAAGCGCCCAATCGCGGCAATCTGCGCTCCAGCCTGGTGGATGCCTTCAACTCTGCCTTCAAGAATGCGAGCCGCCTCTACCCGAACTGTGACAACACAGCCATTCAGGCCGAATCTGACTTTGCCGTGCGCGGACAGGAAATCGCCACTCGCATGGCTACGCATTATTTCCCGAAAGAGTCTGACCTACCCCCGGCCTCTAATCGGCCCTGACCTGGCTAACATTATCCAGCACGAAACGCGGCCCTGTGCCCAAATTGCGGGCCCGATCTTCGGGATTGTAGAGCTGACAGTTTTTCAGGGACAGGCAGCCACAGCCGATACAGCCATCCAGCTTGTCCCGTGTGCGCTCCATCAGAGCGATGCGTTCATCCAGCATCTGGCGGAACGCGGCGCTGATACGTGACCAGTCCGCCTTGGTCGGCGTACGCCGCTCCGGCAGGGAGGCGAGAAGATCCGAGATTTCTTCAATCGTCAGGCCGATCTGCTGGGCAATCATGATGAAGGACAGCCGCCTTATGTCAGAGCGCAGGAAAACACGCTGACCGCCTGAACTGCGTTCGGGATGCACCAGCCCCCGCCCCTCATAAAAGCGAATGGCCGAGACAGACAGCCCTGTCCGTGCGGCCACATCGCCAATGGAAAGCCCCTTTTGCGCCACCATGAAAAATTTCCTCAGACACGCTTGACCTCAACTTAAGTTGAGGAATTACGACAGTCAAATCAGATGATTGACCAAGCAAGAATGGAGCTGAAATCATGAGCACCCCGATATTCGAACATGTGAATGTCACCGTTGCAGACCCGAAGAAAACCGCCGCCATGCTTGTGAAACTGTTTGGCTGGAAGATCCGCTGGGAAGGCCCGGCGAAATATGATGGCTATACGGTCCATGTGGGCACGGATGATGCCTACATTGCGCTCTACACTCTGCCCGAAAGCGCCCAAGCCGATTCAGAAAGCTATTACCGGATCGGCTCCATCAATCATTTCGGCATTGTCGTGAATGATCTGGACGCATCGGAGAAAGTGATTCTGGAGGCAGGCTACAAGACTCACAATCACCAGACCTATGATCCTGGCAGCCGCTTCTATTTCCATGACGAGGATGACATCGAATGGGAGGTTGTCAGCTACAGCTGAAGGAAGGAGCATGCCTGTCTGGAACGGCTTTGGTCGCGGACGGGGCCTACGGGATGCCTATCTTCTTCCTTATGGAGACTCGATTATCGGACGTAACACGCTAAGCTCGCCCTCAAACAGGAGAGGTGAGGCAGATGAAACCAGTCCGCATGATCGCTATGGTCGCTCTGGCGGCGGGGCTTAGCGCCTGCGCCAGCACTGAGCCGGCCCCGAAAACCGAAATGAAGACCAATGCTAAGGTCACCCAGACCAGCATGGTCTCCATTGAGATTGTAGAGCAAGACACCAAGGCCACACCGCCCGGCCCGGGAGACCGGATGCCGACCGGGCGTGATCTGGGCGTGCGCTCAGCGGTCGTCGCCCCGAATGGCGCGGCGGCGACCGCCCATCCGCTGGCGACGCAAACAGCACTCGATGTGCTGAAATCCGGCGGCTCTGCCGTCGACGCCGCAATTGCCGCGAATGCAATGCTGGGCCTGGTCGAGCCGACGGGAAATGGCATTGGCGGAGACCTGTTCGCCATTGTCTGGGACCCGGAAACACGGCAGCTTTACGGCTACAATGGCTCAGGCCGCAGCGCGAAAGGCGCGACGCTCGCCGAGATGCAAGCCAAGGCGGATGAGTTCATGGACGGTGAGGAGATCCCACCATTCGGCGCCGCGCCTGTAACGGTGCCTGGCACAGTCGATGGCTGGTTTGCCCTCCATGAACGGTTCGGCAAGAAGCCGATGGCGGAGAATCTGAAACCCGCCATCACCTATGCTCAGGAAGGCGCGCCGATCCCGGAAGTCATTTCCTATTATTGGAGCTTTGGCCCCAAACGCTTTGAACCTGCCTATGAGAGCGGCATGCTGGAAGAGTATGAGAATGCCAGGAAAACCTATTTCTCCCCCGCGCCCATAGAAGGCAGCCTGTTCCGTAATCCGGATCTTGCCGACACGCTGAGCCAGATTGCAGAAGGTGGACGCGACGCATTCTACAAGGGCAACCTCGCGCACCGGATGAATGACTATTTCGAGCGCATCGACGGCTTCCTGACCTATAACGATTTCGCTAGCCATACCGGCGAATGGGTAGAGCCCGTCTGCGTCACCTATCGCGCGGACTACAAAGTGTGCGAACTGCCGCCAAACACGCAGGGCATCGCCGCGCTGCAGATGTTGCAAATGCTGGAACGGTTCGACTTACGGTCCATGGGCTTCGGCTCAGCCGACAGCATCATGGCGCAGGTTGAGGCGAAGCGATTAGCATTTGCGGATCGGGCGCGCGGGTATGCGGATCCGGAGTTCAGCAAGATTAGTCCCGAGTTCCTTGTGCGCCCAGACTATGCTGCTGCCCGCGCGGCGCAAATCAGCCTTGATCAAGCCATGGACGACCCGGGAACTACGGCTCTCCGGCCTTCAGAAGATGGAAACGTAATCTATACGCTGGGCGACTCCATGATGATCGCTCCAGGCAACGGTTCAAATTTGGAGAACATCATATCGGATGCGAATGAGAGACTGCAGGAAGCCGACCTCACACTTGAGGACGGCGACACAACCTATCTCACCGTGACGGACAAGAACGGCATGATGGTCTCGCTGATTCAGTCGAACTATCGCGGCATGGGCTCCGGCCTCGTCGCGGACGGGATGGGCTTCATGTTCCAGGATCGCGGCCAGCTGTTCAGCCTGGACCCGGCCCACCCGAATGTCTGGGAACCGGGCAAGCGCCCTTTCCACACGATCATCCCGGCCTTTGCCTTCAAGAAAGACATGCCGGGCTGCCAGGTCCGCGCCGAACCGATTGAGCAGGCCTGCCCGTTCGAACCCTGGCTGAGCTTTGGCCTGATGGGCGGCGGGATGCAGCCCCAGGGTCATGTGCAGGTCATTCTGAACCTCGTCGATTACGATATGGGCCTGCAGGAAGCAGGCGACGCAGCGCGCTGGGAACATACGGGCGGCTGCGAGCCGACGGACGACCTCACCGGCGATGCCTGTGAAACCGATATGGGCATCGTGCATCTGGAAAGCGGTATCCCGCCGGAAACCCGCGCCGAACTGGAAGCGCGCGGCCATACGGTCGACTGTTGCAAGGCCAATGCTGGCGGCTATCAGGCCATCATGCGTGACTTCGACACCGGCGCCTGGATCGCCGCCACCGAAATGCGCAAGGATGGCAGCGCGGATGGGTACTAGGCAGTGAAAGCAACGCCGGTTAGGGAGGGCATATGACGAATATGATCCCTCCCGAAGCCCCTGCCGACTGCCCTCTTTGCCCGCGCCTTGTCGCGTATCGGGAAGAAGTGGCAGAGAAACATCCGGACTGGTTCAATGGCGCCGTGCCGAGCTTCGGGCCGGAGACGGCGGAGCTGCTGATCATCGGCCTTGCCCCGGGTGTGACCGGAGCGAACCGCACAGGCCGGCCCTTCACAGGCGACTGGGCCGGTGACCTGCTGTATGCGACAATCGACAAGTTCGGATTTTCGACGGGCAAGTTCGATGCGCGCCCGGATGACGGGCTGAAACTGAAACGTGCAATGATTACCAATGCCGTGCGCTGTGTCCCGCCGCAGAACAAGCCGGTCGGCGCCGAGATCAATCAGTGCCGCCAGTTCCTGACCGCCCGCATTGATGCCCTGCCCAAACTGAAAGCGATGATCTGCCTTGGCAAGATCTCCCACGATTCGACCGTGCGAACGCTGGGCCTGAAACTCAAGGATTATCCGTTCGGGCACGGAACACATTACAATGTGGAGATTGACGGCCGCAAGGTGGCACTGATCTCATCCTACCACTGCAGCCGCTACAATACGAACACCGGCCGCCTGACGGCAGAGATGTTCGAAGACGTATTCGCGATGGCAAAAAAGGTAACGGGGTAAGCGCGTGAAGGTTTCCGGCAGCTCTCTTGTCATCGCACCCCTTCTTGGCGCCCTTGCCTGTAACAGCGCGCAAGCTCAGGAAGTCCCGTCTACAGACATGATGTGCGATGGCGTATTCATGTCGGAAGAGACAGGAGACGAAGAGATATACGTCCCCCGCTTTGCCGTAATCCTGTCAGACGGAACTGTAGAGATCAGCGGTGCGTCAGTGTTTGATGGCCTGTACGAAATCTATGACGCCTCACCCAGCGAGTACGCATTCGCACTGACAGGCCAGCTGCCGGAAGACGAAGAATTCCTGAGCGGGTCCGTAAACAGGCTGGATGGCACGATAAGCCTGGTGCGCCTGTACAATGCCAGCCAGATCTGGACCCACCGCCTTGACGCACAGTGCCAGCCCATGCGGCAGCTGTTCTAGACGCGGCTAGCTTTCCTTCAGGATACGCGCCTTTTGGCGCTGCCAGTCACGCTTGGCTTCTACGTCGCGCTTATCATGGCTCTTGCGACCTGTGGCGAGACCGATGAGAAGTTTCGCAAGGCCGCGTTCATTGAAATAGAGCTTCAGAGGCACAATTGTACGGCCCGCGCGATCAACGCCCTGGGTCAGCTTCGCCAGTTCCCGTTTGGAGACGAGCAGCTTCCGCTTGCGCTTCGGCTCATGGTTGAAGCGGTTCGCCGCATTATAGATCGGTATATCCGCATTGATCAGATAGAGGCCGCCATCTTCCGGGCTGACATAGGCTTCGGCAATGTTGGCCTTGCCCTCACGCAGGGACTTTACCTCAGAGCCGACCAGCATGATGCCAGCCTCCAGCGTATCCTCAACCGCGTAATCGCGGCGGGAGCGGCGGTTTTCCGCGACCAGCCCATCCGAGCGGCCTTTTGCCTGGTTCTTCTTTGACATGGACCTGATTTAGGCGCTCAGGCCCGCACTTGCCATGGCCTGATCAATTTCCGCTCGTTTTTCTGCACTGGGCGGCGTAATCGGCAGCCGCACCTCATCGGTGCACAGGCCAAGCCTGGAGAGAGCATATTTCGCAGGGCCGGGCGATGGCGAGCAGAACATTGCCTTGTGCAGGCGGATCAGCTTGTGCTCAATCGCACGGGCCTCATCCAGATTTCCAGCATGGAAAGCAGTGTGCATTGCGGCGCAGGCATCCGGCATAACATTGGCCGTAACCGAGATGCAGCCCATGCCGCCCATGGCGAGAAAGCCGAGCGCGCTCGGGTCATCGCCCGACAATTGTACGAACTGTGTGCCTTCCGGAATGGCGGCAGCATGCTGGCTGACCCGGGCGAGATCGCCTGTCGCATCCTTGATGCCGACAATGTTCGGCAATTGCGCCAATTGGGCCACAGCGGCAGGCTGAAGGTCTACAACGGTACGACCGGGCACATTATAGAGCAGAATCGGCAGGGCAACTGCGTCATTGATCGCCTTGAAATGGGCGATCAGCCCGTCCTGATTGGGATTGTTGTAATAAGGGCAAACAACAAGTGCTGCATCGGCGCCGACCGCCTTGGCGTGCTCGACCAGCTCGATCGCCTCATCTGTTGCGTTGGCCCCGGCCCCGGCGATGACGGGCACGCGGCCTTTGGTAATTTCAACACAAAGCGTTACGACATCTTTATGTTCTTGGGTGGACAGTGTGGACGTCTCGCCTGTGGTTCCGACGGGGACGAGCGCACTGGAACCGCCCGCAATCTGGCGTTCTACCAGCGCGGCGAAAGCGTCCCGGTCAACGGCACCATTTCTGAAAGGAGTGACGAGAGCTGGGATTGAGCCATGAAACATCGTAAATTTGCCGCGATTCAGGTGTTGTTTGTTTTGTTCGAATATAAACCGCCAAAGCCTTCTCACGCTTTGGCCAAGAAATAAACTCCGCTGAGCTGTAACATGATGCGACCCCTTGCCATTCTTGCCTCAATTGCCGTGCTGGCGCAGGGCGCTGCTGCTGCGGGCGTACCTGAAACGCCGAGCCTGAAACCTGCGCGCACCTATCAATCCCAGGTGACAGACGCCAAAAATGCGGAAATCCTGCACAAGGCGCTGAAAGCTGCAGGTAGTTATGACTGGCCCACAGTGGCCCGTTTGCAGTCCCAGACCTCTGATCCGGATGTGCGCAACCTCATTATGTGGGTCCGCGCCAGCCAGGGCGTTCCGGGCATGAATTTCTCGGAAATCTCGTTTGCGCTGGAAAAGCTGAATGACTGGCCGCGAACCTCTGCCATGCAGCGCCGCGCGGAAGAGATTATCGGCGAGTCCAATTACAGCCACAAGGAACGTATCGACTGGCTGACCAAATCGGGCCCGATAACCGGCGCTGGCAAGGTCGCGCTGGCCGAAAGCTGGAAAGCCATTGGAGAACCCGGCAAAGCCTTCGAAACAATCCGCGATGCCTGGCACAACAATTCGATGGACCGCGATACGGAACGCAAGGTTCTGGCTGATTATGGCAATCAGCTGACCCAGGAGGACCATCGGGCACGCGTCGAGTTCCTGCTCTGGACCAATCAGCGCACATCGGCCTCGAAACTGAAATACTTACTCACGGCTGATTACCAGAAACTGGTGGATGCCCGCATCGGCCTGGCCGCCCGCTCCCGCAATGTGGACGCACTGGTCAATGCGGTGCCCGCGCATCTGCAGGACAATCCCGGCCTCCTTTACGAGCGCGCCAAATGGCGACGCCAGAAGCTGCGCAATCAGGATCTGGCAACGCCGCTGCTGACCGGAATTGATGGCAATGACGTGCCCGAAGCCGGGCGCTCGCGCCTCTGGGACGAGCGCAATATTGCCATCCGGACAGACCTGAAGGACGGCAACTGGACGCGCGCCTATCAACTGGCCGCGCCGCACGGCATGGAGTCCGGCGCAGACTTTGCCGAGGCGGAATGGGTCTCCGGCTGGATCGCGCTGCGCCTGACCAATGATGCCGACCGCAGTCTGCGGCATTTTGAAACCATGTCAGATGGCGTCTCGACACCGATCAGCCTGGCCCGCGGCAAATATTGGGCTGGCCGCGCCAAGGACGCTTTAGGCGACACGGCGAATGCCCGCACGAGCTACAGCGCTGCAGCCGAGCACAAATTCACTTATTATGGACAGCTGGCAGCCGAACGCCTCGGCGACAAGAAATTGGACTTCGTAAAGTCTGTCGACCCGACGCCGGAACAGATCGAGGCCTTTGAAAGCCGCCCCATGGTGCGGGCGCTGCGCCTGCTGGGGGAGGCCGGAGAAGACCGACTGTTCCGTCAATTCGCTTATCATCTGGACGACTTGCTGACGAGTGAGGCCGACTATCTGCTGCTGGCGCGTCTGGCGACAGAATATCAGGTGCCGGATGTCGGCGTGCGCGGAGCAAAAGCAGGCCTTGCCAAGGGCATCGTCGCGACAGATGCAGCCTATCCTGTGGTGGCCTATCCGCTGCTGAAGGAGCCGCAGGTGGAACGCCCACTGATGCTGGCCCTGTCGCGTCAGGAAAGCGAAATGAACCCGAACGCGATCAGCCATGTCGGCGCACGCGGCCTGATGCAGTTTATGCCGGCCACTGCCTCACGCGAGGCAAAAATGAGCGGGCTGCCTTACCGTAAATCCTGGCTGACAGACGACCCTGGCTACAACATGACACTTGGCGGCCAGCACCTCGACACATTGCTGTCGCGCTTCAATGGCAGCTACATCATGACGGCGGCGGCCTATAATGCCGGGCCGTCACGTCCGCGCCAATGGGCAGAGGATTATGGTGATCCGCGCACGGGGCAAGTCGATCCGATCGACTGGGTCGAGTTCATTCCATTCTCTGAGACACGCAACTATGTGCAACGGGTTCTGGAGAATACGCAGGTCTACCGTCAGCGCCTGCTGGGCGAGCCGGTTGAAATCCAGATCGAAGAAGACCTGAAGCGCGGGCGGGAATAACCCGACCGCCACACTTGTCTTGCAGGCCAGACTTATCGTGCAGGAACGTGCGCTGCGATCAGCTGGGGCCCGTCTGCCGCAAAGGCACGCTCCAGCGCGGCATCAAACTCTTCCGCATTGGTTGCATTAACAGCTGGAACGCCTTGCGCTTCCGACAGTTTCACCCAATCGATTTCCGGATGGCCAAGGCCAAGCAGATCTTGCGCCACCGGCCCTGGATTGCCAGCACCTGTTCGAGCCATCTCAATATTCAGGATACGGTAGGAGTGGTTCACGAAGACAACATTCACGACATTCGCGCCCTCTCGCGCCATGCTCCACAGCGCCTGATTGGTGTACATGCCTGCACCATCGCCAGAGATGCACAGCGTCTTGCGATCAGGTGCAGCCAGAGACGCGCCGAGGGCTAGCGGCATGCCCTGCCCGATCGCACCGCCGGTCAGCATCATCCATTCATGCGGCCGAGCGCGCTGGGTCATCAGAAAGCATGGCAGACCATTTGACACGCCATCATCAGAGACGAAGGTGCCTTCCGGCATGTGCCGCACGATGGAGGCCGCAACGGTCATCGCATTCAAGTCTCCAGACGGCAGACCCGGCATTTCCAGAGCCGCGACATCGGCCGCTTCCTTCGCGCCGAGGGCATCGGCAAGGGCCTCCAGAATAGCGGCGCTATCGGATTCGGGACCGCCAAGCATCATGGGAGTACAGCCTTCCGGCACGAGTACACTGGGCTTGCCCGGATACGAGAAGAAGGCGACTGGCACCTGCGTACCAGCAATCAGCATCAGATCTGAGCCTTCAAGATCTGTCATCGCCCCTTCGGCAAAGTATTGCATCCGGTCTGGAATGAACCGGCCTGCGCCACGCGCCTGGCGCGCAAAGAAGGTATCCGTCAGCACACGCACACCTGCTGCTTTCACACGGGCAGCCTGCGCGATGCCAGCCTCTGTCAGTGCTGTGCCACTGATGATGATGACAGGCTTGCTGGCGGACTTCACAGCGGCTGCAGCCGCTTCCATGCGGGCGTCATCAGGCTTGCGTAGCGTAGGACGCACGCGCGCCTTGCCGGGTTTGCCGCCTTCCAGCCAGGCCGTGTCTGCAGGAAGGACTAGAGACACAGGCCCCGGCACCGGGCCAAAGCTTGCCTCCCATGCCTCAGCGGCCATTTCGCCAGCCGTACTGACCTTGTCAGCCGATTTGATCCAGTTGGAGTTCGGCCCAGCCATACCGATAATGTCAGAGGTCAGCGGTGCATCATAGCGCTGGTGAGGCACAGCATGATCGCCGATCACATTGATCATCGGCGTCCAGGCACGACGCGCATTATGGATGTTTGCCCCGCCATTCAGATACCCTGCGCCAAGGTGTAGCAACGTCATGGCCGGGTCGCCCGTGACGCGCGCATGACCATCCGCTGCGCCAGTAGCCACGCCCTCAAACAGGCAGAGCACGGACTTGATACGCGGCTCATGGTCCAGCGCGGTCACAAGGTGCATCTCGGATGTACCGGGATTGGCGAAACAGGCTTTCACACCATGATCTGCCAGTGTGGAAACGAGCGCCTCGGCTCCGGTCATCTTCTGAATGGGTTGGTCGGTCATAGGGGTCCCTCTGAAATATCTGGTTCTTGAGTCTGTGTTATGTCGCTTACAGGATCAGGAGAGTGTCCTGCTCTGCGCTGTCTTCTGCGTAGAGCAATTCAACCTGATCCTGCCGCAGGGCCTGCGTACGGGACTGGTTGATGTAGCCCTTCTCGGTAATCTCTCCGTCATCCGCGCTGGGTTGTTCCGCCTGCAACAGGATACGGGCAATCCGCGCCGACGCGTTCGGATGGTGCCTGTTATGCACCTTCAGCCCCTCGCGGATCTTTGTAATTACATCGGGATGCCTGATCAAATCACTGAGCGGCATTTCTTTGCCGACCAACCGCTGGCACCAGGCTTCGTTGATAAAACCCAGCAAGCGCACATCATTCTTGTTCAGCCCACAGACGACTGCATCTGACAGGGCCCCGCCCGTCGCGGCAACGGCCTGTACGCGCACGGTGCCCGCCGACACCCATGTGCCATTTGCCAGCTTGAACTCTTCCGCCGTGCGGCCATCAAAGGCCAGCCCACGCTCAGGCTTGTCCGGGTCCACGAATTTCACGGCGTCGCCCAGCTTGTAAAAGCCTTCTTCGTCAAAGGCCTCCGCCGTCTTTTCGGCATTGCGGAAATAGCCGGGCGTCACGTTAA
>Ga0070727_10003251_pt1 | contig 14983 bp, 12 predicted proteins | sample tdAd472_FD_66722 | JGI IMG/M metagenome (GOLD analysis project Ga0070727, IMG submission 66722) | Marine sediment microbial communities from the Atlantic coast under amendment with organic carbon and nitrate - tdAd47.2 | ecosystem: Environmental > Aquatic > Marine > Coastal > Sediment | place...
GCGGCGGGGGCGGCGGGGGCGGCGGGGGCGGCGGGGCCGGCTCAGGAGTCGGCTCGGGCGACGGCGTGGGGGTCGGAGTCGGCGTCGGAGTCGGCAGGACGGGCGGAATGAAAGGAACGATTCCACCGCCCCAGCCCAGATACATGGACGAGCAGGCGGGAATCGTGGGGCCGGCGAGCACAGCGCCCAGGACCGCGGTCGTAACAAGCTTCTTCTTCATGATCACTCCCTCGTGACTGACGATTAGCCTATTGCACGGCTAGTGCCAAGGTGCTGATCCCCACTGCTACTCGGGTTAGGCAATCCCCCGACGCCAAAGGATCACAGCAAGTGAGCGGAATCGCCCTTTGTGCATATTGGAACTAGATAAGCTGCTAAACACTGATGGACCTGGGCGTAATCGCCCTACCGGGGTCGAACCAAACAGGACGAGCGCTCCAAGAGGAGCGCTCGTTCCGGTCAGTCTCGATTGAGTTCAGCTCAGCTGGATTAGCTGATCACCACGCAGGTGTCCATGTCGATCGCGGTGGCCTCTTCGGGCACCGCAATGGTCTCGCGGTCGTCCCAGAGGTTGAAGCCCTGCGGGTCCGCGTTGACGAACAGCGGCGGAGGCGGCGGGGGCGGAGGCGGCGGCGGGGGCGGATCCGGCGTCGGCGTTGGGCTCGGCGTCGGCGTCGGGCTCGGCGTAGGCGTCGGCAAGACCGGAGGGATGAAGGGAACGATCCCTCCGCCCCAGCCCAAATACATGGACGAACACGCCGGGATGGTGGGGCCGGCCAGCACCGCACCTGCGACTAGGGTTGTGGCGAACTTCTTCTTCATGATCGATGGTCCTTCCTTCCATGCAGTTCAATGCAAACAGGGAACCCCCACGCTAACCCTTGTCACCCCAGCGACGGGTTGTCCGAGATGACACAGCGAGGCGGGCGATATTGTCATAGCCCATGGCTCAATCGCATAAACTCATTGGTAAACGGTGAGCGGTGGTTCTGTTTTGCAAGCCTGCTCGCCTCCTGCTCGAACAAATCCGCTCAAGTCGGCGGGGTCGGACTGCCGAAGGTTTGGGGTAAGGAGAATCCAATGCGCCGCTTGTTGCTTGTCTTGCCCCTGTTCCTCACCTTTGGCTGCGCGAGCACGGAACCGTTCGAGCAGCACATCGACGAGCTCACCTGGCGCCTGGACGCCGCCGAGCAAGCCGCTGAGCAGGCGGTGGTCGACAAGCGGCTCGCCGAGCGCGAGCTGGCGATCGCCCAGCAGCAGCTCCAGGTCAAGCAGGAGCGGCTGGAGCTCTCCTACGACGCCCTGCGCGAGACCCGCAAGACCTTCGAAGAGCAGCTGCAGGGCCGCCTGAACGAAATGGCGACCACCGAGGGCAGCAGCAGCCCGCTGGTGATCAGCAAGTACGGCGGGATCGTGCTCGAGAGCGAGATCTTCTTCGCTGCGGGCCAGCACACGCTCAAGCCGGCCGGCAAGCAGGCCCTCGCGAGCCTGGCCCAGCTGCTGCAGAAGCCGGAATACGCCGACAAGGTCGTCGAGGTCGTGGGGCACACCGACACCGACAAGATCCAGAAGGCCAAGAAGCGCTACCGCGACAACTACGACCTCGGTGGCATGCGGGCCAACAGCGTCCGCCGGCACCTGGAGTCGCTGGGGATCCCCGCGTCGCAGACCTACATTGCCTCCTGGGGCCCGACCCGGCCGCTGGAGGACGGCAACAAGGCGCGCAACCGCCGGGTGGAGATCGTGCTCCACGATCCCCAGTCGACCACCGCCAGCACCACCTCGCCGACCCTGCCCGCTTCGGCCAAGAAGCAGTAGCGACCCGCGGCGGACTTCACCGGGCGCGCGGCCAACCGGCCGCGCGCTTTCGCGTTGGTTGAAGCCTAGTCGGCCATCAGCTTGCGGGCCGCGGCCACGACGTCGGCCTCCTGAGGCAGCACGAGCTGCATGGGCGGGCCCAGCGGCACGTAGGTGTCGACGCCAGCCACCAACTCCATCAGCGTCCCTGGCGCCGCGAGGGCGACCCCGGCGAGCACCGCCTCGCCCAGCGCACCCGCCCGACGGCACTCGTCGACCACCAACAGCCGGCCCGTCGCCCGCGCGTGCTCGACGACGAACTCGAGGTTCAGCGGCTGGAGCCAGCGGAGGTCGAGCACCCGGGCCTCGATCCCGTGCTCCTCGCGCAAGGTCTTGGCCGCGCGCAGCGAGCGCCAGAGGCCGTTGGCGTAGCTCACGATCGTGACGTCGCCGGCCTCGGGGTGGTAGACCCGCCCCTCGCCCAGGGGCACGGAGTAAGCGGACTCCGGGAAGTCGCTCAGCCAGCCGCCGTCGCCGTCTTCGTAGAGGTCCTTGGTCATGTAGAGCGCGATCGGCTCGAGGAACGCGACCACGCGCCCGTCGACCTGGGCCGCGGCCAGGCAGGTGCGAAACATGCCCACGGCCTCGTCCCCGCGCGCCGGCGCAGCCACGATCAGGCCCGGGATCTCGCGCAGCGCGCCGAGGGCGTTGTCGTTGTGGAAGTGCCCGCCGAAGCCCTTCTGGTAGGCGAAGGACGCGATCCGCACGACCATGGGGTTGCGGAACTGATCGTTGGAGAAGAACTGCAGCGAGCAGGCCTCGCCCCGGATCTGGTCGAGGGCGTTGTGCAGGTAGGCGAGGTACTGGATCTCCGGGATCGGGAGGAAGCCCAGGTGCGCCGCCCCGATGGCCATGCCCAGGATCGCCTGCTCGTCCAGGAGGGTGTTGAACACACGCCCCGGGCCGAAGGCCTTCCAGAGGCCAGTCGTCACGTGGTAGACGCCGCCCTTGCGCGCCACGTCCTCGCCGAACACGAGCGCCCCCGGATACTTGCGCAGGGCCTCGTGCAGGGCCCGGTTGATCATGGCCGCCAGGTGCCGCTGGCGACCTACCGCGCGCTTGACCTGGCCCTCGGGGGCAGGCCGCTGGGCCTCGCGCCGCACCGCTGCCGGCGAGCTGGGCGCGAGGGCGGCCAGCACCTCGTCCGCGGTCTGCAGCTGGGGCTCGTCGGCGACCTCGTCGGCGATCGCCAGCACCCTGGCCCGAGTCGCCTCGTAGTGCTCGAGCAGCTCAGCCGGCGTCTTGAGCCCCGCGGCGAGGATTCGGCGCGCGCCGAGGATCAGGGGGTCGCGCAGCTCGCTGGTCTCGATCTCGCTGAACTGGCGATACTCGGACTCGATATCGCTCCCCGCGTGGCCCATGAGTCGCACCGTGTTCAGGCGGAGGAAGACCGGACTCCGCTCCTCGCGGCAGTGGGCGATCGCCTGCGCCGCGACCTCGTAGGCCTGGGGCAGGTCGGTGGCGTCGGCCTCGTAATAGGCGAACCCCAGCCGGTCGCGGAAGCTGCCCTGGATCCAACCCGGCGGCGTGGGCACGCTGATCCCCCAGCCGTTGTCCTCGCACACCAGCAGCAGCGGCACCGGGATCTTCTGGTGGCTGAGCCAGGAGGCCGCGTTGAACGCGCCCTGGGCGGTGGAGTGGTTCACGCTCGCGTCGCCGAAGGAGCAGCACACGATCGCGTCGATCCCCACCCCGACCGGGACACCCAGGCGGTGCCCGCGGTCGATCGCCAACGCCGCGCCCACGACCTTGGGCAGTTGGCTGGCGATCGTCGAGGTCTGCGGCGCCACCCACAGCCGGCGGCTGCCCCACACCTTGTGCCGCCCCTGGCAGAGCGGATCGGAGGCCGCCGCGCACATCCCCAGCAGGGTCGAGCGGACGACGTCCTCCTCGGGGTCCTTCCGTCCGCGCTGGACCATGAACGCTCCGCTGCGGTAGTGCAGGAAGCAGGGGTCGTCGAGGCGCAGCAGGTCGCCGAGCACGACGTTCCCTTCGTGGCCGGCGCTCCCGATGGTGTAGTAGCCCCGGTCGCGGGCGCGCAGCACCCGAGCGGCGAAGTCGACGTGCCGCGAGGTCACCTGCGCGTCGTAGAGCTCGAACAGGGTCTCGGGCCCCAGCCGCGAACCCGAGACTTCGGGGAGCGCGGGCAGCGACTCGGCCTCCTCGAGCAGGAAGCGCTTGAACCGCGCGTCGATCGCTTTGGCCCGGTCGAACTCCACAGGAACTCCCAACCTTCCGGAGTTGAAGCCCAGAGCAGAGCCCGCGCGGCCGAACCTGTCAAGCGCGGTCGGATCCCTCCGGCATCCGTGATCCTGGGGGGTGGGGACACTAGAATGCCGGGCGATGACCACCTCACGGTTCGAAGGTCCAGAGAAGAAGGTCGAGCTCGTCGTCGCCCCGGGGACCCGGTCCCTGCGGAGCCACGGACGCGCGGCCTGGGAGCGTGTGGTCCGGGCCGCCGGCGCGCAGGTCCTCTCGGTGCGCTCGAGCGACAGCGCGGACGCCTACCTGCTGAGCGAGTCGAGCCTGTTCGTGTTCGACGATCACTTCACCCTGATCACCTGCGGGCGCACCCGAATGGCGGACGCGGTGGTGGCCGCGCTGGAGTTCGTCGACCCCGAGACCGTCGTGTTCCTCGCCCTCGAGCGCAAGAACGAGCACTTCCCGCGAGACCAGCCGACCACCTTCGAAGACGACGCCGCGCGCCTCCACGGGCTCTTGCCCGGCGAAGCGCTGCGCTTCGGCGACGAGCACTCCCACTGCATTCAGCTGTTCCACACCACACGGCCCTACGTGCCCGACCTCGCGGACACGACCCTCGAGGTCTTGATGCACGGGATCCTCGACACCGGCGGCGCCTTTCAGGGCTCCACCGAGGAGATCTGCGGGCGGGCCCGCGAGCTGGGTTTGCACGACCTCTACCCAGGCCACGACGTCGACTGCTACGCCTTCGCGCCGGGAGGCTACAGCCTCAACGCCCTGCGGGACGATCGCTACTACACCCTGCACGTGACCCCGGAGGAGGTCGGGAGCTACGTCAGCTTCGAGACCAACGCCGACCTCCGCGCACCCAAGGCAATCCAGGAGACCGTGGAGCGGGTCGTCGGCGTGTTCCAGCCCGAGTCCTTCGACGTGTTCGCCTTCGTACCCGGCGCGACCGCGCCACTCGAGGTGACCTGCGCGGGCTACCGCCTGCGCAAGCACGCGAGCGCTCAGGTCAGCGGCTTCCAGGTCAGCTTCCTGCACCTGTTCGCGCCGTCGGAGGGGCCCGCCCCTCCGTTCCGCATGCCGCTGCCGAGCCCGGTGTGAACGGCGATCGCGGCACCTTGCGACGCTCCCCCAGATTTGGCTGACACCAAGCAGCGCGGCGTCCGGACCTTTGCACTTAGGTCGGGCACGGGGCTCGCATTGGGGTTCCTCAACGATCGAGAGCCGCCAACTCCTTCCTTCCTCCTTCCTTCCTTCCTTCCGATTCCACGGCTGGCTCGACGTCGAACAATCCTTCTTCCTTCTTCCATTGCATTACCGCGACCTCGGCCAGCTAAGCCGAGGTCGCTGTATTTGGTTCAGCCGCCCTCAGGGGCTAGCCGGCGTTCGCTGGCGGACACGGCTGTAGCTCAGCGAGGCTGAGACCTTGGGACGCATTTCAGGATCGGGGTGGCGCTGATTTGAGCCTAGTCGCTTAGCCGTAAAGGCTTAGGTCTTTACAGAGGGGGCACGATGGTTGCGCAAGTTCAGGCGTGAACGTTCTCTTGGGTCTGTTGGTCGCGACGGTCTTGGGCTGGGGCCCGGGGTCCGGGGAGCAGCAGGCCAAGGGGCCCGAGGGGTTCGCGGCGGGGACGCGGGTGTTGACCGTCCACGGGGCGGTGCCCGTCGAGCGGGTGCAGGTCGGCGACTGGGTCGTGGCCCAGGAGGTCGAGACCGGCCGCTGGGGCGTGCGCCCGGTGCTGCGCACCTTCGAGCACCAGGGCCCCGGAGCCTGGGCGCGTTCCGAGCTGAGCCCTGCGGCGCCGCGGGCCCCGCCGAGCGTGGGCGCGGGGCAGCGGCTGTGGACCGCCGAGGGCTGGCGACACGCCGGGCTCGACGGGGTCGGCCCCACGATCCAGACCTACACCTTCGAGGTCGCCGACTGGCACACCTACCTGGTCGAGACCGGCGACGGCTGGACCCTGGCTCACAACCAGGAAGCCACCGTCACCTACTACCGCGTGCAGGGCGGCGGAGGGGAGCACCAGAGCAAACCCCTCGTCGCCATCGAGGGCTCGCGGGTGAGCATCGAGCACGCGACCCTCAACGTCAGCACCGGCGGACTCGAGCACGCCCGCCACTTCCTCTCGCGCCGCCCCGGCGCGAACGTGGTCGCCTTCGAGATCCCCCTCGCGCTGCACGAGCGCATGGTCGCCGCGGCGATCCCGCAGCTCGGCTACCGCACGAATCCGCAGAACCAAAACAAGACCGCCCCCAAGATCGTCGACCCCACGACCCCCGGCGAGTCCTACGAGCTGCCGAAGACGTGGGCCGCCGAGTTCGACCGCCACGCCACGCGAGGCCGGGTGCTGAGCCCCGAGGAGGTGCTCCGCTTCGCGCCCCGCGGGCCGACGGTGACCCCCGCGCCCAACGCCGCCTTCGAGCAAGCCCGCGCGACCGCCGAGCGCCTGTTCACGACCCTCAAGGCCGCGGGGCCGCGCCCGCTGGCCGACGCGCGGCTGGTGATCGAGCCCGCGCCGACCGTCGACGTGCGCGCCGACGCCGCGACCCGCACGGTGCGGGTGACCACCGGACTGCTCGACGCCCTGGCCACCCGAGCCGGGCGCTCCCCGGCGGGGCACCGCGTCGAGGTCCTCCAGCGCACCCTCTCGGTGATCCTCGCTCACGAGATCGAGCACCTCGGCGGGACCCGCGCCGAGCGCGTGGCCGACCGCGGCGCGGTCGAGCGCTTGCGCGCCGCGGGCACCGTGCCCCAGGCCGGCGACCTGAGCCTGGCGCTGCGCCTGTTCGCGGGCTCGCAGCCGACGCTCCTCGAGCGGGTGAAGGCCTTCGCGCGCTACGGCACCGTGCGCGGACGCCTGCGCGCCTTCGACGCGGCGGTCGCCGGCGCCCCCGACCCCGTGGCGCGCTTCCGCCGCGCCGACGGGACCCTGCGCTGGGCGCCCCTGCTGACCTCTCGCGTGCTGCACGAGAGCGCCGGGGCGGGCAAGTTCACCCTCGGGCTGTTCGTCAAGGAAATGGCCCTCGTGCTCCAGACCGGCGACGAAGCGCGGATCGAGGAGTTCTTCTCGGGGATCACCCAGACCGACTTCTGGGTCCACTACGGCGTGTTCGCCAAGAGCGCACGCTCCGCCGAGCTGCTCTACGCCCGCTCGCTGGGCAAGTACGTGAAGAACCGCTTCGCCAACGGGCTGCTGCGGCAGAACGTGGCCCTCACCGCGGGCCTGGCCGCCTCGCAGGTGCTGTCCAACGGCGGGCTCGAGGGCTTCGACGGGCGCTCGTTCATGATCAGCCTGGGCGCCCTCGGGCTCTCGAGCACCGCGGTGCGCCTCGGCGCCGAGGGGTTGCGCTGGCTCAAGCCGATCCAGCTCGGGACCTCGCGCCTGGCCAAGGTCGGCGGCTTCTTCGCGCAGGTCGGCGAGACCGCGCTCGTGCTCTACGTCGCCGACCGGATCGAGACCACCGTCCGCCCCGCGATCGTGCGCCGCGCCCTGCGGAGTGAGGTCGTCACCGCCGGCGAAGCTCTGCTCGCAGCGGCCGCCCACGGACGACCCGTGGAGGAGCTCCTCGAGCGGCACCGGGCGGCCTGGCAGGCCTGGCGCGACCACCTGCTGGACGAGGTCTTCGCCCAGGACATGGCCTTCGAGCAGAGCCTCAACGGCCTCGCCGAGCGAGCCTTCGAGCTGGAGCAGGACGGCGAGGAGCGCCGCCTGCGCCTGGCCCAACGCCCCGGGCTGATCGGGCTGATCCTGGAGCGACACGCGACCCTCGACGCCTACGTCGCCGAGCGCCAGGCCCAGGACCAGGAGGCGATCTCCGCCGAGCTGGAGCAGGCCTTCGAGGCCCACACCGCCGCCCGCGGCGAGATCCTCCAGCGGGTCTACGCCGGGGAGCGACGCGGCACGCCGCTCTTGGCCCCCTGGACCCAGGGCGCGGACACCTGGCTCGGCGGTCGCCGGGCTCGACGCCGCGGCGAGGACCAGCTGCGCGGCGCGCTGCGCGAGATCTCGCTCCACCGCCTCGAGACCTACACCGACGAGGCCGCGGTGCTCGCCGCGGCCGCTGAGCTCCACCCCGACCGCGACGCCAAGCAGGGGATCGCCCAGGCGCGAACCCTGAGCCTGGAGACCCGCGAGCTCGAGGCCAAGGTCGTGCGCAGCGCCCAGCTCGGAGCGCGCTAGTGGGCCGTCAGGCGCGATTCTAGCGGGTCTCGCGCGGCAACCCTGCGCCGCAAACGCCGGCTCGGGCGGGCTGCTCGGCGCCGAATCGGCCGTTGACCGTCAATCACCCGATTGGTAGCGTCGCCCGCGAGTTGGAGGGTGTGGGAGCCCTCACGTGACGTCTACGTTCTCCCCCCGCTGGGCCCTGCTGGCGATCTGCGCGCTGGCCGCCGTCGGCTGCTCGCGCGACGACTCCAGCGGCCTGATTCGCACGACCGCTCCTGCGGTCGTCGCCCCCACCACCAGCCTGGTCAGCGGCTACGCCTACGTCGCCGACACCTTCGAAGACCGGATCGAGGTCTACGAAGTCCGCGGGGCCCCCAGCACCCAGTCCCTCGTCGCGGTGGGCGCGACGACCGCGGACTTCCCCGTGCACGTGGTCTCGGCGCCGAGCCGCGGCTTCGTCTACGCGACCACGAACCAGGGCGTCGAAGCCTACGCCGCCGGCGCGGACGGCCAACTCACCCACGTGGCGCAGCTCGCCCTCCACACCGAGCAGCTGGTGGTCGACCCGCAGGAGCGCTTCGTGTTCGCGCTCAGCGATCGCGGGCGCGAGGTCGCGACCTACGCCATCGGCGCCGACGGCGCGTTGAGCCTCGTGGGCGCCGCGGCGCTCAACGGCTCGGCGGAGCTCCTCGTGCTCGACGCCAGCGGGAGCATGCTCGTGACCGCGGACCGCTGGAGCAGCCCGCTGCACGTGTTCCACGTCGACGGCGGCGGGGCGCTGACCAAGCTCGGCGAGCTGGCCCTCAGCGGGGTCTACGAGCTCCTGCTCAACGCCGACGGCCGGCACGTCCACGCCTGGACCGACGCCGGGGTCCTGGAGACGGTCGCCCTCGACCCGCAGACGCAGGTCGCCACCTGGCTGGGCGGCGGCGTCGCCCTCAGCCTGGACGCCTACGACCTGGGGCTCGTCGGCGACGACCTGTTCGCCAGCCGGGTCGACGTCCTCACCGGGGGCGCGCTGCCCATGACCCGCTACCGCTGGAACGCCACCAACCAGACCTTCGTCCCCCTGACCACCGCCGCGACGCAGCCCCTCGACGCCAGCGGGCTGCTCTCCGCGCGCGGCGAGCTGTGGGTGCTCGGCGGCTACAGCATGAGCGTGCTCCGCGTGAGCCAGGGCAACGAGCTCAGCGCCCTCAGCGGCGCGCTGGCGGCCTGGCCCTCGACACGAATTCCTCCGCGCGAGACCGCCTTCGTCTGGCGCTGAACCCCGCGCCCCCGGGTTACCCTGTCGCGCCGGGAGGTCCCATGTTCCGCCGCGCGACCCAGGCTGCCCTGCTCACCCTCGCCCTCGCTGGGCTCAGCGCGGGCTGGGCTCCAGCCGAGGAGGCCCCGCTCACGGTCGGCGTCAAGCACGCGCCGCCGTTCGTGATCCTCGACGGAGACGCCGACCCCCTCGGGCTCTCCGTCGACCTGATCCGCGCCGTCGCCGAGCGCATGCACCCGCCGCGCACGCTGCGCTTCGTGGCCCACCCCAGCCTCAAGGCCCACCTCGAGGCCGTCGCGGCGGGGGAGGTCGACCTCGGGATCGCGGCCACCACCGTCACCGCCAAGCGCGCCGAGACCCTCGACTTCTCGCCGCCGATCTTCACCAGCGGCCTGGGGATCGTGGTCCCGGCTCACGACGAGACCAGCCTGCTGCAGGTGTTCCTCACCCCCGGCGCCGCGAAGGTCGCGCTGGCCGTCGCGCTCTACGTGCTCCTCTGCGCCCTGCTGATCTGGGCGATCGAGCGCGGAGGGGTGTTCTCGGCGTCGTTCAAGGCGGGCCTCCCCGAGGCGATCTGGTGGACCCTGGTCACCATGTCCACGGTGGGCTACGGCGACTACGCCCCCCGCCGGCCCGCGGGCCGGGTGCTGGCCGGGGTCGTGATCTTCTCCGGGATCGCGCTGTTCGGCGTGCTGGTCGCCGAGGTGACCTCGCTGGTGACCCTCGCCGAGCTCCGCCCGTCGATTCAGACGGAGTCCGACCTCGAGCGCCGGCGGGTGGGCGTGCTCGAGGACACCATCGCGGCGGAGGTCCTCGCCAAGCGCAAGCTGACCCTCGTGGCCTTCGCCTCCCTCGACGAAGCCTTCGCCGCTGCGCGCGCGGGACGCGTCGACGCCGTGGTCCACGACCGCCCCCTCCTCCGCTATCGCCTGCAGGACGACCCCGACGGCTTGATCCTGGTGGGGGGCGCGTTTCAGATCCAGGACTACGCGATCGCCTTCCCCCTCGACAGCCCGCTGCGCCGCCCCGTGAACCAAGCGCTGCTCCAGGTGCGCGAAGAAGCCAAGCAGGAGACCTACAACGCGTTGATCGCGCGCTGGCTGGGGGACGACGGCTAGGTTCGCCCGCAATGCAGGGCGAGGGACGAGAAAACCTGCGCGCGGGGCGCTAGTCTGATGGCGTGATTCAGACCGTCCCTGGGCACCTGCTGTGGCGCGAAGAGATCGAGAGCGAGACGAACGCCTACGTCCGCGCGAAGATGGCGTGCTTCGCCGACCTGCGCGAGACCTACGTCGAGCGGTGGTTCCCGGTCGTGGGTGAGGTCGCGGTCCCCGCGTGGTTCGTCGAGCTGACCGCCACCGAGCGCGACGTGCTGATCGAGGAGCGCTGGCGGCAGACCCACCGCCGCCCCAGCCTGCAGCTCTCGGCCTTCGACACCCTCGTCGAGCGCCTGGAGCGCCTGGTGCGCTCGGCGCAGACCCAGTCGGCGATCGGGGCCGCCTTCCTCCGCCTGGGCAGCCGCGCGCCCCTCGACAGCCCGCAGCTCCGCGCCGCGAGCCTCCAGGTCGACGGCGGCGTCGAGGCCCTCGACGTGCTGCTCGACAGCCAGCGCGTGTTCGAGGACCTCTGCCTCGCCCAGGAGTGCGACTACCTCCCCGCGGTCGTGGTCCGCCCGTGGCTCGAGGTCCCGCTGCGGATCGAGCTCCGCGCCCGCTACCAGGACGGCGCCTTCACCGAGGTCCGCCCGCGCTACGGCACGGGCAGCCCCGCCCCCGACGCCCTGAGCGCGCTCGAGCGCCGGCTCGCCGTCGTCGCCGCGCACTTCGGCTCACGGCACCTGATCACCGACTGGATCGTCGGCGGCGAGGCCTGGCTCGTCGACGTGGACCTCCCGGCTGGGAACCGCGTTCCCGACTGAATCGCTCGGGGGTCGATTGTGAGACGTCGCATTTGGACGCACCACAGGGCCTGCCTTCGCCTGTAAGCCTTTAGCCGCGCGGGTTCTATGCGCTACCCCTGGCACGAGGTTTTCATCCTGACCATAGTGCCCTTGAGGGGGGAGGCCATGGATAGGAGGTCCATGGTGAACGAAGCCAACGAACCCTTACGCTTTGGAGAGCTCGCGATCGAGCTCGGGCTGCTGACCGCGGTCGACGTCGAGCGAGCCCTGCGGATCCAATCCTTCCGCCGCGAGCGCAACCAACCGATCCCTTGGCTAGGCGAGATCCTGGAGTCCCTCGGCAGGCTGACGGCCGCCGACACCCAGCGGATCTTCGCGCTGCTCTTCGAGCGCGCCAACCGCCGCCCGAGTATCGCCCCGCTGGATCCGACGCGCTCGCTCCGCAGCGCGGGGTAAGCCCGAGGAGCCCGTAGGCCGCCAGCAGCCCGTTGAAGTCGGCGTGGTCGTGACCGACGAGCAACGCGGCCCGGGCGTCTGCAACGGGCTGCTGCTAGGGCGCTTCCTTGAGGGCCTTCCGGCGCGCCGCGATCTTGCCCGCCATGTCGGGGGCGCCGCCGTTGGCGTTCAGCTCCCAGTCGCCGTACATCGGGTTCGGCAGCACGATCCAGCGCGTGCCCCACCAGCTGGCCTGCTCGTGGGCCAAGGCGTTGCGGCGCTCGTTGGGCTGCTCGACGAACACCCCGCTGAAGTCGGTCGCGCTGTCGCCCACCAGGAGCAGGATCCGGTACTCCGCGCAGAGCGCAGCGCGCCGCGGCGTCTTGTCCGAGGTGTCGGTGCGCGGGATCACGGTCTCGCGCGCGTCGCTGAGCGGAAAGCCGAGGGCCGCGAGGTTCTTGCGGGTGGCCTCGGCCAACGGCGCGCGCCGGTTGGTCACGTAGAACACGGTCACGCCCTTCTCCGCGGCGTACTGGCAGAACTCCAGCGCGCCGTGGACGGGGGTCGCCCGCGCTTCGTTGCACCAGGCCGCCCACGACTCCGACTCGTACTCCGCGCCGGCGTTGACCAGCCGCGCCTCGTAGTAGGAGTTGTCGAGCACGGTCTCGTCGACGTCGAGCACGATCGCCGGGGGCAGCTCGCCGAACTCACCCGCCTGCTCCGGCGCCGCGGTCCAGCTGGGATCGGCCAGCGCCAGCTCGAGCTGGGTGCGCGCGGTGTTGTAGGCCTGGTGCGCGAGGGCGCGGCTCTCGGCGGCGTCCTGAATCCAGAGCGTGCAGTTGACCAGGGCGTCGTTGGTGGTGGGCGCCGACGAGCAACCCGCGAGCAGCGCGATCGCGAGCAGCCAGGCACCCCGGCTCGTGTTCCCCATGTGATTCCTCCGGGCGGGGACTATACCCGCCTTCTCCGAGCTCCGGGCGCCGAGGGCTCAGTCGGCGAGGACGCTCGCCCGCGACGGATCGACCACCAGGCTCAACTCGCGCTCCGCGAAGCGCGCGAAGAGCGCGTCGGCGCCGTGCTCGAGCTTGTAGTCCATTTCGTCGGCGTGCAGCGGCACGAGCTGGAGGAACTGGATCGTCTTGCCCCCGAGCTCGAGCTCGCAGAACGCGTCGCCGATCAGCCCCGCCTGCACGAGGATCACGCCGCAGAGCGCGGTGCCCTCGGCGAAGGGCTGGGGCGGGTCGCCGTTGGGGACGCTGTGCCCGACGCCGAGCCAGGTGTCGTAGGCGTGGGGCAGGCGGGCGAGGATCTTCAGCCAGCGCAGCGGCCAGAAGTTCGCCTCGTCGCTCCAGCTGGCCTGGTCCATCGGCCAGTCCGGGGGCAGCTGCACGGCGAGCTCGGCGTAGCCGAGGCCGCTGGCGTCGACCTCGGGCGGCACGCGCATGGGCACCTCGCTCATGCCCGAGGTGACCACCAGCACGTAGGGCCGCCCCTCGCCGGGCGCGACCACGTGCAGGTCGACGTGGACCAGGTCCGAGACGACCTCGTGCAGCACGTGGCCCACGGGGCCGACCGTGGCCTCGATATGCGCCGAGATCGCCTCCACCACGTCGGTGTCGCCGGCGGTGGGCGAGTAGGGCACGCGGCGCTGGTGACGGTAGATCCGCGACCCGCCCGCGCTGACCTCGCCCTCGTCCTCAGCCGTCACCCGTGCACCTGCTCTCGCCAACGAGTGTAGCCCCTCCCCACGTAGGGACGGACCTCGCCTCCGCCCCCTGAACGAAGGTGGGGCGGGGAGAGCGTGGCTCCCCCCGCCCCTGCGGGTCCTTGGCGAGCCTAGGCTGCGCCGGTGTCCGCGTCGTCCGCCGCTGGCGGATCGATCGGCTGAGCGATCGGGGGCACGGCGTCGCCGCCGAGCTCCGTCTCCTCAGCCTCGGGCGGACCCTCGTCCGACTCGTCCTCGTCGAAGTCGAGCTCGTCGAGCTCGTCCTCCGCCTCGGGCGAACCGCTCCGCCGGCGCTGCCGGCGAATCGCCACTTGCTGACCGAGCACCTCGTCCAGAGCCTGGTCGAGGGCCTCGGCCTCCTCCGCGGGGAGGTCGACGGCCAGGCGTCGCGCCAGCAGCAGCGCCGTGATCCGGATCAGCTGCCCTTGGCACGCACCTCGCGCCTCCCGCACCTCGGCGAAGGTCACCAGTCGCTTGACCCGCACCACCTTGCGGTAGCGGACCACGACTTCCTCCAGCCGTTGCACGGACTCCCCGAGGCCCAGCACCTTCACCGCCTGGCCCAGCTCGGGTTTGGACTCGAGCTGCTCCAGCATGAAGGACACGTGGGCCTCCTTCTCCGCAAACGCGAGGAAGGTGACCTTCCCCACGCCCTGGGGAAGCAATGCCTCCCGCAGGCCAGTGGCCATACGACCCTCCGGCGACTCCTCGCCGTGGACCTTGGCCGCGAGGGCCAGGCCCTCGTCGAACGCGCCCAGGGCGCGCCCCAGCTCTCCGTCGACCACGACCGCGTTGCGGCCGTGGCGCGCGTTGCGGTTCGTGCTCCTGAAGAGCATCTCGAGCTCCAGCCCGGCCGTGTAGACCTCGAGCGCGCGGTCGACGTCGGGCAACAGCCCTTCGAAGCCGAGCTTCACGAGCCCTGCACGAATCCGCCGCAGGCAGAACAGCCCCTGGCGGACCTTGAACCGGTAGAGGTTCAAGAATTCGAAACAAACATGTGGAACCTTCATTGGTTCCTCCTTTCTGGTCCCAGTGGGACCGGTTGAAAACCTGAGCGCACCCGGAACCACTCCGTGCCCGCTCGTGAGCGAACGCCGACGATCGACGCCACCCGTGCGCGACGCCGAACGATTCGGCGCCACCCTTGAGCCCTCGCCGAACCCTCGGCGCGGACCCCTGAGCCCTCGCCGAACCCTCGGCGCGGACCCTGAGCAGGAGCCGAACCACTCGGCGCCTGCTCGGACGCACGCCGAGCCAATCGACGTGTGCCGTCAGACGAACGCCGACCCGATCGGCGCTCGCCCCCGAGCGAGGTCGGAACCGCTCCTCCCTCGCTCGTCGACCCCTTCGCACGTGTGCTCCGGGCTCACTAAGGAAAGGCTGGAAATCGGGAAAACTGGGAGGCAGAAAATCAGAAAAACCTG
>Ga0070727_10003252_pt1 | contig 14982 bp, 14 predicted proteins | sample tdAd472_FD_66722 | JGI IMG/M metagenome (GOLD analysis project Ga0070727, IMG submission 66722) | Marine sediment microbial communities from the Atlantic coast under amendment with organic carbon and nitrate - tdAd47.2 | ecosystem: Environmental > Aquatic > Marine > Coastal > Sediment | place...
CAACGACCCGCGCTACGGCGACCTGTGGGGCATGCACACGATCCGGGCCCCAGAGGCCTGGGAGCTCGAGACCGGCAGCGCGCAGGTGATCGTGGCGGTGATCGACACCGGCGTGGACTACACCCACCCGGACCTCAGCGCCAACATGTGGACCAACGCCGACGAGATCCCCGGCAACGGCGTCGACGACGACGGCAACGGCTTCGTGGACGACTTCTACGGCTACGACTTCGCCAACCGTGACCCCGACCCCAGGGACGATCACCTGCACGGGACGCACTGCGCCGGGACCGTGGGCGCGGTCGGCGACAACGGCGAAGGCGTGGTGGGGGTGTGCTGGAACGTGCGGATCATGGCGCTCAAGTTCATGGGCTCGGGCGGCTCCGGCTACACCTCGGACGCGATCAAGTGCATTCAGTACGCCGTGGCCAACGGCGCCGACGTGCTGAGCAACTCCTGGGGGGGGAGCGATAGCTCCAGCGCCCTGCGGGAGGCGATCCAGGCCGCCCGCCAGGCGGGGGTGCTCTTCGTCGCCGCCGCGGGCAACTCGGGCGACACCCGGATTCACTACCCGGGCTACTACCCCGAGTCGTTCACCGTCGCCGCCACGGATCGCAACGACGCCCTCGCCAGTTTCTCGACCCGCGGCGAGGCGGTCGACGTCGCCGCCCCCGGGGTCGGGATCGTGTCCTGCGCGCTGAACCACGGCTATCGCTCCGCCAGCGGAACCTCCATGGCCACGCCCCACGTCGCAGGGTTGGCGGCGTTGATCAAGGCGCGCAACCCCCGCCTGACGCCGGAGCAGCTCGAGTTGGTGCTCACCAGCAGCGTCGTCGACCTGGGCGATCCCGGGAAGGACACTCGCTTCGGCCACGGCCGCATCGACGCGGCCGCTGCGCTCGCGAGCGTCAGCCCCGACGCGACCGAGTTCCCCGACCTGCGGTTGACCGCGCCGATCTCGGGGCAGGTCGTCAACGAACCGCTGACCGTGATCGGCACGGCGGCAGGGGCCACCTTCGCCTCCTACCGCGTCGACTACCTGCCCCCGGGGGGGAGCGCCTACCAGCCTCTGCACAGCTCGACGTCTCCCGTCGTCGACGGCGCCCTGGCGACCCTCACTCCTCGAGCGTCCTGGGTAGACGGCGCGGGGGCCGTGCGCCTGACGGTCACCGACACCAGCGGCGCGACGTTCCGCACCGCGGTGGGGTTCCGCTACCTGACCACCTGGATCGACTCCCCCCTGCCCTACGCCGAGGTCACCGGTGCTGCGCTCACCGTGCGCGGGACCGCGGGCGGCCCCGGCTTCCGCGCCTACACCCTCGAGGTCGGCGCCGGAGAGGAGCCTCGCTCGTGGACCACGGTCCGGCGCTCGACCCAGGCCGTGGCAGGCGACGTGCTCGCCACCTGGAGGCCGGTCTCGGACGGAGTCCACACCCTCAGGTTGCGCTCCGACTTCACCAGCGGCGAGCGCACGGTGACCACGGCCGTCACCGTCGAGCGCACGCGGCTGCCGGGCTGGCCCGCCGAGCTGACCCTCCACGCCTGGGGCTTCAACGACACCCCTCGGGTCTTGCCCCACGCCGGCGGCAACCGGGTGCTGGCCAGCTACGGCCCCGGGGTGGGCGTGATCGCGGCCTACGACCCCAGGAGCCTCCCGTTCCTCGCCCTCGAGCAGTACGACGCGCAAGGCCAGGAGGTGGAAGGCTTCGACCCCGCGAACGTCGTGTTCGGCACCAGCCTCGGCACCCCGGCGGTCGGCGATCTCGACCGCGACGGCGTCGCCGAAACCGTCGTCCTGGCCAAGACGGCGGGAGGGCCCAGCCGCGAGGGGTGGACCGTGCACGTGCTCGCCCCCGACGGCGCGCGGGTGTGGACACGGCAGGTCAGTGGCTCGGCCGGGCGAGGGGGGCCCGGCGAGGCCCTGACTGCGCTGGCCGACCTCGACGGCGACGGGTTCCTCGACGTGATCTGCGGTGGGAGTCCCGCAGCCGGCAGCCTCCAGGCCTTCGACCGCCGCGGCGACCCGCTGCCGGGCTTCCCGGTGCGAATCTCCGACGCGAAGCACCTGCCCCGGCGCTTCGCGATCGCCGACCTCGACGGTGACCTCAGCCCCGAAGTCGCGTTCTGGCTGGAGACCACCGACGGCGGCCACCGCTTGTGCGTGTATCGCGCCGACGGCTCCCCGTACCTGGGGACCCAGGTGACCCTGGGTGCCTTCAGCGGGATCTTCGAGCCCCTGGGACCAGCCGCGGCCGACGTAGACGGAGACGGCCTGCTCGACCTCGTCGCAGCGGGCTGGGGGGCAGGCGACGGGCGCAAGGTGTTCGCGCTCCGCCCGGACGGCCGCCTGCTCCCAGGCTGGCCCTTCGAGAGCCCCTGGCACATGACCGGCTTCGCCCCCGGAGACCTCGACGGCGACGGCAAGTCGGAGGTGGTGCTCACGACCTACACCGGCGAGTTCAAGGTGATCGAGCCGAGCGGAGCGCTAAGCGCGACCCTCGGCGGCGGGGATCGGAGTCGGGGCCTGACCCGCTCGGGCCCGGTGCTCGCCGACTTCGACGGCGACGGTCGACTCGACGTCGTCTACAAGGCCGTGCACGAGATCCGGCCTCCGGAGACGGCGCTGCGCCGCGAGCCCCATTGGATCGTGCGCGAAGTCGGCTACCGCGGCGACGGGATACCTCTGGCGGGCTTTCCCAAGCAGGCGGCGCTGCCCATGCTGAGTGGGGTCGCCCCCCGGACCAGCGGCGGGCTGGGGCTGGCTGACGTCGACGGGGACGGGACCCTCGACCTGCTGACGGGGACCTCCTCACTCTACGAGTCGACCCGCGGCGGCCGGGTGCTGGGCCGACTCGTGGTTCACCGCACTCGCCTCCGCGCCGGCTCTTCAGCGATCGCCTGGCCGACCTACGCCGGCAACCGGCGCAACACCGGCGTCGGGGCGCTGTTCCCGGACCCGCACCCCGACGTCAACGCCCCCCAGGTTCGGATCACCGCTCCGGCCGCGGGCGCCGCCGTGTTCCTCAGCTCGCGGGTCGAGTTCGAGGTGAGCGACGACGTGGCCGTCGAGCGCCTCGAGGTGCTCCTCGACGGCGAGGTCGTCGCGACCCTGACCCGAGCCCCCTGGAGCTGGCGGCTTTCTGCCCAGGGCCGGTCCACGGGGCCCGCGCTCCTTGGCGCCCGCGCCTATGACCCCGCCGGGAACGTCGGCGAGGCGACCCCCGTCGAAGTCCGGTTCCTCGCCCGCACGTTGGGCGAGAAGCAGGAGGCGGTCAAGCGGGCCCCCGTGAAGAAGACCGTCCAGCCCCCCCAGCTCGGTGGGCTGAAACCAGGCGGCGACTAGATGCTGCTATGCTCGGAGTGTGAGAGCGCTGGGAGTCGTCGGAGTCTGCGTGGGGGGCCTGGGCCTGGTGTGGGTCGCGGTCGCGACCTACGTGATCCCGGGCCGGATCATGCAAGCCGAGCAAGCCGGGCGCGCGCTGGCCGTGCCCGAGCAGCTCCTGTTCTCCGCGAGCATGACCACCGCGAACTTCTGGTTCGTGTTCGCCGGGCTGGCCCTCGTCGCGGGCGCGGTCGGCCTGGGGTTGCTGCTGGCTGGAGGCAGTTCGGCCAGCGCCGAGGACTGAGCGGTTCCAAACCTCCGCGGGCGGTGTAAGAGCTTGCCGCGGGCGCTCTCGCTAGAGTCGAAGGCAGAAGCGCCCAGCGAGAGAGCGAGGGAACCATGCTGATCGCCTGCCACGCCTGCGCCCGCCAATACGACGTGGGGCACCTCGACCCAGGCAAGAAGATTCGTTGCGCCTGCGGCGAGTTGAACGTGATCCCCCAGCCCCAGGTCCGCGAAGCCCCCATGCAGCGCTGCGCCAGCTGCGGCGGCGAGCTGGAGGTGGGGGCCAAGCACTGCGGCTACTGCGAGGCGGCGGTCACCATCGAGGACCGTGGCTGGGGAGAGTCGTGCCCTCAGTGCTACGCGCGGCTGATCAAGGACGCCCGCTTCTGCAGCGCCTGCGGCACTCAGATCCAGGCCCAGACCGTGCGCAAGAGCACGACCTCACAGAGCTGCCCACGCTGCGAGGGGGACCTCGTCACCTGCGAAATCCACGGCGGCCACTTCACCGAGTGCACCGGGTGCGGCGGGGTGTGGCTGGAGGAGGGCTCCTTCGAGCAGGTCACCAGTCAGCACGAGCACAGCTCTGCGGTCACGACCTACTTCACGACACCGGACCGGATCACGGCGGCCCTCAGCGCGAAGCGCGTCAACGAGACGAAATACCTCAAGTGCCCGGCGTGCGGCGACCTGATGAACCGGAAGAACTTCGCCCGCTGCTCGGGGGTGATCATCGATTGGTGCCGCGGCCACGGCTACTGGTTCGACGCCCACGAGCTGGAGCGGATCCTCGAGTTCGTCGCCAAGGGCGGGCTGGAGAAGGCGCGCTCGAAGCAGATCGAGCAGCACAAGCAGGAGGTCCGCAAGGCGGAGTCCGCTGCCCGCCGGGCCCGCCAGCAGGCCACCCGCGCCCGCGGCCGGCACGGCGGGATCACCATCGGCGGCATGGGCGGCCCCGTGAGCACCCAGGATTCCCTGCTGGGCGCGGTATTCGGTGGGCTCCTCGCGGGGTGGTTCGGCTAGCAGGCCCACCCCTCGAAGGCAGCCGGGTCCTGGACGAAGTATTCCGCAAACAGGGCGTAGAGCTCGGGGTGCTCGCGCTGCATGGCGCGCGGGCGCTCGAAGAAGGCCTCGGTGGCGACGGCGAAGAACTCGGCCGCGTTCTCGGCGCCGTAGGGGTCGAGCACCGTCTCGCGCCCCAGGTCCGCGTCGCGGCAGAGGGCCTCGTATTCGCGGGCGCACACCTCGGCCCAGGGGCGGCGCATGCTGCGGCGGGGCAGGCGCGGGCGGCCGTCGGCCTCGCCGTCTGCCTGGTCGAGCTGGTGGGCGAACTCGTGCAGGATCACGTTCTCCCCGTCGCGCGAGCCGACCGCGCCGCGCAGGCTCTCGTCCCAGGCGAGGACCACGGCCCCGCTGTCCCACGACTCGCCGTAGCGGGGGTCGTCGCCCTCGATCACCGTCCCGTCGGGAAGCAGCTCCTCCCCGGGGGTCACGTAGGTGCTGGGGTAGACGAGGACGCTCGACATACGAGGGAAGTAGTCGGTCTCGCGGTGCAGGAGCAGCAGGCAAGCCTGGGCCGCGATCGTGAGCCGGATCTCGTCGCTGAGCTCGAGCCCGCCGCAGCCCTCGAAGGACTTCTCGGCGAGGAACACCTGCACGTGACCCTCCAGTTCGCGGCGGTCGGCCATGGGCAACAGGTGCACGTAGGGCACGTTGCGCTCGACGATCGCGCGCCAGGCTGGAGGGAACGGTTCTGCGCGAAGCGCCCGGCGACGGCGACGGCGGAGCCAGCCGAACACTAGCTCGGCGACTGCGGGTCGGCGTCTGCTTTGGGCGCCGTGTCGGAGGTCTGCCCTGCGGCCGCGGCCTCCTGGGTGATCAACCCCATGGCCAGCGCCCGCTTCTTCCACTGCTCCCGCGCCAGCTCCTGCATGTCGGTGACCGCGTCGGCCTCGTCGACGATCTCGAGGCCGAGGAGCGTCTCGACCAGGTCCTCGAGGGTCACGATCCCCGCGGTACCCCCGTATTCGTCGACCACCAGGGCCACGTGGTTGCTCTTCTTCTCCAGCAGCTGATCGAACAAGGCCGAGAGCGGCGCCGTGCGCGGCACCGCGGGGATCGGTCGACGCAGCTCCTGCAACACGAGGTCGAGCTCGCCCTTGGCGCCGCGCAGCAGCACGTCGCTCTTGAGCACGTAGCCGGTGACCTTGTCCAGGTTCCCCTCGTGGACCGGGATCCGGCTGAAGCGCAGCCAGTCCGTGCGCGCGATCAGCTCGCGCACCGAGAGGGTCTCTGCCACACCGAAGACCACCGTGCGCGGGGTCATCACGTCCATGGCCGTCAGCTGCGAGATCCGGAACAGGTTCTGCAAGACCCGCGACTCGCTGGCCGGGAACACGCCCTCGCGGGCGCCCTTGACCGCGATCGCGCTGATCTCCTCGCGGCTGGGCACGCTCGGGTGCCCCGAGCCGCCGATCCCGCTGGTGATCCAGCGCGCGACCGGCACGAACAGGAGCACGGTCATGAGCAAGGTGAGGGGCACGAGGACCGCGGCCACGAGGGGGGCGAGCTTCTTCCAATAGGCCGAGCCCAGCGACTTGGGAATGATCTCCGACACGATCAGGATCAAGACCGTGAGCACGCCGGAGACCACGCCCAGGTAAGCGTCACCGAACACGTGCGCAGCCTGAGCCCCCGCGCCGGCGGCGCCGACGGTGTGGGCGATCGTGTTCAGGCTGAGGATCGCGGCCAGCGGACGGTCGACGTCCTTCTTCAACCGCTTGATCCGGGCTCCAGCCTTGCTGCCGTCCTTCTCGAGCGCGGCCACGTAGCCCGGGGTGATCGAGAGCAGCACCGCCTCGAGCACCGAGCAGAGGAAGGAAAACCCCAACGCCAGGAGGACGTAGAGGATCAGCAGGAGTACGTCGGTCGTCACAGCAGCAGGTTACTTCACCGAGAGGAACAGGGGGACGCGCTATGACCCGAGCTGGCGGAGGGCCTCGAAGTGAGCGTGGACCTCGGAGGAGGCAAGCTCGAGGGGGGCGTCCAACGCCCAGGCGACGAGGCCGGCGCGGAGCAGCGCCTCGAACTCCGGGGCGCGAGCCAGGCGTTCGCCGACCGTCTCATCCCGGTCGTGCCCGAGCCGGGTGTAGCGCAGCTCCCAGTCCTGCTCTGGATCGAGCTCGAGCAGCCCCGGGTCGAGCATGGCGTGCAGACACTCGCTCCAGGTCCAAGCCAGATCCTCCCGGTCGCGGACCGCGGCGCAGCGCACGGCGCTCAGCGCGTAGAGGCCCTCCAGGCTGTCGCGCCAGCGGCCGTAGGTGAAGGGCACGTCGACCTGCCCCGCCGCGTGGGCGGCGTGACGCGCGTCGTCGTCCGCGGGGGCCTCGAGCACGGCGAGGGCGTCCGCGAGGGCGTCGCGGTAGAGGTGGCTCTGGTACTGGGCCAGCGCCCGGGCCGTGGCGGGCTCGAGGGCCAGCGCCAGCATGGCCCGGGTCAGCGCGGCCCACCCCCAGTTCGGCGCCGTGCGAAACAGCTCCTCGCTGGAGAGCAGAGGCGGCGGCTCGCCGAGCGCGGCGCGGGCCGGATCGTGACCCAGCGCGGCGGCCACGGCGAGGGAGTCGGCGCTGAGCTGGCCTGCACGCTGTCGGCCCCGGAGCAGCTCCGCGGCCGAACCCACGTCGTCGTCGGCTCGACGCTCCAGGTCACGCAAGTGTCCATCGGCCATGCCCGCGCCTCGCCGCCACAGGAGCGTCCACCTCGGACACCATCCGTAGGAGAACCGTATCGCCGTCCCAGATCTGGACGCAATCCAAATGCTCCGCAGCCGCAAGATCCTCGTCCTGAATAGACTTACGCCGCTCCTTTTCGGGCGCGCGCGTTGCGAAAAGAGCTCGCAACGAGTGTGGGGCAACCCCGCAGAGAGAAAGAAACCGAACCATGAAACTCCACCGCATGACCCTGGCCCTGCTCGCGCTCTGCGCCAGCGCGGTCTTCGGCGCCCCCGAACCCGGGATCGCGAGCAACGACCTCCAGCAGATCCAGTACGCCCAACCCAACGCCGCCGACGAGGCGCTCCGCGACGCGATCCAGGCCGAGCTCGGCTCGGCCTTGAGCGGCACCGGCGAAGTCCGCAGCGTGCGCTTCCAGTGGGAGGGCGACGACCCGACGCCGATCGGCGTCCGGGGCTCGCTGATCGCCTGGGACAATCTGCTGGTCGAACGCTATCGCGTCGCCGACCTCGGCGAGGCCGTCAAGCTCTCCGACCACGACCGCGAAGACGAGGACGCGCTGCGCGTGATCGAGTTCCACGGTGAATACATGGTCGTGCTCTCCGGGGACGCGGCTCGCGATCTGGCCAACCTGGGCAAACTCCGCCGGCTGTGCTGGGAGGGCGCCCCGGCGCGGATCGACGGCGCCGCACGCCAGACCGACTCGGACAACATCTACTACCGCTTCAGCAGACAGGCAATCGACACCTCGCCCCTGTTGCAGAACCACCCCTCCATGCAGCCGGCCAGCCTGCAGCAGCTGGCCTCGATCGTCCCCGGCGCGCAGCTGACGATCCAGGGCACGCTGTACCGGGTCGATCTGGGCGGGGGAGAGATCATGTCCCTCGACAAGGCCCCGGACTACACCGCCATAGGCGCCTACAGCAGCCCCCAGGTCGAGGCCGAGATGCTCGCCTTCGCCGACTCGGTGTTCGCCCCCGCTGGTGGCGGCATGATCGGTGGCCTCGGCGGCGGGGGCGCTGCTCCTGCACCGCCGGCCCCGACCTCCCTCGCGCTGGCCAAGAGCAGCAGCGGCGAGACGTTCACGATCCAGCAGGGCGGCAGCATTGGCCTGCGTCTGCGGGGTAACCCGACCACCGGCTACTCCTGGAACGTGGGCGCGCTCCCCGCCGGACTGAGCCTCGCCAGCGAGGACTTCCAGGGCGGCGGCGCCGGCGGCCCGATCGGCTCGGGCGGGACCTTCGTGTTCGAGTTCGCGGCCGACGCCGTCGGCGAGCACGTGCTCGAGCTCGACTACCGTCGCCCCTGGGAGCCCGCCGCCAACGCGGCCGAGACCTTTACGGCCACGATCAAGGTCGTCGCCGCGACCCCCAACGCGGCCCCCGTCGAGCTCGAGCTCGACGCCGACGACGACGGCGAGACCGTGCGGATCAAGAAGGGCGGCGAGATCCTGCTCAGCCTCGACTCGAACCCCAGCACGGGCTACGACTGGAACCTGAGCGACACCGGCAGCGCCGCCGCGATCGAGCTCACCGACTCGAGCTTCGACGTCGGCGGACCCGGAGTGGGCTCGGGCGGCAAGTCGCACTTCCACTTCAGCGCCAGGGAGTCCGGGACGCACACCGTGACCCTCGAATACCGCCGCCCCTGGGAGCCCGCGGGCAGCGGCGTCGACTCCTTCACCGTCGAGATCGAGGTCGTGGACTAAGCACACACTCAGCTTCAGGTTCGGACGCGGCGGGGTGACGAGGGGTCGTCACTCCGCCGCGGCTTCGTACGGCTACTTCTCGGCCTCGCTGGCCTCGTCGTCGGCCGGGGCCGCGTCGCCGTCGGCGGGCTCGTCCTCGCCGTAGTAGCCCTCCTCCTGCAGCGACTCGCTGGGGTGCGCGCGGGCCCAGGCGTAGGCCTCGGCCACGTCTCGCGCCGGGCCACCCACGGGGAGCCAGGCCGGGTAGGGCACCAGGTAGTCGAAGGTGAGCACCATCCGCCCTTCGCCGTGCTCGGCGGCGTCGATCGCCAGCTTCTCGCGCACCCCGGAGGCGTGGGCCGCCGCCCCGCCGAGCCCGACCTCCTGACTGACCCGCTCCAGCCGCGCGCAGTCGCGCTCGATCTTGTCGAGCACCCCCAGGCCCCGCGCGTCCACGACCAGGTTCGCCTGGATCGCCTGCAGGGGCACGATCAGCAGCGGCGCGACCAGCACGTTGGGGAACGTCGACCATTCGTAGGAGATCTCCTCCAGCGCCGAGTAGGGGATCCACAGCGCGCGGGGTCGATAGACGCGGAAGTGCACCTGGAAGCCCTGCTCGTTGCAGCGCAGGGGCGGCGGCTCGGGAGCCGGCCCCTCAGCGCGCGCGCTGGCGGTCATGTCCACGATCCCCGGGGGGTAGCCCAGCCCCAGATCCGCGCGGGGCAGGGAGTCGGCGATCGCCTGGTAGATCGCCCCCCGCGCCTTGGCGTCCTCGATCTCCGGCGGCGCCTCGACCACCGTGCGGCAGCCCGCGAACGCCAGACACACCAAACCGAGCAACACAGCCCGCATGCACCCTCCCTGGCCCCTTGGGGCCAATCGGCGCCCAGTGTATCCGCCGGAGTGAACCTCCAGGCGTCTGGTGAGTAATACCCCCGCCGGGAGGAGGAACACACGGGGAGGGGTATGGACCCGCTACGCCGCTGGATCGCATTCACCTGCCGGAAGAATCCGGCGTTTCCGCTCTCGACGCTGCTGCTGGTGCTCGGGCTGTGGCTGCTCTCCGGCGAGGAAGAAGCCGACGCCGCCAACCTGCTGGGGATCGCCGCCGGGCTCGGCGTACTGGGTGCGTTCCTCGTGGCCCTGATCGGGCTGGCCGCGTTCGTGCTCTGGCCGCGGCGCGTGCACTACGAGACCGCCTCGGCGCTGCGGGTGTTCAGCGTGTTCCGCTACGCGCTGCCCTTCGTGGTCACCAGCTACGCCGTCGACGGCGGCGACCCCTTGGCGGCGATCGCCCTCGGCGGCGTCGTCGTCGCCTTCGTCGGCCTCAACGGCGAGCTCGCCGTGCGCAAGATCGGGATCCGGCTCGACGCCTGGGAGCGCCAGCTCGACTGCGGGCTCTACGCGCTCGCGGCGCTGGGGTTCCCGCTCCTGGCCCACGGGCTGGCTTTCCAGACCGGCCCGGGAGAGGCGCTGTCCTTCGCCGGCGCGCGCGCGGCCACCCTTGGCGTGTGGTGGGTCCTGGCGCTCCTGCTCCTGCCCCTGACCCTCGGCCTGGGCCAGATCGCGCCGGCCGGCCCCCTCCGCAGCCGGCTGCCCGCCCTCACCTGGCGTGGGGTGGCGCTGCTCTTGCTGCCGGCCCTCTGCTGGCACGCGCTGTGGACGGCCGGTCAGGAGGCGCCGCTCCTGGGCTACCTCCCGCTGCTGCTCGTGCTCCTGGTTGCCGTGGTCCGCGGCGCGCGCTCCCTGGGTTACGCGCCCGTCGACTGGGTGGCCTACGCGCCGGCCGCGGCGCTGCTGCTGACGGTGCTCCCCGACGAGGCCATGCTCCTCGGGCGCGCGCCGGTGCTCAGCCAACCGCTGGCCGTGGTTGCCTTCGCTCCCTTGGCCGCGGGGGCCTGCCTGCTGATCGCGCCGCAGCGCCTGAAGCACGGCCTGGGCGCGGTGGGCCTGGTGCTGGCCTTCGCCCCGCTGGCGTTCGCCCGCTCCTGGCACGAGTCGGCCGCCTACGTGCTCGCCGCGGGGCTGGTGCTGATCGTGATCGGCCTGACGCGGCGCGACGGCGCGCTCGTCGCCCACGGCACCCTCGCCAGCGTGGTGTGCGCGACCTTCCTCCTCGCCGACGGTAGCCTGCCCCTCGCGGTCCCCGCCCTGGTGGGGGCCCTGCTGACCGGGACCCTGATCGCCGTCGCCCCCTACGATCGCCCCGCGTTGGTGGGCACCAGCGCCGCGCTGTTGGTCGTCCCCTGGGGTACGAGCATGGCCCATGGGCTCGCCGATCCCGCTGCGCTCGGCGCGGTGCCGGTGGGTGTGGTCGTCGCGCTCTGCGCCTGGCGCGCCGGGCGCCGGGGCCTGGTGTGGCTCGCTGGCGGCTGCGCCGTGACCAGCGGGCTGCGGGCCGCCGTGCCTTGGATCGGCCCCGGGGTGGTCCTGGTGCTCCTCGGCTTCGCCGGTCTGCCCCTCGGAGCCTGGGTCGGGATTCGCCGCGAGCAGCGCGCGACGGCGGTCACGTCGTGAACTGCCCCTACTGCCGCGAGGGCTTCGAAGCCCGGGGAGCTTTGGCTCCCTGGGCCTGCGGCGCTTGCGGCACCGCGGTCCACGCCGAGTGCGCGGCCGCTCACGCCGGCTGCGTGACCTACGGCTGCGGTGGAGTCGAGCTGGCCCCCGCCGAGCTGCCCGCGACGCGCGCCGCGCTCTCGCCCCGCTGGCCGCTCAAGGTCCAGGCCCGCCAGGTGGCCCAAGACGCCTGGGCCTGCCTGGGGGCCCCGCTCTCGGGCTGGGCGCTGGTCGCCCTGGCCGCCCTGGGCTGCGGCGCGCTGGCCTGGCACGGGTAGGCCCTAGTCGGGAGGCCGGGGAGGCGCGTGGAAGGTCCCAGCCTCCAGCTCGTCGCGGAGGAGCATGTAGATCCGGTGGTAGCCCCAGGCCTTGGTGCGGTCGGCCTCCTGTTGGTGGTCTGGGCGCAGCGCGAGGTCGCCGGTCGCGAGGAGCACCTCCTTGACCTCGGGGTTCTGGTCGACCTTGCAGCGGGTGGCGTCGACGATCAGCGCGTAGTGGCGCTCGACGTCGCGCCCCTTGTAGCGGATCTCCTCGCCCTCGAAGCTGACCCAGTCGATCCCCGCCCGGTCGAGGATCGCCTCGGCGGCGACCCCGGCGGCGTGGGCTTCGAAGGCGACCAGCTCGCGGACCTCGGCGCGGGTGTGCTCCCAGCCCGTGAGCTTGGCCCGCGGATCGTCGGGCCCCTCCGGATACTTCATGCACTGCCAGAACCCCTCGAGGCTGGCGTAGCGCTGGCCGCGGTAGACGAAGGGCGTGTCCGCGAAGTTCGAGAGCAGCCCCAGCTCGTGGCGCTTGGAGAGGATCACCTCCCCCGGCCCTGCGGCCTGGGGCAGGATCTCCCACTCCGGAACGTCCTCGTCCTCGACGGGCTCCCACCAATGCGCCGGGTAGCCAGCGTAGGAGGGGTGGGCGGGGGGCGGCGCGCTGCAGGCGCAGAGCAGCGCGAACGAGGCCAAGCACGGGCGCGCGATCACGAGGGGCCTCCTGACTCGGGGGCGTCGGGCACGCCGACGAACGTCGCGTCCTGAGCCAGCCTGCTGAAGGCCCAGGTCTCGATCGCGAACCCGGCCACCTGGGTCCCGAGCCAGGCCAGGACGAGGGCGAACAGGTCGAGGCCGGCGCTGGATCCGGCGAGCACGATCACCACCGCCACCAGGGCGCGCAGCGGCCAGAGCCCAAAGGTCGCGAGGCCGAAGCGATTCCAGTCCTTGTCGAAGCCGCGGGCCGCGCCGATCAGCCAGCTCGCGGTGAAGGCCACCCCCACGCCGACCCCGATCGCGATCGAGAGGGAGCGAGTGTCGTCGCCAGGGACGAGGGCGGCGGCGACGAGGCCGACCCCGCCCGCGGCGAGGAGGAACCCGACCCCGCGCTGCAAGACCTCGCGCCGCGCCGCGGCCGAGACCTCGATCCCCGAGGGGGCGCTGGAGAGGGTGAACCCGGCCGGGGTCACCCGAGGAGCTCGCGCAGCTCCTGCTCGCTCTTCCCCACCACCGCCCGGTCGCCCTTGAGCGTGATCGGCCGCCGGAGGAGGTTCGGCTCCTCCAGCACCGCCGGAATGAAGTCCTTCTGGCTCGGGGCCTTCTCCTTCCACCCGTGCTCCTTGGCCGTCTTGTGGCGGGTGTTGAGCACCGCGGCCACGCCGCCGGCGGCCTTCAGCATACGCTGGACCTCGGCGCGGGTGAGCGGCTCCTTGGCGTAGTTGCGTTCGGTGACGTCCGGGGCGAGTTCGCGCACGAGACCTCGTGCGGTGCGGCAGGACGTTCAGGTGCTCTTGTAGAAGTAGGTGACGCTCATGGTGCCTGTCCTTCAGAGGTTGGCGCGGGGGACCGCGCGGCGAGGGCACAGGCTACCCAGCCTCCCAGCAGGAGCAATCCCCCGATCGGAGTGATCGCGCCCAGCACGCGGACGTCGGTTAGCACGAGCAGCCACAGCGTGCCCGAGAAGACCGCGGTCCCCGCGAGGAACAGCCAGCTGGCGGCGCCCAGCGCCTTGCCGCCGAGCCGACCGCTGAGGGCCGCGAGGGCGAGCAGCGCCAGGGCGTGGGCGAGGGCGTAGTCGCAGGCGGTGCCCCACACCTCGAGCAAGTGCGCAGCCCGAGTGGGGTCGTCGGCGTGACGCTGGGCGAGGAAGCCCTCGTCGCCCTTCAGTCCGTGGGCACCAAAGGCTCCGGTGGCCACCGCCACGAAGCCCAGGATCCCCGCGAACAGGAGCGCGCGGCGCATGGGTTAGCCGCCCTCGTCGCCGTCAGGGCCTCCGGTCCCGACCTCCCCCGGCCCCTCGGCCTCGCCCTCCTTGACCTCAGGGGGAGGCGGCGCCTTGGCGGCGGGCACGTCGGGCTGGGGCTCCTCGCTCGCCTGCTTCCCTTCGAGCGCCGCGTAGGTCGCGAGGTCGTTGGGGGCCAGCTCGTCGTCGGAGAGCGGGTGGGTGTAGCAGTACCAGAAGCAGAGCAACCCCAGCGGGAGCAGGGCCAGCGCGATCCCCTGGCTGGTGGCCAGCTCGAACGACTCGCTCCTGTAGAGGAAGCCGCGGATCTCGTCGCCGCGAGTGAACTCGACGAGGAAGCGGTGCAATGCGTAGAAGGTGAAGTAGAGCGCCCCCCCGCAGCCCGCGTAGCGCGCCAGGCGTTTGCGACTGGCGAACAGGATCCCGAAGATTACCCAGTTGCCGAGCGACATCAGGAGCTGGCTGGGCAAGAGCGGCTTGCCCTTGAACTCCTCGGGGAGCAGCGCCTCCGGGTGGGTGAAGGTCACCGTCGCCCACTCCGGCCAGCTCGAGTCGGGGGTCCACACCCGGCCGAAGTCGTCGCCGACCATGAAGCAGCCGATCCGACCCACGGCGTGCCCCAGCGGAACCGAGATCATGAACACGTCGATCATGATCCGGGTGTTGAGCCCGTACTTCTTGTTGCGCCAGAGGTAGTAGAGGGTCGCCGTGATCGGCCCCGCGTACCACACCAGCCCGCCGTTGCGCAGGTTGACGATGTTGAACAGCATCCGGGGGATGCTGGTCCCCGGCGGGTTCATGTCGCTCCAGTTCATGGCCACGAACAGGAGCCGGGTCCCGATCAAGCCCGCGAGGAAGACCTCGATCGCGAAGTTGACGTTGGTCTCGCCGTCGAGGCCGCGACGCTTGCTCTCGAAGTTGATGTACTGCAGCGAGAGCATGACCGAGACCAACGTCAACACCGCGAAGGTGTAGATCGGGAAATCGATCACCGGGATCGTGAACAGGATCGGATGCATGCGGACTCCGGGGCGGGATTCTAGCCCCTGGAGGCCCACACGCGGCCCGGGAATGGGAAGGGGGTGAGCCCGAGCGGCTTGGCCGCGAGGGCGAGGGGGTCTTGGAAAGACCCCCTACGTCAGAGCCCTCAGCCCCTTGGGGGTGAGCCCGAGCGGCTTGGC
>Ga0070727_10003253_pt1 | contig 14968 bp, 8 predicted proteins | sample tdAd472_FD_66722 | JGI IMG/M metagenome (GOLD analysis project Ga0070727, IMG submission 66722) | Marine sediment microbial communities from the Atlantic coast under amendment with organic carbon and nitrate - tdAd47.2 | ecosystem: Environmental > Aquatic > Marine > Coastal > Sediment | place...
GGAACGATCAATGGAATCGCTGCGCTGCCATCTGCGCGGCAGTGCTTGTCGTTGTATCGAAATACGGCGTCGTAAGTCGGGAGGATCGCTCCTCCGCTGTAACCGAAAATGGTGTCGACGCCTTCATCGGCGAGCACCTGTACGACGATATCCGCGCCGCTCATAGCAGTTCCCGCCATCGGATGATGGCCCGGATGATCTGCCCAGGCTTGTTCGCTCACTGTTTTTCCGCCGTTCGTTTAGGCTACGAATTTTCGGCGAGTGTTTACTAATTTTTATTGCATTGCAATACTCGCTTTGTCGAACGTGCCCATGCGCGTTCTTCGGGCAATGTAGTTTCAAGTGATTCTTTTTACGCGAGGTTTTACCAGCAATGCGACACGCGATTTCGGTATTGCTGCAGAACGAGGTGGGTGCGTTGACACGCATGACCGGAATGTTCTCCAGCAGGGGCTATAACATCGAGTCTTTGAACGTTGCGCCGACCAATCAGCCGACGGAGTCACGCGTTACGCTCGTCGTATCCGGATCAGATTCGGCGATCGCACAGCTTAACGCGCAACTCGCGAAGCTTGTCGACGTCGTCAATATTCACGACATGACGCTGGGCGAGCATTTCGAGGTTGAACTTGCCATTATCAAGCTCAAGCTGGATACCGGCGGCATGGCCAAAGCGATGAAATTCGCGAAGGAATTCGGCGCCGAGATCCTCGACGATGATTCGTGCAGCTGCACGTTGCAGTTGACGGGAGGCATAGACGTGATCGACGCTTTTGTCGCCGCAGCGGCCGCAATCGGTGAACTGTCGGCGGTCGCCCGTAGCGGCAGCGTCGCCGTCTCCAAGGGCGAAGTGACGTTGTCGTCCTACGACCGGCATCACAGACTGACGGGCTGAGACATGTCCGGCTTTGTTGTCGACGATCACCGCCGTCTCGTCGTCAAGGTCGGCTCGTCACTATTAATCGGCGACGACGGTGATGTCGACAGACAATGGCTGGCGGGGCTCGCCGACGACGTAGCAGACCTGCACAGACGACGGCACCAGGTTCTGATCGTCTCCTCGGGTGCCATCGCCATCGGCAGTACCGTGCTGGGAATCAATATACGACGTGCAAAGCTCGAGGACCTGCAAGCGGCTGCAGCGGTCGGTCAGGTACAACTCGCCCATGCGTATCGCGAAGCATTGGCCGAGCACGACGTCACGACGGCGCAGATCTTGCTGACGCGCGACGACACCGAAAACCGGCGCCGCTTTCTCAATGCACGCGGTACTCTGGGCCGGCTCATCGAACGCCTGGTTGTGCCCGTTATTAACGAGAACGATACGGTCGCCACGGAGGAAATTCGCTATGGTGACAACGACCGCCTCGCGGCACGTGTTGCGCAACTGGTCATGGCCGATGCGTTGATTCTGCTGTCGGATGTCGACGGCTTTTACACGGCCGACCCAACCAGCGATGAGAATGCCGAATACATCCCGGAAGTCACGGCGATCAGCGATGAAATGCAGCGCATGGCCGGCGAGACCCGGTCCGACATCGGCAGTGGCGGCATGGCGACCAAGGTACAGGCTGCGCGTATCGCGACGCATGCCGGTTGTGCGACGGTTATCGCGAGCGGCGTCGTGGAGCGGCCACTGAACGTACTGGCTGCTGGCGGCCGCTGCACTCTTTTTCGGGCGCCGGGCACGCCGGCAGCGGCGCGCAAGCAGTGGCTGGCTGGCGCCCTGGAGGTCAACGGCGAATTGCGCCTGGATGACGGCGCTGCGCAAGCATTGCGCAAGGGCGGCAGCCTGTTGCCGGTTGGTGTCGTCGAAGCCATCGGCAACTTCCGCCGCGGTGACGTCGTCACGCTCGTCGACGTGGCAGGCCACGAACTTGGCCGCGGGCTGGCCGAGTACTCCGGCGACGAGGCCAGGCAACTGGTCGGATGCCAATCGGAGGCCATCGAGGACGTGCTCGGGTATCGTGGGCGGTCAGTGATGGTGCATCGGGACGAACTGGTGATTATCGAAAGTGACAGCTAATTCTGAAACGGTCATATCGGTAGCGGCAACGATGGATGAACTCGGCCGCTCTGCGCGGCAGGCTGCCCGCCTGCTGGCGATGTCTGGCGGCGATGTCCGCGATCGCGCGCTACTGGCCTCCGCTGCCGCACTGCGCGAGCGTGCCGCGGACATCCTCGCGGCGAATTCGATCGACATGCGCGCGGCAGAGGAGCGCGGCCTGAGTGGCGCAATGCTCGACCGACTGATGCTTGACGAAGCACGCATCGAGGGCATGGCGGCAGGGCTGGAATCGATCGCGGGACTTCCGGATCCGCTCGGCAAGGTCACAGCCGAGTGGCAGCGGCCGAACGGCCTGCAAATCCAGCGCGTTGCTGTGCCACTGGGTGTGATCGGCATCATTTACGAGAGTCGGCCGAACGTTACGGCGGACGCCGCCGGCTTGTGCATCAAGTCGGGCAATGCCGTGATACTCCGGGGCGGCTCGGAGAGTTTTCACTCCAGCGGGGCGATTCACGCTTGCCTCGTCACCGGGCTCGCTGCGGCCGATATTCCGTCAGCAAGCGTTCAAATGGTGCCGACGACGGACCGCGCAGCGGTCGGTTACCTGTTGTCGTCGATGGGGGAGTGGCTCGACGTGGTCGTGCCGCGTGGCGGCAAGAGCCTGATCAAACGCGTGCAGGACGAGGCCCGTATCCCCGTTATCGGTCACCTCGAGGGTATCTGTCACGTTTACCTGCATGAGGCGGCCGATGCGGCGATCGCGGCCAATGTCGCTTTGAATGCAAAGATGCGTCGCACGGGCATCTGTGGCGCGGCGGAGACCTTGCTCGTCGACCGCAAGGTCGCGAACAGTCTGTTGCCACCCGTGTTGACGGCGTTGTATGAAGCCGGCTGCGAAATTCGCGGCGATGAGACGGTCGTGGGCATCTTCCCGCCGGTGAACCCGGCCACGGACGAGGACTGGGACACGGAGTATCTCGATGCAATTCTGTCCGTGCGAGTTGTTGATGGCATAGACCAGGCTGTTCAGCACATCGCCGAGCACGGCTCCGGCCACACGGAATGTATCGTCACCGATGACGACGATGCGGCGAATCGTTTTTTCAGAAATGTCGACAGTGCCATCCTGCTGCAGAACGCATCCACTCAGTTCGCCGATGGCGGTGAGTTCGGCATGGGCGCAGAAATCGGCATTGCAACGGGACGCATTCACGCGCGCGGCCCGGTGGGTGCCGAGCAACTCACGAGCTACAAGTACGTTGTCCGGGGAAGCGGGCAAGTCCGGCCCTGATGTCCGCGGACGCTCGCCACTACGATCTCGCCGTCATAGGAGCCGGAATCAACGGTGCCGGCATCGCGCGCGACGCTGCAATGCGCGGGCTTACGGTCGTCGTCTTCGACCGGGCTGATATTTGCAGCGGCACATCGGCGATTTCCAGTCGGCTGATCCACGGTGGGCTGCGCTATCTCGAGTACGGCGAGTTGCCGCTCGTTTACGAGTCCCTGCATGAGCGCCGTAACCTGCGCCGGATTGCGGGACATCTCGTCGAGCCATTGCGCATCTGCATTCCGATATACGAGGGCGCGCGACGGGGACCGCTGTTGATCCGGCTGGGCATGATTGCCTACGACCTGTTGTCCTGGGGCAAGGCGTTGCCGCGACACGAGATGCTCGGCGCCCATGCCATTGCCGAGGCCGAGCCCGGCTTGCGGCAGAAGTCCCTGCGAGCGGCCGCACGTTACTACGACGGACAGGTAACATTCGCGGAACGCCTCGTGCTCGAGAACCTGCTCGCAGCGCGGGCGGCCGGTGCCGATGTATACAACTACCGTGGCGTCACCGGGTTTACAATTGACGGCGGTCGCGTCACAGGGCTTCGGGTCGAAGACAATCTGACCGGCGCGTACTCCGATGTGAGTGCGCGCATGGTGATCAACGCGTCCGGTCCCTGGGTCGACTCCGTGTTGACGTCGGCGGATCTGCCGTTCAAACGCTTCATCGGCGGCACCAAAGGCAGTCACATCATCGTTAGTCCGTTTCCGGGCGCACCCACGGATGCATTCTACGTTGAGGCGACATCAGATGGTCGGCCATTCTTCATTATTCCCTGGAACGGCTTGTATCTCATAGGCACGACCGACATCCGTTACGAAGGCGACCTTGCCGAGGTACGAGCGAGTCGCGCTGAGGTAGACTACCTGCTGAGAGAGACAAATCGAGTCTTCCCGGATGCCGGACTTTCGTTGGGCGAGGTGCATTACGCGTATGCGGGCATTCGTCCTTTGCCACGTCGTACGAAGGGCCCGGAGTCGGCGATTACCCGTAAGCACATCATCCAGTCACATCGCCGCGTCGTAAAAGGCCTGTTCTCGATTATCGGCGGCAAGCTGACGACCTATCGCAGCCTGGCTGAACAGGCCGTTGATAAGATTGGTAAGGCGCTGGGCAGGAAGCTGCCGCCCTGTCGCACGCACGACACACTGTTGCCGGGTGCCTGGGGTCTCGACGAGGCGAAGGACGCCTTGCATGACTGGCAGGGATTGTCGGAAGCGGGCGTCGAGCGCTTGCTCGGTATTTATGGCGGGCGCGCAACGGGGATCGCTGAGCTCGCCCGGAAGCGACCAGAGTTGGCTGCGTGTATCGACGAGCACGACACGATTCCTGCTGCCGAGATCGCGTTTGTCGTGGCCGAAGAGATGCCGCGAACGCTGGTCGATATCGTGCATCGCCGCACGATGATAGGGCTCGACGCCGATCAGGGTGTTCCACTCTACGACAAGACTGCCGCCATCGCGGCGGCGGAATTCGGCTGGGACGAAGAACGGGCGAAGACCGAGCTTCACGCCTTACGCGAATTCAGTCAGTCTTTGCGGGTATAGGTTCCGGCTGCTTTTATGGGTTGCCGACCGGCACGAGTGTGTGGCCGCGGTGTTCGGTTCGATTGCGCACCATGTAAGGCAGCAGAACTTCGAATATCTCGCCGGCTTCGTGCCGGTGCTTGAGATCGATCCAGTATTCGGGCGTTAACAAGTCGCCGTGATGTTCGATGAAAGCCTGTTTCGCGTGCGCCTTGAAGCCGAGGAAATCGATGAACTGTTCGGGAAAAATGTCGTTCGGGCCGACGTAAAACCAGGCTCCTGCGCGCATCTCGTCGACCTCATCCTGTGGGTCCGGCATGCGGCGAAAGTTGCAGTCCGTTACGAGGCAAAGTTCGTCATAGTCGTAGAAAATTACCCGGCCATGACGAGTTACGCCGAAATTCTTGAGTAGCAGGTCGCCGGCGAAGATATTACTCAATGCCAGGTCCTTGATCGACTGGCCATAGTCGATGGCGGCTGCCACCATCTGGTTGTCACTTGCCGTTTCCAGGTACAGGTTGAGCGGGTAGAGTCGGCGCTCAATATACGCGTGCTCTATGACCAGGTCATCGCCGTCCATACGGCAGGCGATGGCGCATTCCTTGAGCAGGTCATCGAGCAGCTCCGGCTGGAATCTTCTTTTCGGGAAGCGCAGGCGCCTGAATTCCTGTGCGTCTATGAGCCGGCCGGCGCGGTCGCGCTTGAATACGAGTTCGTACTTTTGCATGACTTCCTCGCGACTGCCGGTCTTGGGGTACGCGAAATGGTCTCGGATTACCTTGAAGACAAGGTCGTAGGACGGCAACGTAAACACCTCCATTACCATGCCTTTGACGCCGCTGGCACGCTCGATCAGGTCGCGGGACGTTCTGAGATGCTGAAAAAAAGATCGGTAACGTTCCGTCTTGCCCTGCTTGGCCCTCCCGAGAGCCGTGTATATTTCGTCCATCGGCTTGTGCGGCATCAGCCGCAGCAGGAATCCGACTGTTGCGCCGACGTGCCGCAGATCGGCGTGGAAATAGGAGCGCGTAAAGCTGAACAACATGCTGACGTCGCTGACGGACAAGAGCACTGCGTCCGCAACGATGCCGTCGTCCGAGTTCCTCAACGCGATGACGAGCGGTGTTACCCAATCTTCCCCACCGATGCGGCCGACGATAAAGGCGCGTGTCGCGCGATAGAAGACGGGGCGCAGCAATTCGAGGATTTCGATATCGCGATGCGTTGCTCGCGACTTGCAGTACGCATCGATTTCCGCCGCGACGAACCGGACTGTTATGTCCCTGTCGCGGTATGGGACGCCGAAGCGAAAGTCGGACAAAACCTGGTCGATGAGCAGGTCGGTCGCCCCACGATTGTGATAGGTGCGTATGTCGTTTTCGTCGAGCGGCTTCTCTTCGACCAGAACGTCGGCGGCCAGGAATTCGACGTCCGGGTCGACACCGACCGTCTTGAATACGCGACGAGTAATCGAGCTGAAAAAGGTCTTGAAGAACGCATTATCCGGATACTCGGATATTCCCTCGGCATATTCCCGCTTGACGGTGGCCCAGAATGTCCTGTCGGTATTGGCAGCATCAATACTGGAACCGAGTTCTGCAATCGCTCGCAATACCGAGCGATCGTAGAGTTCGATGCGTTCCACGGCATCGCGCCGGTTTCGCTGCCAGTCGCATTCCTCGAAGCAACGCGCTGACCGTCGCGTGATCTCGCGAAAATCGTCGTTGTATTGGACGAACGCCGCAACGAGCTGTCGTGCGACAGCCGTCGCTTCTTCAGGCGAATACGCCGGGCCCTGCATTTCGCTTACATATTCGAGATCAGGGCGTCGCCGAACTCGCTGCATTTGACCTTGGTCGCTCCTTCCATCAGGCGGGCGAAATCGTAGGTTACTTTCTTCTGCCCGATCGTCGCGTCCATGCTGTTGATAATGGCATCAGCGGCTTCGGTCCAGCCCATGTAGCGCAACATCATCTCGCCGGACAGGATTAACGAGCCCGGATTGACGACGTCGAGGTTCGCGTACTTGGGTGCTGTGCCGTGGGTTGCCTCGAAGACGGCATGTCCGCTCGTATAATTGACGTTGCCGCCGGGCGCTATGCCGATACCGCCAACCTGTGCGGCCAGAGCGTCCGAAAGGTAGTCGCCGTTGAGGTTCATCGTTGCGATGACATCGAATTCCTTCGGCCGCGTCAGCACCTGCTGCAGTGTGATGTCGGCGATCGCATCCTTGACGAGGATCTTGCCGCTCGCGAGGGCCGCATCCTGTTCGTCGTTGGCCGCTTCAGAGCCTTTCTCGGCCTTGGTGCGGTCCCACTGGTCCCACGTGTAGGTCTGATCGGCGTATTCCCTTTCAGCCAGGGCATAACCCCAGTTGCGGAACGCGCCTTCCGTGAACTTCATGATGTTGCCTTTGTGCACGAAAGTCAGGCTCTTGCGGCCATTCGCGATGGCATAGTCGAGCGCCGCACGCACGAGGCGTTCAGTGCCGTCCTGCGAGACGGGCTTCAAGCCGATGCCAGAACTTTCGGGGAAGCGAATCTTGCTGAACTCGGCCGGAAAATTCTCTTTGAAAAGTTTGAGGAATTTCGCGTTTGCCTCGGAGCCGCGTTCGAATTCGATGCCCGCGTAGATGTCTTCCGTGTTCTCGCGGAAGATGACCATGTCGACATTGCCGGGGTCGCGGACTGGTGATGGCACGCCGTCGAACCAGCGCACAGGCCGCAGGCAGACGTACAGGTCGAGCAGTTGCCGCAGTGCGACGTTCAGCGAGCGAATGCCACCGCCGATGGGCGTCGTCAACGGGCCCTTTATGGAAACGAGGTAATCGCGGCAGGCTTGCACGGATTCATCGGGCAGCCAGCTATCGAACAGATCGAAGGACTTCTGCCCGGCATAGATTTCCATCCAGTGAATCTTGCGCTTGCCACCGTAGGCTTTTGCGACAGCCGCGTCGAGAACGCGAACCGTCGCACGCCAGATATCGGGACCCGTGCCATCGCCTTCAATAAACGGCACGATCGGGTTGTCCGGAATTTGCAGTTTGCCGTTGTCGATCGTAATCCTGGCACCACCCTCGGGTGGTGTCGGTGCTGCATCAGCCATAGTGTGCTCCGATTTTTCTGCTTGTTCGTGCCGCTCAGGGTGCGGCGAGGGCGCATATTATGAGGGATTTGTCCGCCAGTCCCAAGAGTTTCCAGTGATGAATTAGTCGAATATCGCTACTCGATGAACATTCACGGCCGCTTCCCGGAAGATATGGACAGTTGCGGGTCGCATGGTTCCGGCGATCGGTATTCGTCGTACCGCTGACACTATAATTACGCCGAATCGGATCAGGACATTGAACATGAGATTCAAGCCATGAATCAAGTATTGACGCGTCCGTACGCCATTATCGTCGCCGCGCTCCTCGCGTGGTCCACGGCAGTTGATGCAGATGAGACGCATTCGGATCCGGCGGCGGCGGACAGACCACGTATTGGCCTGGTCCTCGGCGGCGGCGGCGCCCGCGGTGCTGCGCATATTGGTGTGCTGCGAGAACTCGAGCGAATGCGTATCCCGATCGATGCGATTGCCGGCGCAAGTATGGGCGCGTTTTTCGGCGGTCTTTATGCCTCGGGGTCGAGTCCGGCCGAACTGGAGCAAATTGTCGCGAGCACGGAATGGGCAGAGGGGTTGTCAGATGAGCCAAATCGCGGCGACCTCCGGTTGCGCCGCAAGCAGGATGAGCAGCACTATCCGATCAATCCGGATCTCGGGCTGCATCGCGGTGAACTCAAGCTGCCACTGGGCGTGGTGCAGGGCCAGAAACTGGACCTGATACTTCGGGAACTGACGGTCGACGCCTCTCACATCAATGATTTTGACAAGTTGCCCATCCCGTTCCGTGCCATTGCCGCAAATATAGAGACGGGAGAACGGCACGTCCTGGGGCAGGGCGATCTTGCGACAGCGATCCGGGCCAGCATGTCGGTGCCCGGTGTGCTCGCACCGGTGAGCGTCGATGACGGCCTGCTGGTGGATGGCGGGATCGTCGGCAATCTGCCGATCGACGTCATGCGTGAGATGGATGTCGATATCATCATCGCCGTCAATGTCGAGTTTCCGCTGTACGCGATGGAGGATCTCGGATCGGCGATTGCGATTTCGGAGCAAATGCTCACGATCCTGATTCGCAGGGAAACGGTGCGCCAGATCGCGTCGCTGGGCGAGGGCGATGTGTTAATAGAGCCGCAACTCGGAAACTACGGATCTGCCAACTTCGCCGACATTCTGACTACGATCGAACCGGGTGCGGTTGCTGTACGCGATGCAGAGTCACACCTGCAGGCACTTGCGGTCGACGAATCAGCCTATGCGGCATGGTTGGAACGACGCAAGACGCGGCCGCGGATCGACGGCAAGCTCGCGTTTGTCCGTGTCGAGCAGGACAGCGGCCTCGCCACCGAAGTCATCAAAGCTCGTCTGCGTGTTGAGGCCGGTGATCCGATCGATATACAGCAATTGTCCGCCGAAGCCGCGCGACTGCACGGGGTGAACGTGTTCGAGAAGGTGAACTACCGGCTCGTCGAAGAAAATGGTGAAACGGGTGTTATTTTCGATGCCCGTGCAAAGTCCTGGGGGCCGAATTTTCTGCGTTTCGGACTGTCACTCGAAGACGACTTCGAGGGGGCGACTACCTTCGATCTGCGGGCACGTTTGATCCGGCCGGCAGTCAATCGATACGGTGGCGAATGGACTGCCGATCTGCGCCTCGGCACCGAGCCACAGCTTTTCAGCGAGTTCTACCAGCCATTTCGATTCGACCAGCGTTTCTTCGTGGCACCCTACATCGACTTAAACCAGTCGAATGTCAATCTTTTCGCCAATCATGAAATCATCGCGCGGCTCAGGCTTACCGAACTCACCGGCGGTATCGACCTCGGAGTCGAATTCGGCAATATCGGCGAGTTGCGGCTCGGCGCTTTTCGTGGCGGTGGTGAATCGCACGTCATCGTCGGTGACCCGTCGATCCCCAACCCGGATTTCGAGACCGGTGGGCTGCGGGCCAGGATGCGATTCGACACCCTGAACACGGCCTGGTTTCCGCGGCGCGGTTTACGTGCTGACGTCGAGTGGCGAGCATCACGCCCCGACTTCGGCGCAGATGAGAGTTACGACACGATCAATGTTGAGTTCCAACAATTCGCGTCCAGGGGCAAGAGCACATTCGGCTTCGGTATCGATTTTGCGACGACCCTGAGTTTCGAGGGCGCGTTGCAGGACCTGTTCCGGCTCGGTGGCTTCCAACGGCTGTCCGGATTCGAGAACGGTGTGCTCAGCGGCCCGCATGCAGCGGTAGCGAAACTCGATTTTTACCGGCGCATCGGCACATCGGCCGGCGGGCTCTTCGAGGTGCCGATGTATCTCGGCGCGTCGCTCGAAGCCGGCAACGTCTGGCAAACACGGTCAGACATGTCGTTGGACTCAGCGCTGATACATGGCAGCCTGTACCTGGGCATGAATACCTATATCGGACCCGTGATTATCGGTGCCGGCCTTGGTCAGAACGGATACAGCAACTTCTATCTCCTAATCGGCGCGCCGCCGCAACGATAAGGCTCTAGCGAGAGATTTTTTCGAGAATCTGAGTCGGTGTGTCGCTGATCCGGTAGAAGCCGTGCCGGGTCGCCATGTTCTCGAACGCGCGATCCCGATCGGCCTCGCTCGAGTACCAGTGGAGTCGTTCCCAATCGTCACCGATGATCGTCCGCAAGGTATCGCCCGGGGGCAACGTGACACGAATACCATAGTGGCATTCGGTGCCAGTGGCATGGGGATCAACGAGGTTGTGTGAGTGACAAAAGGTCATTTGCGCGGGCTCGGCAGCGGAAATGGCGCGAGTATACCGAATCTCCCGGCCCCGATTTGCGACCGTGGCGGCGAACTTCGCCAAACAGGTCCTTCTTCCGCGGCCCGGAGTCGCGCATGATAATGTCGGCAGACATTGCGCCGGACCGGCAAAGGCTGGCGGTACGTCGATTAATTGCCGAGAATACATCAGCATGAGTCCACGGATTACCGGGTGAGCGGCAAAACCAACGAACAGGCGCCGGGACACGAGCAAGCACCGGCCAATTCTTCAGACGACTTTTTCAGCGTCGGCGCGCCCCTGCATGCCGTTCGTGCAGGTTATGTGCGGCGTCGCGCGGACGAGTTGCTCTACGAGTCCCTCGTTGCCGGGCGCTACGCTCACGTCATCGCTCCGGAGCGCAGCGGCAAGTCCAGCCTGATCGCCGCGATCGCGGCCAAGCTGGAGGCGAATGGCTTCAAGGTGGCGATACTCGATCTGGATCAGATTGGTACTCGAGACGCTGGCAGCGATGCTGGTCGTTGGTACTACAGCGTCGCCTACCGGTTGTTGAGGCAACTGCGTATTCGTTTCGACCTGCAATCCTGGTGGCAGGACAAGTCGATCCTGGGAAATCGGCAACGCCTGCTCGAGTTCTACAACGAGATCGTGCTGCAGTTCGTGCAGGAACGCGTCGTAATATTCGTCGATAACATACAGTGCATCGATCACCTTTCGTTTGGCGAGCAGCTGTTGTCGAGTGTTCGTTCGGCACATAACGCGCGTACCACGGACCCCGAATTTTCGCGCCTGACATTCGTGTTGCTCGGTGAATGCGACCCCGTGAGCCTGATCAACGAATCCGAGTTGTCACCGTTCAATGTCACGCAGGCGGTTCCTCTACACGACTTCGCGCGTGATGACCTGAACCTGTTTGCGGCGGAGCTGAATCTCGATCCGGACAATGCCGAACTTGCGCTGGATCGCATCTACTACTGGACGCGAGGTCAGCCTTACCTGACGCAGAAACTTGCGCGCGCGACAGCCAGGGAGAGATTGTCCGGAGACATTCACGAAAGTGTCGATCGGATCGTCAAGCAGCAGTTGACCGGCCGGGCTGCGCTGCGCAATGAACCTCAGCTGAGCCATATTCATCGTGAAATCCTTCGGGATGAAAAGCAAAGTGAGGCTCTGCTGAATTTGTACGGTCGCCTGCGCAAGGGCGTCGAGGTCGCAACCGATTTGGGCTCAGCGCTGCAGCGTCGGCTGATGGCAGTTGGTCTCCTCAGGGTGGATGACAACGGCGACCTGTGTGTTCGCAACAGAGTGTACGAGACCGTATTCACGGCGCGCTGGGCAAACGAGAACCTGCCGACGCGCTGGCGCGTACCGCTGGTCGCGGTCACAGCGTTACTGCTGATCCTCGCCGTACCATTCTGGTATACGCAGTGGCTGCCGGCCGCATACGTCGATGTGCTGACGTCTTCGACGGTCGAGCTCAACATTGCCGAAACCGCCTGGCGCAACTTGCGATCGTTCCCGGGTCATGCCGCGACGGCCGACAATATCTACCGGAATTTCCTGCAGGCGCGCGCGACAGGTACCGGTGACCGCAGCGAGATCGAGACGATCGCCACGCTGTCAGCGGCGTTGCCGCTGGCGGGCGACTTGCCCGATGAACTTCGGGCGGCGTTCTGGGATCGCCGCCTCCGTGATGCGACGCGATTCGAACAACGGGACAGTGCGTTGATAGCGGCACTGGAATCCCTGGTTCTGTCGACATCGAAACGCCGGCGTCTTGCCGCGATGCTCGTCGGCGACGACTATCCGTTGCTGCTTGCTACCCTTGCGGCAGAGGAGGTGAGCAATGCGGTATTCGATCCCGACAGCCTGCTGCTGACCTCGACCGAAGGTTCGCAGGTGCTGCAATGGTCGCTCACGCCGCAGGGTCTGCAACGATCCCCGCCGTGGACGATGACGGCCCTGGAGGTCTCGCCGCTGGTACGTCGTGTCATCGTGGATCGCGAAGGGCAGGTCAATCGCATCGGACTGACGTTGAATATGAGCCATCCCCGACTGACGGACTTGCGCATCAAGGTCATAGCGCCATCGGGTCGCGCCGTCGAGATCGAAACCGGGTTGGAGCGTGCTTCGAGCAACGACGATATACGAATCCCTGCCGCTCAGTTGCGCGACATTCTCGGCGAGCAGTTGAACGGAACCTGGACCCTGTCGGTACGTGACGAGGCGCTGGGCGTCGCCGGACACCTGGTCGGCTGGAACCTGACACTCAACTCGCAGGGTGCCGTCGAGGACTTTCAACGTGGTCTGCACATTCCTGATCCGGTCGAGAGAGACACCGACAATCTCTGGATCAGTCCGGATGGTCGCTACGCTATTGCGCGGTCAATGCAAAGCGATAGTGCGCGTGTTTGGAATCTCGCGTTCGCGAAGCCGGTCCGTGCAATCGCGGTTGGGCAAAACGAAGCGCTGGTCGGCCTGGACAATGGTGCACGGCGCCTGGTTACTGCAACCCTCGAAACGGTCAATGTGTGGGATACGACGACGGGTGACCGGATTGCAGCAATGCAAATCGGTGCCGGAAGCGCGACATCGCGCCTGACGGACGATGGCCAGCACCTGTTCGTGCAACGGAGTAACGATACTGACACCCGGCTCGAGCTTTGGTCGCTGGAGGACGCGGGACTCAAGGCCCAGCTCGATATTGCCGGATTCCCCGCGCTCGTTGCCCTCGATTCGGGCGGGGCGCGGATCGCCGTTGCGGATTTTGACCGGGCCGTACGCGTCTGGGACTTTCAGAATCGCGAAATGCTGGCGCAACTTGATTTGCCACTACAGCCGAGCGCGATCGAGCTGGCCGCCGGCGGCAAGGTACTCGGCGTCATTTACGGTGAGTCCGGCATGTCTTTATGGCACCTGGACCGGCCGGCAATGCCGATGCTCGAGGAACGCGGCCGCGGTCGCTGGCAGCTGGCGATGTCGCCGTCCGGGACCAGCGTTGTTGCCGGACGGCCACGCAGCGGCTATCAGATTTACCGCGCGAGCGACGGACACCAGGTGGGTCCGACGCTCAGTGGCGGGGGCACGACAGCCGGCTTGTTGCAGTTCAGCAGCGACGAACGCGTTCTGCTGACGGGCGGACCGAACAGCACGGCGCGGTTCTGGCGCGTGCCGACCGAAGTGGCTGCGGTTGCGGGGTCCGGGCAGGTCGCGACCCATGCGATCTGGACGCCTTCGGGTGACGCGGTCGTTACCGCCACCCCGGACGCGTCTGGAATCGTCATCGGCGACCGCGGCGGTCATGTGCATGCGTTGCCGGCGGATGTCTCGGCCGAGGCACTTACGGCGGCCGTCGAGGACGTCAGCTTCCTGGGACACGACGCGGCGATTCGTCTGCTCACTGTCAGTCCGGACGGCCGCATGGTGGCCAGTGCCGCCACAGACGACACAATTCGGGCCTGGGATCTCAGTGACGGCCGTCCACTGCCCTACATGGCGAACGTGTCAGGCGGTTCCATTCACGCGCTCGAGTTCTCTCCGGACGCCTCGATGCTTGCGGTACTTAATGGCACGCAGGCGCTGCTGCTGAATGCGCTCACCGGCGATGTCGTCGTCGAATTTCAGACCGGCGAGATTCATGGCAGCGTTGCGTTCGCCGACGCCGATCATGTTTATATCGGCAGTGAGGGTGGAGCGGTGCGCGTCATCGCCAGGGATACTGCCGGAGTGTGGGGCATGCAGCAGCTGTGGCAGGGGAGTGCGCCGATTCGCTGGTTGCGTGCGTCGCCTCGAGGGCAGTTTCTCGTCCTGGTCGATCAGGACAACCTGGCGCAGCAACTCAGCCTGGCGGAAGGTCGTGTCGGGACACTGGCTGTCAGTCTCCCCGACGTTGTCGAAGATGTCGCGTTCAATCCCGCGGGATCGCGTGTATTCTTCCGCACGGCGCGCTGGATTCAGCGCGCCAGCTCGTCAGCGAACGGCCTGATCTGGCTTGATGCGATATTCGGCCCCAGAGCGATGCACGGTGCGAGTATTGTCGTTGGTGAGGGCCCGGCCAATGATGTCCACGTGCCGGTCGCGCGTGCCGGTTCCGTCAGCCTCCGCAGAATGCAGTTCTCGGCAAATGAGGGCCCCGGGCTCTTCGGCAGCAAGGACGAGTTGTTGCTGGATTGGCGTGTCAGGCTCGGTCTTGCGACGGAGCCCGCGACGGCACCGGAAGAGATGGGCGAACCGCCGGTTGAGCAACC
>Ga0070727_10003254_pt1 | contig 14964 bp, 12 predicted proteins | sample tdAd472_FD_66722 | JGI IMG/M metagenome (GOLD analysis project Ga0070727, IMG submission 66722) | Marine sediment microbial communities from the Atlantic coast under amendment with organic carbon and nitrate - tdAd47.2 | ecosystem: Environmental > Aquatic > Marine > Coastal > Sediment | place...
CGATCGACCTCTACCTGAGCGACGGTAAGGGCAACGCCGCCACGCCCCACCGCGTGCACCTCCCCGACTTCTCGCCGCGGGTCACCCGCGAGTCCCCCAACGCCGTGCTCGGCCTGGCCAGCGCCGGCGCCAACCGCGGCGAGGTCTTGCGCGCCATCGAGACCGCGCTACGGACCATGCTCGCCGAGCTGGACGAGGCCCAATGAGCCTCGAGAGCGGAGCGACGGTCGGCGGCTGGACCCTGGGCGACGCCCTGGGTGGAGCGCGGTTCGTGGTCGAGCACAGCGACGGCCGCGAGGGGATCCTCAGCGTCTACCCCCTCCGCGAGGGCGGGCTGAGCGACCAGGTGCACGCCGCGCAGCGCGAACGCCTCGAGGCCTGGTCTCAGCTCGGCCCGCGGGTCCAGACCGAGGGGGAGTGGGGCGTCGAGGACGACGGGCTGTGGGTCGTGCTCCCCGAGCCGTGCCCCCGCGCCGACGACGAGCCCTGGCCCCTGCCCAAGGCGCTGAGCTTCCTGGTCGAGCTGACGGAGCTGCTCGCCCCCGCGCACGCGGCCGGGGTCGCTCACGGCGAGGTCGATCCCTGGACCGTGCTCACCGGGCCCGAGGGCCCGCGGCTGATCTGTCCGGGCGCTCGCCCAGGCCCGCTCGAGCTCCACGCGCTGGGGATCCACGTCGACCCCCGCTACGCGGCCCCAGAAGTCCTCGACCGCCTGCCCGCCAGCCCGGCGGGCGACGTCTACTCGCTGGGGCTGCTGCTCCAGCGCCTGCTCAGCGGCAAGCACCCGGTGGTCGCCAGCGACCCCCTGGGGGCCCTGGCCGCGCGCGGTGAGGGTCAGCTGCACCTGACCCCCGAGGCGGCCCCATACCTCGCGCACCTGATGGCCTCGCCCGAGCAACGCCCCCCCGACGCCAAGGCCGCGCGAGCGCTCCTCTCGAGTCCTCCGCCCCCGCCCCCGCCTTCCCCCGAGGCCGAGCTGGCGCGCAAGGGGAAGAGCGCCGTCCCGCTCTATGCGTTCGTGTTCGCGCTGCTGGCCGTCGTCGCGGGAGGGGTGTTCGCGCGGGTCCTGAGCCCCGAGCCGGGCGACCCCACCGCCGGCTACCGCTTCGACCTCGCCCCCTACCGCGAGTAGGGACGTGGAGCCCTCCAACCCAACCGGTCGCCTGCGAGCCTGGCTGCGGGAAGCCGTGGGGACCGTGCGAGACGCGGTGGCCGAGCCCCCCGAGGCTCAGCTCCCCTCCCCGGTGGTCGGCGGCGAGGCCGCCCCGGCCGAGGTCCGCGAGGCCCTCGGCGCCCAGGCCCTCGTCGGCGACGGCGGCCTGATCGCGTGCTGGCAGCCGGTCCGAGCCGAGCTCGACGCGGCGATCGACGCCTTCGTCGCGGGTCGGCCGGTGGCCGTCGCCGTGGTCGGCGCCGCGGGGAGCGGGCGCGAGGTGCTCCTGGACCACGCCGAGCGGCGGGTGCGCCGCGCCGACGCGGGCACCCTCACGACCCGGATCGACGCGCCCCCCGCCGGGCTGCTCCGCAGCGAGCTGGAGGCCGACCTCCCTGACGTCAGCCCGCGGCGGCAGGCGGTGCTCGTCTCGGGCGCGCACCGCGCCTACCGCCGCAGGATCGGCGGGTTCGACGACCTCCAGGCCAGCCTCGATCTGCTCTCCGACACCGTCGACCGCATTCTGTGGGTGGTCGAGTTCGACGCGGTTCCCTGGAGCTTCCTCGACCGGGTCTACCAGGTCTCGGCTCACTTCAGCCACGTGCTCGAGGTCCCTCCGCTGAGCGTGGAGGACCTGCACCTCGCGCTCCAGCGCCGGCTGGTGGCGCTGGCCGGCAGAGCGCGGTTCGTGTTCCCCCCGCCCCCCGACCTTCCCCTGGAGGAGCACCCGAGCTGGGCCAACGGTGGCTACGCTGCGCGCCTGCACCTCGCCAGCCGCGGCAACCCCCAGGCGGCGGGCGAGCTGGTGTGGCGACACCTCCAGCCGACCCCCGCCGCGGACGCCTTCTCCGTGCATGCGCCCCCCGCGCTCTCGCTGACCGACCTCGGCGCGGTCTCTCCCCAGCACGTGATCGCCCTCGAGCTGCTCCTGGGCCACAGCGCGCTGAACCCCGAAGACCTGGCCGAGCTCCTGGTCCTCGCCCCCAGCGAGGCGCGGTCCGTACTCGAGGGGCTGGTCCGCATGGGCCTCGTGCAAGGCGACCGTCATCGGGGCTACGCCGTAGACCCGGTGTGGCGCGCGCCCCTCGTCGACCACCTGCAGTCGAAGAACCTCCTGTGACCCTCGACCCCAGACTTGCGCTGGCCGCCCTGGGCCTGCTCAGCTGGAGCGCTTGCGCTCCAACGCGCCCCGCGATCGCCCCCGCGGCGGTCGCCGCCGTCGCCTCCGCTGCGGAGCCTGACGCGGTCTCGGTCACCCCCCTCGAACCCGGACTGCGTGTGGTCCTGCGCGGCGCCCGGGTGCGCGACGCGATCACCCAGGTCGCGGCGGTGGGGTCGCTGCAGGTGCGAATCGAGCGCGACGCCGGCTTCGAGCGCGCCTACTGCGAGTTCGAGGCCGTGAGCCCGGTCGAGGCGCTGTTCTTGCTAGCCAAACTCGGCGAGCTGCAGGTCGAGGAGGGTCGCCTCGGCGAAGACCCCCGCGCGCTGTATCGCGTGGGCGTCACGCCTCGCAGCCTGTTCACCGCCGACGCCTGGCACCTGGTCTATGCGCTCGCCTTCTTGCTCCTCGCGTTCACCGCCGACCGGGTGCTCGACGCCTTCCTCCGCCGCCGCGAGCTGGCCTCACGCAAGGGCGCGCTACGCTTCAAGCAGCTCGCGCCGCTCGTGCGTGTGGCGGTGTGGTTGGTCGCCCTGACCAACGCGCTGCTGATCGTGCTTCGCGTGCCCGCGACCACGGCCCTCGCCCTCACCGGCGGCGGGCTGCTCCTGGTGGGCTTCGCCTCGCGCGAGATCGCGGCCAACTTCATCGGCGGCGTCGCGCTAGCCCTCGACCGCCCGCTGCACCTCGGCGACTTCGTCGAGATCGGCGGCTGGCGCGGCGAGGTGACCCGCATTGGGCTGCGCAGCACACAGCTCGTGACCCTGGAAGACACCACCGTCACCGTCCCCAATCGCCTGGTGGCCACGACCGCGGTCGGCTCGGCAAACTACGGCGGCATCGAGGCGCTCATCCCGGTCTCGCTCTACGTAGCGCACGACGCGCCCATCGAGGAGGTCCGCAGCCTGGTGTGGGAAGGGGTGGTGACCAGCGCCTACTGTGCCTGGCGGCGCCCGGTACACGTGCTGTTCGAGGAGGAGCGCTGGGCGACCCGGGTGATCGCGCACGCCTACGTGTTCGACGTGCGCCACCAGCTGCTCTTCGTGAGCGACGTGACCCAGCGGGTCAAGCGCGCCTTCCGCGAGCGGGAGATCGCCTACCCCCGCCCCTGGCCTGCCTCTCCCAGCAGCGCGATCCCAGGCAGCTCCTCGGCTTCGGGGACCGAATCCGGGTCCGGGTAGACCGGGCACACCACGCCCTCGCTCGCCAGCAAAGCCCCCGCGCTCTCGTAGCGCTGGCCGAGGTCGAACTCGAGGTAGCGCTTGAGCCGGGGGTGGAAGGCCCCGAACGAGGTGCAGAGCACCAGCTGCTTCCCCCCGATCACCCCCACCCCATCGAAGAAGTTGCACTCGGCGAGCGGTTGTTGGAGCTCGAAGTCCACGAGGTAGGGGTGCGGGGTGTGTCCCGCGACCAGGGTCGAGGACTTGAACACCTCGAGGAAAGCGCCCAGATCCTCGAGGTCGTAGTCGCCATTGCGGAAGCGGTTGTTGAGCAGTTGGTGGTAGACGCTCTCGTAGTAATCCTCGGGCGGTGCCCGGCGGAGCTGGGAGCGGTCGGCCTGGTCGATCTCCTTCTTCAGCGCTGCCGCGCGGCGGCGGCCCATGCGGGGCGGGCCAGCGTGGGTCACCACCACCCCCGCGTGCTCGGCTGCGGCCAGCACCGGGCAGGAGTCGATGAACCGCACGTGGTCGGGGCGCACGCGGAGGATCATGTCGTAGGGGCCGATGTTGTTGACGAACACCGCGTCCCCGTAGGTCTCGCGGTAGTAGTCGAAGTACTGCTCGCGCTCGGCATCGCTGAAGTCGGGGAGCACGTCCTCCGCGGGCATGCGCTTGCCCTGCTGACCTGCGTGGTAGCGCATGATCTCGCGCGCGAGCCGCGCGAGGTGGAAGTCGTGGTTCCCCTCGAGGTAGACGACCCGCTCGCCCCGCGCGCCGAGCTCGCGCTTGAGGCGCATGATCTCGTCGAGGATCGTCACGTCGCCATCGATGGGGACGCTGGGGTCGACGCTGCGATGCCGGGTCACGTCGGGGACGTCCCCGGTGATCAACAGCCACACGTCGTCGCCGCCGCGCAATCGCTCGAGGATCCCCGACGCGTCGCAGAAGGCGCGCCAGTCACCGACGTGCCCGTGGAGGTCCGAGACGACGAGCGCTCGCCCCCGATTCGGGAGGGAGACCAGCCTGCCCTTGGTCTTGGACGCGCGCCACAGCATGCGCGGATCGTAACCGCGCGCACCGGCCGGCGCTCGTGAGGAGGGAGCTAGAACTTGAGCTCGACCTGCCCGTAGAGCCAGCCCTGGTCCTGAGTGGCCACCCCAGCCCCCGCCTGGGCGCTGTCGCGCACGTAGTCGCCTGGGAAGAAGTGCCCGTAGCCGGCCACGAAGAACAGGCGATCGAAGACCGAGTATCTGGCGTAGCTGTCGACCTCGTAGCCGAGGAAGCTGCGCGAGGCGCCGCTGGGGTCGCGGCGGACCACGGCCGGTGACGGGTCGAACCACGCGTCCTTGCGCTTGTCGAGCCAGAAGGCGTGGCCCTCGACGTGCAAACTCAGGCGCGCGAAGGGCACGACCTTCAGGCCCAGCTCGATGTCTTGCATGTTGCTGTAGGCGACGAGGTTCATCCCGCCATGGTGCCGGACCCGCGACGGGACCAGGGGGTCGAAGGTCTGCAGCTTCCCGTCGGTCGGGTCGCGGTCCCCCGAGGCGTAGGCGACCTCCACGTGAGCCCCGATCGCGCGGTCCTCGTCGAGAGGCTGAGTGAAGCCCAGCCGCGCGGCTCCGGCGTAGGCTCGGATCCGGTCGCCTGCCTGGTCGCCCCACTGCATGGTCAACTCGACGCTGTAGTCCCAACCGCACTTCTCACCGGCGAAGCGCCCACCGAAGGTGAAGTCCTTGCGGTCGCCGAGGCGGGTCGAGCGCTCGGCGGTGAACACCCGGTCGCCGAGGTGCCGCCAGAAGAAGTAGACCTGGATGTCGTGGTTCAGGATCGGCGACCAGCTGACGTGCAGCCCGGTGAACCAGAAGTCGTCGTTCTCGTCGCCGTCGGTGGAGAAGTCGAGGCTCTCCCGCACGTTGGCCGCGAAGGCGAGGACCTCGAGGCAGGAGGTGGGCCGATACTCCAGCTGGATCCCGTCCCAGGAGCGCCCGACGTTGTTGAACTCGGGGTCGGTGATCAGGCGCTGATCCCCCAGGCGCGGCACCGCCCAGCGCCCGACCTTGATCGTCAGCGGCTGCCCGAAGGCGTTGGAGTAGACGAAGTAGCCCTTGCGCAGGTGGACCTCGGCCACGTCGGCGCCGGCGGGCGTGTCGCCCCAACGCCGGCTGTCCTGCAGCTCCACACGAGCCTGCAGCTGCTCCACGACCCGGAAGGTCAGCGCGACCCGTGTCCGCAACAGGGCGAAGTCGGTGCCCTCGCCGCGGTCGTCTGTCAGGGGCCGCCCGAAGGTCCCCGGGATCCGATAGCTGGCGGGCGCGCGGTATTCACCCCGTGCGCGCACCGAGCCCGAGACGGTGAGCTGCGTGCTCCCAGGCAGGCGCAAGGAGAGCCAGTCGCCCCCCTCGTTGGGGTCGCCCCGGCCCTCCTTGGCGCGCGCGGCGGCCTCCGGGTCGAAGCGGAAGTCCTCGGGCGGTTGGAAGTCGGGGTCGAACTCGAAGTCGCCAGCGGGCGCGGGCTCGGGCTCCGCCTCGGGCCCTGGAGCCTGCTCCTCGCCGCGCAACCGCTCGACCTCCTCCTCGAGCCTGCGCAGCCGCTCGAGCAGCTGGTCGTTGGTCGGCTCGTCCTGGGCCAAGGCGGCGCCGCCGAGGCTGGCGGCCAGCACACAGACGAGGCCAGCGATCCGGCCGGTGCGGTTCATGGATCCCCCTGAGAGCCCGGAGCCTAACCGGACCCGGCGACGAACGCGAAGTCCGGGCCCGGAGGGCCGTCCGGAAAACGGCGCAGATCGCGCTTGCCCCCGGGGGCGGGCGACGGCACCATCCGCGGCATGCCGAGCTTCGCCTCCTACGGCAGCGCGACCCGCGCTTTCGACTACCAGCGGCACCCCAACCTGGGTGCCGCCCTCTCGGAGGCCCTGCGCACCTACCGCCAGAACCCATTCCTCGTCGAGCGGGACCGGGGCGCGGTGGTCGACGCGTTGAGCTACGCCGAGTTCGCCGCCGCGGCCGAACGCGTCGGCGCGGCCCTCGCAGAGCTACCGCCCACGGCGCGGGTAGGGATCGCGATGTCCAACGGTCCTCGCTGGCTCTTGCTGGCCTACGCTGCGCTGCGCCGCGGCCTCGTGCTGGTGCCCCTCGACGCGCGCCAGGACCCGGCCTCGTTGCTGCGCCTGGCGGCGCACGCGGACCTGGCGCTGCTGGGCTGCGACACCGGCGTCGCCGCGCGCCTGCGCCCCCATGCGCCAGAGCTCCCCGTGGGCACCCGGGTCGTGGTCAGCCGCCCTCCGGGGGAGGAGCTTCCCCCGGGCTGGGCCACCTGGGAGGGCTGGCTGGCCGCCGCCGGCCCCGCGACGCCCGAGCCGCTCCCCCGCGAGCGCGGCGACGTGGCCGCGGTCGTCTATTCCTCGGGGACCTCGGGTGAGCCCAAGGGTTGCCTGCTGACTCACGGCAACTACCTCAGCCAGGCGGAGGTGCTCGCCAACCTCTACCCCCTGGCCGAGGACGACGTCTACCTCTCGATCTTGCCCACCAACCACGCCATCGACTTCATGTGCGGGTTCCTCGTCCCCCTGCTCTGCGGCGCGCGGGTCGTGCACCTGCGCACCTTGCGCCCGGAGGCGATCGTCGACGCCTGCCAGGCGGAGGGGGTGTCGCACATGGCCGCCGTGCCCGCGGTGCTCGAGGCCTTCGAGCGCTCACTGCGCACCAAGCTCTCCGGCCTCCCTCGGCTCGCCAAGGGCGGCCTGCGGGCGTTCCGGCGCGCGAACCGTTGGCTGACGCGCCGCCGTCCCAACCACGCCATCAGCCGCCAGCTGCTGCGCCCCGTGCATGCCGCCTTCGGGGGGCGCCTGCGCCTGATCTTCGCCGGCGGCGCCTTCGTGCCTCCGAGCACGGCGCGCTTTCTCTACGAGCTCGGGCTCCCGGTCGTGATCGGCTACGGGCTGACCGAGGCCGGAGCCGTGGTCACGGTCAACGACCTCGAGCCCTTCCGCGACGACAGCGTGGGTCCCCCGGTTCCCGGCACCGAGGTCGAGATCCGCGACCGCGACGAGCTCGGAATCGGCGCGGTGTGGGTCCGCGGGCCGAGCGTGTTCGCGGGCTACTTGGGAGATCCGGCGCGGAGCGCCGAGGTCCTGGTCGACGGCTGGCTGCGCACGGGCGACCTGGGCGTCGTCGACGCCAGCGGTCACCTCAAGCTGCTGGGGCGCGCCAAGGACATGATCGTGACCCCCGGGGGCAAGAACGTCTACCCCGACGAGGTCGAGGGCGCGCTGCGCCTGCCAGGGGCCGCAGAGCTGGCCGTGTTCGCCGCCCATAGCCTCTGGCGGGCGACGCCGGGCAGCGACGAGGTCTTGCTCGCCGTCGTCCGCCCCGGTGAAGGCCAGGACCCACAGGGCTTGCGGACCACCCTCGCGGCGGCGAATCGCCGCCTGCCCGCCTACCAACGCCTGGCTGGAGCGGTGTTCACCGACGCGCCCTTCCCGCGCACGACCTCGCTCAAGCTCCGCCGCGCCGAGCTCGCCGAGCGCGTGGCCGGCGAGACCTCCCGCGACGCCGTCGAAGCGCTGAACGCGTGAGTGCGGCCTGGGAGGACGCCTTCGAGGCGGTGACCGCGCTCGAGGACCTGACCCTGCGCAGCTTCCGCACCCCCGCCGCCGGTGCGCGCGCGCGGCCGTTCAAGGTCGCCAAGGTCGGGGTCGAGCAACTCGAGGTCAGCACCGCCCGCGGAGGCAAGGTTCCGCTGCGCGCCGAGGCTTTCGTCGCCGCGGTCAAGATCCTGCACGACCTCGGCCAGGACGAGGCCCTGGAGGGCGGCTGGGTCCGGATCTCCGACGAGCTCCTCGTCGGCGTGCTCCAGGCAGAGAACGGCGAGCGGGCCTGTGTGAGCTACGTCCTTCCGCTGCTGGCGGAGGCGGGCAAGATCGAGCTCGAGCGCAGCCGCCCCGCGCGAGCGCGCTTCCCTCGGCTCAAAGCCTGAGGGCAATGGGCCCCAGGCGCGAACCGCTCTCGGCTCAGCGAGGGGGCTGATCGAGCGTCGTCCGCCGCGCCTCGAGCCAGTCGGCAAGCAGCGCAGCGAAGCTCGCGTTGGCCTCGGGGGTCAGGTGGCAGGGATCGGTGAACGCCTCCGGCTCCAAGGGCCACTCGTGCTCCACGTCGAGGAGCAGGACGTGGGGGTGCGCCTCGGCCAGCTCGCGCAGGATCTGGTTGTGGGCGTCCACCGCCCGCCGTACGTCTCCCCCTCGGCCCCAAAGGGTCAAGGCTTCTGGGTCGGGCAAGTGGGCGAGGAAGGTCGCGAGCACGACCCAGCTGCCTCGCTCGCGAGCCAGGCGGATGACCCCCTCCAGGTTCGCGCGAAAGGTCTCGGGTGAGCGGAGGAGCTCACCGTAGTGGGCCAACTCCGCAGGGGCCCCCCCGAAGAAGCCCTCCAGCCTGACGGGCGGAACGAGGGTCCCGCTGGCCCGGCTGCGCTCGAAGCCGGCGTAATAGCCGAGATGCGAGTAGTCGGCCGCGAACTCCCCCGGCGGGACGCAGTTCATGCGTGCGTCGTTGATCCCGTGGTAGACGAGCAGTACGTCCGCCGCGCGCCCCTCCTCGCACACCCGAGAGAACTTGTTGAAGCTGTCGCGAGTGGTGTGAGCCGAGACGGCCATGGGATAGACCCTGCCTCCCGACGCCTCGAGGGTGCGCTCCAGCGGCCCGCTCGCCGTCTCGAGCACGGAGCCTCCGAGGAGTATCACGTCCAGCCTTCCGTCGCCCGCCTCTGCGCGCGCCTCGAGGACCCCGCTGCGCGCGAGGGAGCGGTAGTAGAAGGACCAGTAGTCGCCAGTCCAGCCGACCCCCTGCGACGCGTCGTGCCGCGCGCGATCGTAGACCCGCCAGCCCAGCCAGCCGCCGAGGGCGATCGCAAGCGGCAGCGCCAGCGCGAACCAACGCCGCAGCCGCTGACGACGAGAACGGTGTGGGCTGGGCGGAGATTCCATTAGCGCGGCGGGACCTCGAACTCGAAGAACGCGCACACGAAGTGCACCACGAGCACGAACACAGTGCCCCAGTAGACGGTCAGCGTGATTCCCCGACTGACCTCGGCGGTCGAACGCTTGGGCCGGGTGCCGATGGCGTAGGCGATGGCGCTGACTCCGCCCGCGGAGACGAGCAGCTTCGTCAGCACCCAACCCCAGCCGTCACCGATCAGGTAGAGGTGGAACGGCTCCAGCCGACGCCAGAACTGGCCGGACCAGTAGAAGGGGGTGAGCTCCGGCTGGATCGCCGTGAACACCGCGAGGCTGGTCAGGCAGGCGGTCCAAAAGCCCACCGCCGCGACCACCAGCACCCCGAGCAGGTTCGCCCACAGCGACGCGGTGCCGAGGTAGGTCGGCACCGGCGCGCCGAGGGAGATCATCGCCTGGACCTGGTGGTGGTAGACCCGGTTCCCGAAGTCCGAGGCCAGGGCCGCCCCGGTGCGCCCGGCGAGCAGGATCGTGACCAGCACCGGGACCACGATCCGGTAGAGCGCGAAGCCGAGGGCCGGGAGTACGTCGTCCAGGATCAAGGGTTCGGTCAGTTCGGGACGCGGAATGAACTTGTAGGTGAAGTAGGTCGCAACGAAGCCCGCGATCAACCCCGCGATCACGTTGTAAGGCAGGGCACTCCCGGCGAAGGTGATCCGCGAGTAGTGCCACAGCCAACGCACCATCCAGGAGGCGCGCGCCCCGAAGGGGACGACCGCCCGGGGGAGCGCTCGCAGCAACGCCCACAGCGCGTCTGGGGTGCCCTCGACGATCCCGGTCACGGTGCGCAGCGCCCTCGCCGACGCCGGCCGCGTCGCCGGGACCTCACGCTGTTGGGGTGGAGCCATGCTCAGCATGGCCGGTTCGAGCTCGCCCCAGCTCAGCTCGCGCAAGCTGCGCGAGCCAGGGTCGAGCAGCAACACCCTGTCCACCAGGCCCTCGAAGGGCGCGTAGTCATGGGTCACGACCACCGTCGTCGCCCGCTCCCCGGCCTCGTGAATCAGCTTGGCGACCGAGCGCGCCGAACGCGGGTCGAGGGCGCTGGTGGGCTCGTCGTAGAAGATCACCTCTGGGTCGCGCGCCAAGACCCGGGCCACGGCCACCCTCTGCTTTTGCCCACCCGAGAGCCCACGCACCCGTGCGGCGGGGTTGATCCCGTGCGCCTCGAGGAAGCTCAGCGCGCGCTCGGTCGCCTCGACCGCCCCCGCGCTGTGCGCGTGATCCCTGGCAAACTCCAGGTTCTCCCGCGCGGTCATTCCGTCCAGCAACGCGTGGTCCTGGAACACGATCCCGACCTTCTCGCGCACCGCGTCCAGCTCGGGACCGCCGTCGCCGACCGCGCGCGCCCCCCCGACCCGGGCCTCGCCTGAGAAGGCATAGGGCCCGCTCGGTTCGAGCAGCCCGGTCAAGATCCGCAGCAGCACGCTCTTCCCCGACCCCGAGGGCCCGACGAGGAGCACTCGTTCGCCGGGGCCAACGGTCAGGCTGACGTCCGAGAGGAGGGTCGACCCGGCCACGTTCACCGAGAGCCCGTCGAGCTCGATCGCGGGCCCGTCCGGACGTGGGCGAGTTGCCTTCTCTGCCTCTGCCTCTTGATCTCTGGGGGGCTCGTCCCGAGCCCCCTCGCCCTCGCAGCTAAGCTGCTCGGGCTCACCCCAAGGGGCCGCGGCGCTCTCTGCCTCTGCCTTTGCCTCCGTCAACGCGGCGTCGGCTTCCTGCGCCGCCGCCTCAGCGCGCTCGGCTTCCTCGCGTATGGCGCCCGCGCGGCGTTGGGACTCGCTCACGGCTGTCGCGCCTCGACCCAGCGTTGGTCTTTCTGAAACACGACCCGCCGCAGCACCCGGGTCAGGTCGGGGTCGATGCGCCCGGTCTCCGGGTCGACGGTCAGCTTGCGCCCGATCCGCCGCAGCACCGGTTGCAGGCGCTCTTCGAGCACCCGACGGCGAGCCTCGTGCTCGGGGTCGTTCCACAGCTCTTCCACCAGGTCGACCACGTCCAGGGGCCGCACGAGAGCGTCCTCGAGGATCCCCCGCACCAGCGCACGCAGCCGCGGATCCTGAGCCAGCCGCTGGGTCGCCTTGCCCAGAGCCTCGCGCACCTTGGGGTCGTTGGCCCCCTCCTCGATCAACTCCTCGAGGACCTTGATCAGCTCCTCTTCGTGAGCCGCGATGATCGGAATCGCCTTGGTGTCGACGAACTCCTTCCACCAGCGGTCGACCCGGTCGCCCTGGGCCCACGGCAACACGTCGAAGGCGGCGCGCCAGCCCACCGACCACATGGGCAGCTCGTCCCACAGCTCGCGGCCGATCTCACGCACCACCGGGTCGAACTTCTTCTTGGCGCTGGGACCCAGCTGCTTCTTGATCACCGGGAGCACGTCGTCCTTGACCAGATCGCGGTGCTGGTCCAGCAAAGCGTGAATCTCGTCCTGGCGCTTCTCGAGGGCCGGCTTGAGGTTGGCCTGGAAGACCCCCATCACGCGCTCGAGAGCGTCCTCGGCCACCGGACGCACGAAAGACGAGATCTCCGCCTCGTTGTCCCTGGCGAAGGCGCGCAGCTCCGAGAACACGTACTCCTGCTTCTCTGGCGGGAGCAGGGTGCGGTAGATCCAGCGTCCGTCGGCGGGGGTCGTGCGGGTGCGGTAGCTGAGCTCGGCGGGGAGCTCGACCTCGGGGTCCATCTCCAACAACGCGCGACCCTCTTCGCCGCGCGCGAGCTCGGCGGTGCGGTCGCCGCGGATCGCGATCACTCGCCCCACGTAGTGGCGCTCCTCGTCGAGGACCGGGTCACCGGGGCGCAGGGGGCCGCGGAGGGTGGTCTCGACGGCGTGCCTTCCTCCAACTGCGTAGCGCGCGAGCTTGCCCGCTGGTCCACGGATCTGCTCGGCCTGAGCCGAGAGCATGGCCCCGAGGGTCCCCAGACCCGCGAGCCAAATCAACGCGCCTCCGATCAGCTTCCTGCGCATGCCCTCAGTCTACAGGCGTCTAGCACACCCCGCGGCCGGGAGACCGAGAGGAATACCCCTATGGGGTCTTGCGACTCACCAACGCCAGCACGGAGGAGCCCGACCCGCGCACGAGCCAGTAGAGGCCCATGCACCAGCCGACGATGGGCATCGCGCTGGCCGAGACGAGAATGCACCAGCCGAGGGCCAACGGCTTGAGCGGGCTGCTCCCGGCGAGCACGGGTGGCCGACCGAGGACCCGCTCGCCGATCCCGCGGGCGATCCCATGTAGCCCAAGGAACGCCATACAGAGCCAGGTGCCCCAGGCCAAGCCGACGATCGCGGGCGCTCGACCTTCCGCGGCCGAGGCCACCAGGAGCAGGAACACCGTGTTCGCCATGCCGAGGAGCACGGTCTTGCCGCGCCCCTCCTGGGCGGCCAGCAGCCCTGCGCCTCGGCGTGGACCGTAGCCGAGGACCAGGCACTGCAACGCCAGCCCCACCGGGCAGAGGAAGAGCACCAACGCGCCGGGGAGGACCACGAGGACCACGAAGGCCTCCTCGGCCTTCTTCCCCCGCCGCCGGGGAGGCTGCTGGGTGCCAGAATTGGCCTGTGGCGCAGCATTCGCCTGGCCGTCCCCTGCCGGGGCCTCGACCCCGGCCGGCGGCGGCGCGTCTTGTGCCACACACGGGCTTGCCAACCCACACCACACCGCGAGCACGGCAACGAGCACCCAACGCGTCATGCAATCCCTCCTGCGACTCGCGTCCCACCTCGACCGACGAACCAGTTCAAGGCCAAGACCAGTGGGGCGAGGAGCACGATCAAAGCGAACGGCGCCTGGGGGAGCGCGTCGCGGGGAACCGCCGCGCGCAGCTCCTCGAGCACCCCGTCCAGCCATGCGCTGGGCGTATCGACCAGGGGGGCGAGAGGCAGCTCGGGCCGGGCGTAGCCCGTCTCCACTGCCAGCGGGTCGGACACGAAGCTGCCCAGGCTGTCGATGGGGGTTGGGGCAAAGAACGAGGCCGCGAGCCCCAGGGCCACGGCCACCGCCGCCGCCAACCCCAACCAGGACGCCCACCCCGCCCCCTGTTGCCGTCCGAGTTGCGCCATAACGCTTCGCGTTACGTCGATTCGCGGGGGCTCTGGTTCGGTGCGAAGCAGCGCGTCCAGGCGCTCGAATCCGTCGCTAACCCGTTTTGCTTCGGTGTCTTGCGCCACGAAGTCGAGATAGGCTGGGGGCAACGGGTCCGCGCTACCGAGGATGCGCTTGAGGTCGTCGAGGTTGCAGTCGGGCTCGGTCACGGGGGGAACTACCGATGGGCTGGGTGTCAGGTTTCAATGATACTTCGAGCCTGTCCCTTGGGAGGGGTAGGCTTACTGCGACAGGGGGACCCGATGCGAGAACGGATTGAGCAGGTAGCCGAGCTGCTCCTGGCTGCGGCACACGCAGACCGGCACGTCGAACCGGAGGAAATGCAGCGCATCGAGACGATCCTGGGCGACGTTTTGCGAGAAGGCGCCTCCAATGCCGACCTGGTCGGCGAGGTCAGCGACGCCCCCAACCTCGCCCCCGCAGACGTGGAGCGCATTGGCGGCATGCTGCGCGAACTCAGCCCAGCGGGAGAGCTGCCTCCGCGGCTGGTGCAGTTCCTCGCCGACTTCGAGCCCGATCGGTTCGACATGGACCGCGCGGTGGGGCCCTTCCTCGCCGAGTCCGTCGAGTTCAAGCGGCGGCTGCTGGAGTTCGCGGTCTCCGTCCACGAGTGCGACGGAGAGCTCGACTTCGCCGAGGACACCTTCGTCCGCGAGCTCGGGTTCAAGCTCGGTCTCCCCGAGGACGCCTACGCCGACCTCCTCCTGCACGAGTCGTTCACCGGCACGATCAAACCCCCTCCTGCCGAGGCCGAGTCCGACTACTCCCCGGTCGGCTCCTTCGCCGACGCCAGCGACATCGAACCCCCCACGGTCCCCAACGTCGTCGCCCCAGGCTGGGAGTCGAGCGGCTTCCCCGCAGACTCGGCCGCGAGCACGCACCCCCAAACCGCACGGGTCGAACGCGAGGCTGGGGAACCGTTGGAGGTCACTGCGGTAACCGAACCCGACGAAGACACCTCGGGGACCATCGTCCTCCCTCGTCCCGACCTCCCGCCTCCGCCCCCCCCCGCCCCCGCCCCCTCCGTCGACCGGATCGCGGAGACGGTGGCGGTTCCCCGCTCCGAAATGGAGGAGCTCACACGGCAGGACGCAGCAGCGGCGAAGGCACACTCGCTGCCAGAGCCCGAGTGGACGTATGCGAGTGACCTGGGCCAGGACGCCCCTGCGCAAGACTCCCTGAGTGACCTGCGCGACCTTGCGCCCCCGCCGCCTCCTGCCCGCGGCGCAATGGAGAAGACCAAGGCAAAGAAGAAGACCAAGGCCAAGGCCAAGAAGAAGACCAAGGCCAAGGCCAAGAAGAAGACCAAGGCCAAGGCCAAGAAGAAGACCAAGGCCAAGAAGAAGACCAAGGCCAAGGCCAAGAAGACCAAGGCCAAGAAGACCAAG
>Ga0070727_10003256_pt1 | contig 14960 bp, 13 predicted proteins | sample tdAd472_FD_66722 | JGI IMG/M metagenome (GOLD analysis project Ga0070727, IMG submission 66722) | Marine sediment microbial communities from the Atlantic coast under amendment with organic carbon and nitrate - tdAd47.2 | ecosystem: Environmental > Aquatic > Marine > Coastal > Sediment | place...
TCGCCGTGGGAGTGGACCCCAATCGATCCCTTCTCTACTACCAGTCGGATGTTCATCAGCATGTGGAACTCACTTGGATCCTCGGGACTCTCACCGGCGTCGGTCAGTTGGAACGGATGACGCAGTTCAAGGAGAAAGCCGACCGATCGGGGCAAGGATTTGGCTTGTTCGCCTACCCCGTGTTGATGGCTGCCGACATTCTCATCCATCGTGTCCACGCGGTCCCCGTTGGTAATGATCAGACACAGCATCTGGAACTCACTCGAGACCTGGCCGAGCGATTCAATACGAGATTCGGCGATGTTTTTCCCATCCCAGAGAGAATCACCCCGAAACTGGGTGCGCGTGTGATGTCTCTGACGGATCCCACAAACAAGATGTCGAAATCCGATCCAAGTCCGAAGTCCCGAATCCTCTTGACTGATACAGCCGATCAGATAATGAAGAAAGTGAAGTCAGCCGTCACTGACGCCGGTTCCGAGGTGGCTTACGACTGGGACGAGAAACCGGGGATTTCCAACTTATTGGAAATCCACTCGTACTTCAGCGGTCGTGCGATCGAAGACCTGGTCGCCGAGTTCTCGGTTTCCGGTTACGGAACCTTCAAGGTAGCTGTGGGCGAGACGGTCGTCGATGGATTGGCACCCGTTCGCGAGGCCTACGAGAACTTGTCTGACTCCGAGGTGAACGATGTGATGACTTCTTCAGCGGACCGCGCTCGGCTCATGGCGGAAGAGACCATGGTCACAGTTCGGGAGGCTGTCGGTCTCAGCTGATCGTTTCTGGTTATCCGACTTGCTCCAGCAACTCGGGCGGCAGGAGAAGCACGACTGCTGCCAGGAGATTCCATCCGGAATGGAGGAAAATCGCTGGACCGAGTCGCTTGGTTCGAAGCGTCAGCCAGGCAAGTACGAGCCCAAGGACGAATATCGGCGGGAGCACGACTACGGCTGAGGCGAGCAGCCTGTCTGGATCGAGTCCGAGAATGTGGACGGCGGAGAAAATGGCTGCGGTGACCACCATTGCGAGACGCCTGGAATGATTCTCGAAGCTCCGCAGCAAAACGCCGCGGAACACCAGCTCCTCGGTCACAGGCGCCAACACAACTGCTGCAACTATCAAGCTCAACCTCACCAGCATCGTGGCGTCCCCGTCGCCGAGCATCTCGGCTACCTGCTGTGGCGGTACGCCATCGGGAAACAACCATTGCGATATGGGTAGGAAAGCCAGCGCCAGGATGAACTGCAGGCCGAGGCCCGCTCCGATGTAGAAGACATCCCGTGGCTCGATGGAGAAGCCAAGGCCGGCGTTGTCCTTGCTGCGTCTGAGGAGCCAGAGCACACCGAGATTGCCGACGTACTGGCCAGCGAGGGCGAGAACGAACGAGACATCGTCACTGTCGATGAAGTATCCGATGGCGAAGAAGACGCCAGTTCCGACAAATCCACCAAGCCAGACGAGTATGAAATCGACGAATGTCCAGGGCTTGACCACCGATGTGGAGCCTACATCTGGCACGTACCTGCTCACTGTTACCCTGCCCGGGAGCGCTGGAGGATCTTCATGGAAATCGAGATTGGCATAGGTAAATCGGGCCGTCAGGCATATGGCTTCGATGACATAGCGATCGTCCCGTCGAGGCGAACCCGGGACCCTGACGATGTCGATATATCCTGGCAGCTGGACGCTTTCAAGTTCGATCTCCCGATGATGGGCTCCGCGATGGACTCGGCGATCAGCCCGGATACCGCGATCAAGATCGGACAGCTCGGCGGGCTGGCTGTACTCAACCTCGAGGGGTTGTGGACCAGGTATGAGAATCCAGTCCCGTATTTCGAGGAAATCTCCGAGCTCGACAATGAGAAGGCAACTCTGCGGATGCAGGAGATCTATCTGGAGCCGGTCAAACCGCATCTAATCGGTCAAAGGGTCGCCGAAATCAAGTCTGCTGGGATCGTGACGGCTGCGAGCCTCACTCCCCAACGCGTAGCCTCATGGGCGCCGTTTGCGTTCGAGGGTGGACTCGATGTCCTGGTCATCCAAGGGACCGTTGTCTCAGCCGAACACGTGTCCACTCGCGAGGAGCCACTCAACCTCAAGGAGTACATCGCCAACTGTGAGGTTCCAGTGATCGTTGGTGGATGTGCCAGCTATTCCACGGCTCTGCATCTCATGCGTACAGGCGCAGTTGGGGTTCTTGTCGGTGTCGGCCCAGGTGCTGCGTGCACTACCCGCGGGGTTCTGGGTGTTGGGGTGCCACAGGCAACAGCGATTGCTGATGCTGCCGGTGCCCGCATTCGGTATCTCGACGAGACAGGGCGATATGTCCACGTCATCGCTGACGGTGGAATGCGTACCGGCGGAGACGTGGCAAAGGCGATCGCATGTGGCGCCGACTCCGTGATGATCGGTTCGCCTCTGGCGTCGGCGACCGAGGCCCCAGGCAAGGGCTACCACTGGGGAATGGCGACTTTCCATCCGACGCTTCCGAGAGGCGCTCGTGTCAGGACGGGGGATCGAGGGACTCTCGAGGAGATCCTCGTTGGGCCCGCTCACGAGAATGACGGGAAGCTCAACCTCTTCGGTGCTCTTCAGGTATCGATGGCCACCACCGGCTATTCGGACGTCAAGGAGTTTCAGAAAGCTGAGGTCATGATCGCTCCTTCCCTTCAGACCGAAGGCAAGTCACTACAGCGGTCCCAGCAAGTCGGGATGGGATGACCGTCGACCGGGAGCCGACCGTTCTGGTCGTCGACTTCGGTGCCCAATACGCACAACTGATCGCTCGGCGGGTTCGCGAGTCTCATGTGCATTCCGAGATCGTCTCGCGGGATATCAGCGCCGATGAGGTGCGGGAGCGTCAACCGACCGGCCTAATCCTTTCAGGTGGGCCCGCATCGGTGCATGCTGAGGATGCGTACCGATTGGATCCCGCGATCATCGACCTTGGCATTCCGATTCTCGGCATCTGCTACGGACATCAACTGCTCGCCGACGTGGCAGGAGGTGAGGTCGCTCACACGGGCAAATCCGAATTCGGGAGCAGTGCCATGGAAGTGGTTGCTGACTCGTTTCTTCTGCGGGATCTACCTGCATCTCAGACCGTCTGGATGTCTCACAACGATGAGGTGACCACCGTCCCAGATGGGTTTGTTTGTGTTGCATCCACCGATGGCGCATCGGTCGCCGTCATGGAAGACCGGGAACGGGGTCTGTACGGCGTCCAGTTCCATCCTGAGGTCGCACACACACCTCGCGGGCAAGACATCCTGAAGCAATTCCTCTACGAGGTGTGCCATGCAAGTCCGACTTGGACCTCGCATTCAATCATCGAGTCCCAGGTTGAGATCATCCGCGATCAGGTGGGGGATGCCCGAGTGGTCTGCGGCCTCTCGGGAGGAGTCGACTCGGCTGTGGCGGCTGCCATAGTCCACGAAGCGATCGGCGATCAGCTCACATGCATCTTTGTTGACCACGGTCTGTTGAGAGCGGGCGAAGCCTCCCAGGTAGAAGAGACATTCAGGTCTCACTTCGAAGTTGATCTCATCCACGTCAAGGCAGCCGACCGCTTCCTCGAGGCTCTCGACGGTGTGACCGAACCCGAGACCAAGCGGAAGATCATTGGCGAAACCTTCATACGCGTGTTTGAAGAGGCAGCCGAGTCAGTCGGAGACGCCAGCTTCTTGGTGCAGGGAACTCTATATCCGGATGTGATCGAATCAGGGTCCGGTTCGGCAGCGACAATCAAGACGCATCACAACGTGGGCGGTCTCCCTGACGACATGAAACTCGATCTGGTCGAACCCCTGCGGGACCTGTTCAAGGACGAAGTCCGCGCTGTTGGTGAGGAGCTGGGCCTTCCGGAGGAAATCGTCTGGCGTCAGCCATTCCCAGGCCCAGGCTTGGCAGTTCGAATCATCGGCGCCGTGACTCTGGAACGGCTCGACATCCTTCGGAGTGCCGACACGATCCTTCTCGAAGAGATCCGGCGTGCCGGTCTCTACCGGGAGATCTGGCAGGCGTTCGCTGTGTTGCCGGCGATCAAGACGGTGGGTGTTCAAGGCGACGGGCGTACCTACGCTTACCCAGTGATCATCAGGGCGGTCACGTCGGAGGATGCGATGACGGCTGATTGGGCGAGGATCCCCTACGACGTTCTGGAGCGGATTTCGTCTCGGATAATCAATGAGGTACCTGGGATAAATCGGGTTGCGTATGACATTTCCTCCAAGCCTCCGGCGACGATCGAGTGGGAGTAGAGAAGAGTCGATAGGCCCGTTCAGACTCAGGATTTGTGTGCCGATAAGAGATGCGTCGGCCAGGGACTCCTCAAGTGGATCTGAACTCACCTGAATTAGCGCGCATATTCCGCGAAGAGCTCGAAGAGCGTTCGCGGCGTTTGGTCGATGGCGCTCGCCTGCTCGCCAGCCAGGAACTCGGAGCCGACAACGTCTCTGACCTGATCCGAGATGCACATACCATCAAAGGCTCTGCCGGCCTGTTGGGTCAGGAATCCATTCGCGAGGCCGGAACACGGCTGGAGACCCTCTGGCGCATGATCGGCGAGGGATTCAATCCCGGTGCACAGATCATCGTGGCCATGGAGGCCACGGCCGGTCGGCTGGTCGACGCTTTCGACGAGCAAGACGACACCGAGCTGGCAGGCCTCGTGGAAAGACTTGACGAGGGCATGCGGCATGCAGAGTCCACAACGGAGGTGGTGCCGCTCAGGCATCCTGATGCGTCGAGCCTTGGTGGCCTTCTCTCGTCCGTATCGGAGTCGCTGATGGGCGACGCCACTCGCGTGGATACCGGAGATCTCTATCGGCTCATCAATCGGATCGTCGAGGTATCGCTCGACGCCGATGCCCTGGCAGATCTGTCGTTGGTTTCCATTGAGGGATCTGATCAGAACCTCTTTCGCAAGTCCTGGCGCGCACAGCTCGAACGTCTCAGTGGCTCGGTCCAGGACATTCAGGATCAGGCCGTGTCGCTTGCGAACGTCTCGTTCTTCGATACTGCGGCCTCCTTCCCACAGTTTGTCCGGTACCTGGCTCGACGAATGGGCAAAGACATCCGCTTCGAGCTGGTTGGGGATGATGTGCAGTTGGACCGCCAGATCCTTGACCTCATTCGCGAGCCAATTCGCCATCTCCTCGTGAACGCCGTCGACCATGGCATCGAACTTCCCGACGAACGTGTCGCTGTCGGCAAGGCAGCGACCGGAACTATCGAGGTTGGAGCCGGAGTCGTAGACGGGAGAGTGGAGATCTATGTTTCCGACGACGGTGGGGGAATCGATTGGGATCGAGTGGCCGACGTCGCTCATGAGCTTGGCCTCCCCATGATCCCACCAGATCTCTCGCCGATTCTGTTCCATGAGGGCTTCTCGACATCTGAGTCGGTGAGTGACTTCTCAGGGTCTGGTGAAGGACTTCCCTCGGCGCGTGAGGCCGTCGAGTCGGTCAGCGGAGGCGTCCACATCCAGACAACTCCGGGCAGAGGAACCACCGTCACTCTCACGCTGCCGCTTTCAATGGTTCTGCAGAACGTTGTTGTCGTCGCGTTGGGCGATCAGTTCTGGGGTCTTCCTGAGGCAGTGGTTGAGGCGGCGATGCCTATTTCGACAGCCGAGATGACCACGACTCCAAGCGGACGAGAAGTTCAGTTCAAGTCGGCCGTCATTCCGTGCGTTTCGTTGTCGCTGGCTGTGGGCGCACTCCAATCTGACGATGAGTCCGAGCTTCTCATCGTCAACACACGGTCAGGGATGGTCGCCATAACAGTTAGCGAGCTGGTCGACCGCCGACGAGTGGCTGTGAAGAACCTTGGTCCGATTCTCGATGGGGCGCCTCACATCACCGGAGCCGCCCTTCTCGGTGGAGGCCAGATCCTGGTCGTCTTGGATCCCAACTTCCTCGGTGTCATTGCTCGGCAGAGGCCAAGGTTGGTTGGGGACAAGCCGCGGGTGCTGGTGGTTGATGATTCGGCGGGTGTTCGTCAGTTGCTCTCCGCAACACTGAATGGGGCCGGGTTCGACGTCGAAGTGGCCAGCGGCGCACGTGAGGCCATTCTGGCCATGGCCAATAACGGGTTTTCTGCGATGGTTGTCGACTATTCCATGCCACGATCCAATGGGGTTGAGCTCGTCAGAGCAATGCGGGCATCGGACGTGACCGTCCCAATCGTGATGGTTTCGGGCGTTGCCACGGCCGAAGAAAAGAGTGCTGCGTGGGAAGTCGGCGTAGACGCGTATCTCGACAAGTTCGACCTGAGACAGGGCGTCTTGACCAAGACACTGCGACAACTGATCGGCCTGGAGAACGCCGAAACCGGTTGACCAGAAGCGGTTCAGAAGCTGGCATTTTCGACCGATAACCCCAGTGCATGCCGGACTTCTCGCAAGTGCCTGATTTCGTTCCGTACTTGCTACCAGCCCTGGGGTTGGTGGCTCTCCTTGTCGCGTGGCGTATGACCTCTCGCGGAAGGGAGCGAGAGCGGGAAATCATGCGGCTCTCAGAAGAGGCTCACACCATCAAGAACGATTTCGTTGCGATGGTCAGCCACGAACTGCGTACGCCGCTCACATCGATCGCCGGATTCAGCGACACCCTCGTGGAGGGTTGGACCGACCTGCCTTCTGAAGAGGTTGACGAGTTTCTCAACATCATCAACCGGCAAGCCATCTACCTGGGCGACCTGGTCGAGGACGTCCTCGTCATCCCACGACTCGAAGCTAACCGGCTTCGCCTAGATCCTGAACTGTTCGATTTCGGCGATCTGATCGAGGACGTTGCCGAAATGGTTTTCCCGAATGGAGGGCGAAAGACCTCGCTCGTCTCCCTTCCAGACGGTGTTCGCGTGTATGCCGATCGGCGGCGGGTTCAGCAGATCGTTCGAAACCTGATGGAGAACGCTCGCAAGTACGGGGGTGACCAGATCATGATCGAAGGTTTCGTCATGGGTGATCAGTACACAGTGATCATCTCGGATAACGGACCGGGCGTCCCCGACGTTGAGACACAGAAGGTCTTCGAGAACTTCGAGCAGATCTCCAAGGGCGATGCGAGAGAGTCTTCAGGCATAGGCCTCGGGCTTCCTATTGCGCGACGATTGGCCAGGGCCATGGGTGGAGACGTTTGGTATGAGCGTCGCTTCCCCACTGGGGCCCGATTCTGTTACTCGTTGCCGCTTCGGAGACGCAGCGTGCTGGCTGATGACCACTCCGCCGAAACCGACGGTGAGACGATCGCCGTGGTGGAGCTTCCAGAAACCGTCGATATCAGCTGATCACACCATTGTGATTCGGTCGGTGACCACCTGTACCATCGTCTTCGATGCAGGCAGAATGGTTCGTTGATGATGTCCCTGCCGAGTCTCCTCTCTTTGCAGATCTGAACTCGACTCAGAGGGAGGCGGTTGCCGCCACCGAGGGCCCGGTGTTGGTAGTCGCCGGTGCGGGCTCGGGCAAGACCCGGGTCCTTACCTATCGAATCGCTCATCTGATCAATGATCATCGGGTGTCGCCGGAGGCGATTCTCGCCATCACGTTCACCAACAAGGCAGCCAACGAGATGAAGGAGAGGGTGAGCGCCCTCATCGGTGGCATGGTTCGCTCGATGTGGGTTTCCACGTTTCACTCCTCTTGCGTCAGGATCCTTCGACGGGAGGCCACCCGCTTGGGGTACCGCTCGGGTTTCTCGATTTACGACGACGCCGATTCGCTCCGCCTTCTCAGGATGGTGATCAAAGACCTCGATCTCGATACGAAGCGCTTTCCCGAGAAGGCCATGAAGGGGGTCATATCGAAGGCGAAGAACGAGCTAATCGATTTCGAGTCGTTCAAGGATCAGGATTCCGGGTTCTTTCATGAGCAGGTAGCTGATATCTACCGGCTCTATCAACAACGACTGGTCGAGGCATCGGCAATGGACTTCGACGATCTTTTGATGGTCACCGTCGAGTTGTTCTCAGCATTCCCTGACGTTCTCGCCCACTATCAGCAGCGCTTTCGGTATGTCCTCGTGGACGAGTATCAGGACACCAATAGGGCGCAATACACGCTGGTCAAGCAACTAACGGCGGAGCACCGCAACCTGTGTGTGGTGGGGGATTCCGACCAGTCGATCTATAAGTTCCGGGGCGCCGATATCCGCAACATCCGCGACTTCGAAAAGGACTATCCCGACGCTCGAGTGATCATCCTGGACCAGAACTACCGATCGACCGAGACCATTCTCGAGGCTGCCAACTCGGTGATCTCCAACAACACCAAGAGGACCCACAAGAACCTGTGGTCTGACAGAGGGACGGGCGATCAGATCACTCGGTACGAGGCAGAGGACGAACACGACGAAGCCGGCTTCGTCGTGGATGAGGTAGAGCGACTCCAGAAGACCGGGTTCAACTTGTCGGACATTGCCGTCTTCTATCGAACGAACGCGATGTCACGCGTGATCGAGGACGTCTTCGTGCGTCGCGGCTTGCCGTACTCGGTTGTTGGGTCAGTGAAGTTCTACGACCGCAAGGAGATCAAAGACGCCATCGCGTATTTGAGAACGATCGTCAACCCTGCTGACGAAGTCTCTGTGAAGCGGATAATCAATGAGCCACGTCGTGGCATTGGGAATACGACGGTCGCACATGTCGATCGGTTCACTCAAGGCCAGCAGATCACTTTCTTCGAGGGTCTGGAACGAGTCGTCGAGATTCCTCAGCTCAATGCAAGAGCCGAGAAGGCGGTGCTCGAGTTCGTGGGTCTCATGGGCGGACTGAGCGAAACGGCAGAGGAGGATGGAGTCGAAGCAGCCATCCAGGGTGTGTTGGACGACACAGGAATGCTCGCCAATCTCGAATCGGAGCGCACCATTGAAGCGATGGGACGCGTCGAGAACCTCAGGGAATTGGTGGGAGTGGCTGGCGAGTTCGAGTCATCCAACGAGGGAGCGATCATCGGTGACGAGGACTTCGACGCCATGGATAACATCCGCCGTCTCGAAGTCTTCCTGGAGTCAACAGCACTTGTGGCCGACATCGACGAGTGGGACGAGGGTGCAGGGGCCGTAACTCTCATGACCCTTCACACAGCCAAGGGATTGGAGTTCCCGGCTGTCTTCGTTGCCGGTATGGAGGACGGGGTATTTCCTCACATGCGATCGCTCGGCGACCCCGCCGAACTCGAGGAGGAGCGAAGGCTCGCCTATGTGGGCATCACCAGAGCGCAGGACCGTCTCTATCTGACTTCAGCGTGGAGTCGGATGTTGTTCGGAGGCTCGAGTTACAACCCACCATCGCGTTTCCTCAAAGAGATCCCAGACGGTCTGATGACCAAGGCGGGCAAACGTCAGCGTCGCAGTCCGGTCGATAGAGCCGCGGCGACGGGACCGGCTGTGACCGTCTCGCCTGGAGAGGTTGGGCCGGGGGACCGAGTCCGCCACCAGAAGTGGGGGCTCGGCACCGTTCGGGAGATCGTTGGCGAAGGTGACCGAGCCGAAGCCGAGGTCATGTTCGATACCCAAGGCAAGAAACGTCTTCTGCTGGCCTGGGCGCCTCTCGAGCGCGCCTAGAAGGGCAGGATCTTCGGCAGCGAGAACACGGTCCATGTTGCGCCGACGAACAAGACGACCGCAGTTACCAGTGTTAGGTAGCGGTTGCCCTGCTTGGTCAGCTTCGAGCTGACACCTCCAAAGAACAAGACCAACGCAAAGGCAACGACGGTGAGCACGTAATCGTCTGAGTTCTGGTTCGCCTGGCCCGCTGCCGAGGCGAATTCGTCGGCCTCTTGCTGTAATTGATCCGCTTCGATCGCGTCGGCAACGACATACTCCTCCATGGCAAATGGTGTCGGAGGAGCGTTTGCCCGATCCGTGAAGAAGACGTCAAGCCAGGCTTCGAAAGCGGGGCGGAACTCATCCCTGACCCTCTCAAACCAGAACCCGGACAGAGTGCCCTCTACTGCCGCGAACGGCACACCCGGACCGGCATCAATGAGCCCATCCCTGATATCCGAGTTGACTGCGTCAGCAAAAGCCGCAAACACGCTGACGTCTATTGCCGCCAATTGACCGGCCCGCGTGTCGAAGCGGGTCGACTCGGTTCGGGTGGCTCCTGCCCTACTGAAGTTGGTGGCCTGCTCGCCACTCCACTTGGCGCTCTGAAAAGCAGCCCACGCGGTGAAGATTGCTGCCATCGACAGGATGATGGTTGAGATCAACTCGACTCGGTCGGATGCACCGAATAGCAGCTTCTCGTCCTGACCGACTGCCTCGTCGGCAGCCGCCGCCTCATTCTCAGACACTCTCTGCTCCCTTCAGCAGTTCGTTCCAACTTGCGACGAACTTGTCGACGCCTTCTTGTTCCAACGTCTCGACGACGCCGTTGTAATCCACGCCAGCAGTTTCCATGTGGTGCAAAGTTGCCTTGGCGTGGGCCACATCGACGGCGTTGAACGCTATCGGGTTTGGAGTGCCGTGATCTTGGTACGCGGCAATCGTGTCCAATGGCATGGTGTTGATCGTGTTCGCGGCTACCAGCTCTTCCACGTAGAGGAGATCGTCGTATTCGGGGTTCTTTGTCGATGTGGATGCCCAAAGAGGCTTCTGGGGATGTGCACCCTTCATTGCAAGCATGCCGTATCTGGTTGAACCAAACTCGTTGGTGAATATCCCATAGGCGGCACGGGCGTTAGCGACTGCCGTCTTCCCCATCAGTGCCCGGGCTTCAGGAGTTCCGATTTGTTCCAGCCGTTTATCGACTTCGGTATCGAAGCGGGAAACGAAGAACGATGCGACGGAGGCAACCTTTGTCAGGTCTCCACCCATCTCGTTGTAGTGGTCTAGCCCGTCCAGGTAGGCGTCGATCACTTCGGAATATCGCTCCAACGAGAAGATCAAAGTCACGTTGACGGACACTCCTTCGCCAATGAGCTTCCTGACGGCTTTGACACCGGCCAAAGTGGCCGGCACCTTGACCAGGAGGTTTGGGCGATCGATCTGCTTGACCCAAGCCCGTGCTTCGGCGACAGTCGCCTTCACATCATCGGCGAGGGTTGGTGAGACTTCGACTGAGACGAATCCGTCTTTTCCGTCCGTTGAGGAATGCACGTCAGCCAGAACATCACATGCGCGTTGGATGTCATCCGCCATCAGGGCCTTGACGACCTTCTCGGTGGACAACCCGGATGACTTGAGCTCAGTGAGCTTCGCGGTGTAGTCGTCGGAGCCAACGATCGCATTCGAGAAGATGGTTGGATTCGACGTGACGCCTGTAACCGCCTCCTCCGAGAGACGTCTTGTGAGGTCTCCACTGTCGAGCATGGCTTTCGATATGGAGTCTGACCAGACGGCCACACCGGCGTGATGCAGACCATGAAGATTCGAGGTGGACATCCCCTAAGCGTAGATCTCTCTGCAAGACGCGTGTCGCACTTGGTTCGACGGTCGTCCTGAACAATCGAGGTCAATCCGTGTCAAACGGGAGTAATTGGAGGTGGCGACCGTCTAGGCCGCGAATCGCCCTGAACCGCGTCTGATCAAGAGTAAGGATTTCGTTTGTCTTGTACCGCTTGGCCAAAACGACCAGAGAGGCGTCCGTGAGACCCAGACCTAGGTCAGAATACGTTTCGCAGACCTCCAAGGCTGATCGGACGTCTGACCATCCGAACTCCGCCAGCTCGAACCCCGACTCTGTCAGGTGTCGAACGGCTTTGGAAGCCTTCTGCGTTGAGGTTGCGTTCGCGACGAGGAAGTCGAACTCTGCCAGGACGAAGGGCGAGAGAACCGCCAGGGGAGCGTCCTTGAGGATTCTGGTGCACTGCTCGCTCTCGGGTTGGTCACTCCAGAGGGCTGCGAGAAGTGCACTCGTGTCACAAATCATTTCATCCAACCGGGGTCTTGTGAGGGTTGATCGACCCTTCCGGCGAGGTTGAATCCAAGAGGCTCGTCAAACAGCGGGAATTCGCGGGACGGCACCCATTCAGCGTCGAGATGCTGTTCCACCGCACGTCGGATTACCTCGGCTTCAGTCGAACCGCGGTTGACCGCCTCTCGCTCTATCGCGGTTTTCATGTCTTCGGGCAGGTAGATAGTGGTGCGTATCACGCCATATATTATGCCATACCTAGGAATTCTCCCATATGACCATTGAGGAAATGGGGTCATCGATTCAACGGGCATCGCGACCAACTACCCTTCCCCGCCGGAATGCCACGACGAATCCTGATAGCCAAGCCGGGCCTCGACGGGCATGATCGTGGTGCGAAAGTCATCGCCCGGTCCCTGCGCGATGCTGGTCATGAGGTCATCTACTCGGGGCTTCATCAAACCCCGGCCCAAATAGCCGAGACCGCCGTCCAGGAGGATGTCGACGCTGTCGGTCTTTCATCTCTTTCGGGTGCCCACATGACGTTGTTTCCTCAAGTGGTTGCCGAATTGGCGGCTAGAGACTCATCGGACATCGTGGTGTTCGGCGGTGGTGTGATTCCGGAATCCGATATCGACGAGTTGGCGGCTGCCGGGATCGCGACCATATTCACGCCGGGGGCACCACTCGATGAGATTTCTGAGTGGGTCGACATGAACGTTCCAGCCAGGTTTTCGGAAAGGAACCAATGAAGATTCACGAATACCAGGCCAAGCAGCTGATGGCTTCGCGGGGGATCCCGGTACCCATTGGTCGGGTCGCCACCAACGTGGATGAGGCTGTTGCTGCTGTCAGGCCTCTTATCGAGGAGTCAGGCAATCCCGTAGTCGTACTCAAGTCACAGATCCACGCCGGTGGGCGCGGCAAAGGGACCTTCAAGGAGCATCCTGAAACTCGTGGTGTAAACGTTGTCACCGCCGGCGTCGATGGTGGCCCTTCCGATGCGGAACATGCAGTGAGGGATCTGGCCGCCCGAATGCTGGGTTCGACCTTGGTGACAATTCAAACGGGCGATGAAGGCAAGGTCGTCAACCGTTTGTACGTCGAGCAGGGCATCGAGATCGACCGCGAGCTCTACCTTGCCGTTCTTCTTGACCGTGCCCGATCGAGGAACATCGTCATGGCTTCGACCGAAGGTGGAGTGGAGATCGAGAAGGTCGCTGAGGAGACCCCCGAGAAGATCCTCAAGGCTGAGATCGATCCAGCAATCGGGCTGGCTCCATTTCAAGCTCATGAGCTCGCCCACGGACTGGGGATGTCAGGAGAGGTCTCGCGGAACTTCGTTCGTTTCGTTCAGGCCCTTGCATCTGCGGCAACTGAGCTCGACACTGACTTGGTTGAGATCAACCCATTGGTGGTCACCAAGGATGGAAAGGTCATGGCCCTGGACGGCAAGGTTGCATTCGACGACAACGCTATCTACCGGCATCCGGATATCGCTGACATGCGAGATGAAACTGAGGAGGATCCGGCCGAGGTAGCTGCCAAGAACCTGGGGCTGAGCTACATCAAGCTCGATGGGACGATCGGCTGCCTTGTCAACGGAGCCGGCCTGGCAATGGCCACCATGGACACGATCAAGCACGTTGGCGGAGAGCCGGCGAACTTCCTCGATGTTGGTGGCGGTGCCGATGAGGAGCAGGTGACTCAGGCTTTTCAGATCATCACCCAGGATCCAAACGTGAAGGGGATATTCGTCAACATCTTCGGAGGCATCATGCGATGCGACGTGATAGCCACCGGAATCGTTCAGGCAGTCCAGAACGTGGGGCTCGAGGTCCCGCTCGTTGTGCGCCTGGAAGGCACCAATGTCAAAGAGGGGCGACAGATCATCGACGAATCCGGATTGGAGGTCGTCAGTGCCGACAGCCTCAGAGACGGCGCAGAAAAGATCCTGGAGCTCTCCAAATGAGCATCCTTGTTGACAAGAACACGAAGGTCCTCGTCCAAGGTCTCGGCAACACTGGACAGTTTCACACTGACAAGGCCCTTGCCTACGGGACACAAATGGTTGGTGCGGTCCACCCAACGCGCGCAGGAACCGAGTTCCATTTCGAGGGTGAAGCCGATCACTCAGGTGTCCCCGGACGTGACGACACCTATTCCGTCGATCTTCCGATATTTGCAACTGTGAACGAGGCCGTGGCTGCGACCGGAGCGAATGCCTCCGTCGTCTACGTTCCGCCGCCATTTGCAGCCGACGCAATCATGGAAGCCGCCGCCGCGGGACTCGATCTGGTTGTAGCAATTACCGAAGGAGTGCCCGTAGCTGACATGGTCAAGGCAAAGCGCTACATGGAAGGGAAGGGCACCCGCTTGGTAGGCCCCAACTGCCCTGGAGTGATCACGCCTGGTGAATGCAAGATCGGGATCATGCCTGGCTATATCCATCAGCGAGGCAGCATCGGAGTTGTCTCCCGCTCTGGCACGTTGACCTACGAAGCGGTCCATCAGGTGAGCCAGCGGGGGTTGGGACAAACAACTGCGGTTGGTATTGGGGGCGACCCCGTGAATGGCACGGACTTCGTTGATGTGCTCAGGATGTTCGAGGCGGATCCCCAAACCGAAGGCGTGGTCATGATCGGGGAGATCGGTGGCACGGCCGAGGAGGAGGCGGCCGAGTTCGTCCGCAACGAGATGAGCAAGCCGGTTGCAGGGTTCATTGCTGGCACCACAGCTCCTCCCGGAAAACGTATGGGTCACGCTGGCGCGATCGTGTCAGGCGGCAAGGGAACAGCTGCAGCCAAGATTGAAGCCTTGGAAGAAGCAGGCATCGTTGTGGCGGAGACACCGTCCGATATGGGCGAGGCCATGGTCCGTGCTCTGGGCTGAGAATCTCGCTTCGATCGAGTCCGACGGCCGCCGGCTGGTGATGGCGGCAAGGCAGGACCCCGGGCGCGAAGTGCCCCAGTATCCGGGTTGGTCCCTCGCCGATCTGGCGTCTCACGTTGGGTCTATCCACGGGCGCACCGTGTTGATATGCAGCACTCTTCCGCATGAACGAATCTCTGCGCCAAGGCTTCCCACGGGCCATGACCCCG
>Ga0070727_10003257_pt1 | contig 14960 bp, 13 predicted proteins | sample tdAd472_FD_66722 | JGI IMG/M metagenome (GOLD analysis project Ga0070727, IMG submission 66722) | Marine sediment microbial communities from the Atlantic coast under amendment with organic carbon and nitrate - tdAd47.2 | ecosystem: Environmental > Aquatic > Marine > Coastal > Sediment | place...
TCGGCTGCGGCGGCGATCGCGACCGGACCAAGCGCCCGCTCATGGCCAAGGCCGTGTTCGCGAGCGCCGATGTGGTCTATGTCACCTCCGACAACCCGCGCACCGAGAACCCCAGCGCGATCATCGATGACATCCTCGCCGGCGTGTCCGGTGCCGAACGCAGGAGCGCGATGGTCCATGTGGATCGGCGCATGGCCATCGAGGCCGCGGTCGCGGATCTGCGCCCCGGTGATGTGCTGCTCATCGCGGGCAAGGGACACGAGCCCTACCAACTGCTCCCCGATCCGAAAATGCCCGGCGGTGTACGCAAGATCGAGTTCGACGATCGACGCGAAGCGAGACGCGCGCTCCGGCAACGCACCCCGGAGCTCGCCAGCTGATGTTCTGGACACTCGAGAATTTCAGAACCGTTCTCGCAGGGACGTGGATGGCCAAGCCGGCGACGCCCTCGCCCGTCGCCATTGAGGGGGTCTCCGTCGACTCGCGCACGATCAAGCCGGGGGAGGTGTTCTTCGCGCTCAAGGGCGATGTCCACGACGGGCACCGCTACATCGAGGCCGCCGCCCAAGCCGGCGCCTCGGTGATCATCCTTCAGGATTCGACAGCGCTTCCCTCGGACTTCCCCCGGCGGTTCCCCTCGGTCGCCGCGCTGCGCGTCGGTGACGCGCGCCGGGCTCTCGGGCAGCTCGCCCTGGCCTACCGGCGCAGTCTGGACTCGGTCCGCGTGATCGCGGTCACCGGCTCGAACGGCAAGACGACCACCGTCCGTCTGATCGATGCGGTGCTGCGCGCGAAGTTCCGCGGGCGCGCGAGCATCAAGAGCTACAACAACGACATCGGCGTTCCCCTGACGATCTTCTCGGCTTGCCCCGGCGACCAGTACCTCGTCTGCGAGGTCGGGATGAACGCCCCCGGCGAGATCGCGCCGCTCGCCAGAATCGTCGAGCCGGATGTCGCGGTGATCACGTCCATCGGCCGGGCCCACATCGAGGCCTTCGACGACCAACTCGGCATCGTGCGCGAAAAGGCGTCCCTGCTCAGCTTCGTCCGCCCGCACGGCCTCGCCGTCGTCACCGCCGACTGTCCCGACCTCGATCCGTACCTCAAGCCCGTGCCGAACGTGGTCATGTTCGGCCGATCCGACCGCGCCGACCTCCGCCTCACCGCGTCCGAGCACGCCGGCGATCCACCGTCACGCGTCCGGTTCACGATCAACGAGCGCGTGACCCACGAGATCCCGTTGCTCGGCGAGCACAACGCCCTCAACGCGATGGCCGCCGTCGCAGTCGGGCGGCGCCTCGGCCTCGAAGAGGAGGACATCGGGCGCGGTCTCGCCGGAGCGGTCCCCGCCGAGATGCGTCTGCGCCACGACCGGGTCGGCGGACTCGACCTGTTCAACGACGCCTACAACTCCAGTCCAGAGTCAGCGATGGCCGCGATCCGCACCTTCGCCGACCTTGCCCGGGGCGCGACGCGCCGCGTCGTGGTCCTCGGCGACATGCTCGAACTCGGCTCGCACAGCGAGAAAGCCCACGAAGAACTCGGAGAATGCCTTGTCGAGTGCTTCGGGCCCGCCGGACCGGAGCTCGAGTGCCTCATCGGCGTCGGCCGCTACGCCCCGCACGTGGCCGAGACCGTGGCCCGGCTCTGCCCTCGCACCGAGGTCCACGCATTCGAAGGCATGGACGATGCCCGGGCGAACGAGGTCTGCACCCTGTTGGAGGCCGGCGACGCTGTGCTCCTCAAGGGCTCGCGAGGCGTGGGGCTGGACCGGATCGCCACCGCTCTGCGAAACAGCGGCACGCCCGTCGGTTCCTGATAACGCTCAGGCCGTTACGCTGCCGATGACCGTTTCGTCGCGCGGCGTGTCCGGGCGTCTGTCTCGTTGAACGCCGCCGATGATCTACCAACTGCTCGAACAGCTCGGACCGTGGCTCACCCGGCTCGGGGTGTACCGCTACTTCATGGTCTTTGAGCAGCTCAACTTCCGGGTCTTCTGCTCGGCCGTCCTCAGTTTCCTCTGCGTCCTGCTCTTCGGCAGACGGGTGATCCGCTGGCTGTCTCTTAAGAAGATCGGTGACAGCGCGGAGTTCAACCACGCCCAGCTCAACGAGATGATGAAGTCCAAGGCGAACACGCCCACCATGGGCGGATTGCTCATCGCCGGGGCCATCTTCCTCGCCACGCTGCTCTTCGCGGACCTGTCCAACGACTACATCAAGCTCGGGCTGTTCGTGCTGGTCTACCACGCCGGCATCGGAGGCTTCGACGACTGGCTCAAACTGACCGCCGCCTCCCGGGCCACCGGGTCCCGGCAAGGGCTGTACTCGTGGGAGAAACTCGTCTGCCAGCTCGGGCTGGGGGTGGTCATCGCGATCTTCGCCTACTCGGCGGGCAACGCCGGCCAGACCGCCGCGGCGGAGGCCCCGCGGATCGCTCATGTGCTGAACCTGCCGCTCCAGCGGACCTACGAGCCCCCGGCGTTTTCCGTCTCCGAAGGGCTGATCTTCCTCAGCCCGGTCGTGTATGTCGCTTTCATGACCATCTTCATGGCCGGCATGTCCAACGCGGTGAACATCACCGACGGTATGGACGGCCTCGCGGCCGGCATCGCGGCCATCGTCGGGGTCGGGATCGTGGTGCTCTGCGTGGTCGTCGGTACCGAGTCGATCGCCCAGCCGCTGCTGGTGCCGTATGTCCCGGCGTCGGGGGAACTGGCGGTGCTTGGCGGGGCGATGGTGGGGGCCTGCCTGGGGTTCCTGTGGTGGAACTGCTCCCCAGCGTCGGTCTTCATGGGCGACACCGGGTCCCTGTGCCTCGGTGGGCTGATCGGCTACATCGCCGTCGTCATCCGGATGGAGTACGTGATTCTCCTCATGTGCGCGGTTTACATCTGGGAGATCCTCAGCGTTGTGATGCAGGTCGGCTACTTCAAGGCGACCAAGGGGCAGCGGATCTTCAAGTGCGCGCCGTATCATCACCATCTGCACATGTCCGGCTGGCCCGAGCAGCGTATCGTTGCCCGCTTCTGGATCATGACGATCCTGCTCACGGCGATGGCCCTCGCCTCGCTCAAACTCCGCTGAGTCGGACCAACCCGTTTCCCTCCCTCTGTCCTGTGCTCGGGAGCCCGTGTGGCGCGATCTTCGTCGGAAAAACTCGAGCCGGGCAAGCCCGGCGAACCGACGGCAATTGGCTCAGCGCCGGCGCAGGCGGACGCCAAGCCGCCGCTGGTCACCAAGGAGGGAACGATCCGCTCCGGTCGCCTCAAAGGGCTGACCATGTGGCAGGCGATCTTCGTCCTGTCGTGGCCGGTGCTGATCGAGTCGTTCCTAAACGCTCTGGTCGGCCTCGTCGACACCACCCTCGCTGCCTCGCTTTCGGAAGCCGCGACCGACGCCGTCGGCGCCGCCTCATACTTCCTCTGGTTCATTAGCCTCGTCGGCATGGCGCTCGGCGTCGGGGTAACGGCCCTTGTCGCCCGATCGATGGGCAAGGGCCGGGTCGCCGCGGCGTGCGCGGGCGTCGGCCAGTCGACTCTCCTGTCGCTGGGCGCGGGTCTGAGCGTCGGCGTGCTGATCTTCTTCGCGGCGCCGGGCATCGCGTCGCTGCTGCAACTGCAGGCCGAGGCTCGCGAGGGGGCGATCTCGTACCTACGGATCCTCGCCTGGGGCGTGCCCGCGCAGACCTTCCTGCTCTGCGGCATCGCGGCGTGTCGCGGTGCCGGCGACGCCCTGCGCCCGCTGGTGATCATGGCGATCATCAACTTCACCAACGTCGTCTCCAGCTTCCTGCTCTCGGGCGCGAACTTCGGCGTCACCCGCGCCACCGCCACCGGCGAGACCGTGACCGATGTGCTCATCCCCGGCTTCGGGGCGTTCCAGATGGGCCTGACCGGCATCGCCTGGGGCACCGTCATCGCGTGGAATCTCGGCGCGGTGCTCATGGCGCTGCTGCTCATTCGCGGCACGCACGGCGTGCGCCTCATGCTTCGGCGCATCAAGCCCCACAAGATCACCATGGCCCGGCTCGTCCGCATCTCGATCCCCAGCGGCATCGAGACCTTCGGCATGTGGTTCGGCAACTTCCTGATCATCATGATCGTCGGCTCGTTCGCCATGCAGGGCCTGCTCGGCTCACACATCGTGGCCATCCGCATCGAAGCGTTCAGCTTTCTGCCCGGCTTCGCGATGTCGATGGCGGCGTCCACGCTCGCCGGTCAGTACCTCGGAGCCGGCTCGCCGCGCCTGGCCAAGACCGCGATATTCCGGTGCACGACCATCTCCGCGAGCATCATGTTCTGCTTCGGGCTGCTGTTCATCTTCTTCGGCGAAGAGATCACCGGCCTGTTCTCGCAGCAGCCGACGCACCTCGAACTCGTGCCGAAGCTCCTGTTCATCTGCGGCATCACGCAGATCCCCTTCGCCATCTCCATCTGCATCCGCGGCTCACTGCGCGGGGCCGGCGATACGCGCACGGTCATGATTCTCACCTGGGTGAGCACCTACGCGATCCGCCTGCCGCTCGCGTACTTCTGCTCGGGTGTGGACCTGACGCTGTTCGGGCGCACTTTCGAGAACCCGCTGCCGATCCTCGAACTGCTCTTCGGGCTCGAGCCGGGGCTGGTCGGCCTTTGGATCGCGCTGTGCTCCGAGCACGTCACGCGATCGCTGCTGTTCATGGGACGCTTCTTCCACGGCGGCTGGGTGCACGTGAAAGTTTGATCGCTCCGCCGCTCAGCGTGCGCTGACCGACCCGTGCTCGTGGCATTCGCACTCGGTGTGCTCGGCGATCCACTGTTCGATGAACTGCGCATCGCGGAGCGTCCTTTCCGGCGCGGGCGGCAGGGCGTTCAGGCCCTGCAGCATGATGTTCTGGAACCGGTCGCGATAGAGCTGGTTGGCCGGGTTGCTCGCCGCGGCCCGGAACTCCTCGCTGAGCAACTCCTGGATCTGCTCGATCCGCGTCTCGGGCAGCGGATGCGTGGACAGCCACTCCGGCTGGCGTGGCCCCGACGACGCGTCCTTGAGGATCCGCATCACTTCCAGCTGCGCGCTCGGGTTGTAGCCTGCCTGCGCCATGTAACGCATCCCGAGTTGGTCCGACTCGGACTCCTGCCCGCGATCGAACGTCAGCGCGTACACGCCCGCGCCGGTGACCAGACCGTTCACGAGTAGTTGCAGGTCTTCATCGTTGCCGATGACCACACCGCCGATCGCCGCCGCCAGCGACAGCCCTGCCTGGCGCACCAGCCGGTTGTTGGCGTGACGCGCTGTGACGTGCGCGATCTCGTGCCCGAGCACGCCGGCGAGCTGCGCCTCGTTGTCCATCCGTTCGACGAGCCCGCGCGTGATGAACACCTGCCCGCCCGGCAGCGCGAACGCGTTGATCACATCGCTGTTGAGAAAGATGAACGACCACGGCAGCGACGGGTTCTCGCCCTCGGTCTGCGCTGCGAGCTTCATGCCGATATCGGTGACGTAACTCTGGAGCTGGTCCGAGGGCACCCGACCGCCGTAGGCCGCGATCAGTTCCGGCGCCGCCTCCTGCCCGATCTGGATCTCCTCCGAGCGCGACAGCAGGTTGAGCTGCGTTCGCCCGGTCGCGGCGTTGGTGGTGCACGCGCCGAGCATGGTGGAGCCGACGAGCAGAGCCACGGCGGCGAGCGAACGGGTCAGGCGACGGGTGAATTGGGGCATGGCGAATCTCTCCAGCTTGTGCTCATCTCCAGTGTAGTCGGGAGCTCTCGGAAGACGGCATTCCTAGGCTCGCAGCGCCTATCATTGGTCCCCATGACCACCACCCAGACCACCCCCGAGCCGGCCGCCTGGAGCGATGAGGAACTCGCCCAGAATCCGCACGCCCACGAGGCCAAGGCGGGCAAGGTCCGGGGCATGTTCGGCGCCATCGCCGGGCACTACGATCTCAACAACCGGCTGCACTCGTTTGGGCGGGACCAGGCGTGGCGGAAGTTCGCCGTCCGCAAGGCCGATCTCAAGCCGACCGATCGCGTCCTCGACGTCGCCTGCGGCACCGGCGACCTTACCAAGGCCTTCGCCGAGGCCCTGGCCAGGATGGGCCGGCAGAAGCAGGGGACGGAATTCCCGGTCGTCGGGCTGGATTTCACCCCCGAAATGCTCGATGTCGCCCGTGACCGCAAGGCCACGCCCCTGACCGAGTACATCGAGGGCGACGCGATGGATCTGCCGTTCGAAGACGGATCCTTCGATGTGGTCTCGATCGCCTTCGGCATCCGCAATGTCAGCCGCCCCGAGGTGGCGATCGCCGAGTTCCGGCGTGTGCTCCGCCCGGGCGGTCGCCTGATCATCCTGGAGTTCGACAAGCCCCGGTTCGCCCCGATCCGCTGGGGCAACGACTTCTATACGAAGGTGATCATGCCGCGGACCGCGACGCTGATCAGCCGGGACAGGAGCGGGGCGTACAAGTACCTGCCCCGGAGCGTGCAGACCTTCCTCACGCGCGACGAGATGATCTCGACCATCGAGGGGGCGGGCTTCGAGTCCGTGAAGGCGCACCCCCTCACATTCGGGGTGTGCGTGTGTTATCGGGGTCAAGTGAAAGCCTGATGCGCGCAGCCGGTGGAGAACCGGCGAACATCTGGCGCTTGGTCGGGCAAACCGACTGAATTTTTCTTCACTCGAAAACCCGGCGCAGAGTGCAATGTCCGGAAACGTTTCGCGTCGCGCGGTCGAGAACCGCGACGGACGTGTTATCTGCGCCGGAAGGCCATTCGCTGTCTGGGTTGACACACCTCGCTCGATGATGGTGGTGCCAACATCGTGTGCCTGCCGGGTTGGCAGGCCGAACCGAACCCAAGACCCGACGCCCCGCGTGGGGGACCTGTGCCGGAGCGTGCCGGCGGAATGGAGCTGGGAAATGTCAGTTGAATCCTACTCACAGCGTTTGTTTGAGGCCCTGACCAACGGCGACCGGCCCTCGGCCCGGGCGATCATCGACGAGTGCTTCCGCGACGGCGCTTCAGCGGAGCAGGTCGTCTCCGACCTGTTCTGGCCGACCTACGAACAGATCGAGACCCTCTTCCGCGAGGACAAACTCACCACGCTCGCTCACCACATGGCCACCCGCCTGCTCCGCTCGCTCTGCGACCAGGCCGCCCAGCGGTTCAGCTTCAAGAACCCGATCGGGCGCAGCGTCTTCGCCGTCTGCGGTCCGACCGACGCCGACGAACTCGCTGGCCAGATGGCCGCCGACCTGCTCGAGGCCGAGGGCTTCGCGGTCAACTACGCCGGGAGCGGCATCGCCAACGACGAACTGCTCGAGATCGTCCAGACCACCCAGCCCCACGTGCTACTGATCTTCTCCAGCGCCCCGAGCGACCTGCCGGGCATCCGCGAACTCATCGACACCATGCGTGAGATCGGCGCCTGCGACGGCATCCAGATCGTCGTCGGCGGCGGCGTCTTCAACCGGGCCGAGGGCCTCGCCGAAGAGATCGGCGCCGACCTCTGGGCCGAGGACCCCACCGAACTCTGCCACGTCATGATCGACTACCCCGAGCACCGCGCCCAGGACGAGCAGCGGACCGTCGGTCGCAACCGGCGCCCGATCCGCAAGGCTGCCTGACCCGACCACCGAGCGCACGGAAGCGCTCGCGGCTCCCGAGCCGAAACACGCGCAGACGCCCGGAATCCCGGGCGTTTGTTGTTTTTGAGCCCCAGCCGGTATCCTGCCTGCATGCGTGCACCGGAGGCACGAATTCGTTCCCGGAAGGAGCAGGGCGGCTTGTTCGACGAGTTGTCGCGCGCCTCCGGCAGCGCCCACCAGGCCGAACTGAAACTCGCGTCGGTCAGGGTCCGACGGCACAGCGAGCCCCAGCCGCGTGATGTCCGCTTCGCGACGCTGGCGAGTTCGTCTTCGGGCAACTGCTCCGTGCTCGTCCACGGCTCCGGCCAGAACCACCGGCTGACGCTGATCGACTGCGGCATCTCGCCCCGGCGGACACGCGTCCTCCTCGACCAGCTCGGCCTCGACTTCTCGCGGATCGACGACATCGTGCTCACGCACCTCGATCGCGACCACTGCTATCCCAGTTGGGCCAAGGCGTTGCCGAAGCACGCCCGATTCCGAATCTGCGAAGGCCACCGCAACCGCGCGCGCCGGGCCGGACTTCTCTACCGGACCACAGAGATCTTCCGCGCCGGCGAACCGTTCGAACTCGGTCGCGGCGTGCGGGTGAGCTCCGAACTTCTCTCCCACGACGACCTCGGTGTCGCGTCCTTCCGCTTCGACCTGCCGTGCGCGCGCCACGGCGGGCGATCCATCGGCTACGCCACCGACCTCGGTCGCGCGACGCCCGGCCTGATCAGTCTGCTCATGGGCGTCGATGTGCTCGCGATCGAGTCGAATTACTGTCGCGATATGCAGGTGGCCTCGGATCGTCCGGAGTTTCTCAAGAGCCGCATCATGGACGGGAGCGGTCACCTGTCCAACGACGAATGCCTCGACGCAGTCCACGCGATTTCACCGCGCGAGCGCGTGGTGCTCCTGCACCTGTCGCGTCAGTGCAACACCCCGGCAGCCGCCTCGCGCGGGCATGAGAGCGGTCGGTACGAATTGACCGTCGCGCCCGCGGACGGGCCGACCGACCTGTTGGAAATTGCTTGGGCGGAGTAGCGGTCGAGGCCGGCTGATTCAGGCCGCCCAGCCCCAGTCCGTCATCCCCTCGTCCTCTTCCGGCTCGTCGCCGATGTCGAACCCGAGCCATTCGGCCTTCGGAGTCGCGCGGTTGTGGACGCGAACGACCTTGGCGAGCTGACGAGAGAAGGCATCGCGCAGCGTGCGCAGTTCGGCGCTGACCGCTTCCGAGAAGGGGTCGTTCCGATCGCGGAAGACCACCAGCACCGCGAGACAGTCGCCATCGTGGCTGTGGCAGCCGGTCGCGATCACGCTGCTCCCGCTGAGCCACGACGCGTTGTCGTCGAGATGCTCCACGAGCTTTGCTTCACTGTCGAGCGCCACGATCGACCGCTCATCGCGGAAACGCGAGGGAACGATATCGGCCAGATGGTCGAGCAGAGTGTCGGCGGTGTCCTTGGGCAGGTCGTAGTTCACATACGCACCCAGACTGAAGTCGCCGCTGTTGCCGGGCAGGTAGACCGCGGCGTTGGTCGGACCGGTCTTGGTGAGCATGTGCTCGAGCGTCTTGCGGAGAAGGCTTTCGACATCAAGTTCGGATTCGATCGACATCGCGAGCTGATCAACGCTCGCCGAGTCGACCTGCTCGGCAAGCTGCTGGTAGGCGTTCACGAGGTCGCCGCAGAGCACGTCGACCTGGTTGTTGACCTGCTGACGCTGCTTGTTGAGCCGCCGGCAGATCCTCTTGAGTCGCTCGATACGCCGGGCCTGCTGACGCATGCTCTGGGCTCGCTCCGCAGCCGACGCGAGACGCTCGCGCAGTTCATCCAGATCAAACGGCTTGGCGATCAGGTCCACCGCGCCGCAGCGCATCGCCAGCACGCCGTGGTCGACGGTCGGCTTGCGCACGGTCAACAGGACGCAGATCGGTTGTTCGGCGCTGGTCAGTTCGGTCGCGAGGCGTACCGCTTCGGCTTCGTGCCGATCGATCGAGATCAGGGCGACATCGTAGTCTCCGTCACCGATCGCCTTGGAGAACTCCTCGGTGCTGCCCGTGCTGTCGAGAGTGATCTTGAGACCGCTCGCGGCGTCGCGCAGGCGCTTGCGCGACCGGGCGTCTTCCTCATAGCACAGAATCCGAGCCGGGCGGGCTGATCCGCTGGGCAGGTACCCCGCGAGCGCACGCTTGCCGTCCTGGCTGGCGTTCGCACGGAGCGGGCTGGGCTGCTCAGATGGTTTCTTCTCGTCGCTCACGCGTGGTCTCCCTCAGTCCGGCGCGAATCTCGCGGCCTAAGCCGCTTTCCGGGGACGCTCTCTCGACGCGTCCCATTTCCAGTCCTCGAGCGCCACGGTCACCGTGGTGCCCTTGCCTCGGCCGCTCTCGATCCAGAGGTCGCCGCCGTGCAAGTCAATCAGTCGCCGGGCCCTCGCGAGCCCCAGCCCCGGCTGTCGCCCCGCGTCCTTCTCGCTGAAGAATGGGTCGCAGGCGTGACGTCGGGCGCGTTCGGACATGCCGATCCCGTCGTCCGTCACTGAGATCAGCAGTCGGCCATCCGCGTCGGAGACAACAGCCCGAACCTCGATGAGGTGCTTCGGGCGGGCCTCCAGAGCGTTGACCATGATCTCTGTGACGGCTTGGACGATTTGACGACGGTCGATAAACGCGACGTCCAGATCGTCGCCGATAATCACGCGGATCTCGGGGATCGCCGTGTCGGTTCCGGTGTCGCCATTCAGCTTCGCGCTCGCGGCCATCGCGCTCAGCGTGGTATTTCGCTTCTCAACGCTTGCCCGAACGGCCTGATCGAGCGTCTGATGGATGTCCGAGCGCGTCGGCTTCGGTTCGGGCGGATCGGCGAAGAGATGCAGAGACGTAATCAGGTCGCTCAAACGCTGCGCCGCGTCCGCGACCGCCTTGGCCTTCGACGCGTTCTCATCATCCAGCAGACGCTGGGCGAGGATCTGGGCGTTGCCGCTGATCACCGTGAGCGGGTTGTTCATCTCGTGCGCCGCACCGCCTGCCAGTTCGCCCAGTCGGGCGAGTGAACGGGATTCGACGAGCTGCTGCTGCGTGTCGGCCAGCTGACGATTCGCTTCGGCGAGCTGTTCGCCCAGGCGACGCGCTCCGTCGAACTGCGAGGTGGCGCCGAGCACCGATGCCCAGCTCGCCACCAGCGGACGGACGATCTCCGGATGATCCAGAAGGCAGCGTGCCTCCTTCCCGATCTGGTGGATCAGAACGCCGGCCGGGCTGGGTTCGCCACGCTGCAGCGAGCCGAGCAGGGGCGTGAACCGGAAGCCGGTCGGATCGAAGTCGTCGCCGAGAGTCTTCTTGAGCCACCCCAGGACCTCCACGGAGGAGAACCCCATCCCGGACTGGTCCGACAGCGAACGCAGGTCGTTCCCGCCGGGAGGCAGGCCGAGCTTTCGGTCGGCGATCAGTCTTCCGGACGACAGGTGCTGGCGGAACTGCCACGACGCGCCGGAACGCGATTGCCAGAGGATCGAGATCGGGCGCGACGTGGCGAACGTCGACGCCGCCGAGCGCGCGACCGCGCCCATCGCGTCGGGGAGGGCGGTGCGCAGCACACCCTCCGAGTGGAACCGATCGATCGCTTCGAGCACCCGCTGCTGGGCGTTCGTCCGTTCGGCTTGTGCGTTGAGCTGGCTGTTGAGCTGACCGAGCTGGCGATTCGCCTCGGCGATCGAGTCGAGCAGCACATCCGAGTCGCTCGAGTCGTCCAGCCCGAGGTTGGCGGCTCGCACCGCCAGCCGGTCGAACAGTTCGCCCTCGATCTCGCCGCAGACCTGCGGGTCGAGCCCGTGCTCGGAGCACAACTCTTCGATCGGACGCATCTGCGAGAAGTTGCCGGACCAGCCGATGAGCAGTTTGCGCGTGATGGCCTGTGCCACGGTCACGACGCCGATCAGCCGGCGGTGGGGGACATCGGGCAGCGACACCGCCGGCTGGTTGTGCAGCCAGATGACATCCTGCAGCGCGTGCGGCAGAGCCCAATGCTCGGCCAGACGCTTGCCCGCGGTATGGTGGTCGAGTCCGATGACGCGTCGCTCGATCTCAGCGATGTCGCAGCGCTTCTGTTCGCACAGTTCGACACATCGCCCGAACGCCTTCGGGAGCAGCTTCTCGAGCGCCAGCTTGCCCAGATCGTGCAGGATGCCGCAGAGAAAGGCCTCTTGCGGACGGACATCGATCCCGGCTGTTTCGTGCTTCTCGGCGAGCAATTCCGCGCAGCAGGCGACGGCCAAAGAGTGACGCCAGAACGCGGCTCGGTCGAAGGACGCCGCGCCGTCGCCGTCGCTCTTGACGAGGCCGTACACCTCGACCGAGAGCATGGCTGCCCGCACGGCCTCCAGACCGACGAGGACCACGGCGCGGTCGATGGTCGTGATCTCGTTGGCGGTAGTGCGGTCGGCTCGCCGGCAGAGGCGCAGCACCCGAGCCGTCAGCGCCGGGTCGGATTCGATGAGCTTAACGACTTCTCTGATGTCGGCGTCGGGTGACGAAGACAGTTGCAGGACACGCAGCGCGATCGGCGAGAGTGTCGGCAGCGACTCGATGTGGCTGAGGATGAGCTCGCGGTGGTCTGTCGGTGCTGACGCGGTGTGCACGCGAGGCCTCCTGCGTGGTCGGTGAGATCAGCTCTGGGCCCGGAGCTCGAGCAGCGATTCGATGCGCTCGAGCAACTGGTTGACCGAGAACGGCTTTTTCAGGAAGTCGTCCGCGCCCGAGCGGATGAGTTTCTCGACTTCGTCCTGTTCGACGACGCCGGAGACGAAGATCACGCGCGTTGACGCGAGTTCGGGCCGGGCCCGCAGACGCTCGCAAACGACATTGCCGTTGATGTCCGGCAGCATGTAGTCGAGCACCATAAGGTGCGGGCGAAACGCTTCGGTGAGCATGCCGGCGTCGTACCCGGTCGCGGCGGTGCGCAGTTCAAATCGGTCGTCGCGACCGATCGTGTCTTCGAAGATCTCGAGGATGCTGCGGTCGTCCTCGACCACGAGGATCCGGTACACATCAGGGTTCGCCTCGGGCTGCAGCGGATCCAACGGGATCTCGTTGGTCTGCATGAAGCGGAGTAGCTCGTCGCGTGGGATGCGCCGGAAACGTGAGCCGGGCACGCGAAAGCCCTGAAGGCGTCCGGCGTCGAAGCAGCGGATGATCGTCTGTTGGCTGACCTTGCAGATCTCCGCGGCCTCACCGGTGGTGAAGACCTTCTTGCCGTCCCACTTGCCCGATGCGCCCTTTGGGGCGTCCGCGGAACCGGAGCCTTCGCTGTTCTTGTGTGAGCCGTTGCTGCTGGGCGAACTCGACATGCCACCACCCCGCGCCGCTTGAGTGCGTTCGTGCGGACGATGAGTGACGCACCGGCGACGACGCCGGGAGGTCCGCATCGCGAGCATCGGCGCGAAGGCGGGCAGACTTCACCGGCCGTAGCGGCTGGGCGAAGAGGGGTCGGTTTTCGGACCGGATCGATCGGAGCAACCGCTCAGTCCGGGGCCTTGGACTGGCACGCCTCGCAGGCGAACACCGCTCGACCCGCCTGTTCCCACGAGGTGATCGGACCGCCGCAGGTGGGGCAGCGATCCTTCTTATACACGCGCAGCGATTCACTCCGGTTCGGGCGTCCGATCCTCTCGCCGTTGAGTGCGGCGTCGATCGTGACGATCCGGTTTCGCTTGACGCCGATCTGCAGCATTCTCGAGATCGTCCGCCACAGGTCGTCGAACTCCTCGCGACTCAGCGACCGCGCCTCGCGCTCCGGATGGATGCCGCACGCGTGCAGCGAATCGCAACGAAAAATGTTGCCCACGCCTGCGAAGACGGACTGGTTGAGCAGCATCGACCCGATCTCCGCGCGGCTCGTGGAGACACGCTTCCAGAGGCGTTCGGCATCGCAGTCGTCGCGCAGCGGGTCCTCGCCGAGACGCTCGGTAATGGTCTGCCACGAGTCGGGCGTGACGATCTCGCAGGTGTTCGGGCCGTTGAGATCGAAGGCCGCCGTTTCGCCGACGATGCGTACCCGGACCGCACCGCGCGGCTCCGGCAACTCCTTGGGATTGCCGTCCCTATCGGTCAACCGATGGAGACGAAACTTGCCGTAGAGCCCGAGGTGGATGTGCATGCCGACCGGTTCATCGCGTTTGCGTTTCCGTTCAAACCAGTAGCAGAGGTGTTTGCCCCACGCGTCGATGCGTTCCAGTCGGCGACCGTCGATCCGCTCGGCACCATCGGTGAACCGTCCTTGCGGAGAGGACGCCTCGATCTTCTGGCCGGCGAGGGCCTTGGTGTGATCGCGTGCGAGGCGGTGGATCGTGTGGCCTTCGGGCATGAACCGATGCTATGCTGACTTCGTACCAGGGTGGTTCATGCACGCGAGCACTAGGGATAATCCGAAGACCACTGAGCAGCCGAAGAAGACGGCTGCCGAGGTCGCTTCACGCCTGCACGAGGCGCGGCGTGATCGGAGCGTCCGTCCTCCGGACCCGCCGAAGCGATCGGGTGAAGACCCGATGATGAACCTGAAGGCCCGGCCGCGACGCAAGCGGTGCCGTCATTGCCGTTACCGGTTCAACTACCGCATGCACACGAACCTCTGCCCCGAGTGCGGCCGGTATCGCGACGACTACCCGCACCCGAACCACGGCCTGCAGGCGATGCTGTTCGCCGGCGCGATAGTCGGCGGGGCGTGCCTGCTGATTCTGCTGATCGTGATTCTTCGGAGCTTCTGAGGCCAACAAAAAACCCGGCGGGAAGCCGGGCTCGTGTGGTCTGGTTGTCGGTCGGCTTACGCGAAGTGGGCGAAGGCCTTGTTCGCGTCGGCCATGCGGTGGGTCTGCTCGCGCGTTCCCATCGCCTTGCCCTCGCCCTTAGAGGCGGCCATCAGCTCGTCGGCCAGCTTCATGTGGGTTGGGCGACCCTTCTCGGCGCGGACGGCGGTGATGATCCAGCGGAAGGCCAGCGACTGGCGGCGACGCGGGGTGACCTGCATCGGGACCTGGTAGTTCGCACCGCCGATACGCTTCGAGCGAACCTCGACGTGCGGCTTGACGTTGTTGATCGCGCGCTCGAAGACGTCGATCGCGGTCTCGCAGCCGTCGGGGTGGGGCTGCTTCTTGAGGCGCTTGTCGAGCTCGTCCATCGCGTCGTAGACGACGCGGATGGCGGCGGTCTTGCGACCGTCGGTCATGATGCAGTTGGTGAACTTCGCCAGGACCTTGTTGTTGAAACGCGGGTCGGGGCGGAGCTGCTCTTCGGACTTGGTGATGCGGCCTGCCATGGGTATCTCCTGTGGCTCATCTGCGTTCGGTGAGACCGGGAC
>Ga0070727_10003259_pt1 | contig 14956 bp, 11 predicted proteins | sample tdAd472_FD_66722 | JGI IMG/M metagenome (GOLD analysis project Ga0070727, IMG submission 66722) | Marine sediment microbial communities from the Atlantic coast under amendment with organic carbon and nitrate - tdAd47.2 | ecosystem: Environmental > Aquatic > Marine > Coastal > Sediment | place...
GCGCGTCTGCGGGTAGCGGTCGCGTCCCTCGTTACCCCAGTTGGCGTGCGTGACGTTCTCGCCCAGTGCGAATTTGATGCCTGCTTTGGCACCGGCGAAGTGCATGTCGCGCGGGTGGGGTGCGCCCCAGCGGACTTTCTGGATGACGTTCTGCCCGCCGATGGGGTTGGCCGAGCCGTGGAGTGTGTTGACGGTGGTGACGCCGGCGGCGAGTTGGCGGTACCAGTTGATGTGATCGGGGTCTGAGGTGTCGGCCATGCGGACTTCGCTGGTTGTTGCCTGCGCGCCCTCGTTGGTGCCGAAGGTCCACGTGCCGGTGTGGCTGTGGGCGTCGATGATGCCGGGGGTGATGTGCTTGCCGGCAAGGTCGTAGGTGCGGGCGCCGCTCGGGATACGGGCCGCCAGCTTGCCCTCGGTGACGATGCTGATGCGGCCGTCCTCGATCATCAAGGAGCCGTTCTCGATGACGCCCGCCGGTCCGCTGGTCCAGATGGTGGCGTTCGTGAAGAGGACGACCTCTTGCGCGGGGAGTTGGGCCATCGCGTAGGGGCCGAAGGGGTAGCCCGGCAGTGTTTCCGGCGCGGGCTCGTACGCGTCGTCTTTGTCCTTCTTGTTCTTGTCGTCGTCATCCTTGGCTTCGTCATCGCTCTCGATGCGTTTGGCGGCCCAGGTGAAGCTGCTGTCGTCGGGCGCGATGCCCGAGCCTGCGATGCGATCATTCGAGAGCACGCCCGAGACGATGTAGGTGCCGGATTCGTCGTCCTCGTCGTCGACGAGGAAGCTGATGGTGTTCTTTGTGATCTCGACGTGGCGGGCGTTGTTGGTGGCCGGCTCGTCGCCGTCCATCGCCTCGGTCATCTCGATCTTCTTGCCATCGACGGTGAAGGTCATCTCGAAGAAGGGTGTTTCCTCGGGGCCGACCCACATGGCCCACTGACCGTCGAACGGGTGCGCATCCTTGTCGGTGCTGATCTCGTGGCGCACGCCGTCGATCCAGACGTGGCGGATCTTGGCTTTGGCTTTGGGGTCGAAAAGATCGCCCGAGGCAACGACGAGCGACGCGCCGCGGCCTTCCTGGATCGTGCCGACCGTGTCATCCACACCCAGCAGCTCGGCCGGGACGGTCGTGATCATGGCGAGTGCATCTTCAGCGGAGAGTCCGGCTTCGATCGCTTCGTGCAGGTTCTTGAAGAAGTCGCTGCGCTTGCGCGATTTGCTCGTGGTCAGCGCGACTGTCGCGCCCGCCTGGCGGAGACGCCTCGCGTTGGTCGGGGCCTGCTCCCAGGTCATCATCGTTTCGAGCTCGACGTCCTCGGCTTTACCCACGCTCGAGACATCGGGCTTGCGCGGGTAACGCAGCGGGATGATCAGCGCATGCCCGTCGGCGACGATGGAGTCGAGACGCTTGAACTCGGTGCCGGTGCCGACGAGGACGAGTTCGGTGTCCTTACTGAGTGTTTGCACGACCTCGTGGGCCTGGAAGGCTTCGAGCTCGTTGTTAAGTTCGAAGAAAATCGGAGCGTCGATAGTTGTGAGCGCATCGATCGCGTTCGTGCTTGGCTTGTACTCGCCCGCCTTCTGCCAGTTGGCGTCGCTGAAGGTCTGGCGGATGAGCGCGATGCAGCCCATCTGGCTGGTGGGGTAGATCATCCCGCCGCCCCAGCCGCCCTTCCAGAAGTCGGCCGCGTGGAACGCGTCGTGCCTGATGACCGCTGCGCGATCGGCGGCGGCGCTCTCGGGGCGGGGCGAAGTGCTGACCACCGCGCCCAAACCCCGCAGGATGCCATCATCGGGCGCGATTCCCGCCGCTACAAACCCGAGTTCGCGGAGCGACTTGGCTGTGCCCTCGTCGAGCCCATCGCCTTCGAGGACGCTGCGGCTTGGTGTGATCTTCGGGTTCCAGTGCCTGCCGGGGCGGTTGGCGTCGTGCTCGGGGGCTTTGACTTCGACCCACGGGTCGATGAAGCCCGGGTAGATGTGGGCGTCGTCCTCGAGCTTCCACTGGCGGTAGCCGGTGAGGTCGAGGTCGCCCGCCCCGCGTGCAATGCTTTCGATTTTGCCGTTCTGTATAAGGATGGTGACGCCGGTCTCCGGCCCGCTGGGCAGGTGGACTGTGCCGCCGATGATCGCGTGGCGGCCGGGGTCGGTGACGCGTGGGCCGTTTTCGGGCGGGGTGAGCGGGCTTGTGCCCGACGGTTGGGCCTGGACGCTGATCGCAGCCAGGGCGGCGGCGACGATAGAGCCAAAGATCGTTCGGAAGGTCATGCTGAACTCCTGAGCAGCGGCCCGGAACAGGCCGCTCATGGGGTTGGGAGTCTAGCAGATATTTGCCTGTGGCTAAAAAGAAGGCGCACCCGTCCGAAAGGAAGAACGGGTGCGCCCGAGGAGAGTGTACGAGTGAGTGTTTTTGGTTTCGAAATCAGCGACGCCGACGCCGGGCTGCTCCCACGCCCGCCAGCGCGATCAGTGCCCCCGACGCCGGCGTCGGCACGGTGCGGAAGAGACTCGATGCGAACGTGCCGTCGCTGAATGACTGTCCGCCGTCATAGGAAATGCTGGGAGTCAGATTCCCCATGTTGTCGTATGCCCAGTTGACCATCGAGAGATCGAGGTTGACGACATAGAAGCCCTGGTGCGCGGGGGTGGTCTGGTTCTCGGTGATCTCGAAGATGCCTGTGATCGAGCCGGAAACACCGGTCGGGTGGACGTTGGACTCGATGATGCCGGGCGAAACCTCTGTGCCCGTCAGGCCAGTGGCGGTGAGGCTGAGGTCGTAGTTGTGCCAGATGCCGCCATCATTGAGGTTGTCGTACGCGCTGAATCGGCTGTAGTCGGCGGCCCCGGCGTTGCTGCCCTGCACGCTCAAGTTGAACTCGGTGTAATGCGTGCCGTCGAAGTTGTCAAAGCTCATCGCGACACTGGTATCGGTATTCGCGTTGTCATCGTAAAGTTGAAGGAATCCGACGCCCGTGTTGCCGGTGGTGTTGCCCCACCCCGCCGAGCCCTGCCCCGTGCCGTACTGCTCGTTGGTGGTGTACCACCACGAGCCGCTCATGTAGTTGAAGTCGGCTTCGACCGTGTCATTGTGGGCGACATAAACGGAAAGGTCACGGTCGCCGATCGTGACGGTATCCAGTGCATTGCTGCCGGTCTGCGCGTCGGCCAGGGATGCGTAGCGGACGACGGTGCCGTTGTATCCGAAGCGGTCGGTGCTGATGAGGCCATCCATCTGAGCCTGGGCTGCGCCTGCGACGATCATCATTGCTGCTGCTGCGATTTTCATTTCTCTGCTCCTTGTCTCTCTCAAATTCCCATTGATCTCTCTATCTCTCTCACGTGCGTCCCGGCTCTCTCTTTCCGGGACGCTGTCTTGTCACTACAAGTGAATGGAACTGGTTGATGTTTGAACGTGCGGCTCAGGCCCGACGGCGACGGATCGCGGCCAGACCGCCCAGCGCCATCAGGGCGCAGGAAGCCGGCGCGGGGATCGCCTCAAAGTCGATCGTGGCGACCTGTCCGCTGTGGAGCGTGACGGTCACGCCGTCGACCTGACCGTCGAAGCCCGCCGCCCAGCCGCTGCCGGTCGAGATCGCCATGAACCACACATCGTCGTTCTCGTAGGTGACGGGCGTGCTGGAGTAGCCCGAGTAATAGGTGCTCCAGTCGACCGGACCGACCTGGATGTCGCTGAGGTAGGGGTCGGTGTACGTGCCATAGACCGGGCCCGATGCGCCGCGGTTGGCATCGAAAACGCGCAGCTGGTTGGCGCTGGTGTCGGTGCTCCATTCGACCCACGAGTCGGAGGGCTGGTTCGCATCGGAGAGGTCCGGCGAGAAGTAGGGCTCGAAGTTCAGACGCCGGCGGTACCAGCTGTCATCGCCGCTGCCGGTAGTTGCGGTGTAGATCTCAAGGTACCAGTTGAGATACGTGCCGGAATCGCTCGGCACGCCGTTCTGCTTGGTCCAGAAGCTGACATTGGCGATGTCGCTCATGGTGAACGATGCGCCTGTGCCGAAGAGTGTTTCCGGATTGAACTGGATCGCTGTCTTGGTGGCTCCGTTTGCCTGGAACGAGCCTGTGCCAAAGCCCGGGGCCGCGTCGCCGGCGACGCCGATCGGGTTCGTGGTGTCGGTGATGCCGTCGCCGGGCACGTACACGGTCTGGGCGCTGGCGGTGCCAGCGGCCGCCAGAATCGCGATACCGATTGCGTGTGCTTTCTTAGTCATGTCTTGCTCTCTCTCTTTCTCTCAGGGCCTGCGTGCAGACCCGCTTGATGTCTCCCGCGTCGGCAACGCACCGATCGCGCTTGCAGACTCTCCCATGTCGCCCGCAGGATGACCTCGCCGACAAGTCGGCTTCGTCAATGACTGGTTGTGGAGGGGGTCTCTCTCACTCCCTCACCGAAACGGGTGATCCGCTCCGGATGCCTACCCTTCGGCGCTGGAGGCATGACTCTCGCTGGCCGAAACTAATGGGACTGCAACGTACAATATTACGGCGCAAGATTCAATTCATAGTGAGTTATCAACAAGATTTTTTTCAATGGAAACATTTCAATGAGTAACGGACCAATCGAAGGCAACGCGGTCATCGGCCAGTCGGGCGGCCCCACAGCCGTCATCAACGCGTCGCTCGCCGGCGTCGTTGAGGGCCTCCAGAGTGTCGGCGCGATCAAAAAAATCCTCGGCATGCGTCACGGCGTGCGGGGGCTGACCAGCGACAATCTGATCGATCTCACCGCCACCGGTTCGCACGCGCTCGATGCGCTCTGCCGCACGCCCAGTGCCGCCCTCGGCTCTACGCGCGACAAGCCCGATCTCGATTACTGCAAGCGCATCTTCGAGTCCTGCCGGAAGCACGACATCCGTTACTTCTTCTACATCGGCGGCAACGATTCTTCCGATGCCTGCCGAATCGTGAACGAAGTCTCCAACCAGGCCGGCTACGAGCTCCGCTGCTTCCACATCCCAAAGACCGTCGATAACGACCTCATGATGAACGACCACACCCCCGGCTACCCGTCGGCGGCCCGTTACGTCGCCAAGGCCCTCAAGGCCGACAGCGCCGACAACGCCTCGCTCCCGGGCATCAAGGTCAACATCGTCATGGGACGGCACGCCGGCTTCCTGACCGCCGCAAGCGCCCTGGCGCGATCCGATTCGAGCGACGGCCCGCACCTGATCTACATCCCCGAGGTCGCCTTCGATCTCGAACGATTCGTGCAGGATGTTTCCAAGGTGTACGACAAGTTCGGCCGCTGCCAGATCGCTGTCAGCGAGGGCATCCAGGACAAAGACGGCCAGTCCATCGGCGCGATGCTCATCCAGGGCGAAACCGATGACCACGGCAACGTGCAGCTCTCGGGCTCGGGCGCTTTGGGCGACCAGCTCGCCAACATCCTCAAGGCCAAGCTCACACCCAGCGGCGGCAAAGCCCCGCGCGTCCGCGCCGACACGCTGGGCTACATGCAGCGCTGCTACCCGGATCAGTCGCCCGTCGACGTCGCCGAAGCGCGCGGCTCGGGGCGCTACGCGGCCGAGATCGCATCGCAAGGCGATATCGACGGCTCGATCGCCATCGTCCGCACCAACGACGATCCCTACGAATCCAGCTACAAGCGCATCGAGCTCAGCGACGTCGCCGCCAAGACGCGACACATGCCCGAGGAATTCATCAAGGGCACCAACGACGTGACGGACGCGTTCATCAAGTACGCCAAGCCCCTCGTCGGCGACCTGCCCGAGTTCGCCAAGCTCTGAGACAAGTCAACTTGAGAAACGAAAACGCCCGGGCGATTTTGCCCGGGCGTTTGTTATGAATGGCTATTTGAGATCAGGCGCGCACGTATTTGATGTGCATGCCCTTGCTCTCTTTGCCGTCGGGTCCGGTGAAGAACATCTCCATCGTGTGCTCGTTATCCGAGAGGACTTTGATGACGCTGCGTTTGGCGCACTTGGCCCCGCCGGGCATCGACATCTCGCCCAGCATCGTCCACGACTTGCTCGCGGCGTCGTAATCGCCCTGCTCGGTCGCCATCTGGTTCGATGCGTTGTCGATCCACAGACCCTCGAACTTCCCCGTCACGTCGTTGAAGCCCCAGAAGCCCCGGCCTTCAAAGTTGGGGAACGGCCCGTCGATAGCGTCACCTTTGTACGTCTGCTTCAAGTACCGGCCGTCCAGATCGAGATCGTTGACCATGGTCCCTGTCGAGACGAGCGGATCACCCGGTCCCATCCACATAGAAACCTCGGCTTTCCACGTGCCGACAAACTGCTTGAAGTGTTTGTGCTGCTCGGCTGGGGCCGAGGGCGCGCACTCCATCTCTTGTTGATTGCTCATCGATTCAAACTCCGGCTTACTTGCGGGTGTAGGTCATCTTGCCCGACTCGACCCAGTTCTGCCCGCCGTCCATCGAGTCGTAGAACGTGTCGATGAGTGTGTCATCGCCGTCCATGACCGAGACGATCTTCATCTTGCCACCCATCGAGTTGTCGCCGATCGAGACGAACGAGCCGTCGTCCATCATCTCGCCCTTGGTGACGAACGCCTTGGTGGACATGTTGTCCATCCAGACGCCGACGTACTCCCCGGCCCCGTTGTCGTAGCCGTTGTACCCGATGCCGTGGAATTTCGAGCCCATGAAGTCGGGCAGGTGGAAGTCGGTCTTGACGAAGCGTCCCTCGAGGACCCACTCGCTGCTCATCGTGCCCTCGCCCTTGATCTCGCCGCCGGCGGGATCCATGAACATCGCCTCGACGTTCCATTCACCCACGGTGCGATCGAGCTTCTCGTGATGCTCGCCCGGCTGACCGAGTTTCTCCATCTGAGCCATCATCTCTTCCATGCTCGGCGCCTCGCTCTCGGGCTGGAGCGCATCGCTCGGCGAGAGCGAAGCCTGAAGCATGAAGCCGCCGGCGATTCCCGCGGCCAGTGTCAGCGCAAATTTCGAGGCATTGCAGCACAGCATGATTGTGATCCTTTCTGAATTGAATGTTCGGCGCCGGACCCACGCGGGGCACCCACCATCGCGCCATCGAACACCGACAGCCTACCAAACACTGAATGCGTCGTGGAGTGATTACTCGATATCAAGACCCACACGCTCGACAATTTCGATACCGAATGCCTCGATCTGGGGGTATTCAGTGTCGGAGTTGCTGAGCAGGCGGATCTTGGAGAGCCCGAGTGCACGCAGAAGCTGGCAGCCCATGCCGTATTCGAGCATCGGCCCCGAAACCGACTGCTGGGGCTTGTCTTCCAGCGAGTGACCCTGGGGCTGCATGAGCCGCTGGCCCAGCCCGTCACCCAGGCCGTGGGGCCGCAGGTACACGATCGCACCGCGACCAGCCTTCTGAATCGCCCGCATCGAGGCCCGCAGCGTTGCGCCCGTCGAGTACGCCTCGCCCTCCTGCGTCGCGTCGAAAATGTCGCCCAGCAGATCTCGGCGGTGCACACGCACAAGCGTCGAGTCGTCGATGTCGATCACGGTGCCGTCGCTGCCCAGTGCCCCGACATCACCCACCGTCAGCGCGATGTGCGGCAAGGGGTCCACGACCGAGTGGAACGCGATCAGGTTGAATCGCCCCTCAGGCGTGTCGATCACGGTTCCCTTGGTCGGCTCCATCCGCTGGACGATGCTCGACTTCTGGAGGCGGTGCTCGATGATCTGCTTCACCGAGCACATCTTCATGTCGTGCTTCTTGATGAACTCGGTCAGGTCGGGCAGACGCGCCATCGTGCCGTCGGCGTTGCAGATCTCGATGCCCACAGCCGCGGGCGTCAGGCCCGCCAGCTTGCACAGGTCGACCGAGCCCTCGGTCTGCCCGATCCGCACCAAGACGCCGCCGTCGCGGGCGCGGAGCGGGTTGATGTGCCCGGGCCTGACAAAGTCGCCCGCCTGGCTCTCGGGGTCGATTGCCAGCTTGATGGTTTTGGCCCGCTCCTGGGCGCTCACGCCGGTGGTGAAGCCGTGCTTGGGGTGCCCGTCGATCGAGACGGTCAAGGGCGTCCCCCGGACACTCGTGTTCACATCCGCCTGGGGCACAAGCTGCAGCCGATCGCACGCCGACTCGGTAAGAGACAGGAACAGATATCCCGCGGCCTCGCGCACCATGAAGCTGATCGCCTCGGGCGTCACAAACTCGGCGGCCATCACGATGTCGCCCTCGTTCTCGCGGTCCTCGTCGTCGGTCAGGACAACCATCCTGCCCCGGCGGAGTTCTTCAAGGCATTCGTCGATCGTGCTGAAAGCGGTCTCGGTCATGCCGCATGGTAGGGGGAGCCTGCGGGCTCTATGATCCGGTTATGAAACGATCTCTTTCCCTTCTGGCTCTGCTCGTCTTTGGTCAGGTTCTCGGCCTCGCGCCAGCCGCGACGGCGCAGCAAGAGGCCCCGGCCCAGCCAACCCAGCCTGCGACCCAACCGGCCGCTCAGCCCGAAACCGCTACCCCCGGCCCGTTCCAGCCCGAGGCCGAGCCCGAGCAGCCCAAACGCAACCCCAAAAACACCGTGGACTTCGCGCCGCGGTGGGGTCTCTGGCGGGGCGAGATCGAGCTGCCCGGCTCCAAGGAGCTCTCCTTCAATTTCGTCATCAACTTCGCACGCGATGAAAACAGCGAGCCGATCTGGACCGTCACCCTCCGCAACGGCTCAGAATCGCTGCCCGCCGAGATGGAAGTCAACTACCCCCAGATCATCATGTCCTTCCCGGGCACCGACGCCCGCATTGAGGCAAACTCCGACCGCACCGATACATCGCTCAGCGGCGAGTACATATACACCCGCTCCAGCGACACCGGCGAGAGCGTCGAGTACCGCCTGCCCTTCACCGCTCAGTGCTCCGACTCCCGCCGATTCGCCTGGATCGATCCCGCTTGGAAGCCGGGCGAGCCCATCAGCAACAAGTGGGTCGTCAACTTCGACCAGCGGACAGGCCCCGCCGTGGCTGAGCTCCGCACATTGCCCGACGGCATGAACGTCTGGGGCACCGTCATGACGCCGACAGGCGACGACGGCCAGCTTGCCGGCACGTTCGAGAACGGCAGACTCCGCCTCTCCCGCTTCACCGGCGGCTCGGGACTGCTCTACGACGGCACGCTCGAAGCCGATGGCACGCTCATCGGCACCTACCGCTCGCTCGCCCACCACGCCGAGGGCTTCACCGCCTCGCCCGACGGCGAGGCCGCCTTGCCCGATCTCTTCCAGCTCACCAAGTGGAAAGACAAAGTGGGCCTGGCCGACCTGACCTTCCGCAACTTCGAGGGCAGCGAGGTCAACCTGGCCGACCTCGCCCCCGACGGCTCGCCCCGCCTCGTCTACGTCATGGGCACGTGGTGTCACAACTGCGCCGACGCCACCAACTTCCTGAGCGCTCTCCACGAGAAGTACCACGATAAAGGTCTGGCTATCGTCGGCCTCGCCTTCGAAACCCCCAAGGCGTTCGAGGAGCAGGCCGACAATGTGCGGACGTATGTCCTCCGCAAGTCCGTCCCCTTCCCGATCCTCGTCGCCGGCCAGCGCAACAAGGACGACGCGACCCAGACGCTGGGCGCCCTCGACAAGGTCCGCGCTTTCCCGACGATCGCGTTCGTGGATGCCCAGGGCAAGGTCGTCGCGGTGCACCAGGGCTTCGTCGGACCGGCCGCCCCCGAGCGCCACGCCGAGCTCCGCCACCAGTTCACCGAGCGCATCGAGTCGATGTTCGCCGGGAAGTGAGCCGATGGGACGATACGAGGACTTCCAGACCTTCCGCGCCACACTCAACGACCGCATCCTGAAGCCGGGCGAAAACAAGCCCGAGGCCACGCTCGTCACCAAGCGGTTCTTCAACCTCGACAGCAAGGCCTACGAGCCCGGCGCGATCGATGAGAAGCACAAAGAACTGCTGGGGCTCTCCGCCTCGATGGTCCTGCGCTGCGACGACTGCATCGCCTACCACATCAACCGGGCAATCGAGTGCGGCGCGACCGATCAGGAACTCCAGGAAACCTTCGACATCGCCCTCATCGTCGGCGGCTCGATCGTCATCCCCCACATGCGCCGGGCCTTCGAGTTCCTCGACGCCTGCCGAGCAGCGCACGCCGAATCCTAAAGAAACAAACCTAAGCAGGAGACGCACTTGGCGCACGGCGGCCAGCATGACGAACACACAAACCCCGCCGAGGCGCGCAAGCAGGCGGTCGAGGTCGTGCGCACACTCCAGAACGCCGGCCACCGCGCCCTGCTCGCCGGCGGGTGCGTCCGCGACGAGATCCTGGGCCTGCACCCGACCGATTACGACATCGCCACCGACGCCAAGCCCGACGAGATCGGTGCGCTCTTCCGCTCCACAGCGCACGTGGGCGCTCACTTTGGCGTCGTCATCGTCCGCACGGGCAAAAGCGAGGGCGTCGAGGTCGCCACCTTCCGGCGTGACGGCGACTACACCGACAACCGCCGCCCTGATTCCGTCGAGTTTGCAACCGAAACTGAGGACGCCAAGCGGCGAGACTTCACCATCAACGCCCTCTTCCTCGACCCGCTCGCGTCCGAAGATGCCCCGACAATCCACGGCCACGTCGTCGATCACGTCGGGGGCCTGCCCGATCTCAAGGCGGGCATCATCCGGGCCGTGGGCAAGCCCGAGGACCGCCTGCGCGAGGACCATTTGCGTGCGCTTAGGGCCGTGCGATTTGCCGCCCGGCTCGGCTACGAGATCGAACCCGAAACCGCAAAGGCGATCCGCGAGCACGCCGGCCACCTCGGCGGCGTGAGCGTCGAACGCATCGGCCACGAACTCCGCCGGATGCTCGCCCACCCAAGCCGGGCCGAGGCCGCAAGGCTCATCATCGAACTGGGCATGGAAGCCCCGATCTTCGGCGACCAGATCGAGCACCCGCTCATCAGGCTCTCGCGATTGGCACCCGAGGCCCCGTTCGAGTGGGCACTGGCGGCGTGGATTCTGGACCGCCAGGGCCAAAGCGCCAAGATCGCGCCCTACCGCCGAGCGCTCTGTCTCTCCAACGACGAGTCGGCTCTGGTCGCCTCGGTCATCGAGATCACGGGCATCTTGGCCGGCCAGTGGGAGGCCCTGGGCGTGGCGGCCCAAAAAAGATTGGCCAGCCAGGGCGGCTTCGACGGGGCTCTGGCGGTGCTGGCTGCCGATGACTCGTCCTCAGCGATGATGGTTCAGGGGCGGGTCGAGGAACTCACCCACACCCCCGGCGGATTGGCACCAGTGCCGTTTTTGGGCGGCGACACCTTGATCGAGATGGGCCATCAGCCCGGCCCCCAATTCGCGGGGGTGCTGCGGGAGGTCTACGACGCTCAGCTGGAGGGGCGAATATCGGACGTTACCGATGCCCGGGCTTTGGCTCAAAAACTGCTGACTGCCGGGAACCAACCCTGACGATGAGCGTCTAAGTATGAAGAACGCCCTGTGACGGGCGCGCGGTCTCTTTTGGGGCCACCGGATCCATCGATTCTTCGCCGACTCGATGGGGCATTCGGATAAGATGATGTACAGGCCCGTTCAACGGGGAATTGCCGCAGCCGCAGCCGGGTTCACCGGTGTGTGTAGTGGTTTGGAGAGGAATTGCTATGCCGAAGAATCGAACCAGACGCGCCGGGATCCTCGGGCGAGCAGCCGCAGGGGTGGTTGCCGCCGCGGGCCTCGTCCTGCTGGCGGCTCCTGCAGAGCCGGCCGCCGCTGCCGCGATCACGTTCGCCAGCCAGCCGACGCACGAGATCCTGCTCAGTACGGGCCAGACGGTGAAGGTCGAGATCCTCAAGGAATCCGATTCCGAGGTCGAGGTTAATCTCTTCGTCGGCTCGATGTCCGCCCCGCGCACCTACCAGCGCAGTGAGATCGTCTCGATCACCGAGATCGGTCAGTCCACCGCCGGCGCTGCAGCGCCCACCAAATCAACCAAGACCACCCGCGCCAGCAAGTCCGGCGAGAACATCCCCGACAACGCGCTCCGCGTCTATGTCATGGAACTCGGCGGCCGCTTCGGCTGGGACGTGAGCTACACCCCCGTCAACGACGCACTAGAGAAGGCCCGCGAGATGAACGCGGATGTCATCATCGTTAAGTGCAACGCCGACTGGAAGCAGCTCGAAGGCTTCGTTGAAGAGAAGGCCGACGATCAGGGCGAGTTCGAGGAATACTCGATCGCTGAGGCCATCCATCCCGCGTTCACGAGCGAGATGCGCGCCAAATGGGAGAAGCAGCCCCAGGTCGTTTTCTGGGTTGAACGCGCCATGAGCGGCATGGCCTTCCTCCCGCTCGTCAAGAACGACATTTACTTCACCAGCGACGGCCGCATGGGCGGCGTCGGCGGGCTCGACGAGCTCTTTGGCTCGATGGGCGACGAGGTCGTCCGCGACAAGCAGAAATCACTCCGCGAGGCCTACGTCAAGGGCATGGCTATCGAAGGCGGGCACGATCCCAAAATCGTCGAAGCCATGATCAAGAAAAGCTACGTCCTCAGCTACCGCATCGAGAACGGCAAGCCCGTCTATCTCGTCGGCGAGGAGCCGGGCTGGATCCTGCTGACCGACGACGGCAAGGATGAGCGGGCAGACACCAATTCCGATCTCGTGCGTGGCCTCGGCAACGATTCGCTCACGCTCACTTCCGATCTCGCCTACAAGCTCCAGGTCTCAAAGGGCACCGCCGACACGCTCGACGACCTGCTCTTTCAGATGGGCATCGAGGACCGCGCGTACGTCCTCGACGACAAGGATGAGGACGGCGAGACCGATGCCGCCCGCCGCGAACTCGATAGCTGGTCCACCGGCATCGAGCGGGCCGCCCAGAAACTCCGCAGACTCCAGTTTGATCTCGGCAATGTCCAAGAGCGACAGATGCGCAACGACCCCGACGGGTCCAAAGCACGCAACGCCGCCCGCGCCCAGCGCACCAGAATCATCAACGAGGCCATCGCCCTGCTCAACAAATACGGCGAAGTCCTCGACCCGGGCCAGCAGTTCCGAGTCCAGCTCGAACTCCAGCGCCAGCAGATCGAGAACGAGAAACGACTCGAGCGCACCCGCGGCGGCGGTGGGGGATAAGCCACCCGCTCGCGCAAGCTGCTGCACACGAGACGAACCGAATCAGACACACGAAAGGTGAAACAAATGACCCTCAGAAACCGCATCGCAACACTCGCGATCGCCCTGGCGATGCTCGTCGCCACGCCCCGCGCGATGGCGGCCGCCAATCTGTATGAGCCCGAGCAGGACATCGTCAAACTCAAAGACGGCCGTGAACTCAAAGGCACCATCGTCAAAGAGCAGAACGGCTACATTTGGCTCGACCTCGGTGTCGGCCCGGAGATGTTCATCTCCCCGGCGGACATCCAGGAAATCGTCCGCGATTCCGACGAGCCCATCCCCTCGGGCGATGAAGGCTTCGCGGTCAAGACCGAAGACGACAAAGAGAAGTCATGGGAACGTGTGCCCGGCGTCACCCGCGCCGCCATCATCACCGCCGAGGGCATGGTCGGCATGCAGTTCGCCGCCAAGCCGCTCCGCGAGGCGATCCCGCTGCTCGAAGAAGAAGGCGTCGATCTGGTTGTCTTCAAAGTGAATTCGGGCGGCGGGCTGGGACTCGAAATTCAGCGTCTCTCCGATCTGCTCCAGAACGAGTACAAGCCCAAGTTCCAGATCGTTGGCTGGATCGAGAGCGCGATCTCAGCGGCCGCGATGACCGCTATCACGATCGAAGAGCTCTACTTCATGCCCAAAGGCAACTTCGGCGCCTGCACCGGCTGGAGCGGCCAGCTCGTGGCGGTCGAGGGTCGCGGCCTCGAGGAATATCTCTACAAGATGGAGCAGATCTCCGCTCGCGGCAACAAAGACCCGCAGATCATGAAGTCCATGCAGATCAATATCCCTCTCTCCTACGACCTCGATGAGGCCACGGGCGAGGTCAAGTTCTATCAGGACACCACCGGCGAGCACATCCTCAACAAGGGTGACTACATCCTCACTCTCGACGCCATCCAGGCCGAGGAAAGCAAGTTCAGTGCCGGCACCGCGAGCACAGTTCAGGAACTCCAGGCCCTGCTCGAGAAGAGCGTCGGCGAGATCGTCTGGGTCGGTGAAGAGGTCGAGGGCATCCCCTACCCAGTTTCACTGGCCGAGAAGCACCAACGCGAGTACCGCGAAGAGGTCGACTATCAGGACGCTCGCTTGGGTGAGGTCTTCACCAAGTACCGTATGGAACTGGGCAACGCCCAGAGCGTCGGCGTCAACCAGCGCGGCGGATTCCTGAAACGAGCCGAGAGCTACCTCGCACGAATCAAGCGCATGGTTGACATCAACCCCAACCTCGGCCTCATGCAAAACCTCACCGACGACTGGTTCCGCCAGCAGGAAGAGATCATCCGCAACCTCCGCCGCGGTTAAAGCTACTCGCCCTGGGATACAACCATGAATCTTCGAATGAGCCTCGCCGCGATTACCATCTCGCTGGCGGGGCTTTTCTCTGCGCCCGTCGCACACGCGCAAGATGATCACACTGAGTCGGCGCCCGATGTTGTCATTCTCAAGGACGGCACAATACTCCGAGGCACCATCGTCAAGGAGCTGAGCGGGTACGTCTGGATAGACGTTGGTGGTGAGGAGGAGAAGTTCCTGTCACCCGGCGAGATCGAGAGCTTCACGCGCACATCTGCTCCAGAGCCGACTCAAAAGAACCAGCAAGACCAAACCCTCGTGGGCGAACCCGAACAATGGGAGCGTGTGCCGGGCGTCATGCGTGCGGCGGTCCTGACCGCCGAGGGCATGATCGGCATGCAGTTCACCGCCAAGCCCCTGCGCGAAGCGATCCCGATGCTCAAGGCCGAGGGGATCGATCTCGTGGTGCTCAAAGTGAACTCGGGCGGCGGATTGAGATCCGAAATGCAAGCCATCTCGGATGTGCTTCACGACGAGTACAAGCCCGAGTTTGCGTTGGTCGGCTGGGTCGGCA
>Ga0070727_10003266_pt1 | contig 14934 bp, 15 predicted proteins | sample tdAd472_FD_66722 | JGI IMG/M metagenome (GOLD analysis project Ga0070727, IMG submission 66722) | Marine sediment microbial communities from the Atlantic coast under amendment with organic carbon and nitrate - tdAd47.2 | ecosystem: Environmental > Aquatic > Marine > Coastal > Sediment | place...
CAGCGTATAGGACTGGATCTAGAGACGGACCTTAAAAACCAAAAAATCCTTTAGCCCGCGGCCTTGACAGAGCCGGTCTGATCGCCCCACTTGAAAAAGACACCCTTTTTTGTTTCTCCAGTCGGCATTGAGTTCGCATCGCACCCATGATCAAACACTTCTCCCGCATCCTAAAATTTGCCGGCCTCCTTGCCTTGGTTGGGGGCGTTCTCTGGTCCTGCACTATGGTTCCCGACTCCGAGCCGCTCCCCGGTGGCCCTGAGCACCACACGAATTCCGGTTTCAGGAATCTCTACGCCCCCCCGCTTAACAAGACATTCTTCAGCTTCCTCGCCATGCGGTGGTTTGGCGACACGACCTGGGCCGACCATCAGGCGACAGCTCACAAGGTGCCGCATCGCCAAGTGGACTTAAAAAAAATCGCGCACCCCCCAACCGATCGCTTACAGGTCACCTGGTTGGGCCATTCAACGTTTCTGCTTCAGGCCGGTGGCGTCACGATCCTGACCGATCCTATTTTTGCCGACCGCGCGTCGCCTTTGAGCTTCGCCGGACCAAAGCGCTACAAGCCTCATGTCATTGATTACGCCAAGCTCCCCAAGGTGGATTACGTGATCATCAGCCACGACCACTATGATCATTTGGACGCAACAGCGACAAAGATCCTTGGCAATGGGCCCCGCTATTTGGTGCCATTACGTCTCAAGCAATGGTTCGTCGACCAAGGGGTCAATCAAGACCGAGTCACCGAATTCGATTGGTGGGACGAAAACAGCTATCCCAGCCTCAAGGTTCAGGCCATGCCATCGCAACACTGGTCCGGTCGGGGACTCTGGAACCGCAACGCCACCCTTTGGGCAACCTGGCACCTTACTTTCGCAGGCAAAAGCATCTGGTTTGCAGGCGATACCGGCTACAACGCCATCCAGTTCAAAGAAATCGGCAAGGCTATTCAGACTATCGATGTCGCCCTCATCCCCATCGGCGCTTACGCCCCTCGTGATTTCATGAAGACCAATCATGTGAACCCGGAAGAGGCTGTCAAAATCCACCAGGATGTGGGCGCGAAGCACTCTCTCGGTATGCACTGGGGAACTTACCCGTTAACCGCAGAGCCTCCCATGGAACCGACAGAGCGGCTTGATCGGGCAACCAAACAAGCCGGACTACCCGAAGACGCTTTCCGATGGTTGGAGCTGGGCGAAACAGTCCTATACTAGCGATCCGAGAACTGAGTTAAGCAAAGGAAACGGGATGGATATCGCTGGCACCTGGGAACTGGTGCGCTGGACGTCGCTCAAAGACGGCAAGGAAAACGGCTACCCCTTGGGCGAAGACGCCACCGGCCGGATCATCTATACGACAGATGGCCATATGTCGGCCTTCATGATGCGGGCTGGTTTTGAGAGCAAAGATCAAACCACCACGCCCACCCCGGAAGATTTCATCGCCTATAGTGCAGACTGGCAGATCGAGGGCGACCAAGTCACCCACGAGGTCAAATTCGCCACCCTGCCCCACTGGATCGGCACGCCTTTGGTGCGGACAATGGACAGGCAGGACGACACCCACCTGCTGCTCAAAACCATCCCCGAGACAAGCAAATCAGGCAAGGTCTACGAGCACCATTTGCTATGGCGGAAGGTGGCTTAGTTTGGTGCGCGTCGCCCAGGATATTTAGCAGTTGTTCGGCTCAAGTTATGCGAAGGCCCCTTAGCAGCTTTTCCGCTTTAGGCACCCCTCTTTCCCGTCATGCCCGCGAAAGCGGGTATCCACGACTTGATTTGCCTTAGATAGAACGGTTAACGCAACGCAATTAAGTGCACTGTCACCGGAATCCTCCTGTCCTGGAATCCTCCTGGAATCCTCCTGTCACCGGAATCCTCACCGGAATCCATTTTCACCGGGGATCAATCAGCGCCACGGCCTTCGCCGTTACCTCATCAATCACGGCTTGAGGGGCCGCACCAACAACCTCAATTTTCCGGGCGTTGCGGTCGATGCTTTTTATCTGATCGGCGAGAACCGCCCCGGCAATAGGTAGACCGGTCGGCAAAAGCACTTCAAATGGATAGCCTTTAACCGTTGAAGTGATGGGACAAACGACACAATAAGCCGTGAGCGCATTGTAGTCGCGGGGGCTCAAGACCAGCGCCGGGCGGCGGCCCGCCTGCTCCCGGCCTGCCTGCGGATCGAACGTCAGCCAAACCAAATCGCCGCGATTAGGAGCGGCCACTTAGATCAATTCCTCGCCTACGGGGCCATCGTCAAACGTCTCAGGCCGGTTTTCATCGGTGATCCCAGCCAGTAAGTCCTTGAGCTTATATTCAGGTTTGGCAGGTGCTATCACAATCCGCCCTCGTTCGACCGTCAAATCGACGTTCGACCCGTTGCCGACCTTCAATGACTCGGTAACGGATTTGGGCAATCGAACCGCAAGACTATTCCCCCATTTAGAAATCTGAGCCAGCATAGCGCCTCCAAAATGTTTCTACAAAGGATATACCTTGGTGCTTTTCATGTCAACCAACTCACCCCACCAGCCTTACCGGTTTCCGCTGTCGTCCCCAGGTGCCCGGCGAGCCATCGAAGACACCGACGCCCAAGCCGAACCGGCTTTGATGGGGAGGCGGTTGGGGCGGGTTGGGAGGCAGTCGCGCCCCCTTAGGGGGACACCCTACCCGGCACAACTTATCAAGCGGCACAAAGCCAGCCTGGGTGCCCCCCGACGATGACGGGGATAGCGCCGGAAGAATTAAATGCACTGTCACCGTAATTTGGAAGAATTAAGTGCACTGTCACCGTAATTTTAAGTGCACTGTCACCGTAATTATTCTTCCAAATGGACGTACGTAGTGAGCATTACATTTTGAATAAACTGAATTCTATCAGTGCTCGTTAAGTCACTCATTGCTATCTCCTAGGCGACACACATCCATCACTCGGATGGAGCTAAAATAATCCGTCAATTTTTCTCGATGAATAGCCGCGACATTGCAGCCATTTGGTGAGGTTACAAGGCTTTCAGCTCGAACCAGCCCTTTTAGTAACAGGACAGTTTTTTTTGATAGGTCGTCCCATAAGTAAACACCCGCATTTCCTTTTCTGCCCCCGACGGCAAATAAAACCCCCGCTTTGGATGCGTAAAAGTTCTTTGAATAAAGAGACCGAGCTTCAATGCAAACTTCGTGCGTTCGACCGTCAGCCCAAAACCACCACGCCGTGTGGCAACCTCCCGGGTTTAAATACCCTGAGCTGGATTGATCTCTCAAAGGATGTACAAAATAGCCGTCGTTGAATTTGTGGTATCGCACTCCAGCATCTGGCTTAAAAGGTAGGTCTAATCTCTTGCCCTCTCTCTCTAGCCACGCGTTCTCAAAATTCAGGCCATGTTTTTGCTCTTTAGCTGTCCCATATCGCGTTGTACCGCGATTGTCTTTCCAGGGTTCGCCCAGCGTCTCGTAGATAAGAAAACCATGCCCATCTTTTAGAGCTACCCATCGGTGTCCAGCCAACTCAGGATTGATTACGCTTTTTTTGCAATCTAGTACGCTTGGATTAATCCAAGTCCCATCACCAGGTTTGCCAAAGAATGGTGGACGCTCGCTATAGGGGGGGAGCGCCTGCACCTCTAAGTTAGGCCATGCTCCGGCCATTTCCTTATATTCGAGTCCCTTTTCCCAGCGCTCCGCAACTCGCTTTCCAGCCTTGTCGTATGCACCTAGTCCGAACTTGAGATAACTAGACCCAGCGCAATACAAGCCGTCATAGTCTTTAGTCGAAATTGGAACGGGGTCATTTTCATTGATGTTCCAGATGAAGAGGGTTCGTTTCCGGTTCTCAAGTTCAGCGATGTTTTCGGGAACCCGGCCAGGAAGCGCCTCAAATACCAAACGATCCTCATCAAACCACCAAAGGGCCGAATTTTGGTTCCGCCAAACAGCATTTGCCCTTAAATAAGGCGCGGGTTTGTACTCGATAGCAACTTTTGGAGTTTCAATTCCCGGCTTGGCCTGCTCTTTAGGCGCGTCCTGATCACAGGCACCAATAAACATCCCACACACAACCAATAAGGCCGCCAGAACAATCGAGTCCTCCCCTCTGCACCACTGCATCTCCTAGCAATCCTCCCGCTGCGCCTGGCCCCTCACTCCCCTTCCAACGTCACAACTTCCCGCTTGCCATCGGGCGTGGTGCGGTGGAACTTCAGCGCCTCGCCCTTCAAGGCCGTGCTCCTGAGCTCCTTGAGCATGTCGTCCTGGCGGCCAAACGGGGCGACGAGGTCGACGAGCCAGAGGGTGTCGCCGCTGTTCCAGTCTTCGGGTTTGAGTTTGTTGGCCCCGCCCTGAGCGAGGCGTTCTTCGACTTCGGGGCTGACCTTGGCCCAGAGTGCTAGGCCGACCGGTTGTTTGGTGTCGTCGCGGAAGATGCGGTATTGGCGGAGCAGCAGGGCCGGCATGGCCATCCATTCGAGATCGCCCAGGAACATCAGGCGGTGGCCCTTACTTTGGGTCATCAGCCAGGTCATTTCGCCGAGCACGGCGGAGACGGTAACCGGCGGCGTGGTCTGCGCGGCGGCTTGCGGCGCTTCAGGCTTGCCCGGAACACTCGAAGGCTTCGCCGGCCCTCCCTTTCCTTTGCTAATCGAAGATTTGGAGGAAAGGGGGGTAGTCGTTCCGCGGCCTGGGGCCTTGCTCTTGGCTTTTTTGGTGTTGCCGGTTCCGGTGCTCGCTGCGGTCACAATTTCCATAACTCCCCCTCAAATTGTCCATCCGGTCGTTTCCCTCCCCAGGGCAACCGTATGGATGGACGCTAGAATGATAGCTTCGGTTGAGTCAACTGGCTTTACTCATGCATATCATTCGCAAGCGCCTCCCTAACTCCCCACCAACCTTACCGGTTTCCTCTGCCGTCCCCAATCCCCTGGAGGACCGTCAAACACCCCGGCACACTGAGTGCCGCAGGTTTGGCATTTGCCTTGGTCGTCTAGTTTCCAGGTCGAGAGTTCGTACCAGTCGCGACCAATGACCAGGTCGCCGCAGGAGTGGCAGTAGGTGCTGTCGGCGTCGAAGTTGTGGACGTTGCCGACATAGGCGTAGCGCACACCGTTTTTGAGCGCGATGTCGCGGGCTCTGGTCAGGGTTTCGGGCGGGGTGCGGGGCTTGTCCATCATCTTCCAATCGGGATGGAAGGCCGAGAAATGCATGGGGACGTCGGGGCCTAGCTCCGTGACGACCCATTGGGTCATTTCTTCGATTTCTGCCGCGCTATCGTTTTCACCGGGGATGATCAGGTTTGTCAGCTCAAACCAGCAGTTGGTTTCGTGTTTGACGTATTTGATCGTTTCGAGAATTTCATCCAAATGGGCGGTGCAGAGCTTGTGATAGAAGTCTTCAGTGAAGCACTTGAGGTCGATGTTGGCGCCGTCCATGTGCTGATAGAACTCAACCCGTGGCTCAGGGCTGATATAGCCAGCGGTGACAGCGACGGTTTTAATGCCCAACTCGTGGCAAGCCTCGGCCACATCGACGGCGTATTCGAGGAAGATCACCGGATCGTTGTAGGTAAAGGCCACAGACTTACAGCCCAGCTGTTGCGCGGCTCGTGCAATAACCTCGGGGGTGGCCTTGCCGGTTAATCGATCAAACTCACGAGACTTGGAAATGTCCCAGTTCTGGCAGAACTTGCAGGTCAAATTGCAGCCCGCCGTGCCGAAGCTCAAAATCGGTGTGCCGGGCAGAAAATGATTAAGCGGTTTCTTCTCGACAGGATCAACGCAGAAGCCGCTGGAGCGCCCGTAGGTGGTCAGGACCATCTCGCCGCCCATATTCGCACGCACGAAGCAAAGCCCCCGCTGACCGTCCTTGATTTTGCAATCCCTCGGGCAGAGGTCGCACTGAATGCGCCCGTCCTCTATTGGGTGCCAATAGCGGCCCTTTGCTTCTTTCGGGATCGACGGTTCGGTCATTGCATCTGTTCGCCTTTGTTTTTGACGAAAAACCACATGAGGTTTAAGCGAATTGGCTCTTCCGGTCTTTCTTGTCTTCATACATGGCTTCATCGGCGGTTTTCATGACCATGCGCAGGTCCTCCCCATCTTCGGGGAACAGGCTCAGGCCTATACCGGCGCTAATCGTCAACTCTTGGCCCAGCAATGTGACAGTCCCGCCGAGCCCATCCATTAGTTTTTTGGCGAGCACGTCCAGGTCTTTCCTATCACCGACATTTTCGGCCACAATACAAAACTCGTCGCCGCCCATGCGGGTAACGAAGTCTCCCTCGCGGACACTCCCCTCAATGCGCTTGCCCACATATTCCAGCACCGCATCTCCCACATCATGGCCTAATGTGTCGTTGATTTCCTTGAAGTCGTTCAAATCGATAACAAGAAATCCGATGCCGGTTTTTGCACGCTTGGCCCTCGATAGGCTTTTCGTGACCCATTCAACAAAATAGCGGCGATTGGCTAAACCTGTCAGTGGGTCATGATAGGCCAGATACTCCATCTGCTCCTTGGTCTGCCGGTGTTCTTCTGATTCCTGGCGCAGCCGTTCATTTAACTCGATGGCCTTAATGGAGGATTTGGCGACAGCCCAACCCTTCTTCAAAACAACGTATTGCCAAATTATCGACGTAACCCCGAGTACAAGATGGACCTGGTCTCCCTTAGAGAAGAAAAAGATGGTCGGGGGGAATAGTGTCATGATGTTGAGCAAGAGACTATATTGCGGCATGACCGAGTAGCCGGTCACACCCACGGCAACCATGGTGGATAAGATGATGAAAATGAACATCTCAGAAACCACGGTGTCATGGCCGATCAACATGAAGGGCGCAATGCCATAGGTCATGGCGACCATGCTGCCCGACAAAATCCGGCGGGTCACCCAGACGGGCGCATTGTCATAGGTTAGATCAATGCTACGAAATCTATGCTCAATGATCGCCACAACGGACGATGCCAGAAAGACGGCTGCGAACCAAATAGACAGGCGTTCGATGGGGACCTGCGCGTTGTAGAGCACAATAACCAACAGGCCTGCGCCGATCAGAGCCATCACCATGTTGCCAACCGCATGACCAAAAAACAGCGTCACCCGGTTCAGGTAAACCCTTTCGGCCAACGGACTCATGTGGGCTGATTTGCCGGTTAATAAACGCATTAATGCCATAACAGCTTCTTCCGCCCTTTCAATCGAACACCGATTCCCCGGGAGCCTGAAAATACAGTCAATTACTTTGCGATTCCTTTAACCCTCAAACCCCGTTCTCCTTGAAAGTTGCATTAATTGGGGCCAAGCTTCAATGAAGGTGAGCAAGGAGTCTTAAATAAATGACCGTCGTGCGACCGCCCGCCGTGGCTGGAATGTTCTATTCGGACGACCCACGTCAGCTTGAAAGCGACGTGCGTGGCTTTTTGGCCCAGGCAGTCAAGGACGGCAAACAAGAAGGGCCAGCGCCCAAAGCCATCATCGCCCCCCATGCAGGCTATGTTTATTCTGGCTCGACAGCCGCCACGGCTTACGCGCGGCTTTTGCCACTCAAAGGCACTATTGAGCGGGTGATCCTTTTAGGCCCTTGCCACCGGGTCGCCGTGCAGGGCCTTGCACTTTCTGGCGCTGACTTTTTCCGCACTCCTTTAGGCGATATCCCCTTAGACAAACAGGCCGAGACTTTTTTGGCCGCCATGCCCCAAATCACCACGGTCGATGCCACCCATGAGCAAGAGCATAGCCTGGAAGTCCACTTGCCGTTTCTTCAGGTAACTTTGGGTGAGTTTAGCCTGGTTCCCTTAGTCGTCGGCCTCGCCACGCCTCAGCAAGTCGCCGAAGTGCTGGATGCTGCTTGGGGTGGGCCGGAAACCCTGATCGTAATTAGCACCGATTTGAGCCATTTCCTCGACTACGACACGGCCCTTAAGACCGATGGCAAGACCGTCGACGCCATCGAGCGAATGGATGGCGACGCCATTGGCGACCACGACGCCTGCGGGCGCTACCCGGTCAAAGGAATGCTGGCACTGGCCAAGCAAAAGGGCATGAAAATCGCTACCGTCGGCTTTTGCAATTCAGGCGACACAGCAGGCGATAAAAGCCGAGTCGTCGGCTATGGGTCCTGGGTTTTGACCGAAGGAGATGGACAGGTGTCTAAATCTGCCAAGCCCGAAGACCTTTCAGCCATCGAGGCCCAAGCGGTTAAGGCGCGTGCGTTGTTAGACGAACATGGCGAAAACCTGCTGAGGCTTGCTGCGTCTTCCATTCTGCACGGCTTAGAAGAGAACAAACCGCTCAAAGTCGAGCTTGATGGATCGCCCGATGAGCTAAAGGAAGACGGCGCGGTTTTTGTGACTCTCGAGAAAAACGGCAAGCTGCGCGGCTGCATCGGCACGCTTGAAGCCCACCGCCCCTTGGTTGAGGATGTGGCAGAACATGGGTTTGATTCGGCTTTTAAAGACAGTCGCTTCCCGCCTTTAAGCCGCGACGAACTGGCAGAGATTTCCATCTCCATCTCGGTCCTTTCGCCCTTCGTGCCCTTCAAAATTGCCAACGAAGCCGACCTCTTGCGCCAGCTCCGCCCTGGCATTGATGGCCTGGTCATTCAACAAGGCCACCGTCGAGCGCTTTTCCTGCCCCAGGTTTGGGAGCAGCTTAAGGAGGCACCCTTGTTCCTCGCCCACCTCAAACACAAGGCGGGGCTCGATCCCAACAAACCTGCCGAGGATTTAAAAGCCTGGCGGTTCATTACCGAAGGGGTCAAAACAACGGAGCTCGATGACCCGCATTCCGTCTGGCATTTGGACGGCTAACAGGGTAAACCGGCGCTAACGAAACTCATTCTTGCTTGGAGCCAATTCTGTGCCTTTGACCATCACCGCTGAAATCATTGCTAAACTGCGCGCCGTCACCCTTGAAGCGGGTGAGAAAATCTTGGAAATCTATGCGACTGATTTTGAAGTTTTCGACAAAAAAGACGAGTCCCCAGTGACCGTCGCCGACCAAGCCGCAGAAGCGATCATCACACCGGTCTTGCAGAACATTTGGCCAGACGTGCCGGTGGTTGGTGAAGAGGCCGCATCAGAAGGTGATATTCCCGACATTTCCAATGGCGCTTTTTGGCTGGTCGATCCGGTCGATGGCACCAAGCAGTTCGTCCAACGCAAAGACCAGTTTACGGTCAATATCGGCCTCATTGAAAATCAACGCCCGATTCTTGGTGTGGTTTATGCACCTGTTTTCGGCGATCTCTATATTGGTGGCCCTGAAGGCGCAACGCTGGAGAACATCAAAGCAGGCACCCCTCCTAAACCAATTGCCTGTCGACCGGTTCCAGAAAAAGGCTTGGTTGCTGTCGCCAGCTTGTCCCACCGAACCCCGGAAACCGATGAGTACTTGAGCAAGCTAGACTTGGCTGAATGTGTTTCATCTGGCAGCTCTCTCAAGTTCTGCAAGGTCGCTTGTGCAGAAGCTGATATCTATCCCCGCTTTGGTCCGACCATGGAATGGGACACAGCAGCAGCCCATGCGGTTCTACGCGCAGCCGGTGGCGATGTAACCAACGTGGATGGATCCGAGTTTCTCTATGCCAAACCTGGTTTCCGCAACCCCAACTTCATCGCCAAGGGCGCCTAAAACGGGGACCGCATGGAAACCAGCCACCTACCCCAAACTCCAGAAGGAATAGCAGAAGCTGCCAAGCTGATCTGCGATGGAGCCCTGGTCGCCTTTCCGACAGAAACGGTCTATGGGCTGGGTGGCAATGCGACTGACGATCAAGCTGTTGCCAAAATCTACGAAGCCAAGAACCGGCCCGATTTCAACCCTTTGATTGTCCATGGGGCCGATAAGGCGATGCTTGAGGCCTTCGTTGAGTTTACGCCAATGGCTGAAAAACTGGCTGAAGCCTTCTGGCCGGGGGCGCTGACCCTTGTTTTGAAACGCAAAGCCGATGCCCCTCTTTCGCTGCTGGTCAGCGCTGGCCTCGACACAGTCGCCGTGCGGGTGCCCGACCATCCATTGGCCCAAAGCCTCATTGCCGAAGCTGGCTGCCCGATTGCAGCGCCAAGTGCGAACCTTTCAGGCACAATTAGCCCAACACGCGCGGAGCATGTTTTGGAGTCTTTAAACGGGCGCATCGCTGCCGTGCTTGATGGCGGTGCTTGTAGCCTGGGCATCGAGTCCACAGTGGTTGATTGCTCGACAAATACCCCAACATTGTTGCGCCCTGGTGGACTGGAATCCGAAAAGATCGAATCCGTTTCAGGGCCGCTGGCTCACCCTGAAAAAGACCCTGAGGCACCGCGTTCTCCTGGCATGTTGGCCCGACATTACGCACCAAACAGACCGGTTGGTTTGAATAGAACTTCTTTTGAAAAACATGAGGTTATCCTAGGTTTTGGCCCTAGCGCTCCGGACTCAGCCCTCAACTTGAGCGAATCGGGAAATTTGGTCGAGGCCGCCGCCAATTTGTTTGCCATGCTCCACCAGTTGGACCAAGGTGATGCAAAGGCCATCGCCGTCATGCCGATCCCAGAAACTGGTCTGGGCATCGCTATCAACGACCGCCTCAAGCGCGCTGCAACGCCGGAGTAGATATCCCAGATGGACAGTCATTTAGTTTCACAAATCGAAGCCATTGTCGGCCCCAAGGGCGTTATCTCCGCTGAAGCCGATATGGAGCCTTATTTGGTCGAAGAACGGGGCTTATATCGTGGTCAATGTGATTTAGTTGTTCGCCCGGCTAACACGGAAGAAGTTTCAAAAGTGGTGGCCCTTTGCTCCGAGAACGGCATCTCTGTTGTTCCTCAAGGTGGCAACACAGGGCTTTGTGGTGGGGCCGTTGCCGATGGCGGCGTCATTCTCTCGCTGGCCCGAATGAACAAGGTCTGCGACTTAGATCCCCTCAACGCGACACTGACCGTTGAAGCAGGGGTTATCCTCTCCAATGTTCAGTCGGCTGCCGAAGAAGCAGGCTTTCTGTTTCCCTTAAGTCTCGGTGCTGAAGGGTCTTGCCAAATCGGTGGCAACTTGGCGACCAATGCGGGTGGCGTCAATGTGCTGAAATACGGCAACAGCCGAGATTTGGTTTTGGGTCTCGAAGTGGTCTTGCCTGACGGACGGATCTGGAAGGGCCTTAAGGGCCTGCGCAAGGACAACACGGGTTATGACCTTAAGCACCTATTCCTCGGCTCGGAAGGCACGCTTGGCATCATCACAGCAGCGGTTTTAAAACTCTTTCCTCTGCCACGCGCCAAAGAAACAGCCCTGATCGCCCTGCCCGATTTGGAAAGCGTGGCGCAACTTCTCTCGCGCACCAAAGCTCTCTGCGGTGATAGCCTTTCAGCCTTTGAGTTCATCTCGCAATTGGCGATGAGCTTGGTCACTCATCATGTGGATGGGGTTAGCGACCCGTTCGAAGGTGAGCACGCCATGTATGTATTGCTCGAGCTGACCTCACCTAACGAAAAAGCCGATTTGCGAGCCGACTTAGAAAGCCTCCTGGAAGCCGCCTTTGAAGAAGGGCTCGTCGAAGATGCTGTCTTTGCCGAAAGCGGGCAGCAGGCAGAATCCTTGTGGAACCTGCGCGAGTCTATCCCTGAAGCTCAGAAGCACGAAGGCGGTTCCATCAAGCACGATATTTCGGTTCCAGTTTCAAGGGTTGCTGAGTTTATTGCTAAAGCCAGCGAGGCCGTTGTTGCCGCCATGCCGGGACTGCGCCCCTGCCCGTTCGGTCACATGGGCGATGGCAATATCCACTTCAACCTGACCCAACCCGAAGGCATGGACGCCAAAGAATACTTAGGCCATTGGCATGAAATGAACCGCATCGTTCACGATATTGCGGTTGATATGGGGGGGAGCTTTTCAGCGGAGCACGGAGTCGGAAAGCTCAAGGTCGATGAGCTTGTTCACTACAAGGATGCGGTGGAAGTTGATTTGATGCGAACACTAAAATCAGCGCTCGACCCCAATAACACTCTCAATCCGGGAAAGATTGTCGACGGCCCTAAGTAGAGCCGCCGACGTAGCTTTTTAATCGGGCTTACGAGCGTGAACCAAATGGGTCAGGCCCGGGATGGTTTGATCATCCTGAATATCGACGAAACCAACCTTCTTCATTTCTTCAATGAGCCAACCCGCCGTCACCGAATGGGCGTCTGGGGTAAAGGCCATGTGCTGAAGCTGCCAAAGAGCGGCGAGCTTGGGGCCAGCCCGGTCGTCTTCAACCATGAAATCGTGGACCATGTAGTTTCCACCTGGAGCCAAACAATCAAATGCATATTGCACAAGCCTTGGCACTTCCTCTCCCGAAACGCCGCTAAACAGATAAGACATCAAAATAGCGTCCTGTTCTTTCGGCCATTCGACTTCAAGGGCATTTCCAGGAATATAGCGCACCCGCTCAATCATGTTTGCTTCGGTAATGAAGCGCCAACCGATCTCGCTCACGTTGGGGAAATCAATGATCGTTGAGTTCAAATGTGGATTGGCTTCCAAAAGCCGAATGCTCATGGCGCCCGTGCCGCCACCAACATCCAATAGGCTCTTTGAATTCTTGAGATCAACCAGCCGTGCAATCGTTTTGCCAGGGCCGAGCGAACCGGCGTGCTGCGCATTACTGTAAAGGGCAGCCTGATCTGGATCTGACATCCAATGCTGATAAGAATCCACGGCGTCTGCGTCTAGTGAACCGTCGAGCACCTCGTTGAGCTGCCCGAGAAATGGGTACATTTGCTGATCAATCTGATAACGAAGATAATCACCAAACTCATACTTTGATGTACGCGACAGAAAAGCTTCTGCGCCAGGAGAATTGGCATACCGGCCTTTTTTGTGATCGACCAGCCCGATGCTGTTAAGTGCGGTCATCAACGTGACCACTCGATTTTCTGGAATGCCTGTTTCTTTGGAAAGCTCCGGACAGGTTTTTGGCTCATCCGCGAGGTGGGTAAATACATCCATATGCAACCCAGCAAACAATGCTTTTGACGCCATAAAACCAAACGCAATACTTGATACTTCTTCGGCTGTTTCAGCCATTTCCACAGACATAACTAAGAAATCATCCTCTTTATTATTTGATTTTGCCAATACTAATGATCGGCAATTGAAGTACAATTACACCTGTCCAGCACCATTCATATATTTAGAACAGCGAAAACATCCTGCTCAAATCGATCAATTTCGGCAGAACTGCGCGATAAGGTATTTTTTCTATGCAGAGCATTACATTTTTTTTGCCAAAGGTCCACCCTGGGGCCAATTCATCTTATAGCAAATTCGGTGTTTTCCCCGACTTCCTCGCAAAAACTGTCAGATTTTAATGTTTCCATTCTCTAATGGGTCTAAAATACGCTAGTATTGTGGAAAGTGACTTTCCTGAGGAATAGAGGGCGAAATCGCCTGTGAAACTGATGCGACTTACGCGAAGTGCCATTTTCAGCTCGTTTGCAGCAACCTTTCTGGTTGCGGGCTTGTCGGCGAACGCTTTGGCCGATCAGCTTTCAGTCGCCTTTAGCTTTGCCAAGCCCCCTTATGTTTTTGCCCAGAAATTAGAAGACACGTTTGATACGCGGGGTATTGAACTCGAACTCATGACTCAGGCGCTGGCTTTTAAAGGGCATTCCTTCACCCCAGTCTATTCGACTTATGACCGGCTGAATGGCCTTGTAGAAGCCGGAAAGGCCGATGCAGCAGCCACTGTACGCCCTGAAGTTGAGGGACTTTTCTACTCTCAAGAATTCGTCTATTTCCACAATTTTGCCATTACCCGAAAAGATGCTCCTCCCCTAAAAACCATGGGAGATCTCGTTGGCCGAAGTGTGGTTGCTTGGCAAGGTGCGACAAAAGATTTAGGGCCAGCATTTGATGCTGTGGATAAACAGGCCGGCGTATACAAAGAAATTCCCGATCAGCAGCGGCAGGTAAAACTGTTTTTGAAAGGCCGGGCAAATACAATCATCATTGACGGGGCTATCTTCAAATATTGGGCAAAAGAGCTGGGCGAAAACCCTTCAGAGTTTAACTACAGCCCCCTATTTGGCGGAAAAACCTCCTTCGTCGTCGGCTTCAAGTCCGAGCAGTTCCGCGACGACTTTGTTGCAGGTATGAAAAAACTAAGAGATTCAGGTGAGTACAAAAAAATCTATCGCCGCTTCATCGGCGACTAGATGCTGCCCTTAATCGTTGGGCTTAAGCACCACGCTTTGTTTCAAAGCCCGCGGATCGCCAAGCAACAATGCCTCCCGCTAAATGGTAAACATCAGCAGCTTCTGGCACCGTCATGGCGAGTTGAGAACCATACATGCCGGTGCGAGTGCCAGTGGCGCACTGAAAAACCACAACCTTTCCATCGTGCTTGGGCAAATGGTCCGGCGCATAAGACGAAAGAGGCATCAGGTGAGCCTCGCCAATCCGCTCCATAGCATGTTCGTTTGGCTCACGCACATCGACCAGCACAGCGCTTCCATCGCTTAAGGCACGATTGAGAGTTTCCGGGTCCATATCTTTGATGTGCATTGCTTTCTCCAAAGTTTGAGCGGGACCAATACGGCCCCGCCCCACTACACATCAACTTAGGAAGCCCTAATGTATTTTCAAGGCATCTAGCTTTATTTTTGCTAGAACGCGATGTCGTCCTCAATGGCCGCAATACCAGCATTGGCGCACACATCATCTTTGCTGCCACCCGGAGCGCCAGAAACACCGATGCCGGCTACAATAGAGCCCGCAGCCTGAATAGGAATGCCACCACCAACAAATAAGGCGTTCGGAATATCCTGGATGCCCGGCGGCACCTCGCCCTCTTTAATCAGCTTGACCATGCTTGACGTGTTGCTTCTAAAACTCACGGCCGTCCAGGCCTTGCCCATCGCCGTCTTGACCGTGTGAGGCCCTGCAAAACGGTCCCGCAGAAGCACCTGGAGATTACCCCCTC
>Ga0070727_10003270_pt1 | contig 14907 bp, 12 predicted proteins | sample tdAd472_FD_66722 | JGI IMG/M metagenome (GOLD analysis project Ga0070727, IMG submission 66722) | Marine sediment microbial communities from the Atlantic coast under amendment with organic carbon and nitrate - tdAd47.2 | ecosystem: Environmental > Aquatic > Marine > Coastal > Sediment | place...
CCCGGGCACCGCGCGATGCCAGGACATCTGCCGCTGCACGTCCTATTCCCCGGCCCCCGCCTGTGACCAGCGCTACGCGCCCCTCGACTCCAGCCATCTTGCAGACACTCCCTGTGGATCCTCGGGACCAGTATAAAGAATCCCGAACCTCAGTTCGTCAGATCGAGGCCAATGATGATGGGGTCGTGATCGGAGGATCGATACGGTGTTGCGCCGTCGAACAGGGTGGGGTCCCGGCCGGCATCGATGTTGTAATCGAGCAGCGCCGGTTCGTCAGCATTGATATGCCATTGAATCGTTGCCGCCACTTGCGGTACGAGGTCTGGTGACGCCAGCGCATGGTCCAGTGCCCCGGCCTGGCCGTCGAAAATGTATGAATAGGCGTTGCGTCCGCCGCCCGCCTCGATGAGGTTGGTGAACCCGGCTGACTTCAAAACTGTCACTGGATCTTCCGCGACGTAGGCATTCAGATCGCCCAATACGAGATAGTCGGGGTCGCCGCTCGTGGTGGGGTCGAGTGCAACCCAGTCGGCAATCGCCATCGCCGCATTGCTGCGGGTCTGATTGCAATTGCCCTGGCCGTCACCTGTATTGGGGTCGCCCGCGCTGTCGCAATTCGAACCCTTCGATTTCAGGTGATTGAGCACGAGCGTCAGTACGGCGCCGTTCGAGTTTTGCGCAAAGGTCTGTGCGAGCGCCGGTCGATTGCGGCTGTCGTCGAATCGCGCATCGACGTTGCTATCGAGAATCGCGAACGCACCCTGCGGCGTGACCGTCGACGGTTTGTAAATGAACGCGGTTCTGATCGCGTCGTCGCCTATTGTTCCCGTGTTCACGAAGTTGTAGCCGCCCGCACCGAGGGCGTCATTCATCGCGTCAACGATCACCTGTATTGTCATCGTCGGATTATTTTCGAGTTCGATCAGACCCACGATATCGGCGTCGATCAAGACGAGCGCGGTAATGAGCTTTGCGAGCTGGCGGTCGAGCTCTGCATTGCTTTCGGCACCGCGGCAGGCACTGTTTCCAGATGGCCCGCAAATGTTCTGGCCCGAATCGATCGTCGTAAAGAAATTGTGTGCATTGAAATACGCAGTGCGCAGCGCGCCACCGACCGCCGGTGCGCCAGGTCGCGGATTGCTCGCGTCGAACAGGGGATTAACGGTCGGCACGATGCGCCAGGTCTCTGCGCCGCCTGCGCCACTGCCGCGCGAGTAACGCAGGTTACCGGTCACATCGGTAATCTCATCGCCAACGCGAATCGAATAGGCGGGCGCCGATCCGGCATCGAGATAACGAACGGGCGACGCGTTCGTAGCTTTGCGACCGTCATCGAGGACAATCCGTCGCGCAGCAAGGTCCGCGATGTGCTGTCTGTAGGCCGTCACATCCGGGGAATTGCCGTTCGTAAATTGCATAGGACGCCCACCGGCGGTCAATTGCACCTCGCCGTAGCGCTCGAGATTGCGTAACGAGGATACAGACAGGGACTGGGGGAAACGGATGAGCATGCCTTCGTAGCGCTCGAGGTCGGCGATCAGTTCGCCATCGCTGTTGGCTATCGCTCCGTTGACCGGAAAATTCACGGGCGCGGGCAAGATTACACCGGTGCCGACGACGGTGACGCTCGCCGCCGTTATTTGTGTTTCCCCGAAATACTCATTGACGGTGCCTGTCACCCTGATGCTGTCGCCGGCATTCACATCGGTTGTGGGCGCATTGCCGTCGAAAACGAAGATACCGTCGGAGGTCGCGAAGTCTGCGTCGGGAACACTCTGAATAAAGAATCCGTCAAGATCGGGTTGTGAATTGTCGTCGTTCGACTGGAAGTCTCCGGTTACGATTCCCGACACGGTGACGTCCTGCCCGACCAGGGGGCTCGTCGGTCCACTGCCCTGAATCGATGGAATCGTGGAAACGGGCGGGCCGACCGGCGGCGGCGGGGTCGAAATCGCGCCGCCGCCACCACCCCCGCCGCAGGCGGCGAGGGCCGTTACCAGTGATGCCAAAAAAAGTCGGGCGCGCATGCCCCAGAATTCTAGCGGTACCGGGGAGCCCGCGTCTTGCTGAATTTCCGGGGCAGCGCCGGGGGTGTCAGGCGGCCCGGCTGTCGCTTGCCGGGGCCGTGTGAATAAGTTCGGCGATGCGCATGCGTGCCGCGTCGATCGACTCTTCAGCCTTGCTGTTGAGTTGTTCGGCAGCGATGACCTCGACGTCGGTGATGCCGACGAATGCGAGCGCCTGTCTCAGGTATGGCGTGGCAAAGTCCACGGGGCTATCGACGGGCACGCCACCCGAGGCGATAACGACGTAAGCTCTCTTACCTTTCAGCAAACCCTCGGGGCCGTTCTCGGTGTAGCGAAATGTTAGTCGTGCACGCGCGATCATGTCGACCCACGCCTTGAGTGCCGCGGGCACGCCGAAGTTGTATATCGGTGCGCCGATGATGATTGCGTCCGCGTTCTGGATTTCCGCAACAAGCGCATCGGAGCCGGCGAGCACCGCGCGCTGCTCGACACTGCGTTCCTCGGGAGCCGTGAAATTGGCGTTGATCCAGGCTTCATCGACGAACGGCAAGCCTTGCGCCAGGTCCCTACGCGTCATTTCGATGCTGCCGTGGCGTGCTTCCAGGGCGCCAATCAGATCGGCGCTTAGCATGCGGCTGACCGAGTCCTTGCTTCTGCCGCTGGCTGCAACTTCCAGTACGCGCAGTCCGGGAGTCGTCGTTGTGTTTTGCATGTCAGTCTCTCTGCAGGTCATTAAGTGTGAGGTGACAGTCTGACTATTGACGAATAAGGGATAAACAGTATTATCAAGATAAGATTGTTACGGAAATAGCAACAATATGGACCGATTTGATGATCTGCAGGCGTTCGTGGCTGTCGTCGAGGCAGGCAGCTTCACGGCGGCGGCCGACCGCCTCGATATCGCCAAGTCCGCTATCAGCCGTCGCGTTTCGGGACTCGAGGAGCGCCTCGGCGTGCAGTTGCTGCGACGCACGACCCGACGGCTCAACCTGACGGACACCGGCCAGAGCTTTTATGAGCGCAGCGCCCGGATCCTTGCCGACCTGGATGAAGCCGAGGCCGCCGTCGGCCAGGAGCACGGGGAATTGCGCGGCAATCTCCGCGTCGCATTGCCGATGTCTTTCGGTCTCCGTCACATGTCGACGCCGATCGCGGAGTTCAGCCGGCGACATCCTCGCGTCACGTTCGATCTCAACCTCAACGACCGTCGCATCGACCTCGTCGAGGAAGGTGTCGACGTCGCGATTCGGATTGGCCGCCTGGCCGATTCAACAATGATCGCGCGGCGTTTGTTCGAAGCACGTACGGTGCTGTGCGCGTCACCCGACTATCTCGAACGGCGCGGTACACCACAAACTCCCGATGACTTGCTGGATCACGACTGCCTGGCCTACAGCAACCTGCCGGATCCCGGCCGCTGGGCGTGTTCGGATTCAGCGGGCGAGCGGCATACGGTCAGCCTGCACGTCGTAATGACGGCATCGAGCGGCGACTTCCTGTGTGCAGCGGCGGCAGAGGGGCTTGGTATTGCACTACAGCCGACGTTCATTGCCGGCGACGCAATCGGTCGCGGCGAGTTACTGCCGATTCTGACGGATTACGATTGGCCCGTGACCCCGGCTTACGCGATTTACCCACCGACGCGGCACCTCTCCTATCGCGTCCGGGAATTCATCGACTTTCTGGCCGACAGGTTCGCGGACACGCCGCGCTGGGATCAGGATTGTGTCGACTGCGGGGTCAAGCTTTGAGTGGACGCGCCGTGGAAACACTCAGCGCGAAGCAAAGTTGTCCTGAGTAATAGAGTGGCAGTCCCAGTACATAGGTCGGAAACAACGGATCCGTGAATTGCATCGCGGCCACAGACAAATCCGATATGAAAAAAAGACAGGCCCCGGCGACGATCAGCGGCGATGCTCCGCTGCCCAACGTGCCGAACGCCATAATCACCATGAGACTAATCACGGCCGTGTAAATTCGTACAGGCCACATCAGGCTGCCAGGTACGTGCGGCGCCAGCCAGAGCAGAACCAGCATTGCGATAAGGAGGACCGGAACGGCAGCGCCGAGCGTCCAGTTTCGATCGACACCTGCCTCGACGAACGCTGTGATGTAAGCAATGTGAGCGCAGAGAAAACCGACGAGGCCGAAAAGAAACCATCGTTCGTTATTACTGATCAGAAATGCATCGCCAAACCACGAAAGAATGAGTCCGGCAAGAATGACCGTACCGTAACGGGATGCCAAAGCGCCCGCGGAAATTGCCGTGGCAATAAATGCGGACGATGCAACGAGTTTTGCGGTAGCGGCGATTGCTGATTGATCGAGCAACAGTCCGACGACGAGTACGACGCAGCCGGCCCCGCAGAGGTACGCGAATGCGAGTGTGGCTCGGTCAGGTACTTTGATTGTTGTCAATTGCTACGCCGGGGGCCGCGGATTATAGTCGGGCAAGATACCAGATCGCATTGGGGTAAACATTTGCCGCTTGCTCTGGTCGGAGATGATGTTGACTGATGAGGCGGGAAGCCCAGGCGCAGGACAATCAATCATGAGAGTTTTCAGGGGAATTGCGGCCGCGTTGTCGCTGGCGCTGCTTGCCACAACGGTCAGCGGCAGCCAGCTGGTGCGCGAGTTTCGTGGTAACAACAACAGCACAACGCCGGAGTTCACGGTGGAAGCGCCGTGGATCCTGGATTGGCGCCTCGACGCAGACTACGACCAACTCGTGGCACTCGACGTCACGTTGGTGGAGGCAAAGACCGGTCGCCACGTGGGCCAGGTGCTGCACACGAAACGCAAAGGCAATGGTGTGCGCCTCTTCGACCAGGGAGGGACGTATCAGTTTCGTGTCAGCGGCACGCTGGCGCGCTGGATACTGAAGGTCAAACAACTTACCCCCGAAGAGGCCGAGGGCTACACGCCGAGACAGCCGAATTAGGCGTAGTCGGGTTCGTTACCCGGTCGCCACTTGATACTGCAGCCAATGCTGGGCTTTTGCAGTTCGACAACGGGCCTCTTACTCAACACCGCTTCGAGCGCGGCGCGCAGTTCACGACCATCAACCGGAATATTGTTCGACGGGCGGCTGTTGTCGAGCTGGCCGCGATAGACGAGTCTTTGCTCGCTGTCAAAAAGGAAAAAGTCGGGCGTGCACGCGGCGAGATAGGACTTGGCCACAGTCTGTTCTGCGTCATACAGATACGGGAAGGTGTAGCCCCAGTTTTCGGCTTCCTGTTTCATATATTCGGGACTGTCGCCCGGGTGCGTGCTTACGTCGTTACTGTTGATGGCATAGATCGCGACGTTCCTGCGGCCATACTCGTCCCCGATTCGGGCGAGTTCGCTGCGAACGTGCTTGACGAAAGGGCAATGATTGCAGATGAACATGACGAGATAGGCATCGGCACTGTCGCGCAGTTCATGTACGGAACCGTCCGGGTCCGGTAGCGCGAATATCGGGGCTGGTGTCCCCAACGCAAGCATCCGGGACTCTGCTGCGGCCATCACGAACTCTCCCATTAGTACGACAGGTTGTGCGATCATGCCCGCATTCCCGGCACAACGGCAAGGGGCCAGGTGGTCGCAGTAGCACCGACAAAAACGAATGCAGTCATCAGCCTGGCCGCCGTGGTCGTGGTGATCTACGGTATGCAGGCTGCGTCAGCGCTGATCGTTCCGTTCCTGATCGCAACTTTCCTCGCGTTGATCACGGTCCGCCCCATGATGTGGCTGCAGGATCACCGCGTACCGACCGTCCTGGCCGCCCTCATCATCGTCCTCACAATCATGGGGATGATTACTGTCGTCGGTATCGTCGTTGGCCGTTCGCTGGCCGCGTTTACGGCCGCGCTGCCAGGTTACCAGGAGCAACTTCAGGATCGCATTGACGGCCTCGTCGCATTCATTGTGCAGTACACGGACAGCAATCAGTCAGTCGAGAATATCAGCGACCTGATCAATCCGGGCTGGGCGATGGGTCTCGCGGCAACCATCCTGAATGCCATGCGCGACGTGCTTACGAATACGTTGCTGATCATTTTCACGATGATCTTCATCCTGCTCGAGACATCGAGCTTCCCGACCAAGATTGAGGCGGCTTTTAGCAAATCGGCGAGTTCGCTCGAGCGGCCGCGACAGTTTCTCGACGACCTCACCAGCTATCTCGGCATCAAGACCATCGTAAGCATGGTAACCGGCGTGCTCGTCTGGCTACTGACCTGGTGGGTCGGTCTGGATTTTCCGCAGCTGTGGGGGATGCTCGCGTTCTTGCTGAATTTCGTGCCGACGATCGGTTCGATTATTGCCGCAGTGCCGGCGGTCTTGCTCGCGATCGTACAACTCGGCCTGGGTGAAGCGACGATTACGGCAGTCGGTTTCGTGGCGATCAATATCGCGTTCGGCAATTTCATTGAACCGCGCCTGATGGGCTACGGCGTGGGTATCTCACCGTTGGTCATATTCGTCGGCCTGATCTTCTGGGGATGGGTCTTCGGCCCGGTCGGCATGCTGTTGTCGGTGCCGCTGACGATGACGCTCAAGCTCGCGCTCGAGAGCGACGAACGCACGCGCTGGATCGCGATATTCATCGGATCGCAGCGCGATGCGCAGCACGCGGTCAGTTCGCGGCGCGAATAGACTCGATAAAGCGTTCGAACGCGGCCTTGAATTCGGCCTCGAATTCTTCCGTCATGGCAGAGCAGCCGCCTGGCACATTACGCATGTAGAGAATGATGCCTTCGGCAGTGCCTTCTTCGTTCACGACGAAAAGCTGCACCGCATTGACGGCAGGTACGATCTGCACGTTTTGCGTTTCGGTGAACTCGAACAGCGGGTCATCGTCGGCATCCAGCTGTTCCTGGCTGATGTCAATACAGCCGGTGCGTGCGCGGAATTCTTCGCCCGCCAGTTCCATGACCGGCAGATTGACGTTGGTCAATGTGCCCGCGCCTGCGTTGGTCTGTTCAACCTTGACAACAACAAACTGGTCATCGGCGAAGTAGCCTGCCTTGGAGATCTTGAGCTGTTCGTCAAGGAAGCTCGGAGTCGAATGCTCGGGCCCACCGGTCCTCGCGCCCTCGGGCTTCGGAATGATCGCGTTGAACGGGCCCGAAATGACCATGTTGCCGTCGTCATCGAAAGCGATTGAGCCGTCGCCGGCAAGAGCACTGGATCCGACACACAGGATCAGGCCGGTCAGGGTCGTCGTTATGATTCTTTTCACGATCGTCTTCCTCTCAAAGATAACCCGGCAAGTCTGGCCTGAAATGGCAGATTTTTCCAGTTGTAGGGAACCGGCGCCGCAGGGGCGCTAATTGCGGGTGACGCTCGTCAGCCGCTAGACCGCGGCGACAAAGTCGTCATCGACGGGTTCGGTTTCCTCGAGCAGCTCGAGCAGGTTGATTGCTACCCCGACGAAATCGGTGTCGGTAATAATGCCGCGCAATTTATCGCCGGTGACGACAGGCAGGCAACCGATGCGGTGTTTCTCCAGGAACAGTGCTGCCTGCCGCAGGCTTGCGTTCTCATCGACTGTGGCGACTTCGGTCACCATGATGTCCTTGATACAGATTTCCGACGCGTGAATGCGGGTCTCCGTGTTGCGGAGGATGGAATCCGTAGCCGCAAGCACGTTTGTCAACGTGACCAGGCCGACGAGAGCATTTTTCTCGCCGACAACCGGAATATGGTGAATCCGGTGTTCCTGCATCAAGGCGCGTACATCGGCGAGAGTGGCCGTGGGCGATACAGTGATTAGGTCTGTGGTCATGATGGCGTCAAGGGTGAACATTTTCCTGTCCTCCATTTGCTGCACTGACCAGTCTACTGCAAGCGCCCGCGGGCACTATTGCGACTTTCCCCTACATCGTGGCCGGGCAAAGTGCGGTACTGACTTCGTCGATATGGCGGTGATCCGTACCGCAGCAGCCGCCGAATACGGACAGCTGCGGGAGGCGCTCGCGGAGCTGCCGGTAGAGCCGGCCAAACTCGCCAGGATCGCCGTCATCGAGCTCCTCGGCTTCGTCCAGTTCAGCGTGGCTCAGGCGTGAAGCATTCGCACGCACACCCCGCACCCGGGAAATCCAGCGCGCGCCGCTTTGCAGGGCGTCGTCGAAGTGTTCCGTATGGGCGCAGTTGACCATGAAGTAGGCAGCGGCTGAATCCGTTGCCGCGTCGACCTTCTCGATAGCCTCCCCCAGTGCCTGCCCGCTCGGCAGGCGCCCATCTGTCTCGGTCGTAAAGCCGATGGCCACCGGCATGCCGCGCGCCGCTGCGGCGTCGACGATGCCGACAGCTTCCTCTGCGTATGTCAGCGTGATGGCGCAGACCATGTCCGCGTTCGTGCCCGCAAAGGTCTCGATCTGTGCGGCGTGATAGTCGGTTGCTTCGCCGGCCGCCATACGCTCGTTTGCGAGATACCCGTCTCCGCGTGGACCGATGTTGCCGCTGATCACGATCGGGCCGACGCGGTCCGCGTAGCGCTGCCGCAGGCGTTCCAGGAGCTCAATAGAATCGCGATTTACGTTGGCAAGCGCTGCGGCATCGTAACCGAGCTGTGCCCCCCAATCCGCATTGGCACGCCAGGTCGGTGACTCGAGAATAAAACCGGTGCCCGATTCGCTCGCGATATCCAGGTAGGTCCGATAGTAATCACGTAGTGTGGCGATGCCATCGTCGTTCTGCATGAGCACGAACGACGCGAAGTGCGGCAAATCCATCCCGTTGTGAAAAATCAGTGTCGTTTCGAGCCCGCCGTCAGAGAGGAAGAGTTCCTCTCCGAGCTGCGGCAGTTCGTTGCGATAAGTCGTCATCAGAGTCTCCCTCACGCGGCCAGGCGGCCGTCTTCGGCAACGTCGGCGTCAGGCGTCGAGACGTCACGAAATGCGAGCATCTCGGGAACTCGGGCCGACGCACCCTGGTAGAAGCCGTGTTCCGCCTGAAAGCCTTCCGGGTTGCGAAAAGTCCCGAACACGATGTCCCACAACGGCAGGTCTGAGTAGTTGTAGCGGTGCAGGCCCTTGCCGTGATGCACGCTGTGACTCTCCGGACGCTGAATGATGTAACCCAGCCAGCGCGGCGTGCGCAGACTCATGTGCTGGAACATCGCGTTAAACGTCAGGAAGAAAGCCGCGATGACACCGGCCTCGACGTTCAGACCGAGCAACGGGAAGAACACGAAACTCGAGAGCGTGGTGAAATTGAATGTATCGACCGGGTGCATGTAGTACGCGCCGAAAGCGTCAAGGCTCTCCGCGCTGTGGTGCATCTGGTGCCCGGCGCGCCACAGCCAGTCGAACTCGTGCGCGGCACGGTGATACCAGTAGTGAGCCAGCTCGTAGATCAGAATGCCCACGGCGGCGCCAGCCCAGGTGCCGAGACCGCTGCCGTCGATCAGGTGAAAGTCGCCGAGCACGGTGCCCCAGAACACGGCGACGTAGCCGGCGATATAGAAAGTGGCAATCGTGACGAGCGTCGCACGGACACGCCAGAAGCGCGTCGAGTCATGTTTACGCCCACGTATCGCCCAGTCGACGAGAATAAGGCCGGGAATCAGGCCAAGCGTCAGGTACCCGAGTAATTCGAACATTTGTCATCCCCTCCAAAATAGTGTGCAGCTCGCTGCGTTACTACTGAAGGCGTGACATCAGATGGAACAATGTTCCGTGGGCGTGTTACATCGGCGAGTATCGGCAGTATCTGCCTGTTTTTATTGTGTTTTCCAGGTAGCGACCTGCATCCGGGGCTTGTTCGGCGATACGTTCGACAGCATCCTTAATGCGGCGCCTGACGTTGACCCGGGCGCGTTCCGCGGCGTCTCCTGCGGTGCGCTGGCGGCCGCCGAGACCGAATGCGCGCGACAACTCGCGCGTGATGAAGTCGATTTCCGAGCGCAGGCTGTCCGCGCGACCCAAATCAGCCAGCGACCCGGCCTCTTCGAGTTCTTCCTGGAGTTCGGCGACGCGGCGCCGGTAGTCTTCTCGTGCTTGCTCGTCGAGCATGGGTCCGGAGTCACCTTCCTGCACGGTTCCCGCAGAACCCGATAGATCGAGAACGTGAATATCCGTGTCTGGCCGCGCAATGAGTGCGGCGAGCATTTGCAGACCCTTGGCATCACGAACCGTTGCCGTTTTACCGGCGTAATCGACGGTCCAGAAATCACCGCTCTGCTGCATCGAAAGGCCGCGGGCCGATTCAGCCACGGAGGGAGGCATCGTTGTGGCGGGCACCATGCGAACAGGGCGCAGGCCTAGTTCCCGCATCAATTTTGTTGCCTGGCGGGCGTGATCGGCGGCAAGTTTCTCGTCTCCGGCATTGCGCGCGATGTCGGCGGCGACGGCATGGACGCGTGCGATGTACGGCCTGGCGCCCATGCGCGTCGCGATCACCAGGGCTTGATCAGCATGTGCGGCGGCGTCCTCCAACCGGCCCAGGCCGTGCGCGAGCTTGCCGAGCCAGTATGCAACCGGGCCGCACCAGCAACTGCCCAGCAGGCCGAGCGTCGTGCAGGTATCGCTGTACTCGACGAGTGCGTCATAGCAGCGCTTCACCAGATCGAGATCACCGGCTTTCAACGCCATCTGTCCGAGATTGGCAAGCGAGTAGCGGTCGCCACCAGAAAACGACCGCTCGACGAGGGCCTTGTTGGCGACGAACTGCTTCGCGAAAGCCACATCCCCGACATGCTTGTAGATGGCCAGAAACGGCGTGACGAAAAACTCAGCCTCGCTCATGCCACCTGCGTAGGCCACCTGCAGGTCAGCCTCTATCTGCTCGAGTGTTGCTGCTCGCGGCGACTCCCACTCAACCAGCAGCGCGAACCTCTGCAGGGACAGAGTTGCTTTGGCCACCGGATCCTCGATCCGCTCGGCGACATTTTGCGCCGCATCGATCAGGTCGCAGACACGGTCGAAGTCGCCCTCGATAAAGGCTTGCATGGCGCGTGCCGAGAAGGCGCGCCACTGATAGTGCGGGAGGCCAATTCGATCTGCGAGATTCCAACACGTGCTGATCGCTTCATCGAGTATGGCCCGGTCCCCGATCTCGGACGCGTCAATCATCATCAATTGGCTGCTGCGGAATTGCTGAGGTACGTCATTGAATGCGGCTGCCATGGACCCGAATTCGCCATTGATCTGAATTCGTTCCCTGGGTGGCGCAAAGTCCATCAGCGCGGACGTCGCGAAGCGCAGCACTGTGTAGAGTACCTGCTCGTCGCCTGTCTTTCGGGCCAGAGCGAGCGCTTCCCGGGCCATGTCCATCGGCACGGCAGGATTTATGGCCGGTTGCATCGCGCCGGCCAGCCGCGCCTGGACGCGGGACCGAGTGGCGGCGTCGTCCGGTGGCAGGACGGCCAGGCACTCCTCGAGAGCGGCGATCAATGTCTTGTCGACCTTGCCGACGACAATCGGGCCACCCCAGGTGAGTGCGACTTCCGACATCAGCGCCGGGTCGCCGACCGCTTTCGCGATGGCGAAGGCGTCCTGGCAATGTTTCTGGCCCGCCTCGATTTCGCCGGTGATCATCAGGGCGCTCGCATAATCGACCAGCAGACCACAACGTTCGAGTGGCTCGTATTTCGGTCCTTCCCCGAAGGCTACCAGTGCCTGGTGCAAAAGCGCTGCCGCATCTTCAAAGGCGAGTCTTGCGTGTGCGCGGGCAGCGGCATGTCTCAGCGCGTCGATCGTGGCCAGGCGGTGTTCCGGACCCGCGAATTGCAGGTGCCGGGCGAGCGCGCTCCAGCGATCGACATCGCCGGCGTCGATCAATTGCCGCAACTGCTTGGCGCACTCGAGGTGCAGCTGCGCTCGTTTCGTGGCGTGGAGGTCCTGGTAGAGCACGTCGCGATACAGAGTGTGCGCGAAGCGAAACTTGCCATCGTCGAGCGGGCGCAGGATCGTCGCATCGATCGCCGCCTGCAGTTGCCGCAGCACGTCCCCTTCGTCTGCACGCATAAGCGCGGCCAGTTCCGGCGACCCGAATTCGCGACCAATGATGGCAGCAGTGGCCAGCGTTTGTGCCGTGGACTCCGGCAGCAACGATACCTGCTGCCGGATAACCTGCTGCACGTTTTCGGGCAGGCGGGCGCCGCCTGCCGCGGTATCGGCGTCGTGCGCGAGCAGTCCGACCAACTCGGACAGGAATAGCGGATTACCTGCCGTCGTGCTGAGCAGCTTTTGTACGGCATCCTCGTCCGACACGTCGCCGCGTAACCGGAGGTATTCCCGAATATCCGCTTCCTCGAGGTGCTTCAATTGCAGCACCGTCGCATCGCGGCTCGTGCGCCACAAGGCTTCGGTGTCCGCTTTCGAGCGGGCTTCTGCGTCACGGTACGTGCCGACGATGAGAATGGGTAACGAAGCGGCATGGCGGGCGATGTAGTGCAGCAAATGCAGCGAGTCACTGTCGGCCGCGTGCAGGTCCTCGAGTATCAGCATGAACGGTGACGCGCTCGCGAGCGTTGCGAGCAACGCGCGTACCGACTCGAGCAACTGGAAGCGTGCCTGGTCGGGTTGCAGCTCGGACTGGCCCGCATCGCCGGCCGACACTTCCGGCAATATCTGGGCGAGCAGCAGGAGTCGCTCGGCGTCTATCTGCTGCTCGGCGACTAGCGATCGCAACAACTGCGTCCAGGGCCAGTAAGCCGGGGCGCCACCAGCCTCCCAGGAGAACCCCCAATAGACCGGAATGCCTTCGGCTTTTGCGAGGTCAGCGCTCGTGCGCGCCAGCGTGCTTTTGCCGATACCCGGTTCGCCGGCGAGCAACAGGACGGATCCACGCCCGTCGCAGACCCCGCCGATGGCATCGCTGATGATGCTGATCTCGGTGGCTCGTCCGACGAACTGGTCAATGGATTTGACTGTGGATGTAGGCATCGGGTCGTCAATTTCTGTGTGAAGCGCTGATTATAGGGGGTCCGGTGATTGAATGACGCCCGCCCGGGATGCTGTGGAGAACCACCATTTCGCGCCCCATTCAGCGTGGGTATAGTGGCAGCTGCGATACTGGTGCAAACGCCTGCGGAGCGCCTATGCGACTTCCTTCCCTGATTGCTGTGCTGCTGATTTGCGTGACGCCCACGCATGCACAGGATGCTGAACGCGACGCGACGGATATCGTGCGCGATGCTATCAATCACTGGCGCGGCCTGTCGTCGTACACCGAGATGTCCATGGTGATTCACCGTCCGGACTGGGAGCGTTCGATGACGATGCAGGCATGGACCAAGGGCGACAAGAAGTCACTCGTACGTGTGATCGAACCGAAGAAAGACCGTGGCAACGGCACTCTGACGGACGACAACAACATGTGGACGTTTTCGCCAAAAGTGAATCGGGTCATAAAAATCCCTTCGTCGATGATGGGCCAGAGCTGGATGGGATCCGACTTCTCCAACAAAGATATCGCTCGCGCGGACGATATCATCGACCAGTACGATCACGCGTTGCTGAGTGCTGAAGACTTGGATGGCACGACCGTCTACGAGATCGAATCGATACCGCATGAAGAGGCGGCCGTCGTCTGGGGACGCGAGGTGATGCGAATCCGCGATGATCACGTTGTGCTGCAGCATCGTTTCTACGACCAGGATGGTGAACTCGTGAAGACGCTCGAATCGCTCGAGATCGCCGAGATGGGCGGGCGCACCGTGGCGAAACGGCAACGGATGAGTAAGACCGAGACGCCCGAAGAATGGACCGAGATTCAGGTCAACTCCGTAGAATACGAGATAGACATTCGCGACAGCATGTTCACACAATCCAACCTCCGCAACCCGCGAGACTAGGACCTGTTAACGCTACATGAATCGTCGCTGTCGCAACCAAGAAGCCGCCGGTCAAGGCGCGAGGAGAGAAGTTTGGCATCGTCAAATAAACGACGAGCAACGAGGAGTGGCGGCTTCTTGGCCGCTACCCGATGGGCTGGGGCCATTTTCCGCCCAGCGTCGTTGTCAGTCCCTTGTGTAGCGGTGCTATACCGCGCTCCTTCCGCCTAGCTGGACGGAAAATGGCCTCCAGCAGCGGCAATTCATGTAGCGCTAACAGGTCCTACCGGTGAATCTCGTCCTGCGCCTTGCATGGCGAAACCTGTGGCGCCAGCCGCGGCGTACGTGGCTGACGACGGGCGCGATGGTATTTTCGAACGTGCTGCTGGTGTTCATGATCTCGCTGCAGTTCGGCATGTACCGGCTGATGATCGATAATTCCCTGCAGGCATTCACCGGCCACATGCAGGTACAGGCGCCGGGTTACATGGATGACCAGAAGATGCGGCAGACGGTGCCGGACGTGAAGCAACTGGCAACGAACCTGCGTAAGGAACTCGGTAGCTCCACCATTGCGGCACGGGCAACGACGTTCGTGTTGGCGTCCAGCGAAGAACGCACTTATGGAATTGCAGTATTCGGTGTCGAACCCGAGCACGAACCCGCGGTGTCGAGCATTCCGGGGCTCGTCACTAGCGGTCGTTTTCTCGACGACAGCGACGCCGAGGAGATCATTATCGGTTCGGTGCTCGCGCGAAATCTGCGCGTGTCGGTTGGCGACGAATTAACGATGCTCGGCAGCGGCAGGGACGGTTCGTTCGCCGCGGCTGTCGTAACGGTGGTCGGAATTTTCGAGAGCGGCATTCAGGACATCGATCGCACTATCGCCGAAATGCCGTTGGGGCTTTTCCAGGACGTGTTCTACATGGAAGGTGCGGGCCACCAGGTTGTGGTCAATGCGCCGCGTCTCGCGGAAGCTGATGAGTTGCAGCTCCGGGTGGAGAGCTTGCTCCCGACGGACGAGGACCTGGTCGTTCAAAGCTGGGATGCGCTACAACCAGGACTGAAGCAGGCCATCCAGGCCGACATGAGCAGCGCGTTTTTCATGTACGGCAT
>Ga0070727_10003271_pt1 | contig 14905 bp, 12 predicted proteins | sample tdAd472_FD_66722 | JGI IMG/M metagenome (GOLD analysis project Ga0070727, IMG submission 66722) | Marine sediment microbial communities from the Atlantic coast under amendment with organic carbon and nitrate - tdAd47.2 | ecosystem: Environmental > Aquatic > Marine > Coastal > Sediment | place...
CCCTGAACAAGGATCCGTAGGGGCTCACCGGCCGACCTCCGAGGTGCGCGCGAACCGTCGTTATAGAGGCTTTACCGAGATAACTCCAGCGAGCGCCGAATGCCGTTGCCGGTCTACCTCGACCCTGCTAGAGTTCGCGGCCAACCGAAAGATAAGGGGGATTCCGTGGCTGTCGAAATCAAGTTTGGAGACCGCGTCAAGGAAGGCGTCGAGATCTGTAAGGCCAACCTCGTGCCGACGATCCTGATGCCGCTGATCGCGGGTCTGGCCGGCATGCTCGTCGTCGCCCCGGCGATCGTGGTGCAAATGGTCGTCGACCCCACGATCGGAGCGATCCTGCAGATCCCCTTGAGCTTCGCCTCCATGGCGGTTCAGGGCATCTTCGTCATCAACTGGATGGCGGCGATCAAGGCGGCCAAGCACGAGGGCAAGAAGATCGAGATCGGCGACCTGCTGAACTTCGAGAACGCGGTCGGCAAGGGCCTGACCTACATGCTCGCGGGCCTCGGCTTCGTGTTCTGCTGCATCCCGGGGATCATGCTCCTCTTCGCCGCGCCGATCATGGCCGACAAGCCCGGCACCGGCGTGGGCGACGTGCTCAAGGCGGCCTTCGCCTTCGGCAAGGGCAACATCGTCCCCCTCCTGATCCTGTTCATCGTGATGATCGTGCTGATCATCATCGGCGAGATCGCGTGCGGCGTCGGCGTGCTGTTCACCGCGCCCCTCGCCCAGGCGACCGTGTTCCTCGCCTACGACACCCACAAGGCGAGCGTCGAGGCGGCCGCTGCCGAGGCGGGCGTGACCCTGAGCTAGGTCCTCGACCTGCGTTCAGCTCAACGGGCCCGGCGCGTGCGTCGGGCCCGTTGCGTTGGTTGAGCCCTCAGGCCCCTTGGGGGTGAGCCCTCGCGGCTTTGCTGCGAGGGCGAGGGGGCCTCGGAGAGGCCCCCCATGGAGTTGCAGGCTAGACTGAACCCATGACCCAGGAGCCTCCGCCCGAACGGCCCTTCCTGCGCTGGCTGCGCCTCGGCGAACCCCGGGAGCAGATCAACCTCGCCACGCGCCTCGAGCTGGGCCTGTTCCTCCTCATCCTCGGGGTGGCCTTGGCGACCCCCGCGCTGACCCCGGGTGGCCGACCGAACGCTCCGCTCGAGGCCCTGCTCGGGCAGGAGACGGGGCAGGGAGGAGGGATCTGCGTCTATCGCCGCACGACGGGGATCGAGTGCGGGGGCTGCGGACTGACCCGCGCTTTCGTGCAGCTCGCCCACGCCCGGGTCGTGCAGGCGGTGAAGCTGAACCCGATGGCTCCGCTGGTTTTCCTCTGGGCCTGCTGGCGCACGGTCGAGCTGCTGGTGCTGAACATCTCCCGCCGCCGACTGCGGATCGGCATCCCCCCCAAGCACGCCTGGACCGGCTACGGAATCGCGGTCCTCGGCTTCGCCAGTTTATTCGTGTTACGGCTGGTCCAGGGGATGGTCGAGCGAGCTGCCTGAGCGACGCAACGCGCCGCGACCAAGGCTTTCGACTCACTCCGTGCAGCCCTGCTACGCTCTCGCAACGATGATTTGTTACGCGCCGCGTTAGCTCACTTTATGGCCAAGGATTAGGCGTAGCAAGAGATCGTTCGTGACCCGCACGAACCCGTCTCAACTTCGTGTCGCGTTGCCTGAAATGTCTCGATGCCAGGCACAAAAGTCACTTGTTGATATGCACTTGTGGTGGAACACCGACCTCCCTGGACACCGATACCAGTCGGGGGTAGACCAATCTCCGACATTCGGGGGAATCTGTCGACTAATTCTGGGAAACCGTGACCTATCTGAACTGAAAGCCATGAGTTGAGGGACCCCAGGCTGGACTTACCCGGCGAGGCGATGGCCCGAGGTTTGCACAAGCTCGTTGAAAAGCACAGAAGACCGGAGGCCGAAGGAAGATGGCCCTGTTCAAGAACAACACGATTCAAGCCTTGGGCGCCTGGTTGTTGGCGTTCAGTCAGGTGTTTTGGGTAGTTGGCTGCCGCCAGACCACTGGCGGCGGCTCGGGTGGGGCGTCCCAGACGGCCCCCGGCGCGACCGCTGGCCTCAACATCGGCGAGCTCGTCTACCAGATCATGCACCACGGCTACGAGAGCAAGGGTGAGCAGGCCAAGGCCGACACCCTCGAGTTGAACCACGACGAGTTCGTGGGCGCGATCAACCAGATCTTGCCCAGCTCGGTGGGTCAGAACCTGTTCCCGACCCTGGTCGACCTGCTGCCCCTCGTGGACGACGGCACGGTCGACGCCGCGCTGACCGACGTCGAGGCGATCGTCCAGGACCTGGTCAACGACCCGGCGACCCTCGACGCGATCGCGGAGCTGATGAGCTCCAAGCCCGGCGGCGAGCAGACCTCCTTCGCCGACCAGCGCGACACCTTCGTCCTGCTCAACCGGCTGCTGGCCTACCCCGAGCTGGACCGGCTCTCGAGCGCGCTGTTCAAGCTGCTCGAGCAATACGACGGCGTCGACGAGAACGGCAACAGCAACGGCGAGCGGAACCTGTTCGCCGAAGTTCAGGGCTTGCTCTCGCGCACCCTGCAGAACGCAAACGTGCAGCAGGGCAGCTCGGCCCAGATCAGCCAGGGCCTCGGTGACCTCGCCGACGCCCTGCTCGCCGAATACCCCATGAAGGGCTTCGGCGACCTCGGCGCGCCCGCCTGGTCGGTGCGCCTCGACGTGCACAAGAACCCGGCGGTCGTGGCCGACCCCGCCTCGGGCATGCTCCCCGCGCCCTTCGTCGACGCCGACGCCGACGGCGCGGCCGACGTGAACGCCAACGGCACGCCCGTCGACGCCAGCGGCGTCGAGATCGAGATCCCGGCCTTCGGCAACGAGGGCTCCCGCGACAGCTACGGCCGCGCGCTCGCCCCCGGCGGCGCGCTCTACTACGACTACTTCGACGCCAAGCACACCCTGCTGTCCGAGCTGCTGCTGGTCGCCGGCGAGCTGCTGAAGAAGGACCTCGGCGCCCGCAGCGTGCAGATCCTCGACTCCCTCGCCGGCCGCGTCCCCAACGACAACGGGACCCCGAGCGACCCCACCGACGACTACGAGACCCTCTCGCCGGACAGCCCGATCCTCGACCTGACCTACGCCCAGTTCGAGCTCGTCAAGCACACCCGCACCGGGGACCTGCTGAAGGGGATCGCGGAGATCGTCAAGAACGACCCCGACAAGTTCGGCGAAATGGTCGACACCCTGATCGTCGCGATCAAGCAGGCGGGGAACGCCGCCTCGGCCACCCCGCCCTCGACCTCCGCGAGCACCGGCAAGCAGCTCCTCGACGACCTGCTCCCCCTGCTGCAAGACACCCTGCGCCCCAACGGTCAGTCGACCTCGACCATGCGCGACCTGTTGAGCGCCTTCAACTCGCAGCAGGCTCAGCTGCAGACTCTGCCCGCCAGCTTCGCGCGCATGATGAAGTATCACGACTACAACAACCGCGTGCTGGCCGACGCCACCAAGAAGAGCGTCATGCAGCGCCTGCTGGAAATGATGGAGCGCGCCGACAAGTGCAACGCGCCCTTCGCCGGCAACATGGCCGACTTCTACCTGCGGGCCATGGCCGGTGACCAGCGCCTGCTGGGGATCAACATCAGCATCAACACCATCGAGCGCCTGCTCAACGTGGGGATCCTGCGCCGCCTGCTGTGCTCGGGGATCCGCGCCGACGACGTGCTGGCGCTCAAGGATTTCAACCAGAGCGGCGCCCTCGACGCCATGAAGCCGATCGCCAAGGTCTTCAGCAACCGCAACCAGATCCCGCTGCTGAAGAACATCATGCTCGGCCTCGGCAAGCACTACGAGGGCGTGATGCGCCCCACCGAGCCCACCGCCGTGGCCCTGCTCGAGTCGGGCGCCGTCGAGCTCCTGTTCGAGGTGATCGACGACATGACCCGCGTCCAGGTGCCGGGGCAGAACGACGTCGTCGCCGACGTGCTCGCCGACGTGTTGAGCGAGATCATGGTCACCAGCACCCCGGTGTTCAATCGCCGCGGCCAGCAGCTGCCGTCCCTGATGCACCTCCTGATGGAGCCCCTCGACGCGCTGTCGGCCCGGGCCCAGGCGACCGGCGCGGACCAGCTCCTCGAGCAGGTCATGAGCGGCCTCGGTGAGGTCCTGTTCGCGACCTACGTCGACGACATGGGCACCACCGACCCCGCCGACGACGTCGAGCGCTGGCGCTACGACTGCCTCAAGGCCGAGCTCGGCAACGCGCTGGCCTACCTCGCCGACCACATGCCGAGCACCCCGGCCGACCGGGCGCGCTGGGCCGCCGAGTCGCAGCGCGATATCGAGAACCTGCTCAGCGGACGCGAGGTGGTCATGGCGATCGACCTGCTCAAGGCGATCTCGTCGTCGCCCGAGAAGCAGGTGATCAACGACGCCCTGGCCAACCTGTTCACCCCGCAGCCCAACGCCAGCGAAGACGTCTTCGGCGCGCTGTGCGTGCTCGCCGCGGGCCTGGTCAACCACAAGAAGCAAGCCGCTCCGAGCTCGCCGGTCAGCGACGCCGCGCTGCAGCAGGTGCTGCACTTCGTCGGCGTCCAGCTCGATCCCGCGCTCAACCGCTTCAGCGGAATCGGCCGCCTGGCCCTGCGCCTGCTCGCCGCCGACGATGGCCTGCTGCTGCTCAAGATCATTCGCAACGCGATCGACATGGGCCCCAACGGCACCGACGAGCCGCCGATCGCGGTCTTGCAGCGGATCCTGGGCGACGTCGGGGCGGCCGGCGGCGGTGGCCCGACCACCGGCGAAGCGCTGCAGACCCAGCTCCAGGGCTTCCTGGACTTCATGCGCGACGACGTGGAGGGCCTCCCGGCCTTCATTCAGCGGATCAAGAACCGCACGGCCTACAAACAGGCAGCCTAGTTCCAGGCGTCCGCATGCAGAGCGGGGCTCCAAGCCCCGCTCTTTGCTTTGGTTGAGGAGGCTGCATGACGTATCGCTTCGTGACGATTGGCCCCAGCCACTACTGCGAGAAGGTCCGCTGGGCCCTCGACCGGTTTCAGGTGCCGTATCGCGAGGACGCGCACCCGCCCGCGCTGCACATTCCTCGCGCCTGGTGGCTCGGCGGCGGGCGCACGGTGCCGGTGCTGATCGCGCCAGACGGCCAGGTCTACCCGGACTCGACCCTGGCTCTCGAGCACCTCGACGCGCGGGCGGCGCCCGAGGCACGGCTCTACCCGACCGAGCACGCGGACCGGGTGCGAGAGCTCGAGGAGCGCTTCGACGAAGTGCTGGGGGTCCACGTCCGACGCCTGGCCTACCTGCACCTGCTCTACGCCGACAACCTGCGCCCAGTCATGTGCCAGAAGGTGGGTTGGGTAGAGCGCACCGCTTTCCGCCTGGGCCTCCCGGTCTTGCGCCGGCTGATGAAGCGCGCGCTGAACATTACCCCCGAGGCGGGAGACCGCTCACGGGTCAAGGTGCTTGGCGTCCTGGACGAGGTCGACGCCCTGCTCGAGGACGGGAGGGCGTTCCTGGTGGGCGAGCGCTTCAGCGCCGCCGACCTCAGCTTCGCCGCGCTGCTGGCGCCGCTGGTGCTCCCTCCCGAATACGGCTGGCCGATGCCGCCGCTGAGCGAAATGCCCGAGTCCTTTCAGCGCGAAGTCGAGCCGATCCTGGCTCGTCCGGCAGGGCGATTCGCCTTGCGGCTCTACCGCGAGCTGCGGAGGGTAACCGCCCCCCAACACTCGGCCTCGGGTAAGCTGCCCAGCTAGGAGACGCCAATGGACCCCTACGAGAGCCCTCCCGAGGGAGACCCCGCTGCTGCCGCGTACGCCAACGTCGCGCCGAGCTTCAATCCGCTGGCGATCATTTCGCTGGTCTGCGGGCTGCTCAGCGTCTTCGCCTGCTGCTGCATTCTGTTCCTCCCGATCCCGCTAGTCGGCCTGGTGTGCGGTTTGATCGGGATCTCGCAGATCAACGCCAACCCCCAGACCCAAAAGGGCAAGGAGATGGCGATCGTTGGTGTGGTCCTCAGTGGCCTGTTCCTGGGTCTGTTCGCGCTGCTGATGATCCTCAACGTCGCCGGCGTGCTCTCCCCGGAGATGTTCGACCAGCAGCGCTTCCGCTAGCGCCCCACCGAGTCGGCAGCGGGCGACCGGCGCGGCTCTACATGCCGCGGTTGCGGTCGACGCGCTTGGCTTCGCGCTGCGCACGGCCCGCAGCCGCCTCGAGCTCGGCGCGCAGCTCGGGGTCCTGGGTGCGGGCGCGAGCGGCGGCGTAGGCGCTAGCCGCGGCGGCGTAGTCGCCCGCGCGTTCGAGGGCCTGGGCCAGGGCCCGCTGGGCCTCCCAGCGCCAGCCCACCAGCGCGGCCAGCCTGCGCGCGTTGGGCAAGCTGACTCGGGGCCCAAACAGAGAAGGCGCAGGGGGGTCGCTCTCGAGCGCCCCCAGGGCCTGCTGCAAGAGCACGGCGTCACGCATGACGCGGGCGTCTCCGCTCAAGGCCAGGCGCTCGACGAGGCCACGCCCTTGGGCCTCCCGCCCGGCGCGCAGCTCGACCCGGGCCCGGGCCAGGGCCAGCCGCGCGTCCTGGGGTGCGCGGGTCAGCAACAGGTCCAGTCCGCGGGCGGCGCGCTCGAGGTCGACCTCCACGTCGGCCACGTCGAGGCCGCGGGGCGCCATGGCCTCGCGCCCCCCCGCCAACCACTCGTACCAAGCGGCCTCGGTCGCGAGCAGCTCGCGCACCGGCGCGGGCGCAGAGTCGACCCGAGCGGCGAGCAGCTGCGCGGCGGCGGCGGGCTCTCCGAGCTGGATCAGCAGCGCGCTCAGCCGGCGCGCGGCCTGCCACGCCTTGGGGTTCGCAGCGCAGAACGCCTGGAGCCCCGCGCGCGCCGCCTCGGCCTGGGGATCGCGGCGGAGTCGCAGCTCGGCCAACTCCAGGGCCAGCGCCTCGTTGTGCGGGGAGAGCTTAGCCGCGTGGGCGAGGACCTCCAGCGCGCGCTCGAGGTCACCCTTGGCGTGGCGCTCCGCCAGCAGCCGCGCCAGCGAGCGCGCACCGATCGGATGCACGGGGTTGAGCTCGAACACCTTGGCGAAGGCTTCGATCGCGGCGTCGCGCTGGTCGCGCCGCTCGAGCACCTGGGCCAGCTGCAGCTGGACCTCGAAGTCCTGGGGGCTGAGCTCGGCCGTCTTGCTCAGCACGCGCTGCGCCTCTTCGTCGGCGTTGGCCAGCACGAGGGCGAAGCCCAGCTCCTTGAGCGCGCGCGCGTCGTCCGGTCGCCGCTCCGCGAGGGCGCGCAGGGTGCGCAGGGCCTCGTCCAGGTCGCCCTCCAGCAAGGCTTCGTCGGCGTGGGCCAGCGCGCGCTGATCGTCGACGCTCAGCTTCCAAACCGCCAGCACCTGCGAGCGAGGGATCTCGACGATCTCCCCGCTACCCACAGCGATCCTCAGCGGGTCGCCGTCGTCGACGATCTCGCCGGTGATCTCCCCGCCGTCGCGGAGGTAGACCTCGTCGGCGAACGCGACGCTCGCCACGAGCGCGAGCAGCAAGAACAGGGGGCGCGAGGGCATGCCGGCGCTAGAAGCCGACGCCCCAGCGCACGCCCCAGTTGCCGCCGTTGTAGAAGCCCCGCAAGCGGGTGCCGAGGCCGAAGCTCGTGCGGCGATAGCTGCGCCCGTAACGCACGGGGCCCTGCTGGGGGCAGTAGAGGCCCGACTGAGGGTAGAGGAAGCCGTTGCCCAGCACGCGGTATCGACCGTAGAGCGGGTAGGAGTAGCCCGGCACGTAGTAGCCGTTGAGCACGCCGTTGCGCACGGCCTCGGCCTCGGCCTCTGCGCGTGCCTTCTCGTACTCCACCCGGGCCAGCCGCGCCTCTTCCTTGGCGAGGGCCAGCCGCTCCCGCCGCGCCTCGCGCTCGGCCTCGCGGCGCTCACGACGCTCGGTGCGGGCCAGGCGCTTCGCCTCCTTGGCCGCCGCCTCCCGCGCCTCGCGCTCGGCCTTGGCCTCGGCGATCCGCTCGCCGCGCTCGGCGGGGGTGATCCACTCGCCGAGGTAGGGCACGAGGCCCTCGCTGCGGTACTTGTCCTCGAGGGTCACCCACTGGCCGTCCTGCTGGACGTAGCCCAGGGCCGCGCGGGCGCCGGGGTGGTTCGTGTCGACGCGGAGCACGTCGTAGAACGCGCGCAGCGCCTCCTCGTCGAAGCCCTCGTCCCGGGCGAAGACCGCGAAGCGGTAGCGCTCGTCAGCGGTGCCCTTGGCGAGCTCAAGGCGCTTGCGCTCCAGCTCGTCCTTCGCGTCCGGGGTCTCTTCGATGCGCTCGACGCTGCTGCGCGGGATCTGCACCTGCCCGAGGCGGTGCTTGACGATCACGCGGTCGCCGTGCTCTTCGACGACGCCTTCGAGCTTCCGTCCATCGCGGGTGTGCACGATGTCAGCGCTGGCGAAGGGGGCGACGATCAGGGCCAGAAGGGTCGAGATCAGGAGGTGCTTCACGGAAAGCCTCCAGAGGTAGAGCATGCGCGCTCTGGCCTCAGTGTGCGCGCCAGCGGCTACAGAATCAAGGGTTGCGCCAATTGACCAGCTCGCTGCCGACCGAAACCGAAGCAGTTACGGTCGAGGCATGACCGAAGTCCCGGTGCGATTCCCCCAGGGCCTCAACTACGCGCCGGGGACGGACGTGCTCTAGGAGGCCCCGACTCCACTCCGCCTGACCTCCGCGGAGTGACTGCTACGTAAGGACTTACGCGCGGGCTCCAAGAAAAGATGAGAAACCGCTAAACGCGCCACGGCCGATCCAAAACCTGGGGGTGAGTGGGATCACTCGGAAGAGGCGGCGCAATGAAGGTTCTGATCGGCTTGGTGTTGGTGGGCTGTGGCGTGGGGATCGTGGGGATCCAGGCCTTCGGGGATCCGGCAGGGTGGGCGCAGACCGTTCCGGCGGACCTCTCGAAGCTGGGGCTGGCGGCGATCGCGATTCTGGCCCTGACCGTAGGCGGCATGGTCCTCACCCCAGGGACCGCGGCCGCTGCGACGCCCGACGCCCCGCCAGCCGTGCCCCAGTCGACCTCGTCCAAGCGGCTGAAGCTCGACGAGTCCGAGGTCGCTGAAGTGCTGTCTCTGGACGAAGACGAGGAGGCGGCGCGCCGCCGCGCCCGCCGCGCCGCGCGCCGCAGGAAGAAGGCCCGCGAAGCCGCGGCCCTCGAGTCTGGCGAAGCGCCCCGCAAGAAGACGAAGACCCGCACCAGGACCAAGAAGAAGGCCAAGCACGTGCGCAGCTACAGCGACGAAGACGTGCAGCCGCGCCCCCGCCCGCGCAAGCGCAGCTCGCAGGAGCGCACCCGAAAGCGCAAGCGCGAGCACGCGACCAGCGGCCGCAACTGAACTCACCTCTTTACCCAATCTGATCTGGGGACGACCCGGGCTGCAAGCGCAGCCCGGGTCGTCCTTATCTCAGGGGGCCTCTCCGAGGCCCCCTCGCCCTCGCGGCAAAGCCGCGAGAACTCACCCTCAACGGGCTGAAGGCTCTCTCTCAGGGGGCCTCTCCGAGGCCCCCTCGCCCTCGCGGCAAAGCCGCGAGAACTCACCCCCAACGGGCTGAAGGCTCTCTCTCAGGGGGCCTCTCCGAGGCCCCCTCGCCCTCGCGGCAAAGCCGCGAGAGCCACCCCCAACGGGCTGAAGGCTCTCTCTCAGGGGGCCTCTCCGAGGCCCCCTCGCCCTCGCGGCAAAGCCGCGAGAGCCACCCCCAACGGGCTGAAGGCTCTCTCTCAGGGAGCCTCTCCGAGGCCCTTGGGCCGGGGCATTCGGGCCGCCAGCGAGTAGACTCGACGACATGAAGGTCTTGGTCACCGGGTCGAGCGGGCTCGTGGGGTCGGCGACGGTCCGGGCTTGGCACGAGCTCGGGGCCGAGGTCGTGGGGCTCGACAACAACACCCGCCAGGACCTGTTCGGTCCGGCGGGCGACACCCGCCCCAACCTGGCGCGCCTGCGTGCGAGCTGCCCGAACTTCACCCACCTCGAGCTGGACGTTCGCGACCGCGAGGGCGTCCTGCACGCCTTCAGGGAGGTGGCGCCGGAGGTGGTCGTGCACTGCGCGGCCCAGCCCTCCCACGACCTCGCCAAGGACCGGGTGTTCGACGACTTCGAGATCAACGCCGTCGGCACCCTGAACCTGCTCGAGGCGACGAGGCTGCACGCGCCCGAGGCTGCGTTCGTGTTCGCCAGCACGAACAAGGTCTATGGCGACCGCCCCAACCACCTGCCCCTCGTCGAGCGCGAGACGCGCTGGGACTTCGCCGACGAGGCCGACCACCACGGGATCGACGAGAGCTGCCCCCTCGACCAATGCCTGCACAGCCTGTTCGGCGTCAGCAAGGCGTCGGCCGACCTGCTCTGCCAGGAGTACGCACGCTACTTCGGGCTCAAGGTCGGGGTGTTCCGCGCCGGCTGCATCACCGGGGGCGCCCACGCTGGCGTGCCCCTGCACGGATTCCTCTCGCACCTGGTCAAGGTCGCGGTCCGCGACGAGACCTACACGATCATTGGCTACGACGGCAAGCAGGTCCGCGACCAGATCCACGCCGCCGACCTGGCCGCGGCCTTCGTGGCCTTCGCCGAGGCCCCGCGTCCGGGCGAGGTCTACAACGTCGGGGGCGGGCGCGGCAACAGCGCCTCGATCCGCGAGTGCATGACCCTGCTCGAGGAGCGCCTCGGCCGTCCGGTGCGCACGGCCTACGAGCCGACCCCGCGGGTCGGTGATCACATTTGCTACCTCAGCGACACCCGCAAACTGCAGGCGCATTACCCGGGCTGGTCGATCCGCCGTCCGCTGAGCGAGGTCGTGGACGAGATCCTCGCCGCGGAGCAGGCTCGGTGAGCGGGCTCGAAGCGCGCCTCGATCGCTACGCGGCCTACCTGGGCGAGAAGCAGGCGCGGATTCGCGGTTACTACGAGCGCGAGGCCGAGCGCTACGCCCGTCGCTGGCTGCCGCTCAACCGCTTCTACTACGACGAGCTGGCGCGGCTCCTGCAGCGGTTGGTTCCTCCCGGGCGGCGGGTGCTCGACGTCGGCTGCGGCCTGGGCAACGCCCTCGCCGCGGTCCGCCCGAGGTACGGCGTCGGGATCGACGTCAGCGGCGCCATGCTCGCCGAGGCCCGTCGGATCCACCCCGAGCTCACCTTCCGCGAGCTCCCCGGCGAGCGCGCGGACGAGCTCGGCGAGACCTTCGACTACGTGCTGATCAGCAACGCCCTGACCGAGGTCGTCGACGTGCGCCGCTTCCTGCGCGCGCTGCGTCCGGTCATGCGCCGCGACTCGCGGCTGGTGATCGTGGGCACGAACTTCCTCTGGGAGCCGCTGCTGCAGCTCGGAGGTCGGCTCGGCCTGCGACCGCGCGGCCCCGAGCAGAACTGGTTCTCCCCCGGCGACTACCGGACGCTGCTCCGCGCCGCGGAGCTGGACGTGATCCGCCAGGGCTCGGCGGTGCTGGTGCCCAAGCGCGTGCCCGGACTCTCGCGCCTGCTCAACGGCGTCAGCGGCGCCCTGCCGGCCGTGGACAAGCTCGGGGTCCTGAGCTACTTCGTGGCCCGCCCCGAGCCCGAGCCCGAGCCGCAGAATAGCCTCAGCGTGACCGTGGTCGTGCCTTGCAAGGACGAGCAGGACAACGTCCCCGAGCTGGTCGCGCGCATGCCCGCCCTCGGGCGCGAGGTCGAGCTGATCTTCGTCGACGACCGCTCGACCGACGCCACCGCCGAGCGCGTGCGCGAGGCGATCGCGCGCTACCCCACCCGCGCGATCAAGCTCGTGGAGGGCCCCGGCCGAGGGAAGGGCGCGGCGGTCCGCGCCGGGCTCGAGCAGGCCACCGGCGACGTGCTGATGATCCTCGACGCCGACATGACGGTCATGCCCGAGGTGCTGCCCGACTTCCTCGAGCTGATCGCCTCGGGGAAGGCCGAGTTCGTCAACGGCTCGCGCCTGGTCTACCCCATGCAAGAGGGCGCGATGCGCCTGGCGAACGTGTTCGGCAACAAGCTCTTCGCCTCGCTGTTCTCGTTCATTCTCGAGCAGCCGCTGAAGGACACCCTCTGCGGGACCAAGGTGATCCGTCGCAGCGACTACACCAAGCTCCTCGAGACCCGGCGGCAGCTGGGCGAGGTCGACCTCTGGGGCGACTACGACTGGATCTTCGGCGCCGCGCGGCACCACCTGAAGATCGTCGAGCTCCCCGTGCACTACATGGCGCGCACCGCGGGGGAGACCAAGATGAACCGCCGGCTGCGCAACGCGAGCGTGATGCTGCGCATGTCGCTGCACGGCCTGCGCGCGCTCAAGCTGGGCGGCGGCCGGTCGTCGTGAGCGCCGGCGCGCACCACCAGGTCCAGGCCGAGCACTGGTCGCGGGCGCAGCCGGCTCACTTTGCCTGGAAGACACGCAACCCGGTGCTGCGCGAGAGCGAGCGCGCGCTCGTCCAGGACGTGGACGGCGAGGGCGCCGTGCTCGAGGTCGGCTGCGGTGAGGGCGCGAACCTGGCGCACCTCCAGGGCCGGGGCGCGCGGTTCGCCGTCGATCGCTTCCGGGAGAAGGTGCGCTTCGCCCAGGGCGCGGTCCCCGGACTGCGCGCCGTGGTCGCCGACGCCGCCGCGCTGCCCTTCGCCGCCGAGCGCTTCGACGCCGTCTTGATCCGCGACCTGCTGCACCACGTCTACGACCGTGACCGCGTGCTGGCCGAGGCCTGGCGGGTGCTCCGGCCGGGCGGCGTACTGCACGTGGTCGAGGTCAACCGCGGGAGCGCGCTGTTCCTCGCCCAGGCGCTGCTGATCCCCGCCGAGCGCGGGATCCTGCGTTCGAGCCCGCGCCGGCTGCGCGCCGAGCTCCTCCGCCTTCCCCGGTCGTGCGAGGTCGCGGTCGACATGGCGCAGCCGTTCCCCCTGGCGCGGCTGCTCCTGCACCCCGAGCTGGGTCGCCCTGCCCTCGCCGAGCGGAGCCTGGTCCGCGGGGGCCTGGCGCTCCTCGACGCTTGCGGGGCGCGGCTCCTCCCGCGCGCCACCTGGGGCTACATGCGCGGACGCGCGCGCAAGCTTCACTCGTGACGCCCGCGCAGCGGCAGACTGCCCGACGCCTGGGGCTGGCGCTGCTCCTGCTCTACCTGCTCACCGCCTGGGCGGGCCCACCCCTGGACGCCATGGCCGGACGCACCCTCGCCCTGGCGGAGGCGCTGTCCCACGGGCGCCTGCGGGTGAATCAGGACGAGGCGCAGCTCTCGGGGGACTTCCTCTGGCCCGACGGCCCCGACGGAGGCGGCGTCGCGATCGCCGAGTTCGGCGGCTCGGCGCTGTTCGCCCCCGTGTGCGTCGTCGTCCGCAGTGCCCTCGACGGCTCGCCGCGCAAGCGGGTGGTCTTCGTCGAGTCGACGCTCTACGTCGTGCTGCTCTGCGCGCTGCCCGCTGCCGTAGCCGCGGTCTTGCTCTACGCCCTCCTCCTGCGGCTGGGGGTCCCGGCTGCGCTCCCCGCGGCGCTGGTCTTCGGCGCGACGCCGCTCTGGGCCCAGGCCTGCGTCGTCTCGCCGCACCCGCTCTCGATCGCGTTCTCCGTCGCCGCGTTGCTGGCGCTCAGCGACCGCGCGCGCACGCCGCGGGCCTCCGCGGTGGCCGGGCTCTGCGCCGGCTGCGCGGTCCTGACCTGGTTCGGGGCGCTGTTGCCCGTGGCGCTCCCCCTCGGGCTCTACGGGATCGCGACCGGCTCCCGCCGCGCGCGGCTGGCGTTCGTCGCCGGCGCCGCCGGCCCCGCGCTGCTGCTCGGCCTCTGGAACCTGCTCAACAACGGCGCGCCCTGGGCCTTCCCCGACCTCGGGCGCGACGGCGGCTGGCTGAGCGAGGTCGCCGCGCGCAACGCCGTGTTCAGCCTCTCCCTGCCCACGCCCCGGCGAGTGTGGGAGGTCACGGTGGGCACGCGACGTGGGCTGCTGATTTTCGCCCCCGCGCTGCTGCTGGCGCCGGCGGGGTTCAAGCTGCTCTGGCGTCGGCACCGCTCGCTGACCCTGCTCCTGATCGCGATCGCCGTCGCCACGGCCCTGCAGGCGGCTTGCAAGCCCCTCAGCTGGCACGGCGGCACCGCCGCCGGCCCGCGCTACCTGATCCCTGGCGCCCTCGCGCTCTGTGTGCCCTTGGGCTACGGGCTGGCCGCCTTCCCCCGCCTGGGGACCGCCCTCGGCGGGCTCTCGTTCTGCTTCGCGCTCTGTACCTCGCTCAGCGCGCTCTATGGCTCGCTGCGAGCTTGCGTGGAGGAGGTGCTCGCCATGGGCCCCCGGCTGCGCTGGGTCTATGCATGCGGGATCCAGCTCGACAGCACGCCCAGCCACGGCTGGGCCGTCGCGATCTCGGCCGCGGTCGCGCTGCCCCTACTCGGCGGCGTCGCCTGGGCCCTCCGCCGCGAGCTCCCGGGGATCGGCCGCGCCGCTGCGGTCCTGGCCCTTGCCTGGGGCGCCCTCGCCGTGCGCGGCGGGCTCGTCGGACACCTCGGGCACGGCCCTCCCCAGATCCGTCACGACGAGGTGCTGCGCTTCGTGGTCACGGAGCCCGAGCCCTTGCGCCTGCGCTGGTATGCCCAGGAGCTGCTCGGCCTCGGCGATCCCCTCAACGCGGCGCACGTGAGCCTGCGCGCGATCGAGCTCGGCGGCTGGGACCACGACCCGCAGGCCCTCGACGCCCTGCGCACAGCGCTCCACCGCCTGCAGTCCGAGGGTCACGAGGTCCGCCCCTTGCTCCAGCGCGCGGCCGAGCTCAAGCGCCAGGGTGGGTGAAGATTCCGTTCGCTGCCGCCATACTCGACGGCATGGCGTGCGCGGGCGACGACTATCCGGAGGTGGGCACCGAGACCGCGTGGGACGCGCCGACGTCACCGTTCACTCGGCGACGCGAGATCGTCCCCGG